>WNFI01008328.1_pt1 | contig 20186 bp, 19 predicted proteins | sample 5400471 | NCBI WGS metagenome assembly WNFI01 (sample SAMN13153348, study PRJNA577476) | soil metagenome | isolation source: 100 cm saprolite on Douglas fir-dominated hillslope | place: USA:California | collected 2013-09-17
CGCCGGCCAGTACGGGCAGTACACCGTCATCGACGACATCAAGCTCAACAGCAAGCTCACGCTGGGCGAGGACGTCGCCGACCTCGGCGGCACCATCCTCGCCTTGCAGGCCTGGCGCAACGCCACCGCCAACCAGCGTCTCGCTCCCGTCGAGGGTCTCACCCCCGACCAACGGTTCTTCGTCGGGTTCGCGCAATGGGCCTGCGGCGACGAGCGGCCGGAGAGCAAGCGCCTCAACGCCATCACCAACCCGCACTCGCCGCTGGAGTACCGCATCAACGGCGTGGTGGTGAACATCCCCGAGTTCGCGGCCGCGTTTTCGTGCAAGCCCGGCCAGCCGATGGTCAAGGACGCGGACAAGGTCTGCCGCGTCTGGTGATGGGAGCGCGGATGGCGCCGGCCTTGGAGGCCTGACGGACGTCGTAACGCGTCACGTCTTCGTCACCGGCGGCACGGGGTACCTCGGCCGCCGCCTGATCCCGCGGCTGCTCGCGCGGGGACACCGCGTCCGGGCGCTGGCGCGGCCGGGCTCGGAGGAGCGGCTGCCCAGCGGGTGCGACGTCGTGAAGGGCAATGCGCTCGAGGCCACGACGTTCGCATCCTCCGTCGCCCCCGCCGACACGTTCGTCCAGCTCGTGGGCACGCCGCACCCCAGCCCGGCCAAGGCGAAGGAGTTCGTGGCCGTGGACCTCGCTTCCATCCGCACCTCCGCGGCCGCGGCCGCGAGCGCGGGCATCGGCCACTTCGTGTACGTGAGTGTCGCGCACCCCGCGCCAGTGATGAAGGCCTACATCGCGGTACGCGCGGAAGGGGAAGCCCTCCTGGCCGCGGCCGGCTTGCGCGCGACGATCCTGCGTCCGTGGTACGTGCTCGGGCCCGGCCATCGCTGGGCGTACGCGCTGGCGCCGCTGTACTGGATGGCGGAGCGGGTCCCCTCCACGCGGGAGACGGCGCGGCGGCTGGGCCTGGTCACGCTGGGGCAGATGGTCGCGGCCCTCGTGCATGCGGTCGAGCATCCGCCCGAGGCCACCCGGATCGTCGCCGTGCCCGAGATCCGCCGCGGTCAGTGGTGAGGCGGGGTCAGACTCCCGGGGCCAGCAGCACCACGGAATAGCCCACCGCCGCCCGCGCGCCCGGGTTGCGATACGAATGGCGCTGATCGCCGCGGAACACCACCACGTCACCCGGCGACAGGCACGACTCCTCGCCCCCCACCGCCAGCTGGATCTCGCCGGACTCGCAGGTGAGGTATTCGCGCGTGCCCGGCATGTGGGGCACGCCGGGGATGCGGCCCCCGGCCGGGATCTCCATGCGATCGATCACCACGCCCGGGATGGGATCGGGCAGCAGCTTGCGGATGACGCCGTCCCCCTGCTTGTGGGTCTCCAGGGCCTGGCGCGGATAGTGCCGCGAGGTCGCGCGCGGCGCGGAGGTCAGCTCCTCCAGCGGTACCTGCAGGGCGAGCGCGACCTTGTGCAGCACGGAGAGGGTGGGATTCGCGCTGCCGGACTCGAGGTGGCCCCAGGTGGCGCGCGGCACCGCGGACAGCTTCGCCATCTGCTCCTGGGTCAAGCCCCGCGACTCCCGGAGCTGCCGGATGTTCGCGGCCAGGCGGACGGCCAGGGGGTCGCTCATGCCCAGAGGATAGCGCTCTGCCAATGCATTGGCAATTTTGTCTAGATACTGGAGGCGCGGCCGTACTCTCCTGGTGAGGAGGACGGAATGCAGATCGAGGGACGGTCGGCGCTCATCACCGGGGGCAGCCAGGGCCTGGGGGCGGCCCTGGGACGCGCGCTGGCGCGGGAGGGCGCGCGGGTGGTGCTGGTGGCGCGGGGAGCGGAAGAGCTCACGCGGGTGGTGGACGAGATCCGGGCCGAGGGGGGCGACGCGCACGGCTTCGCCGCCGACGTGGGGGCGAAGGAGGACATCCATCGCATCGCGGGCGCGGCCTCCGCCCTGGCCGGCCCCATCGACCTGCTCGTGCACAACGCGAGCACGCTCGGACCGACGCCACTGCGCCTCCTGCTCGACACGGAATGCGAAGACCTCGGCCGGGTCCTCGACGTCAACCTGCTCGGGCCCTTCCGCCTCACGCGCGCCCTTGCGGGCGGGATGGTCCTGCGTGGCCGTGGTCTCGTGCTGCAGGTGACGTCGGACGCGTCCGTGAACGGCTATCCGACCTGGGGGGCCTACGGCGTCTCGAAGGCGGCCCTCGACCACCTCGGGCGGATCTGGGCCGCGGAGCTGGAAGGAACGGGCGTGCGCGTGCTGACCGTCGATCCGGGCGAGATGCATACGGCCATGCACGCGACGGCGCTGCCCGACGCGGATCCGGCCACCCTCGCGGATCCGGCCGTCGTCGCGCGCCGCCTGGTGGCGATCATCCGCGCCGCGGAGGCGATCCCGACGGGCACGCGCCTGGAGGCCTCGACCTGGACACCGCCGCGCTGGCAGCCGATGGCGGTGGGCGCGGCCTTTCCGAGGGGGCGCGGGTGAAGACGGCGGCCTGGCCGCGAGAGGAAGCGGAGGCGGAGCGGCTGCTCGTCGTCGATCCGTCGGCGGAAAAGATGGCGGACTTCGCGGTGCGCGACCTGCCCTCCCTCTTGCGGGCCGGCGACCTCCTGGTCGTGAACGACGCGGCGACCCTGCCGGCGAGCCTGGAGGGGCACGACACGGAGGGCGCGCCGGTCGAGGTGCGTCTGGTGGGCCCGGCGGAAGAGGGGACGTGGACGGCGGCCGTGCTGGGCGCGGGCAACTGGCGCTGGCGGACGGAGGACCGGCCGGCGCCGCCGGCACTGCCGGTGGGATCGACGCTCGCGTTCGGCTCCGCCCACGGCGACGGCGCGCCCGCGCTGCGCGCGACCGTCGTCGCCGTCTCCGAAGTCTCGCCGCGGCTGGTCCGCCTCACCTTCGACCGTCAAGGGGACGACCTGTGGTCCGCGGTGTATCGCCGCGGGAGACCCGTCCAGTACTCGTACGTGCGCGCGCCGCTGGCCCTGTGGCACGTGCAGACCGCCTACGCCACGCGGCCCTGGGCCGCGGAGGCGCCTTCCGCCGGCCGGCCGCTCACCTGGCGCGTGCTGCTCGAGGCGCGGCGGCGAGGCATCGCCCTGGCCGCGGTCACGCACGCGGCCGGCCTCTCCTCGACGGGCGAGCCCGCGCTGGACGCGGCGCTGCCCCTGCCCGAGCGTTTCGACGTTCCCGCGGAGACGGTCGCCGCGGTGACGCGAGCGCGCGCCGCGCAGGGGCGCGTGATCGCGGTCGGCACCACGGTCGTCCGCGCCCTCGAGGGGGCCGCGGACGCGGGCGGAGGCCTTCTCCGCGCCGGCGAGGGACGCACGAGCCTGCGCGTCGATGGCCATTTCCGGCCGCGCGTCGTCGACGGCGTGCTGACCGGCGTGCACCAGCCCGGCGAGAGCCACTTCGACCTGCTCCAGGCCTTTGCCCCGGAGCCGCTCCTGCGGCGGGCCCTCGCTCACGCCGAGCACGAGGGCTACCTCGCTCACGAGTTCGGGGACTCCTGCCTCATCCTGCCGCGCTCGCTATAATTCGCAACGGTTGCCCCGCCGGCGGAGGCACCGTCGACAGCCAGACGCCGTCCCTCGTCGTCCTGAACGCCCGCGGCTTCGACGCCGGCCAGGCGACGTACGAGTTCGTGGTCCTCGACGCGTCGGGCACGCGCATCGTGGAGGACATCCCGAACGTCGCCGCCGGCAACGGGCAGACGGAGGGGGCGGTGCCGGCGCCCCTCGACCGCGGAAGGACGTATCAGTGGAAGGCGATCGCGCATGCCGGCGATCGCCAGGCCGAATCCCGACCCGCCGCTTTCGAGATCGCGGTCCCCTGCACGCCCGGCGATCCCTACGCGAAGGCGGTCGTCGACGTGTTCCTGTCCGAGTGCACGCGGCGCACCAATCGCCGCGCGCTCCTCGATCCGCGCAGCGTCCTCGGCCCGCCCGACGCCCGGGGCACCAGTGACGAGACGTACTCGGGGATCCTCAGCCTCGGCGAGGACGGTTACGTGACCGTGGACATGGGCGTGTGTATCGCCGACCAGGACGGCCCCGGCGTGCGCGTCTTCCAATACGTCCAGTTCGAAGGGGTCGGCGCCTCTGTCTCCGGCAGCCCGGATGGTCCCTGGGTGGACCTCGGCACCGAGGCCTGCGGCGACGGCGGCACCGGCGACCGTTCGAACCACTGCGACTTCGACCTCGCGGGCACCGGCCTCAAGACGGCGCGTTACGTTCGCGTCTCGGACGGGGAGCGCTTCCCTTGCGAGAGGGCGGGCACGCGCAGCGAGGGCGCCGACATCGATGCCGTCCAGGCTCTCCACGTTCGCAACTGAGGAGGGTCAGTCCTCGCGAGCGAACACACGGAGCTCCGGCCCTTCGGCGGTGAAGCGCGCGACGCGCTCGAACCCCGCGTCGTCGGGACCGATCCGGCGAAGGGTGAGACGCTCGGTCTCGAGGACAAGCAGCATAAACTACCCGGTCATGAGCCAGAGCGTCCCGCCCGCGGGCGAAGCGCCGGACGTCGTGCGGATCATGAAGGAGATCCGCGAGTCCATCCAGCGCAAGCGCGCCCAGGGCATCTACACGGACGAGGAAGTCGAGTCCCTGACCAGCCTGCGCCTGCGCGCCTACGGCGAGGAGGCGCGCATCGACGGCAAGCTCCTGGAGCGGCTCCTCGGCCCGACCCACGACTGGAACATCGCCACCGATTACCTGATCCGCACCCAGCGCACCGGCCCCTCCGCGCGCGCGCTCCTCCTGGCCAAGAAGCTGGTCCGCCCCTTCGTGCGCCTCTATACGGACCACCTGCTCAACCGCCAGGCGCAGATCAACCTGTACCTCGCGCACCTCCTGCACAACAACGTCCGCGAGACGGCCCGCCTGCAGGTGGAGCTGCAGGCGCTCCGGCACCGCCTGAAGGTGCTCGAGGGCGAAAAGCCGCCCGAGTGAAAATCGGCCTCATCGTCCAGCGCTACGGCGAGGAGGTGATCGGGGGAGCGGAGCTGCACGCCCGCTGGATCGCCCAGCGCCTGGCCGAGCGTCACCAGGTGGAGGTGCTCACCACCTGCGCGGTGGACTACCTCTCATGGGAGAACAAGTACGAGCCGGGGCTGACGACGGTCGGAGGGCTGCCCGTGCGCCGGTTCGAAGTGTCGCGCCGGCGCACCGCCGAGGGCTTCGACGAGCTGAGCTCGAAGGTCCACTTCTTCGAGCACACGGACGACGAGGAACGGCGTTGGATCGAGGAGCACGGCCCGGTCACTCCCGGCCTCATCGAGCACCTGTGCGCGCATCACGGCGGCTACGACGCCCTCATCTTCTTTTCGTATCGGTATTGGACGACCTATCACGGCCTGCAGGTCGCGCCGGCGAAGAGCATCCTGGTCCCCACCGCCGAGGACGACGGCGCCGTGCGCCTGCGCGTCTTCAAGCCCTTCTTCCGCCAGCCCGGCGCCTTCGCCTTCAATTCCGTCGAGGAGAAGGAGCTGCTGCTCAAGATGACGGGCGCGGACGCGCTGCCCGGCGAGGTCGTCGGCGTCGGCATCGAGGACTCCACGGTCGTGTCCGCGGACGAGATCCGCCGCCGGCTCGACGTGCTCGGCGACTACATCGTGTACGTGGGCCGCATCGAGCGCGAGAAGGGTTGCTCGCGCCTCTTCGAGGACTTCCTCCGCTACGTGCAGGAACGGGCGCCACATCTGAGCCTCGTGCTGGTGGGGAAGGCGGTGCTGCCCATCCCCGTGCACACGAACGTGACCCATCTCGGGATCCTGTCCGACGCGGAGAAGCTCTCGGTGATCGGGGCCAGCCGCCTGCTCGTCCATCCGAGCGCGTTCGAGAGCCTCTCCATGGCCCTGCTCGAGGCCTGGAAGATGGAGCGGCCCGCGCTGGTCAACGGCCGCTGCGCGGTGATGCGCGGCCAGGTCCAGCGCGCCCACGGCGGCCTCTACTACTCCTCCTACGAGGAGTTCGCGGAAACGCTGGGCTGGCTGCTCTCCCACCCCCGCGAGGCGGACGCCCTGGGCCGGGCCGGACGGGCGTACTACGAAGACAACTACGCCTGGCCCGTGATCATGGCCAAGTACGAGGGTCTCCTCGCCTCCGTGCATGGCCGCTGACGCGGGCCGTCGCCTCCGGCTCTGCTTCGTCATCCAGCGCTTCGGCATCGAGGTGGCGGGCGGCTCCGAGCTGCACTGCCGCTGGCTGGCCGGCCGCCTGGCCCGGCGGCACGACGTCAGCGTGGTGACCACGTGCGCGCTCGACTACCTCGAATGGCGCAACCACTACCCGCCGGGCGCGGCCCGCGTCGACGACCTCGCGGTCACGCGGCATCTCGTGAAGCGGCCGCGCGACGAGCATCGCTTCGCGCTCATCTCGGACCTCGTGTTCCACGACGAGCATTCGCTCGACGACGAGCGGCAGTGGGTGGTCGAGAACGGGCCGGAGAGCCCGGAGCTCGTGCGGTCGCTGCGCGGCCTGGCCGGCGTCGACCTGTTCGTCTTCTACTCGTACCGCTACTACCAGAGCTTCTTCGGCCTGCCCACGGTGGGTGATCGCGCGGTGCTGGTCCCGACCGCGGAGGAGGATCCGGCCATCGAGCTGCCCGTTTTCGGCGACCTGTTCCGGAGCCCGCGCGGGATCGTCTACCTCACCCCCGAGGAGCGCAGCCTCGTGCAGGGCGTGAGCGGCAATGCCGCCGTGCCTTCGGTGGTGGTGGGCAGCGGGATCAACATCCCCGACCGGCACGGCGAGGTCGACCTGCGCGCGCGCTTCGGGCTCGCGGGCCGGTACGTGCTCTACGTCGGCCGCATCGATCGCAACAAGGGCGCGGACCGGCTCTTCACCCACTGGCAGCGGCTGGCCGAGGAATGGCCGGACCTCCCGCCGCTGGTGCTCGTCGGCCGTCCCGCCCTCGCCATCCCGGACCATCCGAAGATCCGCCACCTCGGCTTCGTCTCGGAGGAGGAGAAGTTCGCCCTGATCGCCGCCTGCGACCTGCTCGTGCTGCCCAGCCCCTACGAGAGCCTCTCCGTGATCGTGCTGGAGGCCTGGGCCATGGGCCGCCCCGTCCTGGTCAACTCCGCGTGCAAGGTCCTCGAAGGTCAGTGCGTGCGCAGCGGGGGCGGCCTCTTCTATCGCGGGTACTCCGAGTTCGCGGAAGCGCTGCGACGGCTGCTGGCCAGCGCCGAACTGCGGCAGAAGCTGGGGGAGGCGGGCCCCGAAGGTGTCGCGCCTCCAGCGGCGCAAGCCTTCGACGGATTCGAGGTCGGACGGGGTGCGCGGCGCGACCTCCGCCACGCGCTCGAGCAGGCGCTGGGGCAGGACCACCGAGACGTCCAGGGCCAGCTTCTTCGCCTCCGCCGTCCGCCAGGTGCGCAGCGCGTCGATGCGGCGTCGCGTCGCCTCCGAGACCACCGGGCGCGGCGGCGCGGCGACGCGAGGCAGCGCGTCCTCCGGCGCCGCCCACGCACGCGTGATGGCGTCCAGGAGCGCCCCCGCTTCCCGCTGCACGCGCGGCGAGAGGCCTTTCACGGCCCGCAGCTCCTCGAGGGTGGCGGGATGACGCTCGGCGAGGTCCAGCAGCGTCTCGGACGAGACGATCTTGAAGGCGGGCACGTCCGTGCGGTCGGCCATGGCCTCGCGCCACGCGAACACGGCCTGAAGGACGCCCTGCTGCCGCCGGGACAATCGACGGGCGCCCTTGATCCTCTGCCAGGCGTCGGCGTCGCGTCCGCGCCGCGCGGGCTCGAGCGCGGCCACCGCCGCGCACTCCTCGCGCACCCATTCCAGCCGTCCGACCTCGCCCAGCGCGGCCACCAGCCGGTCGTGGAGCGGGATGAGATGCGCGACGTCGGCGAGCGCGTACGCCTCTTGCGTCGGCGTGAGCGGGCGCCGCGACCAATCGTCCTTCTGGCTGTCCTTGACGAGGGCGATGCCGAATTCCGTGCGCAGGAGGGCCTGCAGCCCGATCTCCGGCCGGCCGAGGACGCGGGACGCGATCATCGTGTCGAAGACGTTCGCGAACGTGAACGCGAAGTCGCGCTTGAGGGTGGTGACGTCGTAGTCGGCGCCGTGGAGCACCTTCACGACGTTCGGATCGGCGAGGAGGGGCGCCAGCGGAGACAGGTCGCGCGCGGCCAGGGGGTCGACCAGCCAGCCGCCCTCCTCCACCCCGATCTGCACGAGGCAGACCTTCTCGCGATGGTGGTGGAGGCTGTCCGATTCCGTGTCGAGGGCGATGGCGCGGCGGCCCGCGAGCGACCCGACCAGCTCCGCCAGCTCGCCCGTGGTGCGGATCCATCGGGCCACGGCCGCAGTATAGGTGACGTGGCGCGGACGCGCGCATGAAGGGCCGATGGCGGAGCGCAGCCGGCCTCATCCTGGCGCTGCCGGCCGGGGCCGCGGCCTTGCTGCTGGCATCCTCGCCGCCGACGTATCCGTTGTGGGTGGCGCACTTCCTTTGTCTGGAGCTGAGCCTGGCCGTGGCGGCGGCGGCCGCGCTCGCCCTCCTCGTCACCGTAGGTGGGATCGGCCGCGCCGCGGCCGTCGCACGCCTGATCGCGGTGCCCGCCCTGATCGTGGCCCTGATGCCCGCGCTCCTCGTCGTCTCGCTGTATCGGGAGGAGCGCGCGCCGTTCTCGCTACGCGCGTACGCGCCGACCTCTGGCGCGGAGCCGCCCTCACGCCGCGACGTGATCCTCGACCCCGCGCGTCCCGACCTGGCCGTGGACCTGGACCTGCCCGCCGGCGCGGGGCCGCATCCCTTCGTCCTCGTGGTCCACGGCGGGGCCTGGCGGAGCGGCGACAAGGGCGCGATGCGGCACGTCTCGAGGGCCCTGGCGCGCGCGGGACACGTCGTGGTCGACGTCCGGTATCGGCTCGCTCCCGGCAGTCCATTCCCGGCCGCGGTCGCGGACGTGAAGTGCGTTCTCGGCCGCGTGCGCCAGCGGGCGGCCGAGCTGGCCATCGACCCCGCTCGTGGCGCGCTGCTCGGTCGGTCCGCGGGCGGGCAGATCGCGCTGGTGGCCGCCTACTCGGCCGGAGACGCGCGACTCCCGCCCGCGTGTGCGGTGGAGGACCTCGCCGTGTCGTCGGTCGTCGGCCTCTACGCGCCGACGGACCTCGCCTGGAGTTACGACAGCCCCGTGCGGCCCGACGTCGTGGAGGGGCCGCATGTGCTGGAACTGTACCTGGGCGGCGCCCCCTCCGAGGTGCCCGAGGCCTACCGTCTCGCTTCTCCGGTCACGTGGGTGGATCGGGCGGTGCCGCGCACGCTGCTCATCCACGGCACCGGCGACCGGCTGGTCTCCGTCGAGAACGCGCGGCGCCTGGCGCGCGGGCTACGCGACCGAGGTCACCCGGTCGAGGTCCTCGAGATCCCGCTGGCCGAGCACGGGTTCGATGCGCACGCCGGCGGCATCGCCGACCAGCTCGCCCGTGAGGTCGTGCTGCGGTTCCTCACCGACGCTCACGGCGCGGCCGCGGCGCGCCGATAACGGAAGAACCCGAGCGCGTGGCGTTCCCGCGTGCGCACCCAGGCCTCGTCGACGAGCAGGCTGAGGCCGAGGAAATACGTCAAGGCATAGGTCTCCGTCTCCATGCCGGCCGCCGTCGTCATGAAGACGGGCAGCGCAAGCGTCGCCGTTCCCAGGGCCAGCAGCAGCGACAGGCGGGGTTCGAGGCGCCGCTTGGTCTCGGCTCTCGAGCGGCCGGCGGCCAGGGCCCACCACGACAGCAGGAGGAGCGTTCCCGCAAGGAGGAGGGCAATGGGCACTTCGACCTTCCATCGGGCGAAGCCGATCCAGTCGACGGGCGTCGTGTACTTGTAGTGGAGGGGCGGCGGCTCGATGGAGGAGCCGTCCCAGGCGCCGTGCGGGCCCAGCTTGGCCAGACTCACGGTGTCCACGAATCGCCGGCCGAGGACGGCCGCGAACCATGCGGGGTGGGCCAGGATGTCCCGCCGTACGGCCTGCCCGACATAGACGTCGTCGTCGTGCGAGACGTAGCGCGGGTGCTCGAATGGTGTCCGTCCGCGCGCGGCGAGCCAGCGCTTGAGGTCCCGGTCGTACCAGGAGTATCCACGGTCCGTCCCGTAGTCGCCCAGGCCTTCCCAGTACGAGATCCAGAAGTTGTGGTGCTGCGGAGGCCGTAAGACGAGGTACGGCACGACGAAGACGCCGGTGAGGAGGGCGGCGAGGAGACACTGTCGCACGAGTCCGCCGCGGAAGCGGCGCGGGCAGACGCGCCCGGCGGCGAAGAGCACGGCCAGGCCGAATGCGGGCGCCATCACCAGCGCGCCCGCGCGGCAGGTGCAGCAGACGGCGAAGCCGAGCGACGCCGCCGACGCCCGCACGAGGAGGCCGCGAAGCGATCCACGCTCGCCCAGGAATGCATACAGCCCGAAGGCGATCAAAATGAAGGCGGCGATGAGGTAGAAGGCCACCGGGGAGTGGGGAAGGGACAGGGATTCGACGACGAAGGGCGACGAGACGCACAACGCCACGAAGAGACTTCCCGCCAGCGGGACGTGACTGGCCCGGGCCTCCCCGAGGATCCACAGCAGCGCCGGGATGCTCGCGAGCGTGCCGATCCAGATCAACAGGTAGGGGGAGACTCCGCCGAGGAGGGTGAAGCCGGCGGCGATGAGGATCGGGCGTCCGGGATCCTCGAGGGGCGGGATCCATGTCTGGCGCTGGACGCGCAGGAAAGGGGCGTCGCGAATGGTCCGCCAGAACTCGTAGGGACGGATGCCGGCCTCGCCCGTCTTCGAGACCAGCACGTCCTTCACCGCCGCCACGTCCTCGTCGGGGTTCCCCGGCCGTCGCTTCGTCCCGTACTTCCAATCCAGGTACCGGCTGACGGCGACGTACGCGTCGTCCCAGAACCGCCAGGAGGCCATCGAATAGACCTGGCCATCGACCCATTCCGCGTACTCGAGGTTCGTGAGGTTCTTGTCCCGCAGGATGCGCGTGTTGTACGCGAGCACGGAGACCGCGATGACGCCGACGATGCCGAAGAGCCACGGCAAAGCGGGCCGCGGCGGGAGGCTGATCATGCGCCGATCATCTTTCTCACACCCACCGCCCGCCGTCCACTCGTGGCCGCCGGCACGGACGGCCTGCACTAACATGTCGCCGTCATGGGCGAGGACCGCGTTCGAGGTGCGGATCGGCCAAGCAACCGGGAGCGCGTGCTCGTCGCGCGCCGATCCGTCCGCACCGGGCTGATCATCTCGTTCTTGGCCCTGGCGGCGCTCGTGCGCGTGTGGGGCCTGCGCTTCGGCCTCCCTCACACCGAGTGCCGTCCCGACGAGTCCGTGATCGTGGGGCTGGCGGGGCAGTTCTGGTCCGGCGATCTCAACCCGCGCTTCTTCCGCTACCCGACCTTGCAGATGTACCTGACCTCGATGGCCTTCGGGGTGGACTATGTCCAGGGTCACGCGCGCGGCCTCTACGCCGGGTTGTCCGCCTTTCGGGAGCGCATGATCGAGGACGCACCGCACTTCCACCTCGTGGCCCGTGGGCTCACCGCGCTGCTCGGCACGGCCACGGTCCTCGCCGTCTATCGCCTCGCCCGCGCCGCCATGGGCCACGACACGGGGCTGGTGGCCGCCTTCTTCCTGAGCCTCACCTATCTGCACGCGCGCGATTCTCATTTCGGGACCACGGACGTGCCGTTGACCTTCTTCCTGACCGTGGCCGTGCTGCTTGTCTGGCGAACCTACGTCCGTGGCCGCACGGCCGACTATGCGTGGGCCGGGGTGCTGGCGGGCCTCCCCATGGCCACCAAGTACCTCGGGCTGCTGGCCTCGCGTTCATCGCGGGGACGCCGTTTGCCGTGCCGGAGTGGCGCCTCGTGTCCCGCGACCTGCAGGCGGACTGGGACTACGCACGCCGTGGCTACTGGATGGTGTTCGGGCGCGCCTGGTCCCTCCATCCGCGCTTCTCGCTCTGGCACGGGCTGGGCCCTCCGCTCTTCCTCGCCGGTGTGATCGGGCTGGCGCTCTACGCCGTCCGCCGTCCGCGCCCGGCGGCGGTCCTGCTGGGCTTCCCCCTCGCGTACTGCGTCCTGATCGCCCGCGACCGGCTGGTGTTCGCGCGCTACGCGATCCCGCTGCTGCCGTTCCTGTGCATCGGGGCCGCCCTGCTCGTGACCGCCCTCGGCGAACGGATGGCGGCCCGCTGGCCGGCCGCGCGTGCGGGGGCGCTGGTTTGCCTGGCGGCGGTGGCGACGGTCGCGCCCTCGGCGTCCAACCTGTTTCGGCTCGACGGCCTCCTGAGCCGCACCGACACGCGCCCGCTCACGCAGGCCTGGATCGAGGCACACCTTTCTCCCGGCGAGGGCGTGTACCAGTCCGCCGAGCGATGGGGAGGGGTGCAGCTCCCTCTCTCCGAGGGAGCGATCTTCAGTCGCTATCCGGGCAAGGCCGAGGCGAACAGGCGCCGCGTGCTGTTGCGGCAGGCGGAGCGGAGGGGCAAGCCGGGGTACGACGACTGGTCGCGGGAGGGGACGCGCTTCAAGCGCAACGGCGTGCCGACGGCGGAGCTGCCGCGGTTCATCCTCGTCTCGCGCTCTCCGCTGGTGGCCTACAGCGGGGTGCCCGATGACCTGGCCGAGCTGCTCACGACTCGCTATGCCCTGCGCCGCTCGTTCCTCTACAACGTCTGGGACCCGCGCCAGGTCTTCGACCAGCAGGACGCCTTCTACCTGCCGTTCGCCGGCCTCCAGGGAGTCGAGCGTCCGGGACCGAACTTCCAATTGTTCGCGCTGCGGGCGGAGCCGTCCGGCTAGGGGACGCCCGGGAGGTCGCTCTCGGCAGCCTGCCGCCTGGACACGGAGGCCGCACCCTGAGCCGCCCGCCAAGCGCCGGTGAAGTCCTGCTGCCCGCGCGCGGCGAACACGTGGCGGCCGGGCTCGAGGCGGAACCAGAGCTCCTGGCCGACCTCCGCGTACTCGTGCGCCCTCCCGGGCCGGTCGGCGGGGCCGAACACCAGGCGGCCCGACGCGACGTGCAGGACGAAATCGGCACCGCGTGGCGCGTCCACGCACAGCAGCCAGACGCCGGGGCGGCGGCTGTCCTCGTCGGGAAGCGCGAACGGCTGCCCGGCGACGATCCGCTCCCCCGGCGCCTCCGCCCCGCAGAGCCGCGCCGCGAGCGGCGAGGGAGCGAGGTGGCGGCTGGCTTCGAGGAAGCGCTCGAAGTCCGCCGGGCTCAGGTCGAAGGGCAGGAAGGTGTGGTCGAAATGCGTCACCGGCTCCAGGTTCTCGCGGACCCACCGATAGCGCTCGAACCGCAGGTTGCCGCCCGCGTGGGAATGATGCAGGAGTAGGTCAGGAAGGGCTCCGCTCCCCAGCCGCGACTGGCCTGCTTCATGGGACCGGTGAGGTCCAGGAGCGGCCACCCGTCGGCGGCGCTGGCGCGGAAGCGACGGTCAGACATCGCTCTGCTGCTATCATCGTCATCGCATTGCGCGGTTTGATTGCCGTTCCTGCTTACAACGAAGCGGCGACACTTCCGTCGGTCATTGCGTCACTCCGCGCGGAACTGCCCGGAATTGACCTCCTGGTGATCGATGATGGGTCTCGCGACGAGACGCCGAACCTTCTTCGGGGACTCGATGTGCGATCGGCTCGCCACCCCTGCAATCTCGGGTATGGACGGGCCATCCAGACGGCTCTCCGCGTTGCCGAGGAAGGCGATTACGACTACGTCATCACCGTCGATGGTGACGGCCAGCATCCCGCCCGACAAGCGAAGGCGCTACTGCAGCATTTCCTCGTTGGTGAGATGGACATGTGCATCGGGTCGCGGTTCGTGTCCAACCGTGCGTACTCCGGGATCCCACTCTCGCGGAAACTCGGCATGCTCACCTTCTCCTGGCTCGCGCGCGTCGTCACCGGGCAGCGGTTCTACGACACGACATCGGGCCTGAAGGTGATGCGAAAGACGATATTCGCACCGTTGACGAGATGGAACCTCGTAGACTTCCACGCGGAAGCCATCGTGTACCTGACCCGACTGGGCTTCATCGTATCCGAGTGCGGAGTCACCATGGGCGCCCGGCGGCATGGAACGTCCATGTATTCGTTCGTCGATCTGTTCGCCTACCCACTCAAGACATTCTTGATGGTGGTGATCGCTTCCGTCCAAGCTTCGCTGGCGCGCGCGAGCGAGGGCCGATGAATCTCCTGGGAATCGTCCTGATCCTGCTTCTCGCCTCCTGCTTTGTTCTCTGGGTGATGAACCTCGTTCGCACGGGCCATCTCTACGTCGGTTATGCGGTCGTCGCCGTGATGGCAGTGGCGGCAGGAGTGCTGGGATTGAGCGTCGGCCCAATCCGTCGAATGGCGGTGGGGCGGACGGCCGCCGTCGACGACGCCGTGGATCGCGGCGATCGCCCCAGTTAAGATGATCGCCGTTCGGCGTAGGGACGTTTCGCGGCGCGGTGTTCAGCGCACCGGGGATGGACATTGGATTGTCGTTGACGTCCCGGAAGAATTGACCATCTAGCGGCGCTCGTGCCCGCGATGATCATGGTCGTGCTAGCCGCCAGGCACCTGGCCGTCGAGGACGCGTCGCAGCGTCGCCGTGGCCGCACCGCGGGCCGTGCGCCACGTCGCGGCCAGCCCGTGCTGACCGCGGATGGTGAACGCATAGGTGCCCGGCGCCAGGCGGAACCAGATCTCCTGCCCCGTGTCGACCGCTTCGTGGGCCCGCGTCGGCCGCTCCACGGGCCCGAAGACGGCGGTGCCGGAGACGACGTGCCACACGAAGTCGGCGCCTGCGGGTGAGTCGACGCACAACGTCCACACGTCGGCCCGTTCGCGCTCGTCGTCAGGCACGCGGAACGGCGCGCCGGGACCGACCGCCGTCGCCGCGGCCGAAGGGCCACACACGGCCTGCGCGGATGGAGTCGGGCCGAGCCGGCGCTCGGCGTCGACGAACCGCTCGAACTCCGCGGGGCTGACGTCGAAGAGCAGGAACGTGTGGTCGAAATGGCGCACCGGCTCCAGGTTCTGCCGCACCCACGCGTAGCGGGAGAAGCGGAGGTTGCCCGCGGCATGCGAGTGGTGCAGCAGGATGGGCCCGGGCAGGATGTGCGGCGGATCGAGACGCTCGCGTCCGATTCCCGCGCGCGCGAGGTACTCGTCCACGCGGTCCTCGTTCTGCCGCCAGTCGACGTTCGAGTGCGAGATCCAGCGGAACACGTCCTTCTTCGGCTGCACCGCGACGTTCGTGAACGCGAGCGCGTTGCCCGCGTAGGCGACGTTCTCGGCGATCGTGGCGATCACGATCGCAAGGCCGGCCCACGACGGCCAGCGCTCCGGAGGCAACGCGGAGAGACCCGTCGCGGCAAGGATGTAGCCGAGGGGCACGCACATGAGCACGAAGCGGTATCCGACCTGCGCGCGGAAGAACAACGAGAAGTAGATCAACAGCACTGCGAGCTGGACGGCCAGGAAGCGCACCACGGGCCAACGCCAGCGGCCGCTGCGGACGAGCGCGACGCAGCCGGCGCATTCCGCGACGAGCAGCAGCAGCGGCGTCTTCATCAGCCAGAGCAGGCCGAAGTAGAACCAGACCCCGCGAGGATACTCCCGTCCGAGCATCACGACGCGCCACTGCAGCGTGCGCTCGTGGGCGAGGCTCAGGTCGATGCCGGTGAGGAAGTCCGCCGGCACCGGCAGTCGCAGACCGGGCAGGAGTCCCGCCGCGCGCCGGAAGGGCGTGGAGTCCCACTGGATCGCCCCGAGCGGAGCGCCGACGTGGATGAACAGGTACGTCGCGCAGGTCGTGAACGTCGCGGCCAGGAGCGCGACGAGCAGGCAGACGGCCATGCGTCGCCAGCGGCGAGGCTCACCTTCCGGCCGCCAGACGAGCAGGGCGAGGAGCCCGGGTACAAGGAGCACGGCGGAGAACTTCGCGGCGAACGCGAGAGCCAGTGAGACCCCGCAGGCGAGCGCTCGTCCGATCGAAGGTCGCTGCGCGAGCAACCAGAACGTCCAGAGGGAGAGCAGCGTGAACAGCGCGAACGCGACGTCGACGGTGGCGACGCTCGAGTGCGCGATGAGGTTCGGATCGAGCGCGGTCGCCATGACGGCCAGATGGCCCGCCGTGGCACCGACCCATCGCCGCGTCGCGAAGAAGACGGTGGCCAGCAGCGCGGCGAACAGCGCGACGGTCGGCGCCCGGGACGCGAAGCGGAGGAGATGGCCCCGCACCGCCGGATCGTCGTTGTCGACCACGCGGCGGGCGAGCCGGCGGCCCGCGAGGTTCAACAGCGTGATCGGCGTCCTCGACTCGAAGTGCTCGTTGCTGCGGCGCTCGCTGACCCCCTCGGCCCACAGCCGGCGCGACCATTCCAGGTGCGTCGGCTCGTCCGGGATCTCCGAGAAGCGCCAGGCGCACCAGAGCGAAGCGCACAGCCCGAAGCCCACCGCGAGCGCGGTGATCGGCCAAAGGCGCGACCGGCCCCGCGCGTTCACACGGCGAGCGATGTCGAGGCGTGCCGCCATCGCGCGGATCATATTATGACCAATCGATCCGCCTTGACCGGTGAAGGGGAACGAGGAAAGCTTGGGGTTCGACCATGCGGCATTTCGCGTTCCTTCTCGCGTGCTTGGCCTTCGTGGCCGCGGCGCCGGGTCCCGTGCCCACCGCACGCAAGGTCCTCGCCCCCACGGGATTCCCGGGCTGGCAGACCCACAACGTCTGCTTCCCGTTCGTGGTGCGCGATCCGGTCACCGCCCGGTGGCGGATGTACTACACGGGCTCCGCGACCGATCAGCGCGCGGACAGCGCGTGGGACCGCTGGGTCACGGGAGTGGCGACGTCGAGCGACCTCGTGCGCTGGAAGTATCCGGACGATTACGAGCCCGTGATCGTGGGCCGGCGCTTCCTGGAGGGTGACCTCGTCGAGTACGGCGGCGCCGCGCTGACGTTCGACGCCATCGTCGCCTCCGCGGCGTGGGTCGTGCGGGACGGCGCCCGCTGGCGCGCGTGGTACACGGGCTGGAACGGCGACGAGCGGCCGCTCGGCGGCGGCCGCGTCGAGCAGGTCCACTTCCGGATCGGGTATGCCACCTCGCCCGACGGCTTGCGCTGGACCCGGCGTGCGGGGCCGGCCGGAGAGGGCGCGATGGTGGGCCTGGGTGCGCCGGGCGAGGTGGACGCGCTGGCCGCCGCGCACCCTTGCGTGGTGCAGGTCGGCGCGACCTACCACCTCTGGTACGAGGCCTACGACGGCACGACGTGGCGCATCGCGCACGCGCATTCCGCGGACGGGCTCCTCTGGACGAAGGACGGCGCGGCCCTGCCGCCCGGAGGCGCGGATGCCCTCGATGGCCTGGGCGCGCGCCACCCGGTGGTGGGGAAGACCGCGGACGGGTTCGAGCTGTGGTACCAGGGCCGCTCGCGCGCCGCGCCGTCGTTCCACGTCCTGCGCGCGACGAGCACGGACGGCTTGGCGTGGAGGAGGGACACGCGCGAGGTCGTCCTCCACCCCGACCCGCCGCTGACGGGCGACGAGCGGGTCCACGTGGGCAGCGTGCTGCCGCGGCCGGACGGCTCGCTCCTCGTGTTCTTCGCCAAGGAGACGGCCGTGCCGCGCGCGGCCGCCTGGGGCACGGTGATCGACCGCAGCACCGCCATCTACAGCGAGACGGTGCGGCCTTGAGCCGCCGGCAGGCCGGCGCGGGGCTGGCGGCGGCGCTGGTGACCGTCGTCGGCCTCGCCGCGTCGCGCCAGGCCGCCCCGGCCGCGGGCGCGCCGCTGGTCTGGGCCTCGCCCGACCGCTACCGCATCCTGCTGGAGGTGGACCCTCGCGGCGTGCGCCGCTCGCATTCGCCGGCCAGCGTGGACGTAGATTTCGCGGCCGAGCTGGCCGCGCGTGGCGCGACCGGCACGCTCGACGAGGACACCATCGAGGTGGTCGCCTACGACGACGCGGGGCAGCCGCGCGACTTCGATCGCGCGCGCGGCCCTGCCCGCGCGCTGGTGCCCTGGCGGCTGGAGCGCGCGTATCCGCTGAGCCGCGTGCGGATGAGCTTCGTGATGCCGGACGAGCGCGCCACGCGCTACGCGGTGTACTTCGACACCACGGCCGCGGGCCGCTCGCGTCCGCCGCGTTATCCCGGCATCGTCGGCGACGGCGACCTGTTCACCGAGGGCTGGGGCCGGCGGGAGATCGCGGCCAACGCCCACGACGCCTTCGTCGACCTCGACGGCGACGGCGACCTCGACCTCGTAAAGGGCGGGACGGAGCCGTTCCTGTACGTCTACGAGAATCGCGGGCAGGGCCTCTTCGTCGACCGCGGCCGGCTCACGTCGGCGGGCGAGGGCATGACCTTCCCTCACGACGACGCCAACCGCAGCTGGCTGTCGGTCGAGTTCGCGGACTGGGACGGCGACGGCGACCAGGACATGTTCGTCTCGTTCCGCGCCGGCCCCTACATCAACCGCGTGGTGCGCTACGAGAACGTCACCGTGCCGGGCGGGATGCTCACCTTCGCCGATCGGGGGCCCCTGTTGACCGTCTCTGGGCGGCCGCTCACGGACCGGGTGAGCTTCGTGGACTGGGACGGCGACGGCCGGCTGGACGTGCTCAGCGCGCTGGACGGAGCGGTATGCTTCTTCCGCAACGTCGGCGCGAGCCGCGCGGTGTCGGAGATGGCGCTGGCCGACGGCATCCCCGTCGAGGCCAACGGCGCGCCCATACTGCTCGACGAGCCCCGCCTCGACGTGGCGGACATCGACGGCGACGGTGACCTCGACCTCTTCGCGGCCACCGAGGACGGCCGCGTCTACCTCTTCGAGAACGTCGGCACCCGCACCGCCCCCGTCTTGTCCGGCGGCCGCCTGCTTGCGTTCTACGACTACATGGACGCCAAGGCGGGCGTGAAGGTGGCCGACTTCGACGGCGACGGCCTTCTCGACTTCGTGGTCGGCCGTTACTGGGAACGCTCCCATTACGGCGATCAGGCGCGCGTCTCCGGCCGCCTCTACAAGAACGTGGGGACGCGGATCTCTCCGCGTTTCGAGGCGCGCGATGCCAGCGGAGGCGCGCCGTACACGGAGCGCTTCCAACCCGCGGACGCGCTGCGGCAGAACGGCGTGCGCGCGGTGGACTGGGACGAGGATGGCCGCATCGACCTGCTGGCCGGCGACTCCGACGGCTTCGTCTGGTTCTTCCGGAACACGACCGGTGCCCTCGCGCCCATCTTCGCGCCGGGAGTCCGCCTCCTGGCCGGGGGCCGTCCGTTGCGTGTGTACGGCGAGGAGCCGGACGCCCGTGCCGCCGGCTACGCGCGGGTGGAGGTCACCGACTGGAACGAGGACGGCCGCAAGGACCTCGTGGTCGCGGATGGGCGCGGCTGGCTCTGGCTCTTCCTCAACCGAGGGACCAACGCCGCGCCCGTCCTGGGGGAGGGCCAGCGCCTGAGCGCCAACGGCCATCCCATCGACGGCACGTCGCGCGGCAGCGTGCTCGTGCGCGACTGGGACGGCGATGGACGCAAGGACGTCATCTTCGCGATGGTGGGGGAAGGGCCGAGCGCGACCTACGACTGGCCGCCGCGCCTTCCGGACCGCACCAGCGAACGCGGTTTCCTCTATTACCGCAACTTCGGGACCAACGCCGCGCCGGAGCTCGGCGCACCCAAGTGGATCAAGGCGGGGCCGGACGCCGTCGAGATCGATCTCCTGCGCCCGAACCTGGGCGATTTCGTGGACTGGGACGGGGACGGCAAGAAGGACTTCATCGCGTGCGAGTTCGAGCTGGACTGCCGCCTCTTCCGCAACACCAGCGACGGCCGCCCGGGCAAGCGTCCCCGGTTCGACTCTTCGGCCGAGGGGATCGTGATCCTGAAGCCGTGGACGGGAGAGATGATCTCGGGCGTGGACGCGCGCGACTGGAACGGGGACGGTGACGTCGATCTGCTGACCGGCCAGGGCCACGGAGGCAGCGGCATGCGGCTGTTCGAGCACGACTACCTCGAGGACCTGCTCCGCGGCACGTTGCCCGTCGTGCGCATCGATCGTGCGCCCGACCCGGTCGATCGGTGACGCCTCCAGCCTACTTCTCGCGCCCCTTGGCCTCGTCCCAGAGCGCGTCCATCTCGGTCAGGCTCGCGTCGGCGGGCTTGCGGCCACGCTCGCGCAGGCGATCCTCGACG
>WNFI01673999.1_pt1 | contig 20183 bp, 19 predicted proteins | sample 5400471 | NCBI WGS metagenome assembly WNFI01 (sample SAMN13153348, study PRJNA577476) | soil metagenome | isolation source: 100 cm saprolite on Douglas fir-dominated hillslope | place: USA:California | collected 2013-09-17
CACCAGTTGGCGGAGGAGCCCACGGTCTCCATCGGCGACCGCCTCCTCGAAGGCATCGATCACCAGGGCGACGTTCTTGGCCTGGGCGACGACCTTCGCGGCGTCAGCGGCGTCGAGGGCGATGTCGTCGAGGTAAACCGCCTCGCGGTCTATTGGACGCTGGCCGGCATCAGCCCGCGCCAACGTCAGCAGATCGTCGACGATGTGTCCGAGCCGTTCGGCGTCGGCGGCAATGGCGCGAAGAGCGCTGGCGTATTCGGCCGGCTGGCGGTCTTGCTGGAGTGCCACATCGGCGCGCGTTCGAACAACGGTCAGCGGGGTGCGAAGCTCGTGCGCGGCGTCGGCCATGAACCGGCGCATGTGTTCCATCGATCGCTCGACTGGGCGTGTCGACTGGCGCACGAGAAACCAGCCGCCGCCGGCGATGAGCAGGAGTGCGGCGACGGCGGCGGCGGCGAACGCCGCGAACAACGAGGCATATTTGTCCTCCAGCTCGATCTCGTTGGCGAACGCGATCGCCACCCGGGGCCGGCGATTGTTGAGCAGAAACCGTTTCGCGTAGACGCGGAGCTCTCCCTCGCCTCGCTGGCGGTGGTCGCGTATGATCTCGCCCCGTTTCGCGGCATCGGCCGCCAACGACCGAATCCAGTCCGCGGCCGTATCCGGCTTCAACGGCCGGCCGGTGGTGTCGAGCAGGTACAGCGTCCGGTCGAGGATGCGCAGCTCGTCCACCGCGTCCATGACGCGACCGCTGCCGGGACCTGCTTCGATCTCGCGGATGTTCGCGGCGCGCGTCAACTCGTCGGCGGCATTGCGCAGCGACGCATCGAGATCTCGCTCAACCTGCGTCCGCATCGTGAGGTACAGACCGCCGCCGAGCATGGCGAGGATGAGACAGAAGGTGCCGGCATACCAGGACGTGAGGCGCAGCCGGAGCACCGCCAGCGGCTGCATCCGCGTCGCCCCGGCGCGCGGCGTGGTCACGTCCCGAGCCGGTAGCCGGCGCCGCGAAGTGTTTGAATGAGCTTCTGCTCATGACCGTCGTCGATCTTTCGGCGCAGGCGCCGCACGAGCACCTCGAGCACGTTGGTGAACGGATCGTGGTTCTCGTCCCAGACGTGGGCCGTGATCGCGGCGCGGTCGACGACACGGTCGCGGTGCAGGACGAAGAACTCGAGCAGCGCGAACTCCTTGGCCGTCAAGGCGATCTCGCGTCCGGCGCGCCGCGCGCGATGCGCGCCGAGGTCGACTTCCAGATCCGCGACGCGCACGATGTCTTCCCGGCGGGGGAGCCGGCGGGTGATCGCCCGCAGCCTCGCCAGCAGCTCCTTGAACGAGAACGGCTTGGCGAGGTAGTCGTCGGCGCCGGCGTCCAGGCCGCGGACGCGGTCGTCGACGCTGTCGCGGGCCGTGAGCATCAGGACCGGGGTGGCGACGCCATTCTTCCGCAACTCGCGGCAGAGATCGAAGCCTGATCCGCCCGGTAGCATCACGTCGAGGATGATCACGCCGAAGTCGCCGCGGCGGCCGCGCGCGAGGCCTTCGGCAAACCGCGTCTCGACGTCGACCTCGTAACCCTGCTCGCGCAGGCCGTCGCGAAGCACGGTCGAAAGTCCCGGGTCATCTTCGACGAGAAGGGCGCGCATGTCGAGAAAACGTACCGAGTACGAGACGCGACGCGACCCCGGCTGTCAGGCGAGCGACAGGTAGCGAGGTGTCATCGTGGGGACAGGTGACCGGTCCTATGTTGCTCGGGTCAACTCGTCGTACCAGTCATCGGAGAGACACTCATGAAGAACTTCACGAAACTGATTGCAGTCGCGCTCGTCGCGACGGCGGCAAGCGCCGGCGCACAGGGCGCGGCGAAACGTCCCACGGCCGCTCCAAAGGCGCAGAAAACCGCCGCCAAGAGCGACGGCTACAAGAAGGACCTTCCCGACTCGTTGACCAAGGAAGCCAAGGTGACCGAGGCGGCCGCGGCCGTGACGGCGCTCGCCAAGGTTCCGAAGGGTAAGATCGCGGCGGTGGAGCTCGAGCGTGAAGGCGGAAAGCTCCTGTACTCGTACGACATCAAAGTCGCCGGCAAGTCGGGCATCGACGAAGTACAGGTCGATGCCGTGACCGGAGAAATCGTGGGGAAGGTAACGCACGAGAGCGCTGCATCTGAAAAGAAGGAAGCCGCGGCAGAGGCGAAGGAGAAGAAGGGGAAGAAGCCGCCGATGTGATGGTGAGGCGGCGGATTGGTGGATTGGTGGGTTGGAAACTGAATGGCGCCGCGATTGGATTGCGGCGCCATTTCTGTGAGCTGGGAGCTGGGAGCTTACAGCGTTTAACATCCAGCCTGAGCCTACAGCCCTGGCTTACCGGATAGCCCGAGCCCTGGCTCGAGCTTTGGCCAGAGCTCGAGCTATCTGGTAAGCCGGGGCTGTAGGCTCAGGCTAGGTGTTAAACGCTCTAAGCTCCCAGCTGGACGATCCCCAGCGCTACCTTATATGTGCGTCGTGTAGTCGCTGGCGGCCCTCGTTCGTCTTGCATTCGGGTCCGCCGATCACATCGTCCAAACGGACTTCCGCCACAGAAGTCCGGTTCCTCCCTGCCGAGATTGATCTCCATGACCGCTCCCGCCGCACCGACCCCTGCGCCTCCCTCCGCGCCTGCCGCGCCCGCTCAGACGTCGGCGCAGCAGTTCAACCTGCGTAGCCTCCTGCAGGAGGTCATCGACCGCGGCGCCTCGGACCTGCACATCACCGCCGGAGTTCGTCCGAAATTGCGAATCGACGGCGAGATGCAGGACTCCAAGATCGAGACAGTCCTGCAACCCAAGGATACGCTCCAGGTTGCTTACTCGGTGTTGACGGAGAACCAGAAAAAGCGGTTCGAGATGGAGGACGAGTTGGATTTCTCGTTCGGCATCGCTGGATTGGCGCGTTTCCGCGGCAACTGTTTCAAGCAGCGCGGCTGCGTGGCGATGGTTGTTCGGCAGATTCCGTTCAAGATCAAGACGTTCGAGCAGCTCAACCTGCCCAAGGTCATCGCCGACCTTTCCGACCGGCCACGGGGACTGATTCTCGTCACGGGCCCCACGGGTTCTGGCAAATCGACGACGCTCGCCGCGATGCTCGACCGGATCAACAAGGGGATCAAAGGCCACATGATCACGATCGAGGATCCGATCGAGTTCATTCATACCCATCAAGGGTGCATCGTCAATCAGCGCGAAGTCGGCACCGACACCAAGAGCTTCGCGTCGTCGCTCAAGTACGCATTGCGGCAGGATCCCGACGTCGTGCTCATCGGCGAAATGCGCGATCTGGAAACGATCCACGCCGGTCTGACCATCGCGGAAACCGGGCACCTGGCATTCGCCACCCTCCACACGAACAGCGCGGCCGAGGCGATCAACCGCATCATCGACGTCTTCCCCAGCCACCAACAGAGTCAGGTGCGCGCGCAGTTGGCGTTCTGTCTCGAAGGCATCGTCACGCAGACGCTGCTGCCGAAGATCGGCGGCAAGGGCCGGGCGATGGCGGCGGAAATCCTCGTCATGACACAGGCCATCCGCGCGCTCATTCGTGACGACAAGATCCACCAGATCTATTCGTCGATGCAGGCCGGAAAGAAGTACGGCATGCAGACGATGAACGACGCCCTCTACCAACTGTACGTGACGAAGCAGGTGGCCCAGGACGATTGCTTGCGCGCCTCGAGCGACCAGGGCGAATTGATGCGCATGATGGGCATTGCGCCGGGTGAAGAGGGCAAGCCGCCGGTCAAGAAATAAGAAGCTCACAAGAGGACTTTCAATGCCGAGTTTTACCTACACCGCCCGCGACGCCAAGGGCGAAATGAAGTCAGCCACCGTCGAGGCTCCCAACCGCGACGAGGTGATGAATCAGCTCAAGAAGCAAAAGCTGCAAGTCATCAAGGTCGACGAAGGACCGGCCAAGAAGCAGAAGGCCGGGAAGATCAAGATGCGCGACATCGTCATCCTCACCCGGCAGTTCTCGACGATGATCAACTCCGGGTTGCCGCTTGTGCAGGCGCTCGACATCCTCGCCACGCAGAGCGAAAACCCGGCGCTCAAGGACGTCTGCCGCCAGGTCGTGTTCGACGTCGAGTCGGGGAACACGCTGGCCGACGCGATGCGGAAGCACCCCAAGGCGTTCAACGAGCTGTACGTCAACATGGTCGCCGCCGGCGAAGCGGGCGGTATTCTCGACACGATCCTGCTGCGTCTGGCGACGTTCATCGAAAAGAACGACGCCCTCGTCAGCAAGGTGAAGGGCGCGATGATCTACCCCGGCGTGATCATGACGGTGGCCGGTGGATGTATCAGCATCCTGCTCATCTTCGTCATCCCGACCTTCCAGAAGATGTTCGGCGAAGCCGGTATCGCGCTTCCGCTGCCGACACAGATCGTGATCGCGATGTCGAAGTTCCTCCGCACACCTCCGCCGAAGCCTGGAGGCTGGCTCCTGGTCGGCGTGGCCTTCTTCGGCTACAGGGCCCTCAAGAAATACTACGCGACCTCGAACGGACAGCTCACCATGGACCGACTGATGCTCAAGATGCCGGTCCTCGGCGACGTCATCCGGAAGTCGGCGGTATCTCGCTTTACCCGGACGCTCGGTACCATGATCTCCTCGGGCGTCTCGATTCTCGAAGGGCTCGAGATCACGGCGAAGACCTCGGGCAATCGAGTCGTGCAGGACGCGATCATGGAATCGCGCGCCTCGATCGCGGGCGGGGACACGATCTCCGCGCCGCTGAAGAAGTCCGGCGTCTTTCCGCCGATGGTCATCTCGATGATCAACGTCGGCGAGCAGACCGGCGGTCTGGACGAGATGCTGACGAAGATCGCCGACTTCTACGATGGCGAAGTCGAAACGGCCGTGGCCGGCTTGCTGGCCATGATGGAGCCGATGATGATCGTGTTCCTCGGTATCGTCGTCGGCGGAATGGTCATCGCCATGTATCTCCCGATCTTCGACATGGTCAATGCAGCAGGTTAAGTCTCATCGCCTACGCAGGCTCCAGGTGAACGCGGCGGGGTAGGGCTGACGCCTCGCCCGAAAGCGACTCGCGCCGCGCCGCGGCGCACGTCGTTCGTCGTTCATAAGTTCGGCGGCGCCGCCCTCGCCGACGCGGCGGCCATCCGCCACGCCGCCGACATCATCGGCACTCTGCCGAGACGGGGGCAGGCCGTCGTCGCGTCGGCAATGCTCGGTGTGACCGACGCGCTGCTCGCGATCGCGATGAATCAGGGTCGGGGCAAGCGCGGTGCAGCATCCGCAGCCAGCGCGCGGCTCCGACAGCGCCACATCAAGACGGCTGCCGCGCTGGGCCTCCGCGGCGCTCCTGCCGACGCGCTGCGCCGGACAATCGACGAGGAGTTCGCCGGCCTGGCGGCGATTCTCACGACGATGGCGACCAACGTTCCGCTGTCGGCGACCACCAGCGACGCGGTCCTCGCGCATGGGGAGCGCATTGCCGCGCACCTTGTCGCCGCCGCGCTGACGGCTCGTGGCATGAGGGCAGAGGTCGTCGATGCGGTGCAGATCATCCACGCGCAGGGACCGCACGGCGGCGCTACCCCCGACTTCGAGCGGACAGCGCGCGCGGTAGCCAAATATCTCCTTCCGATTCTGCGCCGGCGCACCATCCCGGTTGTCCCCGGCTTCATCGCCCGGGGGCGCGACGGGGCTGTCGTGACCCTCGGCCGTGGCGGTTGGCCGCTGAGTTAGCGTATTACGGCGCGAAGGTACTGCATCCCCGCGCACTACTGGGTCTCGGCGAAAGGACGCGGCTTTTCATCCGCCCTGTCGCCGATCCCGCCGCTTCCGGGACGGAGATCTCGACCCAGCGCGACGCGGCCCTCGAGCGGCGGTATCCGGTGCGCGCGCTCACGACGATCGGTGGCCAGGCGATCATCACCGTCTCCGGTGACGGGATGGTGGGCGTGCCGGGAATCGCCGCGCGCGCGTTCGGCGCGCTCGAGCGCGTCGGCGTGTCGGTCTCGCTGATCTCCCAGGCGTCATCCGAGCACTCGATTTGTCTCGTCGTGCCCGGCCCAGCCGCTGGCGCCGCGCGGGCCGCGCTGACCACAGCCTTCGCCACGCAGCTCGCGCACCGCGAAGTCGAGAGCATCGACGTTCGAATGCACGCGGCGATTCTTGCCGTCGTCGGCCTCGGTATGATGGGTACGCCCGGTATCGCCGCCCGGCTTTTTGGCGCGATCGCCGAGGTGAAAGCCAGCGTTATCGCGATCGCGCAGGGTGCGTCCGAGCTGAACATCTCGGTCGTCGTCGATGAGCACAGTATCGCGAAGGTGCAGCGGGCCGTGCACGCCGCTTTTCGGCTCGACAAGATTGGCGGCGGTGCGGCCGATTCATCCTTGAAAGCCGACGTCGTGATTCTCGGGTACGGGCGCATCGGGCGCGAGCTCGCGGCACAACTCGCCGCGGTGAAGGGTCCGCGGGGCGTGCGCGTCGTGGCCATTGTGGACCGGAGCGGCTACGTGTTTGACCCTCGTGGACTGTCGGCACGCCGCCTCGTGTCGCTCGCCGCGGCGAAGGCGGGTGGGAGCGCCCTGGCCGATGTCGCACGAGGCGTCTCCGCGACCGCGGAGCAGGGGTTGGCGGAGGTGCGCCGGCATGCGCTGACCCGGCCAATCCTCGTGGACGTCACTGCTGGCGATACGGGCGACGTGTTGGAGGCCGCGCTGCAGGGCGGGATGGACATCGTGCTTGCCAACAAACGCCCGCTCGCTGCGCGGCGGAAGCGCGGCGCGGGCCTGGTTCAGTCGGCAGCGGCGAGCGGCCGGCGCCTTCTGCACGAGGCCACCGTTGGTGCCGGCCTCCCGATCATCGACACGATCCGCAAGCTGCACGAGTCGGGGGACGAAGTGCTGGGCATCGAGGGATGCCCGTCCGGGACGCTCGGGTATCTGTTCGGCGAGTTGGGACGCGGCGTGCCCTTTTCGGTGGCGCTGCGCACCGCGATGTCGCTTGGCTACACCGAACCCGATCCGCGCGAGGACCTGTCAGGCATGGACGTCGCGCGGAAGGCACTCATTCTAGGGCGCCTGCTCGGGTTCAAGGGGGAGCTCGACGAGGTCGAAGTGGAATCGCTCGTTCCCGAGCCCTTTCGAGAGATTCTGACCGCGGAGTTCGTCGCGCGGCTCGAGGAGCTCGATCCACAGTGGCATGCTCGCGTGGGCGAGGCGAGAAAGCACGATACGGTCTTGCGCTATCGCGCCACCGTCAGCGCGGCCAGCGTGCGCGTCGGCCTGGTTGGCGTCCATGCCGGCAGCTCGTTCGCGGCGCTCACCGGCACGGACAACCAATTCGCCATCACCACCGCGCGCTATCGCGACAACCCGATCGTGATCACGGGCCCCGGGGCAGGGGTCGCGGTGACCGCAGCGGGAGTGCTGAATGACGTCCTCCAGCTCGCGGGCTCGCGGTGATCCTTCTGGCACCGAGAAAGGACGAGAGCTAGCAGCTGACAGCTGGCAGCTCATTCAGGTATTTGTGCATCGCCGTGGCCGCGTCGCGGCCTTCGCGGATGGCCCACACGATGAGCGACGCGCCCCGCCGAACGTCGCCGGCGGCAAACACTCCGGGGACACTCGTGCGATGGGCGCCGTCGGTGGCGATGGTCCCGCGCGCGTCGCGGTTGACGCCCAGTCGCGAGAGGAGCGGCATGTCACGGGGGCCGGTGAAGCCCATCGCGAGGAGCACAAGGTCTGCCTTCATCACGAAGTCAGAGTCGGTGATCGGGACGAGCTCCGAGCGGCCGTCCGGGAGCTCGCGGGTTTCCATGCGCACGCCGTGGAGCGCGCGGACTTGCCCGTTGCGACCGGAAAACGCGGTCGTGGCCACGCTCCACTCGCGCTGCGCCCCCTCCTCGTGCGCGTGCGACGAGCGAAGCGTCATCGGCCATAGCGGCCACGGGGTTGTTGGAGAGCGATCGATCGGTGGCTGACCCAGGAGCTCGAACTGACTGACGCTACGCGCGCCCTGGCGGTGACAGGTGCCGGCGCAATCGGATCCGGTGTCGCCGCCGCCGATGATCACGACCCGTTTGTCTCGTGCCGTGATCTCCGTCGATGGATCTGGCGCGTCGCCCGCAAGCCGGCGGTTCTGCTGCGTGAGAAAGTCCATGGCGAGATGCACGCCGCGAAGCACTCGACCAGGGACCTGGAGCTCACGCGGCTGTTCGGCACCCATCGCCAGCAGCACGGCGTCATGGCCACGACGCAGCGATTCCGGATCGAAGGTGACGCCGGCGTCAACGCTGGTTCGAAACACGACGCCTTCGGCGGTCAGCTGCGCGAGACGGCGATCGAGCACCGATTTCTCCAACTTGAACTCGGGAATCCCGTACCGCAGCAGGCCGCCAATTCGATCCGACTTCTCGAAAACCGTCACGTGGTGACCGAGGCGGCGAAGTTGCTGGGCCGCGGCGAGGCCGGCCGGGCCTGACCCGATGATGGCGACGCGGCGTCCGGTTTCACGCCGAGGCGGGCGGGGCGCGATCCATCCTTCGGCGAAGGCGCGGTCGGCAATCGATTGTTCGATGGTGCGGATCGTGACTGGATCGTCGATCAGGGCGAGCACGCACGCCGACTCGCACGGCGCCGGGCAGAGGCGGCCGGTAAGCTCGGGAAAGTTGTTGGTTGCATGGAGGGCGTCGCTTGCCTCGTGCCAACGCTCCCGAAAGACGAGATCGTTCCACTCCGGAATGACGTTGCGCACCGGGCAGCCGGTGTCACCCTGACAGAAAGGAACGCCGCAATCCATACAACGCGCTCCTTGTTCCTGGAGCGCGGCCGGCGCCATCGGCATGTAGAACTCCCGCCAGTGGCGGACGCGCGTCGCAGCGGGCTCGCGCGTCGGGGTCGCACGCCGAAGGGTGATGAATCCCTTTGGGCTACCCACGCCGCTGCCCCTCCGAACCACCTGACGCGCGGGCTGCCGTGTCCGCGCTCCGCGACATCGCATTCCGATACTCGGTGGGGACCACGGCGACGAAGCTCCGCAAGGCATCGTCCCAGCGCGCGAGCAGCGATCGCGCCCGAGCACTCCGCGTATGCCGCGCATGCTGCTCCACCATGCGACGGAGCAGGGCGCGGTCTTCGACGCGATCGACCGAGTGCAGCTCGACGAGGGCGTGGTTGCAGCGGCGAGAGAAGTCGCCCTGCCCGGACTCGTCGAGGACGAATGCCATGCCACCGCTCATGCCGGCGGCGAAGTTCCGGCCCGTGCGTCCGAGCACGACGACCACGCCTCCGGTCATGTATTCGCACCCGTGATCGCCGATGCCCTCGACCACGGCCAGCGCGCCGCTGTTGCGAACGGCAAACCGTTGGCCCGCGAGGCCACCGATGTATGCCTCGCCGCTCGTCGCGCCGTAGAGCACCGTATTGCCGACGATCACGGACTGCTCGGGGATGAAGTGCGCCCCGTGTGGCGCGCGCACCACCAGTCGTCCGCCGGACAGTCCCTTCGCGACGTAGTCGTTCGCCTCGCCTTCGAGCTCCAGCGTAATGCCGCGCGCCAGGAAGGCGCCAAAACTCTGTCCCGCCGACCCGCGGCATTTGACCGTGATCGTGCCGTCGGGAAGGCCCGCCTGGCCAAACCGGCGCGCGATCTCGCCGGACAGCATCGTGCCGATCGACCGGTTGACGTTCCGCACGTCGACCGCCGCGATGCTCGGCTCGCCGCGCGCCAAGCTGTCGGCCGCGAGGCCGAGCAACTGGTGATCGAGCGCCCCGTCGAGTCCGTGCTGCTGCGCGCGGACCGATCGACGCGCCGGCGGCTCGGCGGCGGCGTCGGAGGGGACTGGCACGTGCAACAGCGGCGAGAGATCGAGGTGCCGCGCCTTCCAATGTGTTTCCGGAATGCGCGCGTGCAGCAGCTCGGTGCGGCCCACCAGCTCGTTCACCGTGCGGCATCCGAGACGCGCCATGAGCTCGCGGACTTCCTCGGCGACGAAGAAGAAGTAGTCCACGATGTGCTCGGGCTGTCCGTTGAACTTTGCTCGCAGCACCGGGTCCTGCGTCGCGATGCCGACTGGACAGGTGTTGAGATGACACTTGCGCATCATCACGCATCCCTCGACGATGAGCGGCGCCGTCGCGAAGCCGAACTCCTCGGCGCCCAGCAGCGCGGCAATCACGACGTCGCGTCCGGTCTTGAGCTGCCCGTCGGTCTGGAGCCGCACCCGTCCGCGCAGGTCATTGAGCAGGAGCGTCTGTTGCACTTCGGCGAGGCCGAGCTCCCACGGAATGCCGGCGTGCTTGATCGAGGACAGCGGTGCCGCACCGGTTCCGCCGCCGTCTCCGGAGATGCAGATCAGATCGGCGTGCGCTTTCGCCACGCCGGCGGCAATCGTACCAACCCCGCTTTCCGAGACGAGCTTGACCGAGACGGTCGCCGCCGGATTGACGTTCTTGAGATCGTGGATGAGCTGCTTGAGATCCTCGATCGAGTAGATGTCGTGGTGCGGTGGCGGGGAGATCAGTGTAACCCCCGGCGTCGCGCACCGCGTGCGGGCGATGACGTCGTCCACCTTGTGACCGGGCAGCTGGCCGCCCTCTCCCGGCTTGGCGCCCTGCGCGATCTTGATCTGGATTTCCTTGGCGTTGACGAGGTATTCCGTCGTCACGCCAAACCGAGCGGACGCAATCTGCTTGATGGCGCTCGTTCGCTCTGTTCCGAATCTCTCCCGATCCTCACCGCCCTCACCCGTGTTGCTCCGCCCGCCGAGCCGGTTCATGGCCACGGCAAGCGTCTCGTGCGCCTCCTTGCTGATCGAGCCGAAGGACATCGCGCCGGTGACGAAGCGCTTCACGATCGCCGACGCCGGCTCCGTCTGATCGACCGGGATGGCGTCGCGCTCGACGAAATCGAGCAGGCCGCGCAGCGTGAACCGGGCCGTCTCCGCGTCGGCGAGGCAGCTGAACTCGCGGTACGTCGTCGCGCTCCCGCTGCGGGTCGCGTGCTGGAGCGTCGCGATCGTGCGCGGGTTCCAGTTGTGATGCTCGCCCTCGATGCGAAAGTGATAATCGCTGCCGGGATCGATGCCCTCGTCGATATCCCCGTAGGCCGACGCGTGCCGGCGGAGCGTTTCCTCGGCGACGGTCGCGAGGCCAATGCCCCCGATGCGTGACGATGTGCCCGTGAAGTGGAGGGCCACGAGCGCCGCGTCGAGCCCGACGGCCTCGCACGTCTGAGCGCCCGAATAACTCTGAAGGGTGGAGATGCCCATTTTCGACAACACCTTGAGCAAGCCCTTCCCGATGGCCTTTACGTAGCTCGCGCGGGCTTTTGCCTCATCGCGAACACCCGACAGGCGGCCCTCCCGCGCCATGGCATCGAGTGTCTCGAACGCGAGGTAAGGACAGACGGCACTGGCACCGTAGGCGGTCAGCAGCGCCATGTGCGACACGTCGCGAGCCTCACCCGTATCGACGACGAGACTGACGCGTGCCCGAAGCCCGGACCGGCCCAGATGATGATGGACGGCAGATAGCGCGAGCAGCGACGGAATCGGCGCCCACCCCGCATCGGTGGCGCGATCGCTGAGAACGAGAATGCCGCAACCACGGCGAACCGCGTAGTCAGCGTCGCGGAGCAGGGCATCGAGCGCCGCGGTGAGACCCGCCGGCCCGTCGGCGGCGCGAAAGACCGTGTGCAGCGTGGCGGGCCGGATGCCAGACTCGTCGATCGCCAGCAGCCCGGCCAACGCCTGTCCATCGAGAATCGGATGATCGAGGCGCATCTGCCGCGCATGCTCCGGCTTCTCGTCGAGCAGGTTCGATTGCGGGCCGAGGAACATGCCAAGCGACATCACCAGCTGTTCCCGAATCGGATCGATGGCTGGATTCGTCACCTGCGCAAACAGTTGCCGGAAATAGGCAAAGAGGAGCTGCGGCCGCTCCGACAGCACGGCGAGCGGCGTGTCATTCCCCATCGATCCGATCGCCTCTTCACCCGTCTCGGCCATCGGCGCGAGAATCATTCGCAGCTCTTCGCCCGAATATCCGAATGCCCGCTGGCGCTGTGAGAGCGATCCCGCGCCGCGCGGCGGCGGCTCGAAGCCGCTGACGGGAATCGCGACGCGCTGCTCGTCGATCCAGCGTCGATAGGGACGCAGGGAGACGAGCTCCGACTTCACGTCGTCATCGTCACGCAACCGTCCCTGCGTCGTGTTGACGACGAGCATCCGCCCGGGTCCGAGCCGGCCCTTGGTCCGGGCCGGCCCGTCCCATGGTTCCATCAGCGACGCGTGGTACTCGAAGAAGGCGCGCCGGTCTGGTGACATCGTCGCGTCGCCCTCCCAGGCCTCGGGGATGAGCATCGCCATCGCGTGGGCCAGCGGACGTCCGCCGAGCACGAGCAGCTCGAGGACGTTGTCGAACGACGCGGAGTCGCTCTGGCCATCGCTGAGCACCGGCAGCAGCTCGGCGATGTCGCCGAACCGCGGCGACGACAGCAGCGACTCGCGCATCCGCATCCAACTGCGGTTGCCTCGCACCGTGTTGATCTCGCCGTTGTGCGCGATCAGTCGATACGGATGCGCCAGCGGCCACGATGGAAAGGTGTTGGTCGAGAACCGCGAGTGCACCAGGGCCAGCCCGCTGACTACCGCCGGGTCGAGCAGGTCCGGATAGAAGCCGGGAAGCTGCTCAGCGCGCAGCATTCCCTTGTAGACCACGGTGCGCGACGACAGGCTGGCGATGTAGCAGCCAGCGCCCACGCCGGCGGGCGCCGACCGCAGCTCGCTCTCGATCCGCTTGCGAATGGCATACAGCGTTCGGTCGAGCGACGCATCGTCGTCCGTCTCCAGCGGCAATGCCGCGCGGGTGACGAAGAGCTGGCGAATTATCGGCTGGGCGCGTCGCGCCTGACTGCCGGCGTGGCGCGGGTCGGTTGGGACGTCGCGCCAGCCGAGGACGCGACATCCCTTCGCGCTCACGACGTCGGCGATGATGCGTTCGCATTCGGCGCGGCGATCGTCGGCGCGGGGAAGGAAGACCATTCCGACTCCGTACTCGCCCGCCTCCGGCAGTCCGAGACCGAGTCCGGCGCACGCCCGCTTGAAGAAGGCATGGGGAATCTGGAGGAGGATTCCCGCGCCGTCGCCGGTATCGGCGTCGGCTCCGGCGGCTCCGCGGTGCGCCAGATTGCAGAGCAACTGCATCGCGTCGTCGACCACACGGCGTGATTTCACGCCGTGCAGATGGGCAACGAAGCCCATTCCACAGGCATCGTGCTCGTCGGCCGGATCGTACAGCCCTTGGCGTCCCGGTGCGGTCATCGGCGGCGTGTCGAAAAGAATGCGAGCCGACTCTGCGAAGCGCCCGCCAGACATGGTCTGACGGGCGCTGTCATGTCCCCCTGCGAGTGGCCACGAGATTGTATTGGCAAGATTGGGCGCGCGCCGCGAGCTGTCAACAGACTTTGTCGTCGCGTCTCGCGGGCATCGCCTGAAGGCGTTTTGGCAGTCAGAAGTACTATTGTCGCTGCCTCCGACGCGCCGACTACATCCGCTCCATCACCGGTTTGAGCTTGGGCAGGGCCGCCTCGATCTCGCCCCGATTTGCCTCGAGCCATGGAGGAAGCACGAGTCGTTCGCCGAGTGCTTCTCGCTCTTCATCGACGGCGAAACCCGGTCCGTCGGTCGCGAGCTCGAACAACACGCCGCCGGGCTCGAGGAAGTACACGGACTTGAACCAGAATCGGTCGATGACTTCAGTTGGGCGGCGATGCGCGCTCGCGACCCGCTCGCGCACCTCGAGCTCCGTCGCGTCGTCCGGCACACGCCACGCCACGTGGTGCATCGAGCCGACGCCCCATTGGCCGCGCGGCAGATCCGGCAGCTCGCGAATCTCGAGATGACAACCGGAGCCGCCCTGGCCGAGACCAAAACGATGCCAGCCCTGGTCTTCACCCATCGCATGGAACCCAAGCGTCTCGGTGAGAAAGCTCGACGTCAATCGAAGGTCGCGTTCGAGAAGACGAACGGAGTGGAGTCCCATGATCTGCCGTTGAGCAGGCACGGCGCTCTTGTCCCACGGCGTGAACTCGCGCCGGTCGCTCGTTTCCACGAGAGCCACGGGAAGCCCGTGCGGATCGGCGAAAGGCATCGCGCGACCCGTGACCCGTGCCTCGATGCGGCTTGGCTTTGTGCCGTACCGGGCAAGGCGCTCCGTCCAGTAATCGAGCGATCCGACAGGCACCGCGAGGGCGATCTCTCCGGCCGTGCCGGTTCCGGCGCGCCCGTTCGGCATTCCCGGCCAGGGAAAGAACGTCAGATCGGTGCCGGGGTGGGCGTCGCCATCGGCGAAGAAGAGATGGTAGGTGTCCGGCGAGTCCTGGTTGACGCTTTTCTTGACCAGGCGCATGCCGAGGACCCCGACGTAAAAGTCGAGATTCTCCTGCGCGTCACCGGCGATGCAGGTGATGTGATGGATGCCGGTGATCATGCTTTATTCCCCGCGCGGTCCGCTCTCGGGCGCAATGATGATCTCATAGTGCGACGACCGGGGGTCGGAGCGTTTCAACAGCTTCTGCGCCGGCCCCTGGATGACCGCCTTCGTGTAGTCCTCGCCCGCGAATTGCTTCACGGCGGCCAGATTTTCGAAGATCGTCATCGTCATGAATTCGACCTCGTCGCCGACCTCTCGTCGCATGACATACGCGCCCCGATAACCCTGAATCCGATGGATGCCGGGAAGGACATCCGAGTTGAGCATTGTCTGATAGGCGTCCGCATCCTCGCGGGCCGCCCAACCGTGCCAGATTCGACCGATCATGTTCTAAGAGCTCCGCGAAGAGACGGGCCCGAAAAGATAGACGATCCGCGACGGGCAAGCGGATCGATGGCGTCGTCATCATCGGTGCGGGGGTTGCCGGGCTATCGGCCGGCGCAGCCCTCAGACAGGCGGGCGTGCCCTACACCATTCTCGAGGCGCGGCCTCGCATTGGGGGGCGCGTCTGGACACGGCACCCGTCGTCACTCGCCGTGCCCGTGGAGCTGGGGGCCGAGTTCATACATGGCGCGGCGACGGAGATCTTCGAGATCGCCGATCGCGAGGGTCTCCGGGTCATCGACATCGGCGGGCGGCGGTGGCGGAGCACCGGCGGCAAGCTGCACGTTCTCGACGACTTCTGGGAACGGCTCGACCGGGTGATGCTGCGCCTCGCGGAAGACCGGAGCCCGGACCGCACATTCGCCGAAGCGCTGGAGCGAAATCCGTCGATCGACTCGACAGATCGTGCCCTGGCCCTCCAGTACGTGGGCGGATTTCACGCCGCGAATCCCGGCATCATCAGCGAGCGTGCGCTCGCCGAAGGGGGGAGCCCGCGCGGCGACGTGCGCGAGCGCCGCATCGGGCGCGTACTGGACGGGTACGATTCGATCGTCGCGGTGCTGGCAAATGCGGCTGGCAATCGCGTGCGCCTCGAGGCGGTCGTCGACACGATTCGCTGGAGTCCTGGCCGCGTCGCCGTCACGATTCGCGCGCGGCGCGGCGCGGCGCGGCGCACCGGCGACGCGGTCGGCGATCGGCGGTCTGACGATGGGGCACGTCGCGCGCATCGCCTCGGAGTTTGACGAACCATTCTGGACGTCGGAGCGCTTTGCCAGGCAGGCGGGCGATGAGCGCCTCGACACGCTGTCCTTTTTGCAAGGCACCGAGGACGTCGATTTTCCGGTGTGGTGGTCGACCTTCTCGGTGCGATCGCCGCTGCTGATCGGCTGGCGCGGCGGGCCACGAGCGATGCAATTGCTCCAGCAGACGAAGAAGGGTCTCGAAGAGTCGGCGATTCGCTCGCTTGCCGCCTTGCTGTCGATGAGCCCTACGACCCTGCGACGCCGGCTCGTGTCATCGCGCATACATGACTGGACCAATGACGCGTTCTCGCGCGGAGCGTATTCGTACCCGCGGGTCGGCGGTGACGACGCGGCGAAGCGGCTCGCGAGGCCGGTCGAGCGCACCCTGCTCTTTGCGGGCGAAGCAGCGGACGCCGAGGGACGCAACGGAACGGTGCACGGCGCTATCGGCAGCGGACGCCGCGCGGCGGAGCAGGTCATCGGCTGGCGCTAGGCGCGGGCCTGCGGTGGATATGATTCATGATGCCGCAGAATCTGCAGGTTCTCCAGATCATCCTTCAGGCGCTGTCGTCGTTCGCCATCGCCGGCGGCTTGATCTTCACCGCGATCCAGTTCCGGAACGCGCGCAAGGCGCAGCTGGTCGGCAACTTCTCCAAGCTCGTCGAGCTCCAGTACCAGCTGCGTTACATCCGCGTCCAGCACCCGTCGCTCGCGTCGGTCCATCAGCACGACGTCCAGAACCTGCACTCCGAGCGCGAGATTCAGGAATACTTTCTCAACCTGATGCAGCTCTCGCTGTTCGAGATCGCCTGGTACGCACACACGCATGGACAGATCCCCGATGACTACTTCCACTCCTGGACCAGCCGCATGTGGCAGGTGGGGCAGGAAAAGTCGTTTCGGCGGATGATCGACAACCCGTCGATGAAGATCATGCACGACGAGTTCGACAACTTCGTTCGGAGGCTCATTGACGCACCGGCGCCCCCGGGCGCGTGATGACTACCGGGTCGGGTCCGAAGGACACAAGTTGAACCCGGTGATTCGCTCCCTTGCCCGAGGCCTCGTGTTGATGCGCAGCCTGCCTATCGTGATGGCGATTGGCGTCGCCGCCTGCACGCCGACGCCGGACAGCTCGACTTCCGGTGCCGTCGCGAGCATCGCCGGCACACGCATCGCTTCGGCGCCGCCCAACGGAAACCCCGGCGAGTGGCTGCTTCCGGGCCACGACTACTCCAACAGCCGCTACAGCGAGCTGTCTGCGATCACGCCAGCGAACGCGAACAAGCTGCGCGTCGCCTGGACGTTCTCGACCGGAGTGCTGCGCGGACATGAAGGCCAGCCGCTGGTCGTGAACAACACGATGTACCTCGTGACTCCCTATCCGAACGTCTCGTACGCCCTGGACTTGACGCTGCCCGGGTTCCCACTGAAGTGGAAGTATCGTCCCGAGAACGCCCAGGCGGCTGTCGGTATCGCATGCTGCGACGTCGTGAACCGAGGCGCGTCGTTCGCGAACGGCAAGATCGTCTACAACCTGCTCGACGGACACACGGTCGCGGCCGACGCCAACACCGGTGCCGAGCTGTGGAAAACGAAGATGGGCGACATCAACAAGGGCGAGACGATGACCATGGCGCCCTTGATCGTGAAGGACGAAGTGATCGTCGGATCGAGCGGCGGCGAGATGGGCGTTCGCGGCTGGGTCGCCGCGCTCGACCTGAACACGGGTCGCCAGCGGTGGCGCGCGTACAACATCGGTCCGGACTCGGAGATGAAGGTCGGTCCGCGCTTCAAACCATTCTACGCGGCGGACCGCGGCGCCAATCTCGGCGTATCGAGCTGGCCGGGAACGTCATGGAAGACCGGCGGCGGCGCGGTGTGGGGTTGGATCTCGTACGACCCCGACCTCAACCTGATCTATCACGGCACGAGCAACCCAGGGCCGTGGAACGGCCAGCAACGTCCCGGAGACAACAAGTGGACGGCGGCGATCATCGCCCGCGACGCGACGACGGGCGAGATGGTGTGGGCCTTTCAGCCGACGCCGCACGACATCTGGGACTACGACGCCGTGAATGAGAACATCCTCGTCGACCTGCCCATCGGCGGCGTGACGAGAAAAGTGCTGGTGCACTTCGACCGCAACGGCTTTGCCTATACCATCGATCGGACGACGGGCGAAGTGATCCTCGCCAAGGCGTTCGTGCCGATGAACTGGTCGTCGGGCGTCGACCTCAAGACGGGCCGCCCGACCGTCAACGTCGACAAGTCCACCGCGCAGGGAAAGAACATCAAGGACATCTGCCCGAGTCTCGAGGGCGGAAAGAACCAGCAGCCGGCGGCGTTCTCGCCCAAGACCGGCGTGTTCTACGTGCCGACGAACAACCTGTGCATGGACTTCGAGGGTCGCGAAGTCACCTACATCGCCGGCACGCCGTACATCGGCGGCAACGCGCCGGAGAAGGGCGGGCCCGGCGGTTACAAAGGCGAGTTCATCGCTTGGGACGCTGTCAACGGCAAGAAGTTGTGGGGCATCCAGGAGCCGTTCCCGGTGTGGGGCGGCGCGCTGGCGACGGCCGGCGGCGTCGTGTTCTACGGGACACTCGACGGATGGTTCAAGGCCGTCGACGAGTCGAACGGAAAAGTGCTCTGGCAGTTCAAGGTCGGCTCTGGCGTCGTCGGCAATCCGATCGCCTACACCGGGCCCGACGGCAAGCAGTACATCGCGGTCTACTCGGGAATTGGCGGTGACATGGGCCTGCTCATTGCGGGCGACGTGGCGTCGAATCTGCCATTCGATGTGAGGGAGAGAGGGACCACGTTGCCTGATTTGTCTCGGTATACGTCATGGGGCGGAATGCTATTTGTGTTCTCGTTAGGACAGTGAGCTCCCGCTCGGCTTTCTTTGGGAGAAGCGCCATGAGACGCACAATCGTACTTGCCTGTGTCGCCGTCGCCGCCGGGTGCGGCGGAAGCGCGGACGCGGCCCAACAGGCCGCCTCTGCCCCGGCCCAACAGCAGTGGGGCGCGGCAGCCCCGTTCGTTCAGCATCCCGACAACATCCAGCCCGGCCTCGCTCTCAATCGCCCCTTCACGACGCTGAACAATCCCTATGAGGGCAATGCGGTGCGCGCGGCCGAAGGCGCGAAGCTATTCATCGCTTACAACTGCATGGACTGTCATGGCGCCGACGGATCAGGCGCGATGGGCCCCAGTCTCCAGGATTCGCGGTGGCACTTTGGTGGAACGAACGGCGAAGTGTTTCAATCGATCTACGAGGGACGACCGGAGGGCATGCCGGCGTGGGGAGGCCGCATCAGCGATCCCGACATCTGGCGCCTGGTGACCTACGTGCGCGGGCTCTCGAAGGGGCACGACGTGACAACGGAGAACTTCACGGGCAAGACCGTCGAGCGGACCGGCCACTGATAAACGGGCCGTCCCCTACTGCTCCGCGAATCTCAGGTCCGAGACTTTCGCCTGCTTCGTGTGGAGTGCGTCGAGGGTCCCGACTCCTTTGACATAGCGATCGAGAAATGCGATCGAATAGTCGACAATCACGTCGTGAAAGTCGGCGCGAAGGTTGGTCCAGGCAAAATGGCCGGCGCCGCGAAATTCCACGTAGTATTTGGGCGCGGGTGAGCTCTCGTAGACTCCCTTTGACTTCTTGAGCGACGGCGTGATGCCGAGATCGAGGGTCCCGCCCTGGTACATCACCGGCGCCGAGACGCCGCTGAGTGTTCCGTGAATGAGAAATGGATCGGTGTACGCCGAGAGAGCGAGAACGGCTTTCACCCCGGACATACGCCAGGATGTCCACGCGCCGGCGAGTCCAACGGCCGTGTATCCGCCCAAGGAATGGCCCGCGATGGCAAGCTGCGTGAAGTCGATGTGATTCGAGTACGCGCTGTCGCCCCGCATTGCGTCGAGGATCGCCCGAATGTCGTCACGGCGATTGGCGAATGAGGTGTCGGTCCATCGCTCGGGCTTGCGGAACGGCTCGAGCGGCCGGTCGGCCGAGCTGCCGCGTCCCCGCCCACGTCCTCGTGAACACCCGGCATTCCTTGTGATTTGGCGCGACGACGAAGTAGCCGTGTCTGGCGAGCGCCTCGGTCAGGAACGTCGACTGTGTCGCGCATCCACCGAAGCCGTGCGAAAACACGACGATGGGCGCACGCGCCGTCCCCGCTGGCCGCCAGATGACGACCGATCGGCTAGCGACGGTCGTCGACTGCTGGGCGCCGGCGATCGACGCGAGCGATACGCCTACGAGAACCAGGAGTCGCGTGAATGCCTTCATCGACCCTCCAACTCATCGGCGATTCGCGACCCGTCGTACAACTTTCTCAGCGCTTCGATGATGCCGCGCGAGTGCACGCTGACCGAGCGCGCCACGGCGTCGGTGAAGATGAACCGGTTGGGCAACGACTCGATGTTCCCGTCGAAGATGAGACCAACGACTTCGCCGTAGCGGTTGATCACCGGACTCCCGCTGTTGCCGCCGATGATGTCGTTCGTGGAGACGAAATCCATCGGCGTCGACAGGTCGAGCTTGT
>WNFI01690242.1_pt1 | contig 20181 bp, 15 predicted proteins | sample 5400471 | NCBI WGS metagenome assembly WNFI01 (sample SAMN13153348, study PRJNA577476) | soil metagenome | isolation source: 100 cm saprolite on Douglas fir-dominated hillslope | place: USA:California | collected 2013-09-17
CCCGCGGGTTCCTTCATTGAAGGCTTTCGGACGCCGGCCACGGTGCAAGCCGCATCGCTGCGATCGGCCGGCATCCGAAACCCTCAACAAACTCGGAAGGACCGACGATTCGGACCAAGTCCGCTTTGATGCTGCGATAAGGAGACAGGCATAACTAAGAGCAGCTTTCTCAGAATATCGGCTCAAATTGGCCGACAGCTAACCTCTGCTCCCCCTCCGCTCCCCGGTGCAATCTCAAACGGGAGTTCGCATACAGGTTCAACAACTATTTGCGCTTGGCCCCAACCTTGAGAAGGGTAAGCTGTACATAGGCTCCCCCTAAGACATCACTTTTTTCGGCCCCTCTCCTTGCGGCGCCTCGCTCAATAGCCAATCGCGGAAGGCTCGCAAGGCAGGAATGAGCGGGCTCTTGTCCGGATAGACCATGAAATATGATCTTGGCGCATAGGGCTCCACATCAAACGTGACTGCAAGGCGGCCGGATACAATCTCTTCGGCGAAAAGGAACCGAGGCAACAGCGCCACCCCAAGTCCAGCGGCGGCAGCCTCCGCCACCATGGCCATGTGCTGCAATTCCGGGCCGCGTTGTCCGTCGATTCCGGATGTGCCCGTCCACTTCAACCAGTCGCGCCAGAGCCGGGGCAGGGTAGTGTGCTGCAGCAGGGTCTGCTCCGCCAGGTCTTCAAAGGATTTCAGCCGCCCCTCCGCAAGCAGAGCCGGCGAGCAGACCGGCACGAGGTCCTCCGCCATCAGGCGATGGGCAATGACGCCTGGCCCCGGTTCCGAAGTTGAAAATATCGCCGCATCAACATGTTCAGCCGCAAAATCCAGCGGCACCGGACGCGCGCTGTAATTTACCAGATTCACGATGATGTTCGGCCTGGAGGTGCGAAAGCTTCGCATCCTCGGCATCAGCCATCGGGTTCCAAAAGTAGGCGACACGGCGATCGTGAGAGTGCCGCCGGCCCCCTGGTGGGCGAGCAGTGTCTGGGTCGCCGATTCGATTTGGGAAAGTGCCGCCCGGATATCGCTCGCATAGCCGGCGCCCGCCGGCGTCAAGGCGAGGCGGCGGCGCACGCGGAAGAACAGCTTGATCCCAAGCAGCGCTTCGAGCTGGGAGACCTGACGGCTGACGCCGCTTTGGGTCAGCTTCAGTTCTTCGGCAGCCCTCGAAACGCTCAAATGTCGCGAACACGTCTCGAATGCTCGAAGAAGCGGAGTCGGCGGAGTCAGGCGTGACACGGCTACCTCTCATCAATGCCGGAATGTAATGAACTCATGACAACTTATCAATTTTTACCACGCCATGCCTCCTGTACAGAATGAACAGGTATGTGGCCTGCATCGAGGACGGCGCCTGGAATATGCGCCGGTCTGTCGATGGCGCGTGCAAAAATACCTGCAGGAAAACACAATGGGAAATACCGGTCTGTCTCTGGGAATCGATATCGGGGGAACGTTTACCGATCTCGTTCTTCTCGATCCTCGCGACGGAAAAACCACAATCTGGAAAGAGCCGACTACCGCGGATGACCCTTCGCGCGGCGCGATGCTGGGCCTTGCCAAGCTGCTCGGGCGCGCCGCTACCAAGCCGGAGGAAATCACGCGTGTGATCCACGCCACGACCCTGTTCACCAATGCGCTTATCGAGCGCAAGGGGGCAAAGACCGGCCTGATCACCACGGCCGGGTTTTCCGATGTGCTGGAAATCGGCAGCGAGCGGAAGTACGAACTTTACGACATCTTCCTGCAGATGCCGCGCCCGCTCGTCCCGCGGCCATGCAGGCGGGAGGTCGTGGAGCGGCTGGGGCCTGACGGATCGGTCGTGAAGGCCCTCGATACCAAGATGGCGCTGCGTCAGGCGCAGGAGCTGGTCGAACTCGGTATCGACAGCATCGCCATCGCCTTTCTTCATTCCTATGCCAATCCGGCGCATGAAAGGCAGGCTGCGGAAATCATTTCGAATCGATTCCCGCAGCTCTCCCTGTCGCTTTCCAGCGATCTATCGCCTGAGATACGGGAATATCCGCGCACCGTCACGGCAGTGGCCAATGCTTATGTGCGGCCGATGGCGGAAGCCTATCTCGATAGGTTGGAGAAGTCGCTACGCGAACTCGGAATTCCCGGTGGCTTGTTCCTGATGCTGTCCAGCGGCGGTCTCACCCATGTCGCCGAAGCCAAGCGCGCGCCCGTCCAACTGCTGGAAAGCGGGCCCGCCGCTGGCGCCCTTGCAGGAGCCTGGTTCGGGAAAAACGCAGGCCTTGATCGCGTCCTCGCATTTGATATGGGCGGGACAACGGCGAAGCTCGCGCTGGTGGATGACGGCGAGCCGCTGGTTGCCTGGGGTTTCGAGGCGGCCCGTGAAAAGCGCTTCCTGCGCGGCAGCGGTCTGCCGATCCAGATCGCGACCGTCGAACTAATCGAGATCGGAACCGGCGGCGGCTCCATCGCGCACAAGAGCGATGTCGAAACGCTGCGTGTCGGACCGGAAAGTGCAGGCGCGCTGCCTGGCCCGGTTTGCTACGGTAGCGGCGGTACGCAGCCAACGGTGACGGATGCCGACCTTGCGCTGGGCTATCTCAATGCCGACTTCTTCCTCGGCGGCTCGATGCGCATCAGCGACGAAGGCGCGCTCGCCGCGCTCGGCGAGCTCTCGCGGGACCTTGGTCTTGACGCAACGCGCGGAGCCTATGGCATCTTCGACATCGCCAACGAAACCATGGCCGGGGCGGCACGGGTCGCGATTGCCGAGCGCGGGCGGGTGCCGCAGGATTATGCCCTGCTGGCCACCGGCGGCGCGGGACCGGTCCATGCCTGGCAGCTCGGCGCGAAGCTTGGCGTCCGTCACATCGTATGTCCGCCCGGCGCCGGCGTCGGCAGCACGATCGGGATGTTGAAAGCGCCGGCGCGCATCGACCGGGTATCGTCCTTCAATGTCGAGCTCGACGCGGCCGACTGGGATGCCGCCGATGCCGCCTTCGCGGCGCTGGAGCGCGAAGCATCCGCGATCGTATCAACCACGGGAGCAGACCTGTCGCGGAGCATCATTCGGCGCCTTGCCGACATGCGCTATGTCGGTCAGGGTTCGGAGGTCACCGTGCGGTTGCCGGAGGTGCTTGAGGTGAACGCAGTTCGCAAGGTTTTCGAAAACACCTATCGCACGCTTTTCGGACGTACGCCGCCCGGCAGCTCGATCCAATTCGTTTCGCTGAGGCTTTCGTTCACGGCCCCGATGCCTGGGTCCGAAGGGCCGCTCCAGCTTGGCGCGCGCGATGCGGGCGCGGCTGTGCTCAAGGGTCACCGGCAGGTGTATTTCGACGAAGCCGGCGGTTTCGTCGAAGCCGCGGTCTATGACCGCTATGCACTGGCGCCGGGCACGGTCGTGCGAGGCCCAGCCGTCTTCGAAGAGAACGAGAGCACGTTCGTGGTCGGACCGGGCAGCGAGGCGAGCATCCTCAAGGACCGGACCATCTTTGTGAAAATGACCGCATGATTTCGAATCCCTTGCAAATCAATCCGCACCAATAATGGGCATGCCATCATGACCGCAGTTGAGAAGAGAGAATTCGATGCCGTGGAGGTGGAGCTTCTTTGGCGACGCTTGATCTCGCTGGTGGACGAAGCTGCCGCTGCACTGGTGCGAACCAGCTTCTCCACACTGGTACGGGAAAGCTACGATTTCAGCTGCATCGTCACCAACTCGACGGGAGAATCGCTGGTTCAGGCGACCGAAAGCATCCCGAGTTTTATCGGCACGCTGCCAGCCACCGTGAAGCATTTCCTGCGCTTCTTCCCGAGCCATCAGCTGCAGCCCGGCGATGTGCTGATCACCAACGACATATGGCTCGGCACCGGCCATCTGCCGGACATCTCGGTCGCAAAACCGATCTTCCGTAATGGTGTGCTGGTGGCCTTCAGCGCTTCCACCGCGCACGCGCCAGATATCGGAGGCAAGATTCGTTCGCCGGAAGCGCGGGAGGTCTTTGAGGAGGGCTTCCAGATACCGCCCATGAAACTGCTGCGGGCCGGCCAGCCCGACGAATCGCTGCTGGAGTTGCTGCGCAAAAACGTGCGCACGCCCGAGCAAACGGTCGGCGATCTGTGGGCGCAGGTCGTCGCGCTCGATCTGATGGAAGACCGGCTGCTTGCACTGATGAACCAGGCCGAGCTGACCGATCTTGACGATCTTGCCGAAGCCCTGCACTCGCGCTGTGAAAGCGCCATGCGCGCCGCCATTACCGAACTGCCGGATGGGACTTATCGGAGCGAACTGAAGACCGATGGCCTGCTCGGAAAACCGATTACCCTGAAGATGGCGCTGACCGTTTCGGGTGACACGATCGCGGTCGACTATGAAGGCACGGACGATCAGGTGCAGCGGGCCATCAACTGCGCCTATTGCTACACCCATGCCATGACGATGTACGGCATCAAGATTTGTACCACGCCGTCGTTGCCGAATAACGAGGGCGCGTGGCGGCCGATCTCGGTTGCCGCACCTGACGGCTGCATCGTCAATCCGGTTTTCCCGGCTGCCGGCGGCTCGCGGATGCTGATCGGCCATTACATTCCGGTGCTCGTTTTCCAGTGCCTGGGCCAGATCGTGCCGGAAAAGGTGATGGCGGCCTGCGGCTCGCCGATGTGGGGGATGAACCAGTCCGGTGCCCGGGATAACGGGAAGCTCTATGCCAACATGTTCTTCTTCAACGGAGGCATGGGCGCCAATTTCGTCGGCGATGGACTGTCATGCCTTTCATGGCCGTCGAACGTGTCGTCCACATCGATCGAGCTTTCGGAGCACATCGCCCCGCTCCGAGTGCATCATAAGCGGCTGCGTCCCGACAGCGGAGGGGTCGGTCAGCACCGCGGCGGTCTCGGCCAGGAAGTGCTGCTGGAAAGCCTTTCGGACAAGCCCATCGCCGTATCCTTTCTTGCGGAGCGGACAGTCTTCCCGGCGACCGGGATCCATGGCGGCGAAGCAGGCGCGCCCGGCGTCCTCGAGATCAACGGTCAGGTGTCCGACACCAAGAGCCAATACATCCTGAACCGCGGTGATACCGTCTTCATGGCGACCCCCGGTGGCGGCGGGTACGGGGACCCCGCTGCACGTCGAGCGACGGCCAGCGCTGCTGATGCCGTTGCAGGCTACATTACGCCGGATGCGCGATCCTAGCTGGTGTAAAATTAGAATGGAATTCCGATGATCGCGTCACGTCAATTTCATAATCAGCTGAGTGGTTCAAAACCATGTCCTCCATTCCCAGGCTAAACGGTGCCATTCGCGCCTTCGAGACCGGCAATATCGCATTCACCGCCTTCTGTCCGCCGGATACCGGCAGTGCGCAAGCTGTTGCCGGTGCCCCCTATGATGCCGTCGTGATCGAGATGGAGCACAATCCGTTCGACGTGAAGGGTCTGCGGGATTGCCTGCAATACATGCTGGATCCGCGGCGGATCGCAGCTGCGGGCAATGTCGCCCCCGCGGTAACGCCGATGGTGCGCCTGCCGTGCAATGGTGCGGAAATGAACCAGTGGATGGCCAAGCAGGTGCTTGATGTGGGGGTCTACGGCATCATCTGGCCGCATATCCGCACGGTCGAAGAGGCCCGCTCCGCTGTGGCTGCTTGCCGATACGCTCGCCCTGCCGACGCTGCAAACGTCCTACCGCACGGCCAGCGCGGCGACGGTCCAGGCATCGCCGCGCGCTATTGGGGGCTGACCCAGCCGGAATATTACGCGCGCGCCGATGTGTGGCCTATCGATCCGAAAGGGGAAATTCTCGTCGGCATGATGTGTGAGAGCGTTGAGGCGATGGAAAACCTTCCTCGTATTCTCAAGGAAGTTCCCGGAATGGGGCTGGTCATCATCGGCGAAGGCGACCTTTCGCAGAATCTCGGGTATCCCCGGCAGTATGACCATCCGGTTGTCGTCAGGGCGATGAATGTCATCCTTGAGACTTGCAACGCCTATGGCGTCGTTTGCGGTCACCCCCATGTCGGCGTTAAGAACGTCGATGGTTTGATTGACGAAGGCTATCGCTGGTTGATGGCCACGCCGATACGGTCCTTCTCGGCGTTGGAACGGGGACGGGAACACGTCAAAGAGCTTGCCGCGGCACGCAAGAGTTAGGCGAGCCACGTGCGGGCTAAGCAGCCGGCGCCAATCCGCATGGCAAGTCAGCACGGATATTGCAAGGCGGCGATGGATCATCGGGACGGCGTGTCCAGCGGCCGGAAGCTGCGTTTCCACTGGCCAGCCCTCGACAGAGATCGAAAACACGTCTCTGATTATTTTTACCCAGTAGAGAGCAAATTCGACCATCTATGCACTGGCAATAACAAGGAGTTCGTTCGATGACTATTGCAAGGCGGAAATTCCTAGCCGGCTCCGCGATCGGCATGGCGGCGCTTGCGATGCCGGCGGTTCGGACATCCGCGGCAACTCGCAAGATCACGCTGGGCGGCTATTTTGATATGGCCGACGCCATCAAGACGTACTGGATCGAGCCGTTTCAGCAGAAATTCGATGTCCAGGTTTTTTACGATCCCGGCAACAGCATCAACCAGATCAGCAAGATGCTGGCAGAGCGGGCCAATCCGGCTCACTCGGTGATGCTGATGGACGAGAGCTTCGTGCCGACTGCGCAGAAGGAAGGTCTGATCGTTCCGATCGACAAGACGCTCCTGCCGGTTCTGGAGGAAGTAAATCCCCGCTTCATGGTCAGCGATGGCTATGGCGTGGGGATAGCCATGCACCTGGATTCGCTTGCCTACAATACGAGCGTCAAAGAGCCGACAAGCTGGGAGGCGATGTGGGACTCGGCCCTGCAGCAGCAAGTGGCGATGGCTTCGATCCAGCACAATGATTGGTACAATACCTATGTGATCGCCGCGCATCTGAAGTCAGGACGGCCGCTTAACGAGGCGCATCTGGAGGTGGATGCAGGCTTCGAAAAGCTTCGGGAGCTGAAACCGAACCTGCTGACTACCTTCGTCAATGCGGCAAATGCTGTCTCCATGATGGAGCAGGGCGAGGTCATGCTCATCGGCGCCATCACCTCGAAGAATGTCTTCCCGTTCATTGAACGCGGCGTTCCAATCCGGATGGCGCGGCCGAAGGAAGGCTCGTTCGCCTTGCTTAACTGTGCGACGATCGTCAAGGGTGCGCCCGAGCCCGAACTGTCGGCTAAGTTCCTCAATTTCGGTCTGTCGGCGGAAGTGCAGTCGGCTCTGGCGGAGCATGTCGCTTCAGGCCCGGTAAACAGGAACGCCGTGCTGCCCGCGCGCCTGAAGGGCATCATTCCCTCGACCCCGGAGGAATTCGATGCGATCCACAAATCCACCTGGCCCTTTTTCCTTGAGCATCGTGCCGAATGGACCGACCGCTGGAATAAGCTGATGGCCAGCTGATCGGATGGCGTCTGAAATGGATATTGCTCTTGAAGGGTTAGGCAAGCGCTATGGGAATGATGTCGCGCTCAAACCCCTGGACCTTCAGGTTCCGCCCGGTGAGCTGCTGGCCCTGCTTGGTCCTAGCGGTTGTGGCAAGACGACCCTGCTGCGCTTGATTGCCGGATTGATCGAGCCAAGCCAAGGAAAGATCGAAATACAGGGTCGTGACGTTACCCACGTGCCCGCGCACCGGCGCGACGTGGGCCTCGTCTTCCAGAACTATGCGTTGTTTCCGCATATGAACGTGTGGCAGAACGTTGCCTTCGGCCTTCGCATGCGCGGTATGCCCAAAGCCGACATCCGGCGGATCGTGGACGAGACGTTGGAAGTGGTCCAAATGGTCCGGCTGGGCGAGCGTCTGCCGACCCAGTTGTCCGGCGGCCAGCAGCAGCGCGTTGCGGTCGCCCGCGCCCTAGTCCTGAAACCGGCGGTTTTGCTTCTCGATGAGCCCTTCGCGGCGCTCGATAAGGCGTTGCGTGACCAGATGCAGATCGAGCTCCGCAATCTCCAGCGCCGGTTGAACATCACGTCCATTTTCGTCACGCACGATCAGGATGAGGCGCTCACCATATCCGACAGGATAGCGGTCATGAACGCGGGAAGGATCGAGCAGATCGATAGCGCAAAGGGCGTGTTCGAGACGCCGAAGACCGAGTTCGTCCTGGGCTTCATCGGTAAATCGAACAAGTTCGAGGGGCTTGTCGGTGCAGCGAGCGCGCACTATGCGACCGTTGCGATACGCGACTGGCGGATCAAGATCGCCAATGCTTCCCAGGATCTTTCGGTCGGCGACAAACTTACCGTCGCGGTCCGCCCCGGAAAGATGAGCCTTTCCCGAGAGGCGCCGGCGGCGGATCAGAATGCCATTGAAGGCACGATCATTGACACGCTGTATTTGGGCACCTCAACCCAATACTACGTCGAAACCGGCGGCGTGCGCACGGAGGTCCACCGGCAGAATACAGATTCCAGTTCAGCCGAACAGAATTTCGCGATCGGCGAAAGAGTATGGATAACATGGCTACCGCAGAGTACACTTCTGTTCGCTCGCTGAGCTATCGGCTCTACACGCCGTTCTCGAAAGCACTCAGTCATATAGCCCAGCAAAAATGGGCGTTTCTGCTGCTGCTTTTGCCGCCGCTGCTGTTCCTGACCCTGTTTTTCGTCGTGCCGATGGTCATGTTCCTGCGGGAAGGATTCGTGGCGGTTGATCCGCATTCGGCGGCGCGGACGCTGTCGTTTGGCAACTATGTACGCTTCCTTGGGTCGCCCGATTATCTCAAGGTGCTGTGGAATACGTTGCGCCTCGGCGTCATCGTGACCTTCCTGTGTCTGCTGCTGGGTTATCCGCTCGCTTATGCGATGGCGCGGTTTGGGCCACGCTGGCAACACTGGATTCTCGTCGCAGTGATTTCGCCGCTGATGGTAAGCGTCGTGATCCGTACTTTTGCGTGGCAGGTCATTCTGCGCAACCGCGGCCCTCTCAACGATTTCCTGATCGCTATCGGAATCGTCGACTCTCCAGTCAGACTGCTTTTCACATTCGCCGGCGTCGTGATCGGTCTCGTCCATGTGTTCCTGCCCTATATGGTTCTTCCGCTGGCGTCGGTGATCGAGAAGATCGATCCCAGTCTCGAAGAGGCGGCGCGCTCGCTCGGAGCCAACGTGTTTCGCCGGTTCTTCGAGGTGGTCCTTCCGCTTAGCATGCCAGGCATCCTGGCCGGTTCGATGCTTGTTTTCACCGCCAGCGTCAGCGCCTACGTCGTGCCTGAACTGTTGGGCGGGGAGCGCGTTCAGGTCGTTCCGACGATGGTGACGCAGCAAATCCTCATTCTGCTCGACTGGCAGTTTGGCGCGGCCATAGCCACCATTCTCATTCTGCTTACGCTTCTCGTTCTCGCCTTGTACCGGTGGCTGTCGAGACACTCGTTTCAGGCCAGCAAATAGGAAAGCTGCTCATCATGCCATCGAATTTGGCCGAGAAGATACTGGTCCGGGGTGTGGTGATCGCCATCCTGATCTTTTTGATCGGACCCCTTGTTATCGTCTGCGGTCTATCGCTGAGCAAGGCCAACCTGATCAAGTTTCCGCCCCACGAACTGTCCTTGCGCTGGTTTGCGGACGTCTGGAAGCTCGACGGCTTCGTTGCGGCGGTGGTTCTCAGCTTGAGGCTTGCTGCCCTCACGACGATCGGCACGTCGGTTCTGGGTGTCATGGGATCGCTGGCGCTGGTGCGTTACCGGTTCGTCGGGAGGAACATTCTACTCGGCGTTTTCCTGTCGCCTCTGGTTCTGCCCGCCATCGTCATCGGAATCGCGTTGCTCCAGTATTTCAGGACAATCGACCTGCTCTCGACATTCTCCACGCTGCTTATCGCGCATATCGCGGTGACACTTCCATTTATGGTGCGGACCATGACGGCCAGCCTTGAAGTCATGGATGAGAACCTGTTCGACGCGGCCAAGATGATGGGCGCCGACGCGCTGCAGACTTTCATCTACGTGACGATGCCCAGCGTTCGGTCGGGATTCATCGCCGGCGCCCTGTTCACGTTCATCCTGTCCTTCGACAACTACACCGTCAGTCTGTTCCTGACGGATCCACAGACAGAGACGCTGCCGATACGCATGCTGAAGTTCACCCAGGTCCGCGTCGATCCAACGGTGGCGGCTGCGGCGACAATATTGATCGGTCTGTCCCTCCTTATCCTTCTGCTTTCCATTCATCTGGTAGGTTTGCGTCGGCTCGGCGGCCTCTCTTCATCCAAAGCCTGATCACTTTCAGGCGCGCTTGAGCGGGAGAAGATTAGGATCGCGCGCGCGTTGAGGCATATATGGCGAGTACACGATCGATGTCGGGCGATCCTCTTGAGGGGACGAGCCTTGCCGGCTTTGCCGGCGATCTGCGGGCAGGCAAGCGTTCCAGGGAGGCGATCACCGGCGCCCTATCTGGATCTCATTGCGCGCCTGGACGGCATCCTCGGCAGCTATCAGCACGTGGCCGCGGAGTCCGGGTTGCGGTCGGTTCGTGCGGTCGACAACCTGCTGGCGGCCAGCACCGACCTTGGGCCGCTGATGGGCATGCCGGTTGCGGTCAGGTCATTTTCACGGTTGACGGCATGCCAACCACCGTCGGTTCACAGCTTGACCTCGAAGAACTGCTCGAAGCGGAAGGGCCGGTCGTACGGCAATTACGGCAAGCGGGGTGCGTCATCCTCGGCAAGACCAAGACGGTCGAGTTCGCTTTCGGCCCGGCGGGTACGAATGCGGTCAGAGGCACCCCGAAAAACCCATGGGATGCAGCAGTCGCCCGTCTGCCCGGCGGATCGAGCAGCGGGTCGGCCGTAGCCGTCGCAGCGGGGCTTTGTGCGTTTGCCTTGGGCAGCGATACAGGCGGATCGATCCGTCTGCCTGCGGCCCTGTGCGGATTCTTCGGCCTCAAGGCCACGGTGGGCCACTGGTCGACAAAGGGCGGATCTCCGCTGTCTTCGACGCTTGACAGCGTCGGCATCCTCTCGCGGTCGGCGCAGGATGCCGCGCTGATCTATGCGACCGTATCCCGGCGCGATGTGGTTTCGCCGGCGGCCGTCGACAGCTTGCGTCGCATGCTTATCCCCTGGAAGGCAAGAGCTTGATCGCCATGGCGTCAAAAGTTCACGGCGCTACGCAATCACGGAAGCTTTGGGCCGAGATGGACATGGTTTTCGTTCACCGATGCGATTTCGGCAGAAATGGAGTCAGTTGCGGAATGATAAGCAAAGACAGAAAACCCTATCAGTTGTTGAATAACTGTTCTTGGCGCGAAGCGGCCGTTCATGCGCCACGTGGCCGAGACAATTCATCCACGCCTACAGGGTCGTAATGGTCGAATTCCATCGCTGTGCTGCAGTATGCCCAGGCCAAAGCAGCCAAATGAAAGACCATAGAGTAGCTTGCTCTATCACACACTAGCTGAGAAGTTCGCAGAATGCGTCGCAGCGTTCGGTTAAACCCACAACCCAATCTCTAACCGTCGCTCTGATATATTTTACGTTTGTTGAAATGGGGGCCTGATCGTGGCAGGGCGTTTGAATTTTCGACAGATCGAAGCATTTCGGGCCGTTATGTTGACCGGTACCACGATTGCGGCCGCCAACATGCTAAACACGACTCAGCCTTCCATTAGCCGTGCGCTTGCGCAAATGCAGGCCGCGGCAAAGCTCAAGTTGTTCGAACTCGACCGTAGCCGACTGCGACCCACCCCCGAGGCTGTCAAACTGTTCGAGGCCGTCCAGCGGAATTTCCTCGGCCTGGAGACGATTGAAGAGGGAATCGCTCTTCTTCGGCGGTCAGGAATTGGCCTACTGCGTGTGGCATGCACGCCTGCGCTTGGTATGAGCGTGATGCCCGCCATCATTGCGAACTTTAAGCAACATCAGCCGGATGCTCACATTACTTTCCGGACGATCAGCTCCTATGACGTTCGCGAAGGCTTGATGAATGGACTTTACGATCTGGGGATCACGACCAATCCGCTGCATCTCGAGGAATCCCAGCTTAGGACAAAAGTTGTCGACCAAGCCGCCGCGGTTTGTGTGCTGGGGCGCTCGCATCGGTTTAAAGACGAACTTCACGTGGGACCGCGACACTTCCAATCGGAAACATTGTTGACGCTCGATCGCGCGGACGATCTTACTGATGAATGGCGCCGTCTGCTGTCTCAGGCTGGTGTCACGCCGGCGTCGATAATTGAAACGACCTACTCAGCTACGATCTGCCGACTGGCTCAAGCAGGCGCAGGGATCGGCGTCGTGAATCCTTATATTGCGTCAGTCTTCTCTGACATGGTGCGGATCGTGCCACTGAAGCCATCGATTGCCGTCAAGGTATTTGTTTCCCATCCTTCCCACGTTGCTATGTCATCGCTGGCGACCGCCCTGTTGCAGCAGATCCGCAATCACTTCAGGGAAAAAGCCGCGTCTGAGCGGCAGAGCTGACTGCTGTCGCTCAGCTGCTCGAACGAGGATGAGCAAAGCTTGTGGTTGGTATACCAAAAATGCATAGACTAGCGTGCGGAAACTATTGGCTGACATATGGTCCGCATCCGTAGAGTGGTGACGCTGGGTCAGGCCACTCCATATTCGGGATCTCAATCTCATGCGGTTGATCGCCATTGCCTTTTCCATTTTCTTGACAACGGTTTGCACCCCTAATTCGTTCGCTCAGCCCAATCAGACACGGATCATTGTGCCTTTTGCTGCAGGCGGCACCGCGGACGTGCTCGGCCGCATCGTTGCGCAGCAGCTTGGGGCGCTGAAGGGAAGCCAGGTCATTGTCGAGAATCGACCAGGCAGTGGTGGCAACATCGGAGCCGAAGTAGTCGCGCGCGGACCCGTCGACGGTTCAGTCTTGCTGCTCGGTACGATAGGTATCCATGCTGCGAGCAAGATTTATCGCACTTTGCCGTACGATCCCGACAAGGACCTTCAGCCGGTGACGATCCTCGCCGAGGTGCCAAATGTCCTCATCGTTCATCCCTCCGTCCCGACAAAAGATGTTCAGGAGTTCATAGAGCTCGCTCGTCGCGATCCTGGTGCAATCAATTTCGGCTCGGCCGGCAATGGCTCGTCGACGCACATGATCGCCGAGTTGTTCAAGCTGAAGGCTCAGGTCAAACTAACGCACATTCCCTATCGTGGCAGTGCGCCGGCGCTAAATGATCTTATGTCGGGCCAGATTCAGGCCATGTTTGAGAATTTGCCGACGGCGCTGCCCTTCATAGAGAACGGCAATGTTCGGGCACTCGGCGTCACCAGCGCGACACGCTCTCCCAGCCTGCCGTCACTGCCTACGATCGGGGAAGCTGGCGTGACCGGCTACGAGGCGACTGCTTGGTTCACACTCGCGACCGCCAGCGGCGTCCCACCGGCAATTGTGGAAAAGCTGAATGCCGACATCAGAAAAATTCTGCAGCAACCGGACGTCGTTGCGCGCTTCAAGGGCCTCGGCGCAGTCATTGTTGGCAATAGCGTCGTGGACGCCAAAATATTCGTCGCGAACGAGACGATGAAGTGGAACAGGGTCATCGAAGCGGCCGGAATCAAGATTGATTGATCCGCGAAGCGTCGCGATACAGACGGGGAATGTCGAGAATGCCATTATCGCGGTTTACCGTGCTGGATCTCACGCGTGTCCGCTCAGGCCCCCTAGCCGTGCGGCAGCTGGCGGACTGGGGCGCCAATGTCATCAAGATTGAACCGCCCGAGGATATCGACGGCTCCAAGGGCATGGGCGGCGAACGGGACGGCTCCGACTTCCAAAACACGCACAGAAACAAGCGCGCGATCACGCTCAACCTAAAGTCATCGCAAGGAAGGGATCTCTTTTACTCACTAGTCGCCAAAGCCGACGTCGTGGTGGAGAACTACCGACCTGATGTGAAGACGCGTCTCGGTATCGACTATGAAAGCCTTCGGAAGATCAACAAGCGCGTCGTTCTCGCCAGTATCTCAGGCTTTGGGCAATCAGGGCCGTATGCGCTTCGACCCGGCTTCGATCAGATCGCGCAAGGCATGGGCGGCCTCATGTCTGTTACCGGACTACCAGGGCAGGGGCCGGTCCGCGCGGGCATTCCAATCGCTGACTTGTCAGCGGGGCTCTATGCCGCGATCGGTATCTTGATTGCGCTACTGGAGCGTGAAGCCTCCGAAGAGGGGCAGTGGATACATACGTCTCTGCTGGAAGCCCAAATTGCGATGATGGATTTTCAGGCGACACGTTGGCTGGTCGACAAAGATCTCCCAGGTCAGGCGGGAAATAATCATCCAACCAGCATTCCGACAGGCTTATTTCGTGCGCGCGACGGCATGCTCAATCTCGCCGGTGGCGGCGAAACAATGTGGCGCCGGATTTCCTCAGCGTTGGAATTGGGTGATGTTGTCGACCGGCCTGAGTTTGCGTCGGACCGCTTGCGATCGGAGAATCGTGACGCATTGAACGCAATCCTTCAAGAGCGCTTCCTCCGAGACACGGTCGAGAATTGGGTGGCGAAATTAAATGCTTTGGGCGTGCCATGCGGGCCTGTCTACGGAGTGGACGAGATGTTTTCGGATCCACATATCGAAGCACTCGACATGCGTCTTCCGATACACCACCATCGCCTCGGTCGGCTCGATTTGTTGCGCAGTCCGCTCTCTCTCAGCCGCGCCGTGCGGCGAGCAGCGTCAACGCCGGAGCGAGGTGAGCACACTGTAGAAGTTCTCAACGAATTCGGCTTGACGGCAGAGCAGATCACTTCCCTGCAGGCACAAAATGCCGTCTAACAAGGTTGAAGTGCAGATGATGACCGAATTCTTGCAGCTTAGTACGTGTGACGGCGTGTCAACGTTGACGCTTAACAATCCCACAAAACACAACGCAATGAATTTTGCGATGTGGCAGGCGCTGCCAGAGGTCCTTCAATCGTTCTCCGACAAGGATGACGCGTGCGTTCTGATACTCACCGGCGGCGGTGAGCGCGCATTTTGTTCCGGCAATGACGTCTCCGAATTCGGCATCGTGCGCAGCACTCCGGAGCAAGTCGCACGCTACAATGAACTCCAGCGTGTCGTTTGTGATCGTCTAGTCGCACTGACAAAGCCAACGATCGCAATGATCGACGGCTACTGCTTGGGGGCCGGATTGGAATTCGCCTTGCTGTGCGATTTCCGCTATTGCACGCTGGCGGCAAGCTTTGCCGTGCCGGCCATCAAATTGGGACTGCCTTATCGCTATGACGATATCGTCAAGCTTTTCGACGTGATCGGCCCGTCGCGGACAAGGGAAATGGTACTCGGCGGGCGTCGTATCGACGGCAAACGGGCAGCGGAAATCGGGCTGGTGCATGAACTGACACCTTCGCGCGAGGCGTTGCTGAGAAAAGTGTCCCAGTTGGCGCGCGAGCTTGCGGAGAGTGCGCCGCTGAGCCTTACTGCCGCTAAAGTCACGATGAATGAGCTGCTCCGACGCGATCGCGATGCTGACCTTGCGCTATGCCGCCAGCTTGCAGACGAAGTGTATGCCAGCGCCGACTATGTGGAGGGCCGCGCTGCCTTCTCGGCCAAGCGTAAACCGCGATTCGTCGGACGGTGAATGCCGTCAGAGAAGTTTGGGTGGAGTGACAGTACGGCAGCCGATCTCGACTATGTTGGTCAGGTTGAGGCGTGCACGTGAGATATGAGGCAGTGGAAAGGCCGCGTATGTGGGCAGCGTCCTTCCATGTCGGCGAGGCTTCGTTGAACGGCTTTTCGGCCGTCCGACGAGATCATAGCGGGTACGAAATCTTGCTCAGATGAAGGTTCCGGGAATGACGATGAGCTACCGAATTGCTATAGATATCGGCGGCACCTTTACGGATGGTGTAATCGAGAACGTGGAGACCGGAGAAGTCCGGTTGGCCAAACGCTTGACCACCCAAGGCGACCCCGGCCTTGCCTTGGCCGACGTCGTCGACGACCTCTTGAAGGCTGTCAGTCAGACGAGCGGCGGTGCGCGTTTGGCATCCAGCGTGTTCGAGGTCGTGCACGGGAGTACACTGGTCACAAACGCTCTCATAGAGCACAAGGGTGCCAAAACAGCACTGGTCGTTACCGAAGGCACCGCGGACGTCGTCGATATCGCTCGCGAAGTGCGGTATGATCTCTACGATCTCGATATTCAGATGCCATCGCCGCTGGTGCCGCGCGAGCGCCGGTTCGAACTTGGCGAGCGGGTCGCGGCTGACGGCAGCGTATTGTTCGCGCCGCAACAAGCGGACATCGACGACATTGTCGAAAAGGTACGGCAATCAGGCGCGTCGTCAGTGGCTGTGTCGTTCCTGCATTCCTACGTCAATCCGGAGAATGAGATTCGAGTCGGAGAGGCCTTGGCCCGCGCCCTTCCGGAACTGGCCGTCTCCCTGTCGTCACGCGTTGCCCGGGAAATTCGAGAATACGAACGGACTACAACTGCGACGGCCAATGCATTTGTTCAGCCTATCGTCGCAAAGTACCTGAACGAACTTTCAGCGCGCCTGCGTGAGGCCGGGATCGATGCGCCGTTGCGTATCATGGTGTCCAGCGGCGGTTCAACCTCCGCGGCAAACGCGGCCGATGTTCCGATCGCAACGCTCGAATCTGGCCCGGCCGGCGGCGTGCTCAGCGCAGCCAATGCGGGCCGCGCGGCTGGGTTCGACGACGTCCTTGCCTTCGACATGGGTGGCACAACAGCGAAGATCTGTACCGTGATTGGCGGCGCGCCGTCGGTTGTTCACACGTTCGAGGCAGCGCGCGTGCGGCGCTTCAAGAAGGGCAGCGGGTTGCCAATGTTGATCGCCAGCATCGATCTGATGGAGATCGGTGCCGGCGGTGGCAGCATCGCGCGCATCAGTGCGCTCGGCCTGCTGACTGTGGGGCCGGACAGCGCCGCAGCCGATCCAGGTCCTGCCTGCTACGGGCGCGGCGGAGAAGGAGCGACAGTTACCGACGCCGACCTTATGCTCGGTTACCTCAATCCGGATTTCTTTCTAGGCGGGCGGATGGCTCTCGACGCTCCGGCGGCGGAAGCTGCGATCAAGCGGCTCGGCGATCGCCTCGCGTTAAGGCCGCACGATGTCGCGAAGGGTATTTTTAATGTCGTAAACGAGGCGATGGCGGGCGCGGCGCGCGTTCATATCGCCGAGAAGGCGCGGGATCCCCGCCGGTTTACGATGGTGGCGACCGGTGGAGCCGGTCCAGTTCATGCGATCGAGATTGCACGCAAATTGCGCGTCCCGCGTGTTCTGTTCCCGATTGCTGCGGGTGCAGGCTCATGCCTGGGCTTCCTGGCGGCGCCGATCCGCGTCGACCGTTCATGGTCGAAGCCGACTCGGCTCGAGTCGATCGATTGGCGCGAGGTGGATGACGCACTCGTTCAGCTCAAGCAGGATGCCGAGCTGGAGCTGGAAGGCGCGCTCAGAGAGTCGGATCAGGTCGTATGGGAACTTCTCGTCGAGATGCGCTACGTTGGACAGGGCGCCAATCTCTCCGTCTCATTTCCGCTGCGCGCAATCGTTGCGTCGTTCTCGGCCGAGCTCGAGGCTGCATTTCAGCACAGCTATGAGAAGAACTATGGCGGTGTCGTACCGGCTGGCAGTCTAGAAGTTGTCACCTGGCGGATTGTCGGAGCGACCCGTGAGGATATCAAGCGGTTCTCTTGGCCGGGCGCGAGCGCGAGCTTGACCGTTTCTCCAAAGTCGCGTCGGCCGATATTCTGCACGCGACTTGATCGCATGGATGAGGTGCCTGTCTACGACCGGTATACCCTGCCTGCCGGCACCATGCTTCGTGGGCCATTGGTGCTTGAGGAATCGGAATCGACGATTGTCGTACCGGTCGAAGCTGAAGTCGAAGTGCTGCGGGACTTCAGTGTAGTGGTTCAACTGGAAGGGTAACGATGACAACGATCGATCCAATCTCGCTCGAAATCCTCTGGACTCGCCTGGTGAGCCTTGTCGACGAGGCTGCCGCGACGCTGGTGCGGACGTCTTTCTCGACGATTGTCCGCGAGTCGAACGACTATGCGGTCGTCCTACTAGACCGCGATGCGCAGCTGCTCGCGCAATCTAGTCAGAGTATTCCGTCCTTTATCTGTACGCTTCCAGAGACGGTAAGGCATTTTCTGAAGCGTTTCCCGCGCGAGACCCTCAAGCCAGGTGACGTCATGATCACAAACGATCCATGGCTTGGGACAGGTCACCTGCCTGATATCAACATCGCAATGCCGATATTTCGAAACGAAGAGTTGGTGGGGTTTGCCGGCAGCGTTGCTCATTCTCCCGACATTGGCGGACGGCTCCGTTCTCCTGGCAATCGTGATCTGTACGAAGAAGGATTGCGCATTCCACCGATGAAACTGATCGCAGCTGGCACAATCAATCAAACGCTGATCGAAATCATCCAGAACAACGTTCGGATCCCCGAACAGGTTTTAGGTGACTTATGGGCACAGGTAGCCGCCAATCGTATGCTCGGTCAGCGCCTACTAGACATGCTTGACGAGACCTCCTGCAATCTGGTCGCCGTCGGACACGAAATGCACGCGCGGTCTGAAACTGCAATGCGAGACGCTATCAAAGCGATACCGGACGGAGACTACGAGTACGAGGCGCGGGTTGATGGCTTTATCGAACCGGTGACAATCAAATGCCGCATCTCGGTAAAGGGGGACGCGCTCGCCGTCGACTACACCGGCTCTTCGCCGCAGCTGCCGCGGGCCATCAATGTAGTGCCAATCTACACATTCGCTTATACAGCATACGCCTTAAAGTGTTTGTTGGCACCCACTGTCCCGAACAACGAAGGGTCGTTCCGTCCGATCACGACCTCCGCCCCTGTTGGCTCTATTCTCAATCCGCAATTCCCAGCGGCCGTGAGCGCGCGCGCCATGACAGGGCATCTGCTACCCACCGCCATTATGGGCGCGCTTGCCGAAATATTGCCCCACCGCGTACGTGCCGCCGCCGGATCGCCGTTGTGGTGCGTTCAGCTTGCCGGATCGCATGAGGGACACCGGTTCGCGTCCACACTATTCCTGAACGGCGGCCAGGGAGCCGGTATGGCAGGCCACGGTATATCGGCACTCAGTTTCCCTAGCAACTTGGCGAATACGCCCATCGAAGTGATCGAGTCGCAAGCGCCGATCCGGGTCGTAAGGCGTGCTCTGCGCCGCGGTACAGGAGGTCTTGGCGAGACGCGCGGCGGCGATGGACAGATTTTCGAAATCGACCTTCTGACAACGGAGCCTGTCACTATGTCGTTTATGGCCGATAGGCTTCGCACCGCCGCGCCTGGCTTGCGAGGCGGTAAAGCGGGTGCAACTGGGCGCGTCTTGCTCGACGGCAAGCCGATTGATCCTCGGGAAACCCTCATTGCCACGCCTGGGTCTAGGTTGACGCTCGAAACGCCAGGGGGCGGAGGTTTCGGACCCGCAAGTGCGACATAACCCTCGCATTGCGCAACATTTGCTAAAGCGTCGTGTGCGGACGGCGCCCTGGCACAATGAGAAGCACCACGAGCCAAGCAGGCAACAATGACTGGACCCGATGGATTGCGAAGGCGTCTGAACGAGAAACGGGTAATTCGCTCGCCGCCGTGATTGCAAAAGTCAGGGCAAACGGGATGACGTTAAAAATGGCATAGCGCCGGCGATTCCGTTCCATAAGCCCTTTACCGCGCGAGGTCCCATAGCCGCTCGGCGCGGAGGGTCCGGCAACAGCAGCACCACCGGCTCACTGTACGGCCGCTTGTGGCGCAAAGCGGTCATTCGCCAAACTGCTGACGTCGGCGTTCCAGGTTCGAGCCTGGTGCGCTAATAAAACCTACGATGCTTCTTGCTATGGCGCGATGGAAGCGCCTGCGCCGGGATTCAAGAAGAACGCTGTGGCGCCGCTTCGGCTCGGACATGTCGCCGTGATCTCGTCAGAAGGAGAGAAGCTCGTGAAATTCTACAAGGGATTCCTCGGCCTCTGGTACACCGACGATATCCAGGGGATCGCGACCTTCCTTACCTGCAATCGAGACCACCACGTGGTCAGCGCTCTGGAGTCTCGGCTTCATCACACCGCCTTCGAGCTCAAAGACACCTCATATCATGCGGTGGCGGCGGACAGCCTTCGTGCAGCCGGGATAAATCAGCTTTGGGGCCCCTCGCGCCACACGGCGGGCCACAACATTGCCGGTTACCACTATGATCCCGAC
>WNFI01690613.1_pt4 | contig 20179 bp, 15 predicted proteins | sample 5400471 | NCBI WGS metagenome assembly WNFI01 (sample SAMN13153348, study PRJNA577476) | soil metagenome | isolation source: 100 cm saprolite on Douglas fir-dominated hillslope | place: USA:California | collected 2013-09-17
CAGGCGGCGAGCGGTCCATACCGAGACGGCGCCGGCAACCAGCGATGCAACTGTCAAAGCCAGCACCGAGGCCCAAAGCATTCTGCTGCGAACTTGCGCATGGACAGCTTCGACATCGGAAAGAGGATAGGCCAGGCGAACCGCGCCCCCGGACACCGGCACTGCAACGTAGAGAAATGGGAGGCCCAGCGTGGCGCTGCGGCGTTCGCTGCTGCCGATCTTGCCCGCGAGTGCCGCGGCGAATTCCTGGCGGGTGGCGTGATTCTCCATATTCGCCGGATTCGATTCAGAATCAGCCAGCACTTTGCCCGAAGCATCGATGACGGTGGCGCGAGCCCCGGCGGCCTGCGCTTCCTGCGCAACGACGTCCTGGAGAGAGCGGGAGCGGTCGGTTTCCACGCGGTGGGCGAACAGTAGCGTTTTCTGCGCGAGGTTACGTTCGATTTCGCTGCGCAAGGAAGCTTCCCAGGCGCTGCCGAGCATGAAATCGAGTGTGATGGCCGTGGCTGCAATTACGACCAGGAATGCGGCCAGCAGTTTGAAGAAAATCCGATTCTTCACTTCGGAGCCTCGAAACGGTAGCCCGCGCCGCGAACCGTTTTCAGGTAGCGCGGATTCTCCGGGTCCGGTTCGATTTTTTCCCGGATGCGGCGCACATAGACGTCGACCGAGCGCGGGGTTACATAAGAAGTGTCTCGCCAAACCGAGTCGAGCAGGTGGTCGCGGCTGAAGACGCGGCCAGTGTGGCGTGCAAAATAGTCGAGCAGGCGAAACTCGGTGGCGGTGGTGGAGACCATTTGGCCGCGGACCATGAGTGTCATGGCCGAGGGATCGATTTCGATCTCGCCCACCTTCATGGGGCTGGGTGGCAGCGGGCGTTCGAAACGGCGCAGCACGGCCTTGACGCGAGCCACGAGCTCCCGTGGGCTGAAGGGTTTGGCAATGTAGTCGTCGGCGCCGAGCTCGAGTCCCAGGACACGATCGGCTTCGCTGCTCTTGGCCGTCAGAAAGATAACCGGGACCGAAGCGAGTCCAGGAGTTTGACGCACGGTGCGGCAGAGTTCGAGGCCGTCCTTGCCGGGGACCATGATGTCGAGTACGAAGAGCGCCGGGCGTTGCCGCTCGGCGTCGCTGAGAACGTTGGCACCCGTAGGGTAGACGCGGACCGCGAAACCGTCGTTTTCCAGGTGGTGGCGGACAAGGCGAGAAATATCAGGATCGTCTTCGACGACGAAGATGCTCGGTTTCACGGAATTATTGTAGCGGAGGCAGTTGCCAGCACCTAGCACCGAGTGCCGTAGTGTGAGCGCGCGGGCGTGTTTTCACCGGATTGTAACAATGAGGTTGCCGGCACGGTCTAGGTGGAAGTGCTTTCTCGGCGGGATGACCGTGGTCGCGCTGTATTCGGTGATGATGGCGGGGCCGGAGTAGGTCTGGCCGGGTTTGAGTGTGTCGCGGGAGTAGATTGCAGTGGAGAGTTTCTTGCCGTCGTCGAATACGACCGGGACTTTGGGAGTGGAGGGCGAGCCGAGCTTCGCTCGACCTGGACGGGCAGGAGTGCCCGTCTCCACACGCGCCCTTCTCACATGGACTTTAGGAGATTTCACTACTGCGCGGAGACGCAGCGTTACTAGCTCTACTTCGCGGGCGGGGTGGACGTAGCCGTAGCGGCGTTGGTGTTCACGCTGGAAATCTGCGAGCAGATTTCTGGTAAATGGGACGCTCAGTTCGTACCCCTGTCCGCGATAGCGGATATCTACCCGGCGGTCTTGGTGCACTCTTCCTGGCCAGGCTTCATTGCGAAAATCTTTCGTGGCAGCTTTTTCCAAGGTGGAAAATTCCCGATTCAATCGTTCGATCGGAAGTTTGCCAGAGACTGGCCACAGCACGGTGCGCGAGTAATCCTTCACGACATCACTGACCAGAATTCCGAGGGCTGAAAGTGCGCCGGGCAAGGCTGGAATGATCACGTGAGGAATGCTTAGGGCTTCGGCGAGGGCGCAGGCGTGAAGACCTCCGGCGCCGCCGAATGCTACCAGGGCGAAGTCGCGGGGATCGCGTCCACGCTCGATGGAGACGACCCGGATGGCTTTTTCCATGGTGGCGTTGACCACGCGGATGACGCCGGCGGCGAATTGATCGAGCGTCATGCGAGAGCTTTGCTGCTTCAGCCATTCTTGCGTGATCGCGCGAGTGCGATTGAGATCGAGGGTGAAGTCTCCGCCGAGAAAACGCGTGGGCTGAAGGCGACCGAGAATAAGGTTAGCGTCGGTTACGGTGGGCTGGGTACCACGGCCGTAGCAGATCGGGCCGGGGTCGGCGCCGGCGGATTCCGGGCCGACACGCAGGACGCCACCAGCATCGAAGCGGGCGAGTGAGCCGCCGCCAGCCCCTACGGTGTGGATGTCGAGCATAGGGACGCTGACGGGGAGTCCGGCGCCTTGCGCGTCACTGGCAGTGGTGATGGCACGTTCGACCGGGGAGACGTCGGTGGAGGTTCCTCCCATGTCGAAGGCGATGATGCGGTCAAAGCCGCTGGCGCTGGCAGTGGCAGCGGCGCCGACCACGCCTCCGGCGGGGCCGGAGAGGACGGTGCGTACGGGCTCGCGGGCGGCAGAGGAAAGGGCAGTGATGCCGCCGCTGGATTGCATGACGAAGATGCGGGGATGGGTGCCGGCAGAGACGTTGCGAGCAACGTCTCTACGGTAGCGGTTTACTAGATTTTCCAGGTAGCGCTGCATTACTGGCTGCAAGTATGCATTGACCACTACCGTTGACGTGCGCTCGTACTCGCGGAATTCCGGCAGGATTTGATGAGAGACGGAAAGGGGCACGCCAAGCGACTTGAGTTCTTCTGCGATTGCCCGTTCATTCTTTGGATTCGTGAACGAGAACAGGAGCGAGATGGCAATCGCTTGCGGCTGCTGGGCAGCAACCTCCTCGGTGAGGGATTTCAATTCTTCGGTTGAAGGTGAGGTCAGGATTTGGCCGTCGAATCCGGTGCGTTCGCTCAGGCCGAAGCGGAGGTCAGCAGGCACGAGAGGCTGGACGCGATCGAAGAAAAAATCGTAGAGCTTGGGGCGGGCCTGGCGACCGATCTCGATGGCGTCTTCGAAACCAGCTGTGGTGACGAGGGCGGTGCGCGCACCTTTGCGTTCGAGCAGAGTGTTGGTGCCGACTGTCGTCCCATGGAGCAGGACAAGTTCGCCTTTGTGGGCGATTTTGCGGAGAGCTTCGACGATGGCTTGGGAAGGATCGGCGGGAGTGGAGAAGACCTTCAGCATGTGCAGGCGGCCGCGGTCCATCCAGACGCAGTCAGTGAAGGTGCCGCCAGTGTCGATGGCGATGCGGAGGGGTTGGGAGCGGCGAGGCATCGGTGAAGAAGGGTAGGGTAACATCTGCCGGGGACGTGGGACATGCCAGGCGAGAACGGAACGCCTCGCTGCGCTCGGCGGGACAGCCGAGGCGGCTGTCCCCACATAGTTGGCACGTCCCAGAGGTCAAATCACTGGCGCTAGTTGCGAGCTACAGGCGTTTCGCTCTTTGCGTGCGGGAGCAGGTCTTTGGCGGGGAGCTTTGCGTCGAAGACCAGGTTGAAGAAACCGACCATCATCTCGTCCCAGTTCTGTTGGCCCCAGATTACGGTCTTGGTCGGGTCCGGATTCTCGGGATTGTTTGGGGAGTTGTCGAAGTGCGCGGTGCACTCGATCCTTGTTCCTTTGGGAAGAGTGATCGGCTCGGCCAGGTTGTACCAGAGCTGCCAGTGCCAGTTGTAGCCGGGAACCTTCAGGATGGTCTGCGTCTCGCCATTCGGAAATACCAGACGATATTCGAAGTCTTTGCCGCGCGTATGCATGTGGGGATGAAGTCCGACGAGCTTCACCTCTCTTGGGACTTCGAAGGTGGCGTCGACACGGTAGTTTGGATCGCCGGGCGGAATTCGGAAGATACCGTTCACGGCGGAGAGTGTCAAGACGCGTTCCTTCGGCGTTTCTTTCGCGAAGACCAATCCCAGCCTTGTGCGGTCGCTGGTGGCCTTGCCGTTCGGAGTGTAGTGAACTTCAAGGACAATGTCGGAGCCCGCCTTGATCAACTTGGCTTGACCCGGGCGGAGAATCTCCCCAGGCTGACCCGGAGCATAGCCGACGAGGAAGTCGCTGGGGAGCGCGCTGGTGTCGGTCTTTTCGTCCTGCTTTGGCGGCGGAGCTTCGAAGAAGACTCCGGGTTTCTGGTCTTTGAAGTAGTTCGATCCCGGCTCACGGACATAGGCAATGATGTGATGGACCACCGAGCGGTCCGTGGGCCGCGTCTCAGCTGCCTGGATCCATTTGTCTTCGGTGAATCCTGTGGGCAGGATCACATACTGATACTCGATCATGCCGGACTCGGGAACAGGGAACGCATGCGGCAATTCGAAAATTACATCTGGCTTCGGAATACCCCAGCCTTCGACGAAGTTCGGCTGAGCGGGCATGTCTTTGGGATCGCCTTGCGGAGCGCCCCCATTCGCCCAGGCCACGATTGTGCTGATTTCTTTTTCGGTGAGCGAGCGGTCATTTGAGAAATGTCCGAAGTTGGGATCTGCGAACCATGGAGGCATCATCTTCTGCCGCACTACGCGCTTCATGCTGGCCGCCCATGGGCGGGCTTGTTCGTACGTGAGCAGGGGAAATGGCGCGGCTTCGCCGGGGCGATGGCAGGTCTGGCAATTTTTTTGAAGAATCGGCGCAACGTCTTTAGTGAACGTTACGCCGGCGCTGTTGGCTGTCTGGCTGAATGAACAAGCGGTGAAGCAGATGGCTAGCAGAAGTGCACAAGATACTCGGCCCACGAGTCTCCCCCATTTTCGTCGGTGTCCAGCTGATTGAGGAAAGAGTATACCGTGACCTCCCTCGGGAGGTCAGGTTCCTTCGGCTTCGCCTGCGGGAGCGACTTCGATCCACGCCTCGCTGCGCTCGGCGGGACAGCCGGGGCGGCTGTCCCCACATTAGGCGACTATCCGGTTGTGGTAAACGCCAAGGTCAGCAGTGTCTTCTGTTCCACCTCGTGTGCTTTGGCGCTGCCAGTCGACGGGCTGGCGCTGGAGCTGCGTTTCACTGAGAGCACCGGACGGTCGCCCGCGATGCGGCGCAAGCGCGGCAGCATGTTGAAGAGAGCACCCATGTTGGCGGGCTCTTCCTGGACCCAAACAAGGTCGCCATGTTTTCCGTGACGGTCGAGTTCGGCGACCAGCTCCTGCTCGGGGAAGGGATAGAGCTGCTCCAGGAAGATGATCGCCGTCGACGTGTCTTTTCTTTTCTTGCGCTCGGCACGGAGTTCGTGGCCAATCTTGCCGGTGCAGATCAGAAAGCGTTCAGCTTCGCCGACTTCGGTGTCGGGGATTACGTTTAGAAAATTCTTGTGGCTAAAGTCCTCGATCGATGACGACGCGTCGGGATGGCGGAGCATGCTCTTTGGCGTAAAGACCACCAGAGGCTTGCGCCAGTGGCGGAGGGCCTGGCGGCGCAGCAGGTGGAAATACTGGGCAGCATTCGAGGGCTGGACGATCTGAATGTTGTCTTTAGCCGCGAGCTGGATAAAGCGCTCGATACGGGCACTGGAATGTTCCGGGCCCTGGCCTTCGTAACCGTGGGGCAACAGCAGGACGAGGCCGGAGAGAAGGTTCCACTTGGCTTCGCCGGCGCTGATGAATTGATCGATGATGGCTTGTGCCACGTTGACGAAGTCTCCGAACTGAGCTTCCCAGAGGACGAGCGCTTCGGGATAGTCGCGGCTGTAGCCGTATTCAAATCCCAGGACGCCGGCTTCAGAGAGAGTTGAATTGTAGATTTCGCAGCGGGCCTGACCGGGCGCGATGTTTTCCAGCGGAACGTACTCGTGCTCGTCTTCGATATCGATGACCATGGAGTGACGCTGGTTGAAGGTACCGCGACGGGAGTCCTGTCCCGACAAGCGGACTGGAATGCCACCTTTCACCAGGCTGGCAAAAGCCAGGGCTTCGGCCATGCCATAGTCAACGGCGCGTTTTCCCGTACCCATTTCGGCGCGCTGCTCCAGGAGCTTCTTCACCTTAGGGTGGATGTGGAACCCTTCGGGATAAGTAGTCAGGCGATTGGTGAGCTCGGCCAGCTCTTCGCTTGAGAGTCCGGTCTCCACTTCGAATTCTGCTCTGTGACGGCCACCGAAGTATTGATCCCAATATTTGGGCAGGTCGCGCATCAATGGCTTTTGAGTTAGTTTTCCCGCATTCTTCTGGGCAGTTTCGAATTCGGCCTTGATTGCATTCGCCCGAGTTTGCGCGTCGGTGGCGCCGATGTCATCGGCATAGATCTCCCACAACGGCGGATGCTCTTTAATCTTTTTGTAGAGCAGCGGCTGGGTGATGGTGGGGTCGTCAACCTCACTGTGGCCGTGGCGGCGATAGCCGATGAGATCGATGACGATGTCGGTGCCGAACTGGTGGCGGTATTCGACCGCCATGCGGGCGACGCGCACGACCGCATCTACGTCTTCGCCATTCACGTGGAAAATGGGAATGGACTGGCGGCGGGCGATGCAGGCGGCGAAGCGCGTGGAGTGCTCTTCGTAATAGTTCGTGGTGAATCCGAGAAGATTATTGACGATGACGTGGATGGTGCCGCCGACGGTGTAGCCCTTGAGATCGGCGTAGTTCATGGTCTCGGCGAGGATGCCTTGTCCGGCGAACGCGGCATCACCGTGGACGAGCAGGGGCAGATATTTTTCGGGTCCGCCTTCGCCAGTACGGTCCTGCTTGGCGCGAGTGCGGCCTACCGTAACGGGATCGACAGCTTCGAGATGGCTGGGATTCGAAACCAGGTGGATGTGAACTTTCCCGCCGCTGCGCGTAACGTATTCGCCGGTGGCGCCCATGTGGTACTTAACGTCTCCGCTGCCAAGAACGCTGCGGGGATCGACGTCTTCAAAACCGGCGAAGATTTCTTCGGGGGCGCGGCGCGCTACATGGGCGATTACGTTGAGGCGCCCGCGATGGCTCATGCCCATGACCAGTTCGATTGCGCCTCGCTGGGCGGCCGCGTCGAGAATTTCGTCGACCAGGGGCAGAAGCGCGGTGACGCCCTCGAGGGAGAAGCGCTTGCTGCCAAGATACCGCTGCTGCAGAACCAACTCGAACAGGTCGGCACGGATCAGCAGGTCGAGAATGCGTTGCTGATCTTCCTGCTGATGTTCGGATTCCATGCGCTGGTAGATCCAGTTACGGCGTTCGGGATCGGAGATGTGGTTGATCTCGATACCAATGGTGCTGGAGTAAATGGCGCGGGCTTCGCGGGCGTACTCACTTTCGATCTGCAGTGAGGGATGCGGGCGCGGGCGAAGGAAGCCCAGGGGATCTAGGTCGCCCTCGAGGTATCCCCATTCACGGAAGGCCTCGAAGACGCGCTCCCGTTCAGGGTTGGAGCCGTTGTTTACATAGTTGTCGATTACGGCAGCACTGCCGGCGGAAGTTTTCGATTTCGGAGTAGCCATAGGAGTCCGTTACTAGAATAACGGATGCGGGGCGGGACGCGGGGGATTCGGGGCTTACCGTAGGGAGGGCCTACACTCAACTACAAAAACATTAACCACAGAGGGCACAGAGGAACAGAGGGTAAAGCGCCGCAGCGGATGGCCCGCGGTTCGGGTCATCCGCTTGCGGCCTCCGGACCTACTTTTCTTACTAGTCACCAAAGTTGAACAGGTCCATCAGATCGCCGATTGCTGGACTATTCAACGGAACGTACGGGTTGCTCTTGCTGGTTACGGGATTGGGGAAATTGTCCCGGCTGCGACCCGTCAGCGGAGCCAGTCCCCAGTTGGCCTCGATGAATTTCAGGATCGAAGCGTGGTCAGCGTAGGTGTGCGAGATATGCCCGGCCTTGGTGTACGGAGAAACCACCAGCGTGGGTATCCTGGTGCCGTCACCAAAGTAGTCGAGAGGCTGAATGTAGCCGGAGTCGTAGTAACCGCCGCCCTCGTCGAAGGTGACGATGATGGCTGTACTCGCCCACAAATCTTCGTTGGCCTGAACGCCGTCCACAATCTTCTTTACAAAGCCTTCGAACAAATTGAGCTTCGAGGAAGCCGGGTGGCCGTCAAGCCAGCCGTCTGGCTTCACATACGAAATTGCTGGCAGTGTTCCGTCCTTGATCGCCTGATAGAGAACGGTGGTGTCCTGCAAATTAGCTCGGCTGGACGCACTCGTCATGATTGAGGTCGAGTACTGAAAGAAGTCGCAGATGTTGCAGTACGTGTTGTCGGGGGTCACATAGTTTCCGTCCGGATTGGCCAGATAGGCGCTCCACTGGTCGCCGTAGTACGCCCACGAGATGTTCTTCTCGTTCAACTCATCGCCGATGTTGCGGAGCGGCGACGGGGGAATGGTGAAGACGGTCTCGTTTGGATTGCCAATGTCGGCATACGCGTTCCTGCCGTCACCGTAGTACCCGGGATTGTAGTTATTCAAAAGATAGAAGTGATTTTGATCGCAGCGGGGATTGATGGGTTTGCTTAGCGAGCTCAGATAGCTGGCGATCGGTGCGACCCCGGGCTGGGTAGTGTCAGAACAGTTGGTATAGGTTCCGCCGCCGAAGGATGCGGATCCATACGAACCGCCGCCGTAGCCATCCTCGGTGTAGTAGTTGTTGGTGCTGGACTGGGGATTCGGGTTCTCGATTTCGTCCACCGCGCCGGCATTGGGGCTGCCTGCGGCAACCAGTTGATTATGCGGTGGTTGGGCGGGATTTCCGTTGCCATCGCTAAACCAGATCGCGTCGCCGGTGCCGAGCATTACGTGGTTGGCGCCGGTTCCGCCCATCACAGATTGGTGGAAGTTGTCGCTCATCGCATAGTGGTCGGCAAGATATTTGAAATAAGGCGCGTCGCCCTGCTGTACGTTGTAGAAGGCCATGGCGGTCGAGCCTTCTTTGGTGCTCATGCCGTTGAAGCCGGCGGGCTGGGCGAGTCCGTTGGAGCCGGCGCCGACCGTGACTTCGAGCCAGGGGAACAGGTCACCCAGGCATCCGCTGGGGTTCTGGCTTGTAGCATTCGCCGCGCTGCAATCAAACTGCTGCCACATCTGGTAGAAGCGGTGGACCGGGCTATTGTCGTACGCATCGTACGGGTGTGTCTTGGAGGTGAGTTGGAACGGGCCCGAGGGCAAGGAGGTGGCGTTCGGAACGCGAGTGTCGACATCTCCATGGTTCAGTCCGGTGCCGCCGGTGGTCAGGTAGACGTAATAGTTGTCCGGCAAACCATTCTCATAAAACTTGGCAGTCGTCACATCCGGGAAGGGTGGTGTGGTATATCCACCGGCAAGGACCGGCGGCAGTATTGAATAGGCGACATTGCTGGACGGACTCAGTTGATAACCGTCGGTGCTGGAGTCGTTGGCCGAAGACTGGCTGGCTAGGGAGAAGTTGCGGCCGGGAGTGCCGTCCGACTTGACGATGCGCTTTGACAGCAGGTTCGAGACGGTTTCCCCATTCTTTGGCTTGTACGTGGCGAAAACGTGATCGAAGGTTCGATTTTCTCCAATGATCACAATGACATGCTGAATCGGGGTGGTGGCTGTTTTGGATCGCTTGACGGGTTCCTGAGCGGCGGCAGAGACCGGCGCTCCGAGGTTGGCCAGCAGGGCAAATACGCTGGTGCCAACCGCAAGATGCTGCCTGGCTTTCGCCAGGAAATTGGACGAAGACATCGATTTTCTCCTGAGACTAACGTGGGGGTATGTAGGTTACACAGGCAAAGGTAGTAGCCTCGCCGTCGCGGAAAGATGAATTCCGAGGAAAAAGAAATGCACAGCTCAGGAGACACCAAGGATCACTGATTCCCGAATTTCCGTAAAAAGCTGGAAGTTGCCGTACGAATAATGACGGCCCGGTTAAGAAATATTCACAGCGTGCCAAACTACATACATGCGTTTCTGTAGAACCATCGTGTCCGCCGAGCCGGCGTTCTTGGGAATCGTAGCTGAGTCTGGCGCCGCGGATGGCTATGGACATGGAACGGATACGGTGTAAGGATTCTTGCGCTCGGCCTCCATCCTTCTACCCGGTGAGGAGTCTGGCATGGTGAACAAACAAGGTCTGGTTCAGATCCGCAGCTGCTATGCGGTGGATGAGACGCTGCAGCGACTGGAGTCGGCTTTCGCTACACACGGGTTGCAGGTGTTCGCTCGCGTGGACCATAGTGGGGAAGCCGAGAAAGCTGGCATGAAGATGCGGCCAACGAAGCTGTTGATCTTTGGCAGTCCGAAAGCAGGGACCCCTCTCATGGTGGCGGCTCCGACGCTGGCCATCGATTTGCCCCTTAAGGCGCTGGTGTGGGAGGACGAAACGGGTACAGTCTGGCTCACCTACAACAGCCCGGAGTATTTGAGGGAGCGGCATGGCGTGCCCTCCGAATTGATTAACAATCTCACGGGAGCCGGGGCGCTGATGGAGAAGGCTGTGGAATAATGTTGCCGTTGTCCGGAGAACAGGTGGCAGAGAATCCCAATCGCGCTCGCGACCATCTGGCCAATGAGCGCACGTTTCTGGCGTGGGTGCGTACGGGCGTCGCAGTCGTCGTGTTCGGCTTCGCCATTGGACGGTTTGCCATCGCCATGCGACAGTTGACCGAACTGCAAGGGCATTCCTTGCGCACTGCGGGACTGTCCGTTTGGATGGGAATGAGTTCCATTCTTGCGGGTGTGGTGATGGTGGGCGCTGGCTTGATGCGCTATCGCAAGACTCGCTCACAACTGGATTCGGGAACGTTTCAACCGGCGGGATTTCTCGTGGATATGGTCACCATTCTGACCGTTTTGTTTGGATTGGCGCTTGCGGGCTATTTGATTTACACGGCGAAGAGTCTGGGGTGAAATAGAGACCGTGAAAGCTCGACAGGCGCCCATTCAGCGAAGTGCGGCGCCTAAAGGCGGGTTTCCCCAGCGGTGCTTGCGGTATGCCATTCGACTTCGCTCAGGGCAGGCTCTGAAGGCATACCCTGATACAAAACACGGAAACTATCGCTTTGGCACGAATCCAGTCCTGATACGAGCGGCACGGGAATCGTGAATACAAAACGTGCGTTCTTCAGCAGCTTGTGAAAGCGGGCTCATCAGCTGACACACTATGGCCAACGATCTGGAAAAGGAAGCGGCGGCACGGGCGAGTTTACGATTCATCCGAGATGGTCAGGTGCTGGGACTGGGCACGGGTTCGACGGCGGCATATTTCATTCGACTGCTGGCTGAGCAGGTGAAGGATGGGCTGCGGGTTCGAGGTATCCCGACCTCCGTGCGCTCGCGAGAACTGGCGCTGAGCTTGGGAATCCCACTGACCACGCTGGATGAATGCCAGGAGATCGACGTGACCGTGGACGGTGCGGACGAGGTCGATCCGAAACTCAGACTCATCAAAGGCGGCGGCGGGGCGTTATTGCGCGAGAAGATCGTGGCGTCGGCGACGAAGCATCTTGTCATTGTGGCCGATGCGACTAAACGCGTCGCGGTGCTGGGGAAGTTTCCCTTACCGGTGGAAGTGATTCAATTTGCACAAGCGCTTGTTGCAAAGAGGATTGCGGCACTCGGAGCGGAGGTCACGGTGCGGTTGGAGCTGAGTGGAAAACCGTTCGTAACGGACGAGAACAACCACATCCTTGACTGCCGCTTTGGCCAGATTCCCGATGCCGATGGCCTGGCGCGGCGGCTCAGCGATATGCCAGGCGTCGTAGAACACGGGTTGTTTATCGGCATGGCGAGCACTGTGCTCGTGGCAACGGGAAGTGAGATTGTGGAGTTGCATCGCTGACAACCGGAGTCTCCGGAGTTCATGCGAAAATGCGGAGAAGATATTAGCGTATGGCGGTGAGAGCACAGGCGCTGGGCTGGGACAAACCATCGCGGAGGCGCGTTCCCCGGTATGGGGCGCAGGCTCCGCTGGATGTGACGGTGCTGCGCTCGGGAATTCCAGATACGCTTCCCGGACGAGCAGTCAACCTGTGCGAGCGTGGAATCGCAGCCGTACTGGCGGGTGAACTTATCCCTGGGGAGACCGTCGGGATGGAAATTCGGCTGGATGGGACTGTCGAGCCCCTGCGTACCCGGGCACTGGTGCGCCATTACGACCGGTTGCGCTGCGGGATGGAATTTCTCGGCCTGTCAAACGAACAACAGGCTGCGATTCGAGATTGGGCAGTGCAGATGAAGGCTCCCTCAGAATCTGCCGCGACCACGACCACCACTGAAATTACTGAAGAACGCCAGAGCGGTGTCCCAGGAGACCCCCAGCCGGGTGGGCCGCGTAGGCCCATCCGAAAGTGGCGTGCCCGCGGGTGGATCGCACTGCTGATTGCAGCGACTATTTTGCTGGCCGTTCTCTGGTGGCACTGGAACCGGGGCTGGGAAGAGCTGGAGTCGGGATTGACTGGTCGTTCGACCGTTTCAGGGGAAGAGCCGAAAGCGCACGTTCCGGCGACGGAAATGGAGGGGCTGTTGATCCATCGCGTGGAGCCCCAGTATCCAGAGACTGCGCGCGGGACGGGGCTTCAAGGAGTGATCGCTCTCGATATAGTTGTGGGGAGGGACGGGTCGGTATTGGCAATGAAGCCGCTTAACGGGCCTGACGTGCTGGCGCGCTCAGCGATGGACGCTCTGCGTTGGTGGAAGTTTGAGCCTTACAACTTAAACGGTCAACCGATCGTGGTGGAGACTACCGTAGCGGTGGAGTTCAAACCGTAGCAGGATGAGGGCACCTCAGCGGCTGAAGCCGCGGTTGATTTGCGGCACCTGCGGCGCGGCTTGAAGCCGCACCCTTTCAAAGCAAAATCAGAAGCCAAATTCAAAGCAAAATCAGAAGCCGCACCCTTTCAAAGCAAATCAAAGCCGAGTTTTTCCGCAGCGGGCCGCTGATGCTAAGGTGGCTCAGGAATAGCGCCGCAACAGGTTAACCCCAGGGTCGCGGCCTCAGGTGCGGCTCTTGCGCAGCCCATCCAAGACGATCGCTCCGCTAATGGCGAAGCAAAAAACGGCACCCAGGGAGGCGATGAGCATCCACGCCGAGTTGGGGCGCATGATGTCAGCAACGACCGCCACAACTGCGAACACTATTCCCGCCACGTTCAGCCACAATGGGGAATGGACCCGTGCGGTTCCGTTGTGCCGCAGACGCAATTGGAGCAGAAGTGCGGCGAGACCGATGGCGGCGACAACCACCAGGGCGAGTGGGCTAAGGAACGCGCCGCGGCTGGTATAAATCACGACCAGACCCAATGCCAACAGCAAAAGGCCGGCGGCAAATACCGTCCAGCGGCGAGGCTTGGCTATCAGACCCGGCTTGGAATCGGCATTGGGCAAGAGTGCGTCTCCGGCAGTTATACAGGCCCTGGCCCAGGGTTTCAAATGCCTGAGACTCAATACGCGCTTCCGCCTCACGCGCGCGGAAGAGTTCGGCCCATCCCCATGAGCAATTCGGCGTGCCGTGGATCTCCATGGTTCACTGCGTAGAGGACGAGTTCAACTCGCGTCGAGATGCCAAGCTTATCGAAGATCCGGAACAGGTACTTCTTGATCGTATGCTCACTCAGTCTGAGTTCCATGGCCACCTCTCGATTGGCCAAACCCTCGGCGACCAGAGCGACAACTTGCTCTTCGCGCGGAGTGAGAAGATGATCCCCGTACGAGTTGAACACGCGTAACGATGGGACCTCAGAAATTAGATCGAGCAGGTAGCCCAGTTGTTCGGTATTGGCCCAGATCTGCCCGCGTGCAACGCGCTGGATACACTTGCTGAGCAAGCGGAGACTGGACTCCGAAAGACAGAAGATCCCGCGGACGCCGGAGCGAAAGGCGCTGACAACGATCTCGCGATCGCAGGACTCGACCAGCAAAACCTTACAGACTTGAGGATGAGAGAGATGAAAGTGGCGCAGAGCCGCCATATTCTCGGCGTTGCCCACGAAAGCATTTGGGGACAAAAGGGCAACGCTCGGGGGGGTCGGCCGCGAAGGCCTGAAGAAGAGAAGCGATGTCCATGGAGCAAGTGGCGATGTGAAACTCCGCATGACGGCGCAGGGCGCTGGTGAGCAGTTGTGCCTGCAAGCGATTGGAATCGACGACAAGGACGCCAATGGCGTCCGAAGTGGCTGACGACGGACTCATCAAACGGTGCTCCCAACTTAAGACCGGTGGTGCCCTATTCTAGGGAACCGCATAAGTGGTTCACAAGGAAGGACGTCACATAATCGTGGTACGTCATTCAAATCGGGAATCGAAAATCTCGTGCCTGGGAATTCCGCGCGAATTCTGAGAGGCTGTGGGAAACGAGGCAGCACACACGACTCACGTTCGCACCGAACGACGAATCCCCCGACCTTTGATGCGCGTGCGTACTAATTGCCGCTTTGGAACTGACTGCCACCTTTCTTGGCGTGACTGTCCAAACATGCAAGTCTACTTTCGAGGGTAGCCCGTCGAGCGCGTCTCGAATTCAGAATCGAGACCAGCACGCGCTGCTTGCACGCCTCTAACTCTTTAAGGGGAAGCCACTAAGCTATCCTTCGCCACTCTTTTGCATTCCTTTCCCAAGTCAGGAGGCTTCCCTACTTTCGAGCACAACACTTCCTATGTCTTGCCGCGCCGTTCCTTAGGCTGTAGTTTGCGACATGTAGGGGCAGCAGTAGTAGGTGACTCTCCGGACCATAAGGTATGGCGCGAAGAAAATAATGAGACGTTTTTTCACAATCGTCCGACATACGTTGCTGGCGCTATTAGTGCTGCATTGCTCTTTGGCGGCTCCCGCCCAGGAAAGTCAAAATAAGAACTCGGGCGGAGACAAGGAGTCTTCCCAATCTGGCTTAACCGGGGCCGGAGCGGGAGACGGTGAAACAATGGCCGCAAAATCCGGAAGAGCGGACGGACTGGGAAACCCTTTACTCGGAGGGGAGCGCCGTCCGCTCTACCGGCTACGACCAAGCGATGTCGCGGAGGTAACTTTTACGATCTCGCCGGAGTTCAACCAGACCCTGATGGTGCAGCCCGACGGCTACGTGGCAGTGAAGGACGCGGGCATGGTGTACGCGCAAGGGCTGACCATGGCGGAGTTCAGCGATGCCATCCGGCAGGCCTACCGCGGATATCTGCATGACCCGGAAGTTGCGGTAGCTCTGAAAGAGTTCGTACATCCCTACTTCATCGTAGGCGGGGAAGTTGGGCGACCCGGGAAGTACGAGTTGCGCACCGACACCACCGTCGCTGAGGCGGTAGAGATCGCGGGCGGACTGACTTCGCAAGCGAAACACTCGCAGGTAGTGCTATTTCGGCGCGTGGATGACGATCTGATCGAGACGCGGGTGCTCAATCTGAAAAAGATGCTGAAGACGAACAGCCTGAGGGAAGACGCTCACCTTCGCCCGGGCGATTTAGTTTTTGTTCCACAGAATGCGATTTCAAAGATTGCCCGATTCCTGACGAAACCCTCGATGAGCTTGTACGCAAATCCTGCCCAGTTTTAAGAAAACAGGCCTAATTCAACCCAGATGCTCGAGGAAGAGCCAATGCGCAGGGAAATGGAGTTGCCGTCACCGACGGTGCGCGACCTGGCGATGGTGCTATTTCGGCAGCGAAGGGTTTTCGTCTGTATCGCGGGAGTAGTTCTCGCGGGGGCGACGCTTTATGCCTTCGCTGGAGCCAAGTACGAAGCCCACATCAAACTCCTGGTGCGGCGAGGACGCGCAGATGCTCCGGTAACGGCGCAGGAAAGCGCCCCGGTCGACCTGACTCGGATGGCCGTTACCGAGGAGGAATTAAGTTCTGAAGTGGAGTTGCTGAAAGGTAATGACGTTCTGCGCAAGGTCGTAGAGGCCAATGGCTTGGCCAATCACGACTGGCTGCACTTTTTAAGGTCCGGCGAGGATCAGGCTGCGCGAGTGGAACGAGCTGCCCGGCGGCTCGCCAAGAATCTGAGTATCGAGCCGATCCGGAAGACCAACCTGATCGCGGTGAGCTATAGCTCCGGGGATCCCAGGCGGGCAGCAAAGGTGCTGCAGTCTCTGGCCAGTGTTTACCTGGAAAAACATACTGAGGTTCACCGTCCCAACGGCGAGTTCCGATTCTTCGAGCAACAGACGAATGAATCCCGACAACAACTGGAAAAGGTCCAGCACGGTTTGCTGCGCTTCACATCAAGCAAGGGAGTGGTATCGGCGGCGCAGCAACGCGACCTGGCGTTACAGAGATTGAGCGATGTAGAGGCGAGCTACCGGCAAGCACAGATAGAACTGGCGGAAACACGACGCCGGGCCCAGGAACTGGCGTCGCAATTGACAACTCTGCCGGAACGAACAACAACACAAATTCGCACCGCTGACAATCCGGAGCTTCTGAAAGCGCTGAAATCGAGCCTGTTTGAGTTGCAACTCCGCCGGATTCAGCTGCTCACGAAATTTGAACCGACTCACCGGTTCGTCCAGGAGGCCGACGCGCAAATTGCACAAGCGAAGGCTGCCATCGCAGCTGAGGCCCTAAACCCGGTTCGGGACGAGACAACAGATAAGAGTGCGAACTACGAGTGGGCCAAGGCCGAGTTGCAACGCGATCAAGTGCAGTTGAGAGGCCTGGAAGAGAGAGCGGCAGCGACGAGCGCGCAAATTGTCGCATATCGATCCCAGGCCAGAAGATACGGGGAAGACGCCGTTGACCAGGACGACATGATCAGCACGGAAAAAGCAGCGCAGGAGAGCTATCTGTTGTATGTAAAAAAACGGGAGGAGGCGCGCATGGATGATGCCCTGGATGAGAGAGGCATCGTGAATGTCGTGATCGCCGAGCAACCGGTGGTCCCGGTACTCCCAGTGTGGTCCGCATGGGTGGTGCTGATGGTTGGATTTGCGGCGGCCGGGGCGTCCGGTACGGTCGCCGCCTTTGCCGTGGACTACATGGACCCAGCATTCCGCACGCCTGATGAAGCGCTTACTTATCTGAATGCTCCGGTTTTGGCATCATTGCCGGGAAAAACGAACAAGAGATCGCTCTCGGCATGGAGGAGTGTCTCATGAGCCTGGGCGCGTTCCAATCGTCCGACTTGGCCAGCGCGGCGGAGACGACAGCCGCCCGCCGGCAAAGTGTAGCGAGTCTCCAGGTCTGCACCTGGAATCCGGAAAATTTTGCCCGGGAGCAGATCTGGGGACTCGTCCGGCAAGTGTTCTTTGCGAGCCTTGCGCGTCCCGTCCGACAGATAGTACTGACCGCCGCCGAGTCGGGGACGGATGTGGCCAGTATCTGCCGCCAAATAGGAGAAGCTCTGGCGCAGGAGACATCAAGAGGCATCGCTGTGGTGGGCCGGGGAACGCAGGACGGTGGAATGGGGACGGATCGGGAGGGGCCCTGGCCCGGAATCGAAGGGAGCGCCGCGTCCTTGCTTCAGTCCGCTACCCAAGTGCGAAGTAATCTTTGGATGCTGCTGCGGAGCAAAATCCTCAGTGGCGGCGATGAATTGGTTCCGAGCACATCTCTGAGTGGATACCTGGCGAAGCTTCGTCGCGAGTTTGAGTACTCGATTGTCGAGGGCCCGCCCGCGTGAGAGTCGAGTGAGGCCGCAGCCTTGGGACGGTCGGCGGACGGAATCATCCTCGTCTTGGAAGCCCATCGGACACGGCGGGCCGCGGCACGGAAAATCAAGGAGACCCTTGATGCGGCAGACGTGCGAGTTCTTGGAATGGTATTGACCGGTAGAAGGTTTCCGATTCCGGAAGGAATCTACCGGAGGTTGTGACCCGTCTCAGTAGTGCGTTATCCCAGCGACAAGCTTGAGAATAAGCTCGGTCCCGGTCGCGAAGGACGATGGCGACTGCCTCGGTTGCTGCAAGTCAAGCTTGTGAGTTTGCAGTGGGCACTTGCGACTGTTTTAACGGAGTTGAAGGATCTTGACACACTACGACAAAACTAGGTCGTTATCTCGATGGAGTCGATTGCGAACTCGCCGGGCGTCCAGATCATAGGTTGCCAGTTGGAACTGGTCTGAATTGTGTCTCCTTCTCTCTTAAATCCCAGGCATCAGAAAGCCCATGAAGCGGAGTGGGCCGCGCGGTTGATCCCCGGCGTGGGGGCGCAGTTTCGTGGAAGCCTGAAGAAGCCACCGCGCTCGGTTAGGCCGCAAGTTGAATTTCCCGCTGAAGAGGCGTGGCCCGCACCGACAGATCCTGCAACGAGGACGTTTTCGGAAACTGCACTCGGGCTCATCCTCCCAAACCCCTTGAAAACTAAAGGTGGTGCGAGATGGCTGCGGCTGATGGCGGCGGACTTCACGCTTGTGGGGCTGAATTGGCTTTTCGTGGGAGCACTCTCACTGTCAACTCAAGCCGCGCCCGCAGGAGTACGCCTGTTTGAGCACGCTATAGAACCACTTGCGCCCTCCAAACTCCTGGGAATCGCATTGCTGCATGCGGCGCTGATCACACTGCTGGGATACTCCGAGGGGCTATATGCACGTAGCCACGACCTGCGGCAGCAAGCTCAGGGGTTGGGAAAAGCGACTCTATGGTCGACGGGGCTGCTGTGCGTTTCGTACCAGATGCAAGGAGCACCACCAAGTATGAATGATGTTGTTTGCGGCGCCGGCTTGTTAAATTTCTGCGCTCTTTTTGCTTGGCGATGGAATGAGCTACGGCGAGAGCGCCGCGTGGGCCAGCGGGGATGCGAGAGGCGGAACGTCCTTGTCGTAGGAGCCGGAGGGGTGGGGCGGCGAGTCGCGGCGCACGTCCAAGACCATCCTGAAGAAGGACGCGTGATTTGTGGATTTTTGGACGACGAAAGGGCTACGGGCGCCGGCGTAATTGGAGAGGTCAGCAGTCTGGCGCGCCTGGCACGTAAGGGATTTATAGACGAGGTTATTCTCGCGGCTCCGCACGACCGAGGATTAACGCTCCGTGTACTGCACGAGGCCCGAAGGCTGCGCTTGGACGTGGAGATCGTTCCTGACCTCTTCGGATGCCAGCCGGCGGGAGCCGAGGTCGAGAGGCTGGGCCATTTGCCTGTGATCTGCCTCCATCGCGAGCGCTTGCCAGTCGCAGGGTTAGCTACAAAACGAGTTGTGGACGTACTGGGAGCGTGTGCTGCGCTCCTGGTTTCGGCTCCGTTATTGATGGCGGTTGCAGCTGTCATCAAACTCGATTCGAGGGGGCGGGTGATCTATGCAGCGGAACGGGCGGGGAGGAAAGGCAGACTCTTTCGTTGTTACAAATTTCGCACGATGGTGAGCAATGCGGACACTTTAAAGAATAGTCTACGGCACCATAATCAGCGTTCGGGAGCAATTTTCAAGATCACCGACGACCCGCGGATCACACGGGTGGGACGTTTTCTGCGCCGGTTCAGCCTGGACGAACTTCCTCAATTTTGGAATGTGTTGAAGGGGGAGATGAGTCTGGTGGGTCCCCGTCCGCATCCGCTCGACGACTTTGTAGCGTATGACATTGAGGACCTGGCACGGCTCGACGTCACGCCTGGGATTACCGGCCTATGGCAGGTGACTGCCCGAGGCGATCCCTCTTTCCGGCGCAGCGTTGAACTAGACCGGGAATACATCCGGACGTGGACTCTGGGATTGGACACGAAGATCTTGTTCAAGACGATAGTGGCCGTGGTTCGAGGGAGTGGGGACTGATGCAGTCGACTTCGCTGCGCGTGGTCAGCCCAGTCAGGTGGCCGGAAGAGTTCGCGGGGCGGGCAGTGACGGTTCTACTGCGGCCGCTCCAGGCGATTATGGCGCTGCCGTCCTTACTGTTCTTGGCAGCGTTGGCGGCAATGCTGTTTCGACATCCGGACGTGTCCTTCTATGAAGTCGACCGCGTGGCGTTCGGACTGTTGGTGCTTGCCGTGGTGGGCAAGGCGGTAGTCCTGCGCCAGCGCCTTTGCAGGGTAGAGCGAGCCACGTTGCCTATGGTTGCACTTACCGTTCTCGCCGTAGCGAGTGTTGCCGGACAGCCATTTGACAATCAGACATGGAGCCTCATTGCGGCGAAGTTTATTGTGCCGTTCACGTTGTTTCATCTGGCGGGCATGGTGTTCACGGAGGAAAGATTTATCCGGCAGTTCGAGATCTTTGCACTGTTGGTTCTCGCGTATCTGAGTTTCACAGCAGTCGCTTTTCTGGCGGGAGCGAAGCAGTTGATTTTTCCCCAC
>WNFI01284927.1_pt1 | contig 20173 bp, 22 predicted proteins | sample 5400471 | NCBI WGS metagenome assembly WNFI01 (sample SAMN13153348, study PRJNA577476) | soil metagenome | isolation source: 100 cm saprolite on Douglas fir-dominated hillslope | place: USA:California | collected 2013-09-17
TGCGGATGAGCCTGCGGGTCGCCCGCCGGCTGGCCGTCCGCGGGATCGGCGCCCGGGTGGTCGACCTGCGCTGGCTCGCCCCGCTGCCGGTCGACGACCTGCTGCGCGAGGCGCGGGCGACCGGGCGGGTGCTGGTCGTTGACGAGACCCGCCGCACCGGCGGGGTCTCCGAGGGAGTCATCACCGCTCTGGTCGACGCCGGCTACCGGGGCCTGATCACGCGCGTGGCCAGCGAGGACAGCTTCGTGCCCCTCGGCCCGGCGGCGAACGCGGTACTGCTGGACGAGCCCGCGATCGAGAACGCAGCGGTCGGCCTCGTGCAGGCCCGCTGAAGGGTTACACCCGGCCGAGGAGATCGCGGGCCACGGCGACGCGGGCCTGGAGATGACGGCGCCCGGGCATCCCAGTTCCCGCCTGGGCCACGAGTGCGCCAGACTGGACCGTGGGCCGGCGACCTCATGGAACTGCGGGCCCAGGGGTCAGCCGCACGCCGAGAGGATCACGGGTGCCGTACCGGACACCGGGACAAGATGTCGTCACGATCATCGACGCGCCACCGACTCCGCTGGCGCTGCTGGCTCCCGGCGGGCGGTTCGTCGCGCTGGTGCATTACGAGTCGCATCCTCCCGTCGCCCTGCTCGCGCGGCCCTACCTGCCGCTGGCGGGAATCCGGGTCGACCCGGCGCTGGCCGCCCGCCAGCGGGTACGCCGGCTGACCGGGATCTCGGTGCTGAGGCTGGGCGACGAGACCGAGCGGGCCCTGGCCCTGCCGGACGGGGCGCAGCCGAGCGTGCCCGCGTGGGCCCCGGACGGGCGCAGGTTCGCGTTCACCGCGGACGAGGCGGAGGGTATCGGGGTGTGGGTGGGCGATGCCGAGTCGGCCACCGCCCGGCGCGTCCCGGGACTGCTGGTCCGCGACGTGCTCGGCGGTGACCCGCTCACCGTGGGCGCCGCCGTCCGGTGGTCGCGCGACGGCGCCTGGCTGCTGGCGCTCGGCGCGCCCGGCGAGCCGCCCGGGCTGCCCGAGGCGCCGGTCGAGCCGCGCACCGAGGAGACGGTCGGCAAGCGCTCGCAGATGGCGACCTACCAGGACCTGCTGCGCACGGCCGCGGACGCGGACGCGTTCGAGGCGCTGGCGACCACGATCCCGCTCCGGGTCGAGCCGGGGAGCGGGGCGGCGAAGGAGCTCGGGCCGCCCGGCCTGTACCGACGCCTGGCCGACTCACCGGACTCCGAGCACCTGCTGGTGCACCGCCTGCGGCGGCCGTTCTCGTTCCGGGTTCCCTACCAGTACTTCGCGCGCAGCGTCGAGGTGTGGTCCGCCGCGGGCGAGCTGGAGCGCGTCGTCGCCGACCTTCCGGTCAGCGACGAGGTTCCGCGGCAGGGGGTGCCGACCGGTCCGCGTCAGGTCACATGGCAGGAGCGAGCGCCGGCCACCCTGGTCTGGACCGAGGCCCTGGACGGCGGAGATCCGGTCGCTGCGGCCGAGCATCGCGACCAGGTGATGCGGCTGGACGCGCCTTTTGCCGGGGATCCAGAACGCGGGTTCCTGGTCCGGCAGCGCTGCCTCGGCTGGCTCGACCTGGAGGAGCCGCACCGGGTGCTGCTGACCGAGCACGACCGCGACCGGCGCTGGCTGACCACCTGGGTCTGCGACCTGGCTGAGCCAGAGCGCAGCCGGGTCCTGTTCGATCACTCCATGGACGACGCCTACGCCGACCCCGGCTCCCCCGTGATGGCCACCAATCCCGACGGTACCCGGACCGTGCTGCAGGACGCGGCAGCGATCTACCTCCGCGGCGACGGCTCGACGCCGGAGGGGGACATGCCGTTCCTGGACCGCATGGACCTGGACACCGCGCAGAAGACCCGCCTCTACCAGAGCCCGCCGGACAGCCTCGACCACGTGGTCGGCTTTGCCGCCCCCTCGTCGATCGGCGCCCCGGCTCGCGGCGAGGTGGTGCTGTGGCATGAGAGCCGGGCCGAGCCGCCGAACCTGTACCTCACCGCGCTGGACGGCCCGGTCTCCCGGGCGCTGACCCATTGGCCGGACCCGCATCCGCGGCTGACCGGGATGGAGAAGCGGCTGATCGCGGCTGACCGGGGCGACGGGGTGCAGCTATCCGGCATGCTGCACCTGCCGCCGGGTTACGACCAGGCCACGGACGGGCGGCTGCCGCTGCTGATCTGGGCCTATCCGCTCGACTACGGCGACGCCGCGACCGCCGGCCAGGTTCGCGGCAGCAGCAAGCGTTTCACCCGCCTGAACGCGCTGGAGCCGACGTGGTTCGTCCTGCGCGGATACGCGGTGCTCTCGGCCGCGACGATGCCGGTGATCGGCGATCCGGAGACCATGAACGACACGTTCATCGAGCAGGTCACGGCGGCGGCGCGGGCTCATGTCCGGGCCCTGGACGAGATGGGCGTCATCGACCGGACGCGGGTCGTGGTGGGCGGGCACAGCTACGGCGGGTTCATGACCGCGAACCTGCTGGCGCACACTGACCTGTTCGCCGCCGGGATCGCCCGCAGCGGCGCGTACAACCGGACCCTGACGCCGTTCGGCTTCCAGGCCGAACGGCGCAGCTTCTGGGAGGCCACTGACATCTACGACCAGGTGTCACCGTTCCGCTACGCGAACCAGATCACCGCGCCGATCCTGCTCATCCACGGCGGCGAGGACAACAACTCGGGCACGTTCCCGGTCCAGTCGGAGCGGCTCTACCAGGCGATCCAGGGCAACGGCGGGACCGCGCGGCTGGTGCTGCTGCCGCACGAGAGCCACGGTTACCTCGCGCGCGAGTCCGTCCTGCACGTGCTCGCCGAGCAGTTCGACTGGCTGGACCGCTGGCTCGGCGGGGCGGCCGAGGACTCGGCATCGTGAGCGTCACCCGGAAGGCCCGGCGGGTTCCGTGGGCAGCCGGGCAGGTCAGCCCGGGCCGGGACCGCGGGTCCGCGGCTAGGGTGTTAACGTTGTCAACTTTGACACTCTGCGGCAGAATCGGATGATGGTGCAGACTCGGGTGGGCCGCGGTTCCTACCACCACGGCGACCTGCCCAACGCGCTGGCCGACGCGGCGACCGAGCTGGCTCGCAGCGGCGGCCCCGAGGCGGTGGTGCTCAGGGAGGCGGCGCGCCGGGTGGGGGTCTCCGCCGCCGCCGCGTACCGGCACTACGCCAGCCACTGCGAGCTGCTGCAGGAGGTCAGGCACCGGGCGGTGGCCGCGATGGCCGACGCACTGCAGGAGGGCCTGGACCGCGGCGAGCCGCTGCCCGACCCGGCCGACGAGGCGCTCCGGCGGTTCCGGAACCTGGGCTCGGCGTACATCGGGTTCGCGCTTGCCGATCCGGGCCTGTTCCACGCGTCGTTCGTCAATCACTCGCCGTACTGCCGGGTGGAGACCATCCCCGTCGACGTCAAGGAGCAGATCGCGGCGTCGCGTCCCTACCAGATCCTCGCCGACTCCCTCGATGAGCTCGTCAGAGTGGGCATCCTCGACCCGGGCCGCCGCGAGATGGCGCCGACCGCGGTCTGGTCGGCCGTGCACGGCCTGTCCACGCTCCTCCTGGACGGCCCCCTGGTCGGCCTAGCCGAACCCGAGCGAGCCGAGGCCATCGCGCGCACCCTGGACATCCTCGTCGACGGCATTCGCCGGCCGTCGCGCTCCGGATAGGTTCCCGATAGCCACGGACGGACGTTCCCGCGGTGGCCGTCCATCCCGCGCGGGCGGAACACAAGATCCATAACGCCGGGAGCCCCTCTCGGGCTGTCTTGTCGGAAAATAAATCTGGTTCAGATGTTGACTCCGTTTACATCGTGACACACACTGATGATGTAAACGGCGTCAACATCATAGAGAGGCCAGCCCGCACCGCCGAACCCGTCGGCCGCCGGAGTGCCGTGGTTGCGACCGCAACCGCGGCACTCCGGCGATCGCGCATTGGCCGGACGCCAAACGGCCAGCCCGCCGCTGAACCGGAACGGCCGGGTTGAATGGCCGCCGAAAAGATGTTGACACCGTTTATTCACAGGACATACTGTGGATGTGAACGACGTAAACATCTAGCGGGAGAGTGGTTCCTATGATCGACACTCAGCTTCTGAACGACGTGCTGGTGACGCTGGCGTTCGTGGTCGGCCTGGTGATCGCCATCTCGGCATGGGTCGTGGCCGCGGCCGCGATCCACGAGCGGCACGTGCGCCGGACTCACATCGGCGCGATCGAGCAGCACCTGGCGGACGTCGCGGGGGAGCGGAGCCAGGCGTCCGCGGCCTGATTCCCTCCCGTCGCAGCAGCAGCAGCATCGTGGCGGCATCAGCCAGATCGTGGAGGAACCATGAAGTACATGCTGATCCACTGCGTCGACGAGTCACGAGAGCGGAGCCAGGACCCCCCGGACTACCTCGAGGCCGTGCATCGCTCGCTGGCCTCGTGGATCGCGGAGATGGACGGGCGCGGGGTGCTCGTGCACGGTGATCAGCTGCAACCGGTCAGCGACGCGACGACGGTGCGGGTGCGCGGCGGTGACGTGCTCGTGGCCGACGGGCCGTTCGCCGAGACCAAGGAACAGATCGGCGGGTACGACGTGATCGACTGTGCGGACCTGGACGAGGCGATCGAGGTCGCGTCCAAGCACCCGACCGCAGCGATAGGGACGATTGAGGTGAGGCCGTTCTGGACGGAGTGACGGAGGACGTCGAGGGCGCCGTCGCCGAGGCGTTCCGCCAGGAGTGGGGCCGGGTCGTCGCCACGCTGATCGGTATGACCGGTAACTGGGACCTGGCCGAGGAGTGCACGCAGGACGCGTTCGCGCAGGCACTGAAGACCTGGGCCCGCGATGGCGTTCCGCGTCGCCCCGGGGCCTGGCTGACCACGGTGGCGCGCAACCGGGCCCTGGACCGGCTGCGTCGCGGCGCGGCCGAAGCCGTCAAGCTGAGGGAGGCAGCCATGCTGTCGCCGACCGACGATCCCGGCTGGGATCCCGATGACGATAGCGGCATCCCCGACGACCGGCTGCGGCTGATGTTCACCTGCTGCCATCCGGCCCTGCCGCTGGAGGCCCGGGTCGCCCTCACCCTGCGCACCCTGGCCGGCCTGACCACCCGGGATTCTGGCCGTCCTCTACCTGCTGTTCAACGAGGGTCACACTGCCAGCGCCGGGCCGGACCTGGTGCGCGGCGGCCTGTGCGCGGAGGCGATCCGCCTGGCCCGCGCGCTGGTCCAGCTGATGCCCGACGAGCCGGAGGCCGTCGGATTGCTGGCGCTCATGCTGCTGCACGACGCCCGGCGGGTGACGCGGGTGGATGACGCAGGAGACCTGGTGCGGCTGGAGGATCAGGACCGGTCTCGCTGGGACCGGCGGGAGATCGACGAGGGCGTCGTCCTGCTCGAGGCGGCCTTGCGGCGAGGCCGTCCCGGGCCTTACGAGCTGCAGGCCGCGATCGCCGCCTGCCATGCCACCGCCGCGGAGGCGCCGGCTACCGACTGGGCTCAGATCGCCAGGCTTTACCGGATGCTGGGGAAGCTGGCGCCGTCCCCGGTGATCGAGCTGAACCGGGCGGTCGCCGTCGCGATGGCGGACGGCCCGGCCGCGGGCCTGGAGCTGGTGGCGGACCTCGAGGCCTCCGGCGCGCTGCGCGGCTATCACCTGTTGCCGGCCACCCGCGCCGACTTGCTCCGGCGCCTCGGACGTTCGGCAGAGGCCGCCGCCAGCTACCGGGAGGCCCTCGAGCTGGCGGCCACTGACGCCGAGCGCCGCTACCTGGCCGGCCGCCTAGCCGAGACCGCCGGCTAGCGAGAGCGCACTCGCCGACCGGCCGGGACCGTCAGCTAAAGCTAAAGCGCAAGTCCGTGACTGCCGCTGACTCCATTCTCGAACGGCCCGCCAGTAGGCCTAACGCGGCCCGCTGGCGGCGCTCTTCGGGCCGAGCGGCTCGACCTTGGTGCGCAGCGTTTCCCGGTCGATGACCAGGACGTGGCGGTTCGGCAGCCAGGTCCAGCCATCCTGGGGCCAGCCGGTCGATGCGACCACCACGGCGCTGTCGGTCTCGCGATAGGCGAGGTCAAAGTAGCGCTCGGGCGGACCTGTATAGCCCTGCTGAACCACTGCAGCGGGCGGAATCCGTTCCGGGTGATACCAGCACAGGGCGTACGACCAGGCGCGGCTGCCAGGCGGGCGTGACCAGGTCGCCAAGGCGGTCCTGAGGATGGATCGCGCCGTTGTGCGCCATGATGATGCCGTCGTGGCGGAACGGGTGGGAATTGCGGGCCTCGACCGCCAGGCCGGGGGTAGCCCGGCGTAGGTGCACGAGCCCCAGATCGCCGAGCCTGCGGCGGCACAGCTCACCGTAGGAAGGCTCATCAGCCGCCCGTCGCGGGGACTTCTCGATGTAGGAGCGCTGGCCGTCATAGGCGGCCATGCCCCAGCCATCGCCGTGGAACTTGGACAGTTTCGTGAAATCGCGAAGGCCGCGTTCGCCTGTGACCTCGGCGAGCGAGGCGCGATCGCGTGCACAATAGCCGAGCATTCGACACATGCCCAGAGCTACTTCCCTAGAGGTACTTCCCCATGCCGCCTGCGACGTCAATGGACGCCCCGGTGATGTAGCTCGCCCGGTCGCCGGCCAGGAACGCCACGATACCCGCAACCTCATCGGGGCGCCCAAACCGCCCCAGGGGAACCTCCTGCGCTGCCAGCCCCGCGAAGAACTGCTCAGGCGGCGTGTCCGGCGCGCGTCGGCGGTGGATATTGTCCCACTGCGGCGTGGTCACGAACCCGATGTTCACGCTGTTGACCAGGATCCCCTCGTGCCCGAACTCGATGGACAGCGCCTTGGCGAGGCTGAGGCAGGACGCCCGGTTCACCGACGAGGCGAGAAAAGCCGGGTCGGGGTAGCGCGCGTAGACCGCGTTGATGTTGATGACCCGCGCGGCCGTGCTCTGCTGCAGCCACGGCAGTGCGGCCCGGGTGCAACGGATCTGGGACAGTACCTTGACCTCGAAGTCCTCGTGCCAGTCGGCGTCGGTCAGCGACCCGAACCGGCCGGGCCGGGCGCCGCCGGCGTTATTGACCAGGATGTCGATTCCGCCGCCCAGGGCGGCCGCGGCCGAAGCGGTGAACCGGGCCACCTGGTCCGGATCGGTGACATCACAGCGCTGCGCGACTACCGTGCCGCCGTCCTTGCTGAGCTCGGCGGCTGTCGCCTCCAGCTCGGCGTCGTGCCGGGAGCAGATCACGACCTGCGCCCCCTCGGCCAGCAGCTCCGCGGCGATCGCCTTGCCCAGTCCCTTCGAGCCGCCGGTCACGATCGCGCGCCGGCCGGCCAGGCCAAGATCCATCTAGTCCCTGCCCTGCTGGTCGGTGGCCTGCTGTTGCTCGGCCAGGGCCAGCAGGGTCTTGCGGGGCGGGCAGAAGACATCGATCTGGAGGCAGCTCCGGTCGGTGGTCCATGCCGCGTGCGGCACCCAGGCCGGGATCACGGCCACGTCGCCCCGGCTCATCGTGCGCACGTCGCCGTCGAGGTCGAAGTGGAGCTCCCCGTCGACGACGATCACCATCTGCTCTTCCTCGTGGACGTGCCGCGGCGCCTTGGCTCCGGGCTCGTAGTTCACGAAGTTGGTCAGCACCCCCTGCCCGAGCACCGGGCGGAACGTCAGCCCGGGCCCGAACTCGGCCGGGGTGACCGCGTCGATGTCGACGTACCGGCCGGGTCCCGCCGCCTCGCCGAGCGCCTCGGTCGAGAAGTGGGCTGCGGCGTCGCCCATGGGGGTCTCCCGCTCGCTCATGCTCGCTCCAGCGCGGCGCGGATGAGGCCGCCGAGGCGGCGCGCGCCCTCGTCGATGAGGTGATCGGGGACCCGGCTGTAGGCGAGCCGCAGCTGACCCGTCCCGCCGCCGCCCGGGTAGAACGGCCGGCCGGGCACGTAGGCAACCTTGCGGGCGCGGGCCGCCGGCGAGAGCGCCACGGTGTCGATGCCGTCCGGCGCGGTCAGCCAGGTGAAGAACCCGCCGCGAGGCGTGGTCCAGGTGGTCCCGTCGGGCATGTGCTCGGCCAGGGCCCGGCCCATGACGCTGGCGCGGCGCTGATAAAGCGCGCGCGAGGCGACGAGCTGGCGGTCCAGGTGCCCGCCGCGCCCGTATTCCTCGAGCATCCGCTGCCCGAGCGCGCCCGAGCACTGATCGGAGTTCTGCTTCGCCGTCACCAGCTGCGCGATGACCTCGCGCGGGCCCGCCGCCCAGCCGAGGCGGACACCGGGAAAGAACGTCTTGGAGAACGTGCCGGCCTGGATCACGACGTCAGGAGCCAGCGACCACAAGCTGGGCGGCGCCGCGCCGTCGAGCTGTGCCTGCCCTAGGGGGGACGACCCCCCTTCAACCCCCCGCCGCGGAGCAAGCTCCGCGAAACCTAGCTCGCGGTAGGCGACGTCCTCGAGGATCAGGAAGCGGTACCGGCGGGCCAGCTCGACCAGCTCCATCCGGCGGTCGGCGGCCAGGGACAGGCCGGTCGGGTTCTGATGGTCGGGAATGGTGTAGAGCATTTTGGGCCGCAGGCCGCGGCCGAGCATGTCGGCGAGCAGGTCGACCCGCATCCCGTCGCCCTCCATCGGCACGCCGTGCAGGTCCGCCTGGTAGCCGCGGAACGCCATGATCGCGCCGAGGTAGCTGGGCGCCTCCACCACGGCGACATCACCGGGGTCCACGAAGCTCTTGGCCACCAGCTCCAGGCAGTCGATCCCGCCGCTGGTGATCATCAGCTCACCCGGCGCAGGGCGTGAGCCCTGCATTGACTCGAGCCGCCCGGACAGGTAGTCGCGCAGCGACTCCAGCCCTTCCGACGCGGAATACTGCAGGGCCACCGCGGCGTCCTCCGCGACCAGCCGCCGGGCGATCTCCGCGAGCACCTCGCTCGGGAAGGTGGCCGGGTCGGGGAAGCCGCCGGAGAAAGTGATCACGTCGGTGGCCCCGGCCAGGGCCAGGATCGCGGTGATCTCACCGCCCCCCAGAGCCTGAGTGCGGCGGGCGAAGCTCGCGGTCCAGTCACGCAGCTCGGGCGCGGCGGTCATTCCATGCCTCCCAACGTCTTGACACCGTGTCTGGCAAACGTAAGAATTATTGGCAGCAGAACGTGCATTTGCTCGGCTCTTGTCAAAACTATACACGATCTCGTGAGGCTTCTAGCAGAGACGTCTGTCAATTGACATCCACCTCAGCCCCGCTCGCGCACCTGACCGAGGTCGCCGCGCCCTCGACCCCGAAGGCCGAGGTGGATGACCTCGATCTCACCCTCCTCCGCGCGCTGGCGGTCGACGCGCGCCAGTCCCAGCGCGCGCTCGCCCGGGCCGTCGGGATGTCGCCGCCGGCGATCGCCGACCGGCTGGCCCGGCTGGAGCGCGTCGGCGCCATCCGCGGATACCGGGTGGAGATCGACTGGGCGGCGCTCGGCTACCCCGTGGTGGTCTACCTGGCGGTCACCGCGGGGCCGGGCATGGACCTGAGCCAGATCATCCGCGCCATCCGGGAACTGCCCGAGGCTCAGGACATGAGCGTGGTCACCGGCGGCCTCGACCTGCTGGTCCGGTTCCGGGTCCGCGACCACGCGCACCTCCGCGATCTGCTGCTGACCACGATCTTCCAGATTCCCGGTATCCAGCGCACGGAGACGTTCTTGTCGCTGGCCGACACCGAGCCCGAGAACTTCGCGGTGGCCCTGCTTGACCATATGAGAGGAGCGGGCCGGTGAGCACTGCAGGCGGATTCCCCGGCGGGGGGCTCGGTGCTGGCCCGGGGGGCCGACCGCCCCAAATCCCCCCGCTCAGCGCCGCCGGCGTCGGTCAGCCCGGTTTCGTGGCTCGCCACCGGCTGTTCAGCGACTGGCAGGCCAGCGCCGCGGAGGAGGTATCCGCGCGGATCCGCGAGCTGGGCCTGCGCACCGTGCGCCTGGCCGTGGTCGATCAGCACGGCATGCCGCGCAGCAAGTCGCTGTCCGCAGACGCCGCGCTGGCCGCGATATCCAACGGGCTGGACTTCTCCGGGGCGATCTACAGCCTGGACACCGGCAACCAGGTGTTCGTGCCGCCGTTCGTGCAGGGAGGCGGCTTCGGCATCGACGAGTTCACCGGCTTCCCCGACGTGGTGCTGGTGCCCGACCCGACGACGTTCCGGGTGCTGCCGTGGGCGGACCGGACCGGATGGATGCTGTGCGACGTCTACTTCGGCAACGGGCAGCCGATGCCGCTGGACGGCCGCGGCCTCATGCGCCGCGTTCTCAGTGATCTCGCGGATAGCGGCTTCGACTACCTGGCGGGCATCGAGATCGAGTTCTACATCGTCAAGATCGAGTCCGAGCGGATCACGCCGGAGAACGCCGGGTTCACCCCGGTGCCGCCGGAGGTGAGCGTGTTCGAGCGAGGCTACCAGTACCTGTCCGAGGTGCGCCTGGACAGCGTCGGCGGCACGCTCGAGGCGATCAGGGACGCGTTGTGGGAGGTCGGGCTACCCCCGCGGGCCATGGAGGACGAGTGGGGCCCCGGCCAGCTTGAGTTCAGCTTCAGCCCGATCGGCGGGCTGGCGGCTGCCGACGCGGTCGTGCTGTTCCGGTCCGCGGTCAAGCATCACCCGCGCGCTGCCGATGATGATGTTCGCCGCGCCGACCGTCAACGGCTACCGGCGCTACCGCCCGTACTCGTTCGCCCCCGACCGGGTGTGCTGGGCGGTGGAGAACCGGGGCGCCCTGGTCCGGGTCCAGGGCTCGCCCGGCGACGGCAGCAGCCACGTGGAGATGCGGCTCGGCGAGCCCGCGGCCCACCCGTATCTCTACATGGCGGCCAACATCGCCGCCGGGGCGGACGGAATCCGGCGCGGCCTGGAAGCGCCGCCCCCGGTGGAGGCGGACCCCTACGCCGCCGAGGCGCCCATGCTGCCCACGTCGCTGGCCGACGCGGTCGGCGCGCTGGACGCCGACGACTTCTACCGGAAGGCGTTCGGTGACACGCTGGTCGACTACCTGCTGCTGATGAAGCGGGCCGAGCTGGCGCGTTACGAGGCGTCACTGGCCACCAGCCCGCCGGCCGAGGGACAGGACGTCAGTGACTGGGAGATGCGCGAGTACTTCGAGTTCTTTTAATAGACGTAACGGAGCCCCCCGGAGCCGTCAGTGACCGTGCAGCACATCGCCGCGTTCAACTTCCCCCGCCCGCTCAGCGCCGAGGACGAGGCCGCGATGCGGGAGATGGTGGCGAGCTGGCCGAGCGAGATCGGGCTGATGCGCAGGTGCCGGTTCGGCACCGACCTCACCGGGGCGCGTAACCGCGGCTACACCCACCTGCTCTACACCGAGTTCGAGGACGTGGCCGCGCTGAACCGCTACCGGGCCCACCCCGCCCACGTGCGGTTCAGCGACTGGGTCCTGGAGCGCGACTGCGCGGTGCTGGCGTTCGACTACCACCTCGACCAGGGCACGGTCCTCATGGCCGAGCCCGATCCGGCCGCCCGGACCTAAACCAGGGAGGAACCCATGGCCGAAATGGAACGCACGCTGGCGGTCGCGACCGGCCGGGACGAGCTGGCGCACGGCTCACTGAGGATCTGGGACGCGATCGCGATCTCGGTGTCGGTGATCGCGCCGGGCATGGCGATGCTGCTCAACGTCTCCGGCGTCGCGATCGTCGCAGGCGGCTCCACCCCGCTGGCGTTCCTGCTGGGCGGCATCGCCTGCCTGGCGCTCGCCTTCGTTGTGATCGGCTTCACCCGGCGGATGGCATCGGCGGGCTACGCCTACACCTACGCCAGCCGCAGCCTCGGCAAGGAGGCCGGCTTCATGGCTGGCTGGCTCTACTTCGCGGGCATGATCTGCTTTGTGCCGATGACGATGTCCGGCGCCGGCTACCTCGCCGCGAACCTGCTCGGCCTGAATCCCAAGTGGTGGATCGCGTTCTTCTTCATCGGGATGGCGCTGTTCCTGGTGCTGTCCATCGTCCGGATCAAGGTCACCACCCGCACCCAGCTGGTCGTGGGCGTCCTCACCGTGGCCGTTATCGTGATCGTCGACCTGGTCACGACGGTCAAGGGCGGCAGTCACGGCCAGGCCCTGTCGTCCGCGTTCAGCTTCGGCCATACGGTCTCGGGCGGCTTTAATGGCGTGTTCTACGGGATCATCCTGGGCGTCACGTCCTACATCGGCTTCGAGACCGCGGCGGACTTCGGCGAGGAGACCGCCAACCCGCGCCGGTACATCCCGATCGCGATCATCGCGGCCACCGCGTTCGCGGTCATCTTCTACCTGTGGACTACCTACGCGCTGGCGATCGGCTTCGGGATCAGCAACGGCGCCAAGTGGGGCGCGGACCCGGTCGGCCTGCAGACGATCGCCAACACGTTCGTCGCCCACTGGGTGGGGACGCTGGTGGAGATCGGCGGGATGTGCGCCGCGTTCATCGTCAGCGTCGCCTGCGCCACCGCAGGAACGCGCACCCTGTTCGCCATGGGCCGCGAAGGCGTGCTGCCGAGGCAGTTCGCCCGCACCCACCCGCGGTTCAAGACACCGGTCAACGCGACGATCACCGTGTCCGTGATCGCCACCATCATGGCCCTGCTGATCGGCTACCCGCTGTCCGACAAGACGTTCGGCCAGCCGTTCAGCAACTACTACTTCTGGGCCACCGCGGGCACGCTGCTGATCATCGTTGTCTACATCATGATCTGCCTCGGCGGCGTCGTGTTCTTCGCCCGCACCCGGGCCACCCGCCGCTGGAACCCGCTGGTGCACGTGGGAGTCCCGGTGATCGGCGCCGTGGTCTTCGGCGCGGCGCTGTACGGCTCGGTGCACCCGACTCCGCCCGGCATCCTCAAGTGGACCCCGTACCTGGCCATCGCCTGGCTCGTCATCGGCGTCGGCGTGCTGCTCTGGCTGCGTGCCAGGCGCCCGGACGCCGTCGCCCGCATCGGGTCCATCCTGGGCGAGGAAGGCGGGTCGGACGCGAAGGTGCTCGACTCGTGACCGGCGCTCGCGGGTAATCGAGCTACCCGCGCTGGGCCCTCGCCCGGAACAGCTCGGCGACCCGGTCGCGGGGCAGGCCCGGGCTGCGGCGGCCGTCGCGGCCCGTCATGTCCTCGCCGGCGACGAGCGCGTTGGCCACTGCCTCCTCGGTGGCCTGCACGACCGCGGCGTAGAACGGGTCGATGAAACCCCACGGGATGAACCGCAGCCGGTCGTACCGGGGCTCGGCGCCCCGCATGGCCGCCCCGCCCGGCGTGATCGCATCGGGGTTGCCGGTTGAGAAGGCCAGGAACAGGTCGCCGGAGAAGTGCGAGCCGGTGGTACCGGTGCGGGCCAGGCCGAGCGTCACCCGGCGGGCGAGCGCAGTGCACTGCTGCGGGAGCAGGGGCGCGTCGGTAGCGACCACCGCGATGACCGAGCCCGCGCCCTCGGGCGCGAGCGGGGGGGTTGGTTGTCCCGCCGGACCGGCACTGAGCGGGTCGTCGGGTCGTCCCCCCGGGCCGGCACTGCGCCGGGCGGCCATCGGGTTGTCGTCGGCCAGGAGCTGGCCGAGCGGCAGGCCGGCCAGCGTGAGCTCCTCCCTCGTGCCGAAGTTGGCCTGAACGAAGACACCCGCGGCATAGGTCGTTCCCGCGTAACTCACCAGGCGGGAGGCCGTGCCGGAGCCGGCCTTGAACTGATAGCAGTTCATGCCGGTCCCGCCGCCCACGGAGCCCTCCTCGATCGGCCCGGACGCCGCACCCTCCAGCGCCTCCAGGCACGCCAGCTCCGTGACGTTAGAGGAATTAATGTCGTTCAGGTAGCCGTCCCAGGTCTCGCCGACGACCGGCAGCAGCCAGGCCTCGGCCAGCCGGGGGTGATGCCGGACCGCCCAGGCCACGATGGCCGCGTGCGCGATCCCGACGGCGTGCGTGTTGGTGATGGCCACCGGCCCCGCGAAGGTGCCGGACTCCCGGATCCACGAGACGCCGGTCATCTCTCCGTTGCCGTTCTGGGAGAAGAAGCCCGCGATCACCGGGTCATCGCCGCGAGCGGCGCCGCGCGGGTGGATGGCGGTCACCCCGGTGCGGACCGACGCGCCGCGGATCAGCGTGGTGTAGCCGACCTCGACGCCGGGCACGTCGGTGATCGCGTTCCACCGGCCCGGCTCCCCGGTAAACGGTATGCCCAGCGACCTGGCCCGCGGCCGGCCCGACGGGGTCGCGGCGTGCGGCCCGGGCAGGCTGGGTTCGGGCTCGGGCGGGAATGGCATCGCCTCACGCTCCTCATCTGCACCGCAAGCACCACCTCAGTAACGCCACGACACAGCGGTTTAGATTCGTCCGGCTATAACCGGATGAATCTAAACCACTGGCGCGTGAAGCGGGTAGGGCCGGCGGGGCCGGGCGCTCCGGGCTCGGTCAGCCGGTGACGGAGATGCTTTCGGCGCTGTCGGCGTCCAGGATGCTGCGCCCGTCGACGATGTTGCGCTGCGCCACGGCCTGGCCGAGCACGCCGGGGTCCGCGTCCACGAACTCGGGCCACTCGGTGAGCAGCAGCAGCAGGTCGGCGCCGGCGGCGGCGTCGGGCATCGAGCTCGCGTACTCCAGCTCGGGATGGACGAGCTGGGCCCGGTCCATGGCGGCCGGGTCGTAGACGGTGACCCGTGCGCCGAGGCCGTGCACCGTGCCGGCCACATCCAGGGCCGGAGAGTCCCTGATGTCGTCGGAGTTGGGCTTGAACGAGCAGCCCAGCACCCCTACGGTGCGGCCTTCCAGCGACCCGCCGGCCAGCTCGAGCGCCAGGTCGACCATGCGGGCCCGTCGCCGCAGGTTGATCGCGTCGACCTCGCTGAGCAGGGTGCTCACCGAGTCGACGCCCAGCTCGCGGGCGGTCGCCCCGAACGCCCGGATGTCCTTGGGCAGGCAGCCGCCGCCGAACCCGAGGCCGGGGGCCAGGAAGCGCCGCCCGATCCGCTCATCCAGGCCCAGGGCCTGTGCGAGCGGCACGACATCGGCTCCGGAAGCCTCGCAGACCTCGGCCATGGCGTTGATGAACGAGATCTTGGTGGCCAGGAACGCGTTGGCCGCCACCTTAACCAGCTGGGCGGTGGCCAGGTCCATGACCAGGAACGGCACGCCGTCCGCCAGCGGTCCCGCGTAGACCTCCCGCAGGATCGCCTCGGCCTGCGGCGAGGTCACCCCGGCCACGATCCGGTCCGGCCGCATCGTGTCGGCCACGGCATGGCCCTCGCGCAGGAACTCGGGGTTCCATGCCACCTCGGCGGCGACGCCCGCCGGAGCGAGCCCGGCCAGGCGTTCGGCGAGGGCCTCAGCGGTGCCGACCGGAACGGTGGACTTCCCGACGACCAGGCACGGCCGCGTCAGCCGCGGCGCCAGCGCGTCGGCGCACGCCCACAAGTGCGACATGTCAGCGGCCGAGGAGTCCGCACGCTGCGGGGTGCCCACGCACACGAAGTGCACGTCCCCGAACTCCGCGGCCTCTGCGTAGCTCGTGGTGAAGCGCAGCCGGCCAGAGCGCAGGCCGCGGTGCAGCAGCTCCTCCAGGCCGGGCTCGTGGAACGGCAGGCTGCCCGAAGCCAGCGCCTTGACCTGGGCCTCATCCGTGTCAAGGCCGACAACCTCGAATCCGAGCTCGGCCAGGCACACGGCATGCGTCGCGCCCAGGTAACCGGTGCCGAGCACGGTGATGCGTAGTGGCATGAACGCCCTTTCCTGAACACGGCAGGCGACGGTCGTGCTGCTAGATGATAGCCACCGTTCCTTGACGGTGGGCGTAGCCACGCCCCTCCCGCCGTCCTGAGGACCTAGCAGAATGGTCCGACACTCGCTAGGAGATGTACCTGTCTGCCAGGGTCTTGTACTCGTGCGTGTCGGCCTCGGTGAACCAGACCTCGATCTCGCGCTGGGCCTCCTGAGGGTTGGCCGACGCGTGCACCAGGTTGGCGACCGGGAGCTTGTTGGCGTTGGCGTATGCCCTGCTCTGGTGCGCGTAGTCGCCGCGGATCGTGCCCGGCGCCGCCTGGTCCGGGTAGGTCGCGCCGACCAGCTTGCGGACGATCGCGACCGCCTCGACCCCCTCGAGCACGAACGCGAACACGGGGCCGGTCTGCATGAACGCCGCCACCGCGTTGTAGACGTCTGGCCCGAAGCGCTCCTCGAGGTCGAAGTAATGCCGCCGGTTGAGCTCGGCGTCCATCCAGACCATCTTGCAGGCGACGATCTTCAGCAGCGCGTCCTCGAAGCGCGCCAGTACGCGCCCCACGAGGCCCCGCGTTACGGCATCGGGCTTGAGCAGGACCAGGGTCCGCTCGATCCCGGTCACGTCAGCCATGGTGAATCGGTCCTCCGCAGTAATGATTGGGCCCGGACAGCCTAGCGATCGCCAGCGACCTGCAATGACCGGCCGACCGGGAGAGTATTCCAAACGATACGCAGCGGCGGGCCGCTGCGGCAGCATCGGCCTGACCTGGGGCACCTGAACGCCCGGCTGGCCCGGCGGCGGTCGCCATGGCTGGTGCCTGGCGGCCTGCTGCTGATCCTGATCCTGCTGACCGTCAACGTGCTCGCCGACGGCCCGCTGGTCGGCGCGGACCGGCGGATCCGCGCGGCCGTGCAGGCGCAGGCGGCCTCGGCCACGTGGCGGTGGCTCAGCGACAGCTGGCATGCCCCCGCCCAGCTGATCATCTATCTTGGCAACTACCAGGTTGCCGTCCCGGTACTGGCCGCGTGCACGCTCATCGCCGCGGCCCGGCACCGCACGCTGCGCCCCCTGCTGGCCGCGCTCGCCGGCGTCGTGCTGCTGCTGACCACCGTGACAGCGGGCAAGATACTGATCGGCCGGGCCGGTCCGGGCCTCACCGCCGTCGGCGCCGGCGGCCTGGGCGTGTTCCCGTCCGGTCACACCACCACGGCGACCGTGTGCCTGGGCGTGGCCCTGATGCTGCTGCTCCCCGACCTGCCGGCCAGGGCGCGGCGGGCGGCGGTGGCGGCCGTGGCTGGCCTGTGCCTCCTGGTCGGCGCGGCGCTCGTGTGGTGTGACGACCACTGGTTCACCGACGTCGTGGCCGGCTGGGCGCTCGCCGGGCTTATCGTCGAGGCTGCGGTGAAGCTTGCTCGGTGCCCGCTGCCCCAGCGGGCGATACTGCTGCGGGGACGCGGTCGAGGATGATCCCGAAGTGGTCGCGGTAGGCGGTCAGCACCGATTCGTCGTCGGGCAGCTGCACCTCGGTCCGTGATCCGCCGCTGGTCCGGATCAGCGAACGCCCGCTGATCGAGACCCGCCCGTCCTCGGTGAGCCGCGAGCAGATCGTGCTGCGCGTGAAGTGGGACTCCGGCGAGGTTTGCTGCCACCAGCAGGTTGGGACGAACTCGTCCATCCCGCGGGCGCGCCGCTCGATCCGGTACTGAGGCCGGCCGTCCTTGAGCACGTCGACGTCGGCCTCGGGTGCGTCGGCCAGCAGGAACCGGGCGGCGGGATCGTCCTGGGGGTCCCGGCTGTCGAACAGCATGGGGTAGACGCTGTGACTGCCGAAGCCGACGTCGGCCAGCCAGGGACCGCTCCCGTCGGCCGCGCGGACGACCAGGGCCAGGTGGTCGAACGGCGGCCCGAAGCCCGCGTCGCCGTGCACGCGCGCGGCGACGCGCGCGACCCGCGCGCCCAGGGCCTCCAGCAGCAGCGCGAACGCCCCGTTGAGCTCGTAGCAGAAGCCTCCGCGGCGCCTGGTCACGATCTTGTCCAGCAGGTCGCCGGGGTTCAGCGAGATCGGCTCGGGCAGGTGGATGCTCAGGTTCTCGAACGGCACCGTCATCTGGTGGGCCCGGTGCAGGGTGCGCAGCGTCGCGGCGCCGGCCGTCGCGGGGCGCGGGACGCCGATGCGGTGCAGGTAGGCGGCCAGGGTCTCCTCGTCCATCACGCGACCAGCCTGCACTGTCAGGCACGCTTGAAGTCAAGTGCCCGGGGAACAGCCCTTCCCGGGCTGCCGTTGCTCGTGATGTCAGCGGCGGACCCACCGGTAAGGAGGACGGCGGGATGGCTGAGCGTGCGCGTGATCACCTGGGCCGGTTCGGGGTCTGGCGGTGGTTCGACCGGGATACGCCGGAGCTGGCCGTGGGCCTCGAACGGCTCGGCTACGGCACCTTGTGGCTGGGAGGCTCGCCCGACGGCGATCTCGGGCAGGTCGAGGAGATACTCGACGCGACGACCACGCTGACCATGGCCACCGGCATCGTGAACATGTGGAAGGACGATGCGCACATGGTCGCGGCAGGGTTCGCCCGGGTCGAGGCCCGCCATCCCGGCCGGTTCCTGCTGGGCGTCGGCGCCGGGCACCCCGAGGCCACCCAGGAGTATGCCCGGCCGTACGAGACGCTCGCGCGCTACGTCGACGTGCTGCTCGGCGACGGCGTCCCGGCTGACAGCCTCGTGCTGGCCGCGCTGGGCCCGAAGGTGCTGCGCCTCGCGGCGGAACGGACTGCCGGAGCCCATCCCTACCTGGTGCCGCCCGAGCACACGCGCTGGGCCCGCGAGATCATGGGCCAGGGACCGCTGCTGGCCCCGGAGCAGAAGGTGGTCCTGGAGGCCGATCCGGAACGGGCCCGCGCCATCGGCAGGCCGCGAGTGCAGAACCCCTACCTCAGGCTGGCCAACTACACCAGCAACCTGCGCCGGCTGGGCTGGAGCGAGGAGGACCTGAGCGGCGGCGGCAGCGACGCGCTGATCGACGCGCTGGTCGCCCACGGCAGCGGCGACCAGGTGGCGGCGCGGCTCGACCAGCACTTCCGGGCCGGCGCCGACCATGTGGCCGTCCAGCTGCTCACCGAGCGCGGGGCCGATGCGATGGACGGCTACCGGGAGCTGGCCCGGGCGCTGGGGCTAAGCCCGAGCGCCGGTCAGGTGACGAAGTAACAAGTCGGCCGGCCAGCGACATGACCGGCCTGGAGGCAGCGGGCCAGCTAGCCGGCTACGTGACCGGCGCTCGGCGGGCCGGCCGGTCCTTCTTCGGCAGCTTGCTGACCACCGCGTCGTAGGAGGCGTCGACCGCCTCAAGCAGCTCGTCGTCGGCGATCGCGCCGCCGACCCGCAGGGTGTTCCACCCGGACCGGCCGATGTACGCCATGACCGACGCATCGTCGGGATAGCGCGCCAGCCACTCGTCGGCCACCTCCCGGGTCGGGCCGCACTTCAGCCCGACCGCGGACGCCTGGTCCGAGCCCAGGAACGCGAAGATCTTGCTGCCGACCTTGACGACGAGCTCGCCCTCCCACGGCTCGTCCTGCCACGTGCCGGGCTTCGCCAGGCAGTGGCCGAGCAGTCCGTCCGGCGTCATCCCGCCTCCTCGATGCCATGCTCTCAGAACCTCCGGCCCAGCACATCCTGCGCGAGACGGTCACGCGGCATCGGCAATCGCCGCCACGGCCGCGTAGGGCAGGTGCCGGGGGTGCACGAGCATCGCCCGGGCCACCTGGCGGATCGTCAGCCGCAGCGGAGTCAGCATCTGCTCGCTGTACCGCCAGGCGCCGCATTCGTCGTCGCCGAAGCGCACGCCGAGGGCCCGGCGGAAGCGGCGGGCGTCCCCGCCGTCGCTCTTCCAGGTCGGCAGCCAGGCGCGCAGCTCGTCGTCGCGTTCGAGAATCGTCCAGTTCCTCAGCCGCTCGGCGACCTGGCCGGCCGCGTCGATGACGAAGGCCAGGTCGGAAGCTCCGGTGATGCCGTGGACCCGGCCTTCGCTCCCGCAGCCATGGTGGATGCTGGCCGAGCTGAAGCGCGCGCCGACCGTCAGGGCCGCCACCGCGTGACCGGCCTCGTGCCAGGCTGCCTCGACGGCCGCCTTTCTGGCCGGCCCGAGGCCGGGGAAGCAGCCGCAGTCGTAGCGCTGCCGGACCCACCTGCTGTTCACGATCGATTCGTCGTCATAACGGATGACCCGGCTAAGCTCAGCCCGGATCCCGGCCGCCAGCGACAGGGTGCGCTCGTCCGACGGCTTCATGGCGCAGCGGGTGACCGCCCGGCGGGGCCAGGGCGGTGCCCGGAGGCGGATCGGACAACCCGAATACTGGGGTGCAAGCTGACGAGCCTACCGCGCCGCCGGTCGCTGACCCGCGGCGCGGCCGGGGACGTGACTAACGACCTGCCCGGAGGACGCATGGACGTCACCTCGCTGCCCGTCACCACCGAC
>WNFI01690978.1_pt1 | contig 20172 bp, 25 predicted proteins | sample 5400471 | NCBI WGS metagenome assembly WNFI01 (sample SAMN13153348, study PRJNA577476) | soil metagenome | isolation source: 100 cm saprolite on Douglas fir-dominated hillslope | place: USA:California | collected 2013-09-17
CCGTTTTGCGTCGGCGTCGTCACCTGAAAGAAATAGAACTGATTTAGGCTTCTTGTCTGAATAGTCCTGAATCCAATTCACCACGAGCGTATTGAGTGCTTTAACCAAGCGAGCTCCGGGGGCATAACTTGCAATGGCCTCACTCCCAGTCTTGCCCTTGGTGTCTTCTTCTAAAGGGCGATTCGTCGCATCGACGAGAATACGTCCGTTCCAGCCAGAAACCTCGGCGAGAGCTTGCTCTGCTTGTTCCCAGCGCACAGCCAAAATTACGATGTCTTGCTTCGCCGCCTCTTTCACGGTGCCCGCTTTGGCATTCGGGCCGATACTGCGAACAAGCTCGGCCAACGAGTCCGGTCCCTTGCTGTTACTGAGAACCACCTCGTGCCCATGCCGGACAAAATGCTTGGCGTATGTCTGCGCCACATTTCCTGCTCCAATAAATCCAAGTTTCATATCCGTATTTTCCTTTCATTCATTAATTTAGTTACTATAAAAGTATCTATATAGGTCAAAAAAAAGCTAACTGGACCTCTTCCTAATTTTTGAAACCACATCCGCCACAGTGTTCCGCTTCAGATCGCTTTCGACAGCGTTCTGTGTGCCGATCAGAACCTCGCCCATTACTTCCTTGATGTTACAACTCACCACACACCCCTTGCTTTTAGCATAGGTGTGAATGGCAAAAACACTTGGAGCGCTGACCGCAGCGTAGATGTCCAAGAGGGAAATGTTCTTTGGGCTTCTAGCCAGATCATAGCCCCCGGATTTCCCCACGGTGGTTTTGACCAGCTTCGCCTTGGAGAGTTTGACCAGAATTCTCTTAACGAAAACGGGGTTCGCGTTCACGCTGCCTGCCAGCACTTCCGACGTGAAATTTCTTTCGTAATGTGCAAGTGCGGCCAACACGTGGACGGCGATCGAAAATTGAGTGTTCACGGAAGCCATATTTGGATACTTTGGTAGTATCCATATCGGACGCAAGAAAAAAATGTCCAGGCGAGCGTCGTGGTGCCACGATGACCAAACATTCAAGGATTTCGTGTTAGGACGCATGGACGGAATTCGCGACGAACGCCCGACTGCAAATGTTCCCCGTGATGTAGAGTGGGAGACGTGGACGACTATGGCGTTCAGACCGCATCGGCGATTGGACAAGACCCAACGTCTGGCAATTGAGAAGGATTTCGGTATGCGGGATGGCGTGGGACACATCAAGGCGAGGAAGGCGATGCTTCTCTACACACTAGCTTACTTGGGCCTTTCTGAATCCAATTTCCCCCCATCTGGACTGCTTGAAAAGGCAAGCAGTTGAAACGAGCCCATCAGCACCGACAGCCTCCTTTATTTCTCTATAGAACACTGTGCTGCGACCTTCGAGTTGGAAGGAATTCATCGCCTCTCTTCGAGCCCTCGAAAACTACCAGGGCGCCCCGTATGGGGTCAGGCTCGGGAATCTTACCCTTCTCCTTGAGTTGTGAAAAGTAAGTTTCCGGAGCCTGACCCTGCCCGGCTTTCCCTAATAATAATTGTCGTCTGTCTCGCTCCGGTTGGAGCATAGAATTTGACTCACATGAATCCAACACCAGAAGAAGACTTTAGCCTTTTGTACGCGATAGATTCGGGAGATCCGGCTACCGTAGCCGCCTGTATACATGCAAAACCGAACTTGCTAGCCGACTTTAATATCGCCGGGTCAAACTGCTTACACCATGCGGTTGAATTAGGAAATATTGGTGTAGTGCAAGCTTTACTCGAAATAGCTGGTACGCGGTCCCTACTTAATCAGTTCGATGACCTCTCGAATACTCCTCTCATAGTCGCGGTAAGCCAAGGGCACTACGAAATAGCCAAGCTCCTCATCGGCAGTGGTGCAGACGTTAATGCGCATGAGGAAGCTAAAATAGGAAACACTGCGATTCGCGAGGCAGCGGAAACTGGCAGCCCTCAACTTGTGGAGCTTTTACTGTCCGCTGGAGCTGATCCCAAGATCCCTGGCTGGATGCAGCTGACAGCCGTGCACAAAGCTCAGGAAAGATATGAGAAAGACCGTTCCCCCGAAAACGCGGCGGTATTGAGGCTTATCGAAAAAGCTGTGCGAAGATAACATACCTGTCGGTATGATCCGGAGAAACGAAAAAAAGAAACGAAAAAAAGGGGTCATGCTGTATTGTGTACTTTCTTGGTTGACGGGGGATGGGCTGTAAACGACCGGTTGGAATGGCCGCAGAGGGTCAGGTTCCGAATTCTTTAAACGGGCAGTTTTGTGAGGTAGAATTGAATCCTTGATTGATCTCAGACGATGCGTAAAAAAATGCATCGTATGTTCGATTTGGAGCAGTTTTTCCTCTCAAAAATCGAATTACAAAATTCGGGACGCGACCCTGTTGAGGTTCCCCTTAACCAAGGAATAGACTTCAGGCGGACTGCAACTCGCGCACGTGGGCGATGTCGCGACGGGCAATGGCTCGGAGCTGGTCCGGCAGCAGCGTGACCACGCTCACGGTTTCTCCCGCAAGTGTCATGAACTCGACCTCATAGCCTGCTCCACCTGCATGGACGTGCACAACCGTCCCGATGTCTCCGGCTTTTAAGCCTTCTGCCGTCAGGTCTCGGGTGAGTACGATGGAATCATGTTCCTTGATCATGATTTTGAAGGGTAAGCTGTAATCAGCCGTGGGGCAAGCTGTCCTTTATCCGCTTGCCAGATGGTGCAAACGAACGGCGCCCCGTATGGGGTCAGGCTCCGGAATCTTACCCCTCTCCTTGAGATGTGAAAAGTAAGTTTCCGGAGCCTGACCCTGTCCGGCTTCTGCACCGTGCGCTCTGACGCTGGCTCAATAAACCCTTTGATACTCCGCCTCCACTCGTACCAACCGATCAGCTTCCGCTCGTCCTCCACGGCAGCGCTTCTCCTTTTTGAAAACACCATAACCCACTTTTCAAAAAACTTACCCTCTCCTCGGAGACTTCCTCAAAAATACACGCTTTTTGCTCTGTTTTGGACAGCAGTGTCTCTGGGCATGAAAAGACCGGCCGAAGTTTACCACCGCAGTCGACGGCGCCTAAATGACCACGACAAAAAAATACGTTACCCCGCAACCCATGAAGCGGCGTACGTTTCAGAGAGCGGTCATCTTTGGCACAAAGGTCACAACTACCATTTGGGTGAAGCTTTCGCTGACTGCTGCGTTGGCTTATGGATAAACACCTCCGGCCAGACCGAACTACACTTTGCCAATCTGCACCTCGGCAACCTCGTTTATGATCCGGCGGAACGCTTCCGGCCTGCGGCCTACATCGTTCCGCCGGATCATAAACCCCTCGCTAAATCCTATATTAAAACTAAACAAAAAGTGTAACCCATGTCCCTGGATTAAGTGTAACCTATGTCCGGATCGTACCTGTGACTCCCTAATTCCTTTTCGGTGCTTTTATGATCTTAAATTCCAAGGAGGCAGAGATTTTCAAACCGTACTACGAAAGGTTGAGATCCTATATCGACGAATATGCCCGTCATTCAGGGCTTGTGTTTGAGAACGAAAAGGAGGCTGTGATTACCTTGATTATCGATACAGGACTTGAAGGGTTCCCTTGGCAGGAGGCCTTGAAGAATGAGCTGCAAGATCTGATGCACAGGCTACCCAACGTTGCGTTTGTCGCGGCCCTGAAGCAAGAGTTGGCTCTCTTGTATCCTGACCAAGTTCGACAGGAGGAGGTGCTTCAAAAGCTGCAATCCAGAGGTTTGATCTGATGCCGCGCTCCACTAGAAAGAGACACGCAGGGCCAGGTCTAATTTCTCGATTCGATCTTTCTCGCCTCTGAAAAATCCGCGAATCAGGGCACCTCGAAAAGCGTCAAGCCCCGGATTCTTACATTTCAGGGTGAGAGCGTGTGATGAATGGGCCAGTCTGAGATCGTCGCGACATCTCCATTACAGCCATTCGGGTTGACCCGCTTAATTTTCCCGGGGGTAAAATCTACGCTCCAAATTTCTTACAAACCTGTCGAGGGCTTTGTACCAATAGATGAGATACATCCTTCCTGATCAGCAACGTCGCTAGTTCTTCAGCCGCAATGTTTCTCATGTGCGCGTCAGACGAGAGTAAAAGCATGCAATCTGCTAGCGCACTCTCGGCGATGATCAATGAATCGTTGACCTCCGCTTCCGGTAGCAAACCGCGAGCACGAATCTCTTTGGCCAGCAAATCGGTGATTCCATGTCCGACCGCGATTAATCCTACTGGCTCAAACTTCCATTTGCTTACGAGGCTCTGCAATGCGGTTGTGGCAAGGCTTCTCACCCGTCGATCATCGTCCTGCTCGGAAAGATACGCCAACTCCTGAATGACCGTGGGAACAACGCGAATAATAATTCCGGGGATACGTTGACGGACACTTTTTATTGCACCCAACGCATCATCATCCCCTGCAGCCAAATCCAACAAGACGTTTGTATCAACGGCTAGATACTTTTGCTTTATGGGTCTTGCCGCCGCCATAGATTAGCTGCATTCCCTTGGAAAAAAGTTTCTCGCGCTGAACATCGGTCAACGCATTCATTTGCGTGCGATGCTTTTCGACAATCGCTGTCCCGGCGCTGTTACGCTCAGCAGCAGGAGTGGTCTTCTTCGTAGCCATTGCGCAAGGTCGTTTAGCGTGTATAACAAAGCAACATAAAATCTGCTTTTCGGGGGGGCTTTCAAGAGTGTGTTTATAACACACTTTACGCGGACACTTTTAGCAAGGGACCGGTCAAAAAGAATTCCCCCGACGGAAAGTGCTCCACTGCGCTCTGGAGAATCGTCCTCGGCCTAACCGGATTTCGCGAGAACCAAAAGAGGCTACAGAGGAAAGGGGGCCTCCGTGTCTCGTGAGAGGTGGGGGATGCTTTTGGACTGCCGTCGATACGCCATAAAACTTCGGCGGACGAACAAGAAGCTGTTGGGAGGTAGGGCCTCACTTGACAAAGTTTTCAAGCGCCGACATGATGTCCGACATGAAGACTTTCACCGTTCGTGACCTTGACCGCTCACCAAGCACGGTTCTGGAAGCGTCCAGAATCGACGGCAGAGCTCGCATTCGCGCACGCGGAGGTCAGACCTACATCATTACCCCAGAAGCGGTGCACCAAAAGCGGATCACCGTGTTGCCTGATTTTTCTGGGCGGAGAAAAAGGTTGTTCAATAGAACGCTCTCAACAGCCTCTGCTCGGCAATTCGACCAAGCCATCGCAGGGGAATGAAACCCTACGCGGATACAAACTTCTTCACCCGCGTTTATCTATCTTTGCCAGAAAGCAAACAAGCGGACCGCCTCGTCGAGATAGCGAAAACCAGCCGCGCACCACTCCTGCCGATTACCTGGTTACACCGGATGGAATTAGCAAACGCTTTCGAGTTATCTGTATGGCTGAGCAAGCAGGGCGGCCAACCGTGGGTGACTCCTCAAAACGCAGCTGTCGCTTTTGAAACTTTCAAGACGGACCTAGCGACGGAAACCTTCCTGTGCAGCGCAACAGTCGATATTTCTGCACTTCTATCGCTTTTCGATGAGACGGTGGCACGGCACACTGCAAAGCACGGGTTCAGAATATACGATATCCTTCACGTCGTCTCTGCCCGTCTTCTCGGATGTGACCATTTTTTCAGTTTCGACGTGCGTGCAAACAAACTAGCACAAATCGAGGGGCTCAAGGTTACGCCATCTTGAACGAACAGGCGCCCCGTATAGGGTCAGGCTTTTGCTCCGTTACTTCTATCGAACTTAACTTATCTCGATCGGACAGTAATTGTCCGCTCTGGTCCGCAATCTGGGATGAGGGGCGAAAAAGATGTCAGACCGCTAATATGTAATTTCTGAAACTCAGTAAGCGTGTTTTCCGTAGGAGAGATGAGTTCAGGTAGAGCATCTTTTTTCGATCCAAAAATCGTGCGGAATGATTGCAGTCGAGGTGTTGTGGGGCGGTGATCCTGTGTCGATGAAATCGCTCCACGTCACGAATGAAAATAGGCTTAACCGAGTTCGTGAATTACGTTTTAGCGCTCTGATTCTTTTAATCTTCCCCTGACGGCTTCGGGTGGTTTCGAATCGATGCCGGGCGGCCGAGTGTCATCGATTGGATGTCACCTGGGCTGCCGTTTGACCGACGAGATCACGCAAGACGGTCTCAAGCGGCGTCGCACCTTTGCGGGTGCCGGTGGGCCCGGCCGTGAACTCGATCCAACCTTCGTTGAAACCGTCGATCATCCGCATGCGCGGCTCGGGGTTCTTCATGCCCTGAGACTTGAACAGATCGGCCCACTGGACACGCGGCACTATTTCCGTCCGCACCGGCCGGCCGAGAATCCAGGCCAACGTCACGGCGATTTCATTCGGCGTCACGCGGCGGGGCCCTTCGAGTTCGACGAAGCGCTGGCCGCTCCCGGTCTCGAGCAGCAATTCCGCCGCCGTCCGGCCGACGTCGGCCGTGGCGACCATTGGCACGGGCTTGTCGAGCGGCTGAAGGAAACTCGGGAAGACGCCGGTTTGGGCCGCCGGCGCGATGTCCCAGCGAGAATTCTCCATATACCAGCCCGGCCGCAGGAACGTGACTGGCATCGGCAGCTTGCTGAATTCCTTCTCAAGCAGCGTGAGCTGCGTCAGAAGGTTGGTCTGCGTCGCTTGGGCGCCGACGGTGGAAATACAGACGACCTTCGCCGGACGGGCGGTCCGCAGCGCGGTGGCGGCGGCTTCAATCTGCGCACGCGCCTCGGGAAACCCGGATGTGGGGTCGAATGTCGGCGGCAGCAAGAAGAAGACGCCGGCTGCGCCCTTGAAGGCTGCGGTCAACGCCGTAGTGTCGTTCATGTCGGCTAGTGCGACCTCGCAGCCGAGCGCGGTCCAGGCCGCGCCTTTGGCGGCGTCTCGCACGACGGCGCGGACGGGTTGATTGTTGGCCAGCAGCGTGCGCGCGACGGCGCCGCCGACTTGGCCGGTGATTCCAGTGATAACATACATGGCAGGGTTCGTCTTGGATTTCATAGTGATGATGTGGCTGAGTTTTTGGTGGTGCGGGCCAGAAGGAAATCGCCCGTGTCGGGTGGACTGCGGTGAGAATACCAGCTGGCCATGAATTCCCAAAACGTATGTTTGTCATTTCATGAATGACTAATAATCATCTTGGGCATGGCATTTGACACCCGATTGCTGGGCGGCCTCAGCGCGATGACGGCCGTGGTGGAGGCGGGCAGCTTCGTCCGCGCGGGCGAGGCGCTGGGCCTGACGCAATCCGGCGTCAGCCGCGCGATCCAGCGGCTGGAGCAACAGCTCAAGGTGCGGCTCTTCGAGCGCTCGAACCGTGCCGTGACGCTGACGGACGAGGGCCGGAGCTTCTACGAGGCCATCGGACCGCTGCTCGCGCAATTGGAGGAGGCGGCTGAAGCGACGGCGCGATCGGCGGTGTCCGTCCGCGGTCGGCTACGGATCAACGCGGATGCCTATTTCGCGCGACTCGTCCTGGCGCCGCAGATCGGAAGTTTCCTCGATGCCCATCCTGAACTCGCGGTGGAGATCAACGTGCGCGACGAGTTGGGCGATCTGGTGGCGGACGGCTTCGACATCGCAGTGCGCTTCGGCGAGCCGAAAACCTCAAGCATGATCGCGCGCAAACTGGCCGACCTTCGCGTCATCACGTGCGCCTCACCCAAATACCTCGCGCAGCGCGGCACTCCGAAACACCCGCGCGATCTGGAGCGCGCCGAGCACGCGTGCATTCTCTTTCGCGATCCGGCGACCGGCCGGCCGTTTGCTTGGGATTTTCACCAAGGGCGGAAGGTCGTGCCCGTGGCGGTGAAGGGCCGGCTGGTGGTCAACAACTCGGCGGCCTACCTAGCCGCCTGCAACGCCGGGCTCGGCGTCGTCCAGATTTTCGAATGGGGCCTGACCAAGCCGCATGAGATTGCGCCACTCGTGCAGATCCTGGCCGATTGGGCCGACGAGCGCTGGCCGCTCTACGCCTACCATGTCTCGCGCCATCACCCGCCGGCCAAGGTGAAGGCGTTCATGGACTTCGTCGTCGCCCTCGTCCGCCGCGAATGGCCTCGCTAAGCAAAGGCGGTTTCGATTCTACCGACCCAACGCCCATAGACAGCTGACGACGCCACTGTGGTGGCCTAGTTATCGGGGGGTTTCCTCTAAGTTCCGAGACATCCCGTCTGAGATCGTTGCGACATCTCCATTACAGACATTAGGGTTTGGCTCAATTTCTAGAGGCGATTTTTTTCGAATCCTGATGGCCAGACCCGGTATTGCGTATCCCCTCAAACTCCGCTGAGTCGTTCGCGTCGTTCTGCCAGCAAAGCGAGATAGCGCGTCTTCATCTCGTTGGAAAGAAAGCTGGATTTAATCCGCGCGGGCCAGGTGGCGCAGGCTTTCGCGAATCTAGCCTTGGTCTGTTCAATTAGCGCTGCGGTGAGACCGAGCCGCTCACCGGCGAGATAGCGCCAGAAATCATTCGCTCGGAGAGTGGATTTTTTGCCGCGCAGCGGCAGCGCCATTTCCTCCCGGCTTTTCGGGTTGGGAATGGTCGAATTCAGCAGGTCGTAAGCGGGCGAAAGTTCCACCTTGTCGTCGCGCGTGATAAGCGACCAGTTCTTGAGGTGCATGTCCTCATTGCCGGTCAGGTACGCGCAGAGCAGCCGATCGAGGAGTTTCATCCGTTCTAGCGCCGGGAATGTGCAGAATCGATCGATGATTTCGATCAACTGCTCGGTGCTGGAATCATACTTCGTATCACGGCTGGCGCCGCTGAGCTGCGCGAAATCCTCCACGGGCCGCTTGCTCCAGCCTGCGCGATCGAAACGGCGGACAAAGTAGGAATGGGTCTTGTCTGCGTTAACCAGGAGCCCATGCGCGGGTACTTCAATGCCCAACGTAGCGGCGAGAGACATCGTGAGCGCCTCATTTTCCGGGAGCTGCGCATAGATAAGGTGGGGCGGCTTCACGATGTATCGGCCGCCATTGTCCACGATCTCCATGCGGCCCTCGGTCACGCGCAGCACGGTGCTAACCTTCGGCTGCATGCCCTGAATCGACATTTTCACCGCACGCGCGGCGGCTTCCTCGATCAGTTGTTCCCGCGTGTAGGGGAGCGGCGCCAAAGACGCCAGTCGCCGGTCGAGCAGGCGCAGGCCCGCCGGTGAATACCGCCCGGGGCCGTCCCAAGGCTCGTTCGTGATGAGGCATCTCATGGGTCGGCCTCAATCCGCAGCGATCCGACCACGTCGTGCCCCACGGCGAGTAGCTGACCGAACAGGTCGTTGCGATCCAGTTTGCGGAGCCGGAGCAGTGCATCGAGTTGCGCCCCTTCCGGCAGCAGCCCCTCGAACGGCGCGGGGAAACGTGGAAATTCCCACACTCGCTGGCTGGTCGGCATCGTGAGCGAGACGGGTTCGCCGCGAAACCCGGCGTCGTACGTGAAGCGATAAGAATCGTCGTCAAGAGCCTCAAGCCGGCCGGCGAGCTGATCCTGTTGATAAATCTGTGCGATCTTCATGACGAACGCGTCCGTTTAGTTGAGCGAGAAGCCGGTGGTGATAGTGGTCGTGATGCTGCTGATGATCGTGACGGTGGTGATGACGGTGCTGCTGCGGATGCCTCCGGCGATGGCGCTGTACGCAGCAGGAGCGGGCTCCGCCATTCGACGGTGATGTTCAGCACGCGAAAGATCTTCTGAAGCGTGTCCCATTGGACCGACTCTTTGCCGTGTTCCAAATCCCACACAACCGTCTTACCCGCCCCGGCAAGCTTCGCGAGTTGGGCTTGGGTCAACCCCGCTTTCTTTCGGTGGCTTCGAATCAGTTGAGCGAGAGGAATCATTGCTGCTTTAGCAGTAATTTGTAATGAAAACCTAGGTTTTCAAGGTCAAAAAAGCAAGAATATCGGCACTTTGTACCGCTAAAACGGTAATTAGGGACCGCTTCCATGCGCCAACGCCTTCTTTGGGGTAAAAATCGCCATAAAATACCGCTAAAGCGGTAATTTTTAGGTGCCGGAGGGCCGGGCCAAACCCTAATGTCTGTAATTTTGGTGGAGAAAAGAGAAGCAGTTATCGGGGGTTTCCTCTAAGTTCCGAGACATCCCGTCTGAGATCGTCGCGACATCTCCATTACAGACATTAGGGTTGATTCGTTTAATCTTTCCTTTGCTTTTGCGACCTCTTTTCAGGGATCGGATTTTGTTGGCGCAAAAAGGCGCAAATCGGAGGATCGGCGATTGACGCCGATCCCGGAGGTTCACAACCGCGTCAATCGCGGTTGTTCCGTTTGCGACTCTTTGCGGCCAATTACCTCAGGGAAGTGGGATTCGTCAAAGATCCATATCTACACCGAAATTGAATTGGCGGCCGTAGTAGACGACGGAGGTTGGGTTTCCCGTTGACGATTTCGCCCGGGACGACCTGCACATTAATATCCTGCGGAGCGACTCCTTCGTAGGAGAAGCGCAACGTGTGCGGACCTGCGGGGACATGGGAGAAATTGAAACTGCCATCGCGGCCTGCGACCGTTTCGCGATTCAAATCAACGATCCGCACCCTCGCGCCTTCGAGCAACGTGTTGGTGGTGGCGTTAGTGACGCGACCGTTGATTCCTCCTTCGGAGATGGCTTGGGCCTGCGCCGACCAGCAGGTGATAGATAAAAAAATAAGCGCCCGAATGAGGCGCGCAACAGTTTGGGGGAGGGGAGCTAGGTGGTGTTTCATGCGCGATGCGCCTCCCGAGTAGCGCCTGCTCCACCACGGTCAACGGAGACCGGTCGAGTTTTCCAGATCTTAACTTATGTTACGAATGGGCGCGGCGGGGCCGAGTTGAAGAGGCCGATGCCTGAGACGAGGGAGTAGAGGCAATCATAACGCAAATCTGACTTCGAAAAACGCGGTTGATGTGCGACGCAGGCGGCCGAAGAAACTGTCGGTCGGGCCCGACAATACGTTCGCGCCCAGGATTCCCTTGATCCGATCCGTGAACGCATACGACACCTTAGCAGTTACAATCGAATCGGTTTTCTTGAACCACATGACTGCCGCGATCTCGGTTTCTAATGTTTCGTTGAATGCTTTGTAGTCTACCCGCAAGGCTGCTCCCTGCATATTCGAGGCGAGTTGATTGCTGATCAGCTCGGCCTGCTGAGCTAGGAGCCGGACGCTAGGATCGGCGATCGAATCCAACCCCCGATAATCGAAAGATCTCTTGAAGAGGTATTGAACATTTACATTCAGCGCGCCTTCCCATGTCCGCTCGATTCCCAAGACAGCAAAAAGATTGCTGTCTTGGGCTAACGGATTGTGTCCCCCGCTGTTGCGTGCGTGCGTGTAGGCGACCTCACCGCGGAGTCCGTATTTGCCAACCGGCACCGCTGCATCCGCTCCAAACACCTCAGCAAAATTGTAGGTTAACCCAAGCTTCGTCTCGCGCGGTCGTAAACCGGGGTCGATTCCGAACGATTGCGAATCCAACAGCGCTAAATCAGGAGTTCGATTAATTGCGTGAGCATAGGAAACGGACCAATCAACTCCGGCTCCCGAGTGGTCAAATTTTAATCCCAGTTGATCGACTTTTTTCGAAGCCGAGAGATTGGTCAGCGAAGTACCTGGCGGCAACGGTGGGATTGGCAAAACCGGAAATCGCCATTCCGGCTGCCAAATTGCGATCACATGCTCGGCCCCAACGTTCCAAACCACCTGCGCTGCCGCTGCACCGACGCGCTGATCATCGTCGTCAGTCACAAGCAATCTGTAATTTCGGATAGACCACGAATCGGTCGGATTGATTTTGTCGGCGCGACCCCAAACAACAATTTGGCGCCCCACTTTGATGTCGAACTGGCCCAGTGTTTTCTCGAGATATCCTTCCCTGAGATCGCCACTGATCTTTGAATTCCCACTGACAAACTGGCCTTGAACCCGCGCATCGAAATACGATTTTATACCCACGATATCATGCGGCCTCGCCGTTATCCAAAGAGAATCATTCTGAACGCCAGGAGCGTCGACGAACGAGGTGTCTTTTGTGAAAAAGGATGAACGTGCGGTGCCCGTTATTCCTAGCATGTCCTTGAGTTCCGCAACTTCGACACTCTGGGCCGTGCTGCCTGTACCTAGCATGGCGAGGACCACGAGCACCGGCCACTTAGTACTCCAGGGCGCGCGTGGTAAACACGTTTTCGCTGACGCCAACATTGGCTTTGAAATTCTTGAATTCAAGGATCGTGCTGTGACCGGTTTGAACGTTGGTGGACGTTTGCTTCATCGGCTGCCACTTGTGGTTCGCCGCGTCCACTTCCCGAATGTCTTCGGAGGTGATCTTTTTGAGTAGTTCACCGTTCGTGTCGTAAATATCCACGCGGACGGCCACCCAGCTCTCTTTGTCGATCCAGCTTACTCGTTTTGAATAGCCGCTGATGTCCTGTATCTCGTGATTCTTCGGGACCGATTCGATCACGTAGCATTCTTTTCCGTCGGCCTTGTCTTCCTTAATGGGCTTGTGGAGCCAATCGGTCACTTTGTGACCGATCACGTCTCCATAGGAGAAGTCTGTTCCGACAAACGAATCCCGCTTATTGCTCGCAACCAATCGCCGGACTTTTTTCATCGCCGGCAGGTAAATCCACATGTCGTCGTCTGCGTTGGAATGTTCGATCAACAACGTCTTCGTCCCTTTAACATCGGAGGGTGCGTCAAACGTGATCAGCCGGCGGTTGTCGGTTGTTCCCGGGATGAGTTTTGACGGTCCCGAAGTAAGCCGAATTCGCTCCTGCCCTGCGGCCGTTCTCAGTCGAAAAGTTACGTCCGTCGTCGAGTCGGCGACCTTAGTCGTGAGAAAATTATTCGTCATGATCTCTTCCGCCGACGGCGCTGCCCATGCACTCCCTGCGGCGACCAGACGCAAAGAGACCAAGGCGATGCATTGAACGATCGCTTTCATCCGGCAACTACCTCCGCATCCTGTAGTGAAACCACTGATTCAGGTGGGAAGATAAACTTTGGACGGAGGGTAAAGATCAGGGACGCGAATACGGTCAGGGTTGAAAACGAGCTGACCAGCATTGCCAAGGCGATGAGGAAGCCCATCCAAACGTGCATATAGAAGCCCCACGAAAAGATCAGAACACCAAAGCCTCCCGCGACCGCGGTGCTAACATAGATTGCGGCTTTGCCGGCCGACAGAAACGCGGTGCGTAACGCGGTCGCTTCGGTGGCCCCGGACCTGAGCTCCTCGCGCATCCGGAAGGTAAGGTAGATTGCGTAATCGGCGCCGATACCAACGGCCATCGCCGACACGAGAGCAGTTGGGATATTGAGTGGTATTCCGATCAGACCCATAACGCCGAAGTTGACAAACACTGCGGCGATCAAAGGAACGAGAATCAACAACCCCGCCTGAATGGAGCGGAAAATGAGTGTCGAAATCAGAAACACACACCCAAGAATCTGGAGGATATTCAGCACCTTGCACCGAATCATCTCCTCGTTAAGCGCGAGACTGGAAGCGATGCCGCCACCGATCCGCACGCGAACACTCGCCGGAAACACGCTGTCGGCATAGGCTTGGGTATTCTTGACGATTTCTGTCAGCGCTATCGAGTCGTCCGTTTTTAGAAACATCTGGATATCGGCTTTCCTGTAGCCGTTGTCGACATAGGCATCGAAGTCCTGCGGTTCTCCCGAATTCGAGTAGAGCAAAAGGTATTGGGCGACCAAATCGCGGTTAGCCGGTATCCGGTAGAAGTCGGCCTTGTCCGCATTCATCGCCTGATTCATGCGCTTCAGGAAATCGACGATCGAAAGGGTCTTTCCTACACGGGGATCTTGCGCGAGATGTTCTTGAACGCGCTCCATCGCACTAAGAACGGCGGGATCTTTGATCGCATCATCGGCCCCTCCGTCCACCAAAACATACAACGTGCTCGCGCCCGCCAGCCGGGTATTTAACTTATCGTCGTCCTGTCGGGCTAGGAGATTCCCGAAAAAATACTGGCGCTGGGAGTTTTCCACTTTGAGCCAATAACCGCCCAAGGAGAGGGCCGCGATTCCAAGAAATGCGCCAATATAAACTGCGCTGCGCCGCTCCGAGACCCAATAAAATATGCGCTCGATCAGACGATCCCACAGCGTGCGCGTTCTTTCGCGGTTGTATTCTTTTTCACTCGGCGCGGGGAGCATGGACCGGAGGGCTGGAATGAACGTCAATTCAAGGATCAGGGCGCTCAGGATTCCGACACCCGTCATAATGCCGAACGTACGAATCGCTTTGATCTCGAAGACCGTAAGGGAAAAGAATCCAAGCGAAGCGACCGTGCAGGCGACCAGCATCACCGGCCCAACCTTCACCATCGCGTTTAGCACGGCCTTTCGGCTGAGCTCCTTGGGAACGTCGTTCGGATGCCCGGTCTTCAACTTCGCGAATTCCTCGTAATAGCGCTTCAAAATCTGAACCGCGTGGCCGGCGGCGATGGCAAGGATGAGAATCGAAGTCGAAGCGTTGAACGCTTCCATCGGACGGTGCGAAACCACAAGGAAGGCCAGCGACCAGATGACCGAAAGAATGGCCGTGATCAGCGGCAGCGCCGCCGCCTGGATCGTCCTGAAAGCTTCGTAGTGGATGAGTCCGATTACTACGATCGCCAGCGGGAGCAGAAAACCCATCCGTTCCGAGAAACGCTCGATCAACGAAAGAAAGATCGAGAGCCCGCCCACGGTAATTTCCACGCTGTCGTCCAGCTCCGGATCGACCGCTGCGCGGACTTGCTGCTCGATCGTCTTAAAACCAGTCGGGTTTTCTCTAAATTCCGCCACAATCGCGGTGGTTTTCTGATCCTTCGAAACCAAGATCCCGTCATAAGCGGGAAGAGACGCCACCGCTTTTTTTAACGCGGCCATCTCAGCGAGCGTCTGCGGAACCTGCTCCATCATCGGCCGGACGATCATCCCCTCCTCGTTGCCCTCAATCCCCTTAGTCTTTCTCGCGGCGAGACTATTGACGTTTGTTTTGATCACGCCGGGCGTGCTCATCAGCCGTGACGTGATCCGTTTTACCTTCTCAAGGATTGGGGTTTGATAGATTGTGTCGCGCTTCGCCGTTACGCCGATGACGACTGTATACTTGTTTCCAAAAGTGCTTTCGAGTTCGTTTCCGACTACAACATAATGGTTCGATTGTGGCATCATGTTGTCCGAACTTAGCACGACCTGAAATCGCGAGAATTGGCTTAACAGGGCGGCAGTAAATAGGAGAACCGCTCCAATTACCCACCTCCGTTTTTCTATCACGAAATTGATCCAAGTTTTCATAAAGTGATTTCTGATTGCCGATGTTTTCGATTGTCCGAGGTGATGACCGGTGAAGTCCGGAAAACTAATCGGTCTATTCTGCGATTCGTCGCAGCATCGGCATTCTGGTTGCCGCGACGCATCTGTTCCTAGGTATCGAACACACCGCAATAACGGGTCGTGCTCTCAGCGAGGCCAACCGCCCAAAGAGCGGTAACCGCTTGAGAACACGTTCATTGGACATCCGAGCTTAAAAGTGAGAGAACCAGCGATTAGTTTTCGGGGTTTGGCCGGTCAAATAGTATATCGTAGTCAAATGCTCGCGTCCTTCACACTCGATTGGAACCTTCTTAGGCTATCCGCGCCGATAACAGTCGGGGTCGAGAGTCGCGCTATGTCTCAAGCCTCAGCCCTCCCGTCGCAACCATGAGCTTCGTATCCACTCAGCATTCTGAGACCCCCAATCCGAAAGTTGCGGCTCTCCCAAAAAAAGATCACAAGCAATTTCAAGAGCTCGTCGAGGCGCACCGTGGAAAGCTTCTGGCCCATTGCTATCGATTCACGGGATCGCTGCACGACGCCGAGGATCTCGTTCAGGAGACATTTCTCCGGGCGTGGCGTGGGATCGACCGCTTCGAAGGTCGGTCGTCGATCCAGAGCTGGCTCTATCGGATCGCGACCAATACTTGTCTCAATGCGGTAGCGCGCAAGGCGAGCGCCAAGCGGGTCTTCCCCGAGGACGTCACCGCTCCCACCAGCCGCATGCCAGAAGGGAAACCAGATTCGGAAATTCCCTGGATCGAACCGATACCGGATTCGATGCTGTTGGACAATGCGGCCGACGCCTCGCCTGGACCGGCTGCTCGTTATGAGCTGCGCGAGACGATCCGCCTGGCGTTTATCGCCGCGACCCAGCGCCTGCCGGCGCGGCAGCGTGCGGTTTTGCTTTTGCGCGATGTTCTTGGCTGGTCTGCGAGTGAGACCGCGATCGCCCTCAAAATGTCCCTAGCCTCAGTAAACAGCGCGTTGCAACGCGCGCGCGGTACTCTGGGGAAAGGTGGCCTCTCCCCAGAAGAGATGAGCGATACCGCAGCCGGTGAGAAATCACACCAGTCGGTGGCGGACGAATACGCCGAAGCCTGGGAACGCTCCGACCTAAAGGGATTGATCGCACTTTTGACCAAAGACGCATCGTTGGCCATGCCGCCGTGGAGCCAATGGTATTCCGGGCGCGCGGCCGTCCGCTCGTTTCTCTATTGGGCCTTTGATCGGGCTTGGAAACGGAAAAGACGCGGTGTGTTTCGCATGATCATCACCCGCGCAAACGGTCAAGTTGCGTTCGGAACTTATTTGCGCCGTCGAGGGGAGCGGAAATTACACGCCCATGTGCTTCAAGTCCTCACCTTTCGAAACGGGCGTATCGGACGGATAACAATGTTCGAAGGCCCGCGATTCTTTGCGAACTTCGGGTTGGCGTCCGAGCTAGATCCCATTTGATGGCGCGGATCAAAACGCCGGGGCTGTCCGAACGGAGATTGAAACCCAAATGTCGATCACCTCGCTGACTCGAATCACTTACCTGTTGGTATTTCGAGACGTTTCGATTCGTCTTAACGGACAAATTTCGCCGGCGGAGATGGGCTCGCTTTTGTGTGAATGGCTCGAATGGCACGACCTGCTCGAATCGCAGCGCAGATTGCGCTTTCGCAGTCCGGTCGAATCAACGAGTCATGCAGTCTTAGGAAAGCTCGGGGCATCGAAGGGACTCTTGAGTGTCGAGAAGAAAGAGCCGGTCGTCGGGTATCTTTTGATCGACGCCGTAAGTCTCGAAGAAGCGACCGAAATCGCGCGCGGTTGCCCCGGATTGACACGTGGCTTTATGGTCGAGGTTTACCCTCCCTTTGAAGGCAACGGTGAAAGTCGTTTATCTAAAGTTGTTCGCTGATTAGCGGAGTGGCGTAGTCTCGCGACCCTATGGGTTAGCCACGGAAAGCAGTCCCCACGCAAATGAACCTAAAAAACGCAATTGAACCACAGAGGCACGGAGCACACAGAGGGAAATTCGATGTGAGGCTTGGAAAGCGATTTCACCCCGTCGGTGAAGTTCCAGACTGCATATTTTAATTCTTAAAGAGTTGGCTCTGTGTTCTCGGTGCCTCGGTGGTTCAAGTATATCTGCGGAATTTAGGACGAAACGTCGCCCGCGATGTGAGCGAGAATAGGCCGAACCGATTCACCGTTCTAGTTAGCCTGTCACCGCTCGCCCGTGTTTTTGCCGTCGAAGCATGACGGCCGAAGAAAAAGCGTCGCCGACCGATTAATTCCAAGGAAGACGACGGTCATTATAGGTAACGGCGCATCGCGCGCTAGACCTAGCAAAACAATGAAAGCTCCGACTCGCTCCTACCTGCTGTCACTCGCGTTCCTCCTGGTTGCCACACTCCCGGCATATGCCGCACAAAATGACTTGTTGGACCAACCAGTTCCCACCGTTCTCCGGGCGATCGTCCCGGAGCGCGTTGAGATTCTCGGTTTCATCCAAAAAGGTGTTGTCGTCTTTAAATTCACGGTGACTGCCGCCGGTGATGTCTCCGATGTCAAGCTCGTCAGTTCCAGCAACAATGTGCTGAACGATGGGGCGGAGCGGACAATTGAGCAGTGGAAGTTCAATCCGGCGATTAAGCACGGTGAGCGTGTCAGCTGCACCGTAATCCAGACCCTAAACTTCAATTGATTGCGTAACGTATGCTTGCCCCACGTCATCTTTTTCCATCCCTCCGATCCGGGCTCACGGTGCTTTTCTCATACATCGTCTGAGATCAGCCGAGGATTCAATTCTCCTTCTTGAAGTTAACTGCTGTAGCGCAGGGTCGTCCCCCGGATGAATTGTGATTCGTACCACCGGGCTCAGCGAGCCCGGCAACAAATCGATCCGGAGCTGTTTGACCGAGGTCCGAGTGGTCGCTACACCCATTCGACAGGAGAAGCTGCCATGGCCATCACTGCACCCCAAGTTAAGCGAATCAGTCCCATGCTCGCGATAGCCGATATGGACGCGACGCTTGAATTCTACACGACGATTCTTGAATTCGACGTTTTCCTCAAGACGCCTGAGTATTCCATCGTGGCGCGAGACGGCGCTACAATTCACTTCATGAACGCCGCGAGCGAAGAGGTGATGAAGGCGGTCCGCGGGCACACCGAGATTTACATCGAAGTGGCGGATATCGCGCCACTGTGGGCGCGCGTAAGTCGGTTCAAAGATAAATACCGTATTCGCGACCTGTTCGATCGCGATTACGGGATGCGCGAGTTTCACATCGGCGATCCAAACGGCTGTTTGGTTTTTGTTGGACAAAAAATTCCGTGAGGAACGTCTAAGCAGAATGGGAGCGCAGAATTTTATAATTCGATTTTTTTTGAGAGGTAAAATTGCAGCGATCCGAGCATCCGGTTTTTGAACATCGCTTTAACGGTGCTTGTTGAGCGTACGAGGTTCCAATGAGGGCGGTTAAGGATAACCGCCCCCACCTTCGGATTTTGTCCCGAGGATCGTTCTCGGTTTCCTGGCTTCCGGCTTAAACTTTCATGACCTTCTTCCGCGCACCATGTCCCGGATCAGGCGCGGATGGCGGCGCGCATCCATCACGGCGACGATTATAACGCGGTCCGATTGTAAATAGCTTGATTGCTTTTCGGCACGAGCGCCCGGTGGTAGTCATCGAATTTGACCGGAAAAGTCTCGGGATTGCGGCTGATACGATCAGCTGCCGTGAAGTATCGGGTGAGAAACCGTTTACCTGTTCCTGACGCTCGCTCCCCGAAATAATCGCAGGCCGCCTACACATCTTCGCGGACCGCGACGAAGGCTGCGACAGGCAAGCTATTCACGCCCGGCGACGGCGAATCGACTTTTTCAGTTCCGCCATGGTCAGGAGTTTCATCTCACCGCGAGCGTAAGCATCACGGCGCGAGCGAATGAGCGACTTGTGACTCGCGGGCACGGCAAATCGTCCGATGCTGCCGAGTCCCACAACTCCTCGGCCATCTTGAGGCGAGAGCGTCGGGACAGGCGTTTGAGTTCGGGAAAATTGCTTAGCATTACGGGTACAGAATTGCTCGCGGAATGTCCGGAGTCAATTGCCCTGCGTCGACGCGGCGCCGTGACTCAAAATTCAAGAGGAAAGATTCAAGATCAGAAGAAGCCGCAAATGCTTAATTTGATCGATCAATCCTTCGTGGACTTCGTGTTCTTTGTGGTGGAAAATGCTTCGAACTGGACGCGGGCTTCCGCATTCGCAGGGCTACGGCGTGACAGAAAAGCGCCGCGCTACTTTGAGGTGATTACGTACCTCCTGGCAAAAATCGTCTTCGGCGCGTGGACAGCGGGGGCGCTGTCGCTAACTTCAACGGGACCCTCAGAAAATCCGAAAAATTTATGACGATACCTTCTATGCAATCGACCATCGCTTCGCTGCTGGCTCCGGGCAAGGGCCTGTTGGCGGCGGATGAAAGCTTCCCGTCCATCGAGAAGCGGTTCAAGGAATTCAATATACCGTCCACCGAGGAAAATCGCCGGGCTTACCGTGAGATGTTGTTCACGACTCCAGGGCTGAGCGAATCGATCAGTGGCGTGATCTTATTCGACGAAACGATTCACCAGAAGATCGGCAACGTTTCGATGCCTGACGAACTGGCACGACGGGGAATGATCCCGGGCATCAAAGTGGATAGTGGAGCAGTTGCGTTGCCCGGCTTTGTCGGAGAGAAAATTACTTTGGGTCTCGATGGGCTTCGCGAAAGACTGGCCGCGTATCGTGAGCTCGGCGCGTGTTTCACCAAATGGCGTGCGGTGATTTCCATCGGTG
>WNFI01087547.1_pt1 | contig 20167 bp, 26 predicted proteins | sample 5400471 | NCBI WGS metagenome assembly WNFI01 (sample SAMN13153348, study PRJNA577476) | soil metagenome | isolation source: 100 cm saprolite on Douglas fir-dominated hillslope | place: USA:California | collected 2013-09-17
TAGGTCTGCCGAGTCGTCTAGCGACGCGGAGAAACCCACGATGCGGGTCGGCTGTGTTTGTACTACGCGGCGGAGAGAGGATGCGACAAGCTCATAATGCGTGTCCAATTGCTCGAGGTTCTCGAGAATGACCAGCTCCAGTCCAGGGTATGATCGAGCCAAATCTTTCTCCTCGGAGAGCGCAGCCAGAAGATGAGTGGAGGTCGTCAGGCGTATCTCCTTGCCTTTCGCCGGTGCTAGTGCACCCAGGCCCTTAACAAAATTCATGGAGAATCCCATCGCCGTGAGCAGCGCACGTAAATCCGTCATCCATTCCATGACGATACTTTGTCGTGGCGCGATCATCAGAACATAGCCTGGCTTTGTAATGCGAGTTAACGTCCCACTGTCCAGAGACTTAATGAGCCCCAGACGGAACGAGATGAAGATTATCTCACCAAACCAAAATGTGACCTAGAGTAGACTTGCCGGAACCAGTCGGAGCACAGACAAGGGCGTTGGTTGCTGTATTCACAACACTCCAAAAGGCCTGTGTTTGAATTGCGTTTAAATTGCGCAGTTTCGAGGAGAATAGTTCCCGAAGAACGTCATTTTGCAAAACAGAGAGCGACAAGAACGGGATATCAAGACGTGGTGTATGGCTGTTGGACCGAGCTGGCATGACTAAATCGTCGAAGGAGACTCTAACTTCGTCTTCGGCACCCATCCACCTCTCAGAGACGTAGCGTATGGTCACGAAAGGTGGGATCTGTCCCTCTGGTATCGAAATTAGAAACTCCACACTCAACTCGTCCGTCGATTGTCGGAGAAGCAGATGGGAAAGCTGTAGGATCACGCTTTCCTCATGATCTTCCACCCAAAGCCAGAAGGGTTCGACAGAGCCATGCTTGGAACTCCACGAGAACGCACTACGCACGTGAGTATCAATTTTCAGAACATCGGGACCAAGAGGGCGCAGAGAATACGAGACATGGAGAGCAGGGAATTGTTTGGCCGCGTCAAGTATAGCTTGTCCTTGAATCGAGTTAAGATGGACAAGGTTCCCGAGCTCGGCTGGTGACATCCGCACCAGCTCTGAGACAGAGTAATCCATGACGAACTCCTCTAGTCCATAGATTACATCCTGCCTCAGATTGAACTGCTTCAGTTGGTGTTCAGAGGGCCAGAGACGTTTCTCAATAGCCTTGCTCATTCCCATCAGCACAGCGCTTGTGCTAGCCAATTTCCTGCTGATAGCTATTTCAAGGAGGGCACGAACAATACGTCCGGCGTTCTGGGCGACGTAATGCATATCCGATACCAGGGCAAAGTCTTCCACAGGAATCCGAGAAATATAGCCCTGGAGCAATATGTTGACTTTGCCCTGTCGGGTGAACAGTACTTCTGGTTCGTTGGCGGCTTTCCCTGACTTGTTCCGAGAACCCTCTCCACCTTCTCCACTTATATGGACCTTGCCCGAACTGTTCTCAAATGCATTCTGTACAAAAGTCAGAGTGAGCATTCGTGCAATCTTTCTACTCACTTCTACGTCGTGTGGTGCCAGATCGAGCAGCGAGGCAAGCTCCTTTGTCTCGTTGTCTCGAACTTGGATCTGATCGAACTGCAGATCATAGTAATGGTCATTTACATAGTGGCGTAGCGGTTCATCGAAGTCGCTTACCTCAGTGCTGAGGCTAACCATGGCAAGAACACGCTCCTCTGACATATGGGCTCCAAGTTCCCGGTTAAAGATCATGATGGACTTGTGATGGATGTAATATTTCGCCGCAATTCTTCCTAGATCGGTGATGGTAAAGGAACCACTTTCTTTAGCATGATCAATCATGCGAGCCTCCACAAGGCTATCTGCTGCAGAGAGAACCAGCTCGTGTCGCTTGCCGTTTAGTGATCGATCGTCCCGGAGGACATCGTAGGACATCCCTTCATGCCATAATAAGAGTCGTGATGGTCGTCTGAGGGTTTAACTCACCATATAGCCAAGGGTTTTTCTGCATCCGCGCAAACAGATACGTGTACCCTAGCCATCTGACACCATCGCCTACTGTTGCTACAGTACCAAGGGCGATTTCTGCATTCATTGCATCGATCCTGCCCTTAATGAAACTGCAAAAGATGATTTCAGCCACCGTCTTGCCGAATGATAATATAACACATACTTTGACTCGATGGGATTCTGTACATATTGTCAGACGAAGTCGTGTGAGATCCATGCAAGATACCCTTACCTGGGAGGTGACTGCGTCCAAGTAATGCTGTAATTTGTCTCCGGTAGTGCAGATAAAACCCTGCCCACTAGTCTCCAAGCCGGGTCGCCCAGCGCGACCGAACACTTGGAGAACATCCAGGACAGACAGATCCACGAATGAACCCTTGGAGTCATCGTATACTTGGGTGCCTTTGATGATGACTGAATAAATGCAAGTGGGTGAGAGTGTACTTCTACAGTCATGAGTGCTGACCTGCGTGAGCTGGTAGGTTGACTCCCCACGCAAGCGTGGCGGTGCAGCATAAGACCTACTGCGATTCAGAGAACCTAGCAACCAGGATAGGAGGTATTTACCTTGATGGCTCTCGCACTGAACATCTTTTCTATCATATTTCTATCCGTGCGAAGCATTCCAGCATGATGAATCCCAAAACCATCATCGAACAATTGTTTCATCTCTTTGTTTCTGGAAGTACTTATTTCACGGCGGAAGTGACTGAAATTCGGATGGTCCTGACAGCTGAATTCTGACAAGATGTCTTCCTTAGAGGCAGCCTCTTGGAGAGCTAAAGCAGCCTTGACTGTTTCTTTCCTGGCATGGACGAACACCATGACTTGGTGTCCAGCAAGAACGAGCTCCGAAACTTTCTCGAAAGTCACGAGATCCAAGTTCATTTTTGACTGTGCGCCCCCGGGCTTTCCCTTGACGCCAATAAAGCGTTGCTCAAGTGGGACTGGTCTAAATGATGAATCGAAGTAGAACAATCCTTTCTGTCGTGAAACGCTAAGACCCGATAAGCCTCATGATATCAAGCAAGAGCTTCCCGAACCTTAGAAAATCCGCGACATCAATGTAATTCGGAAGCGTGGCACTCAAGCCCACGATACGGATAACAGATTGACTTGATTCTACCTGAAAAGGGAAAAGACGTCAGTGAATGCGTCCAAGCCCCGGCCCCAATAAGATGCACCTGGCGCAACGTTCGTGCAACAATAGCTTCTATAACTGCACCGCGTTCTTCGCTTAAAAGGTGAACCTCATCTATAATCAACAGTTTTAGCAGCTGCATCGGAAGTTCTTTCAAAATCATGTACTCCATAAAAGAGGGACAAGCATACCGACGCAATGTCCCCTTCACCGGTTGGTTTCCTAGTGACGACGTCCCACTTCTCTGGCGTTGTCACGATTATTTGTGTCGCCACTATCTCTGCCTTCGTCAATTGCATATCACCCGTAAGTTCCCGGACACGAATCGCAAGCCACTGGAGCCGTTTGGTGAGTTTCCTCACGATCTCAGCAGCCAAGGCCTTCATAGGAGCCCTGAAATGATTAACATAATCAAATCCCTGGCCCCATGCAAAATTGGATATTTACACGTATATGACCTTGAATTCATCACTTCGGATTGAAGCGGGAAGGGAGCCGGAACGAGCACGATGTTGGTCTAGCACCCGGAGAATCGTAAGCATGGCAACATCTGTTTTTCCCTAAGCAACAGAAGTGAGAATGAGATGCTAGTATCTCTTGTCATGATGACGGCTGACGCACAGCACCGGTAGGAGCTAGAGGAAGGAGAGTCAACAATCTGCGATGGGCCGCATAAAAAGTGCTTTTATTACCACACACCAACAGATTCTCATTTGAGCCATAGGCAGTTGGATAGATGATGGATTGCATCCTATTCAACGACGAATACCCCTAGCAATTCTCAATGAATTTGAATCCCCGTTATAATCAGATCGGATATACTGGGAACGACTTCTTCGCTAACTCATCAAGTTCGTTCACGGAGACGAGCTTTTCTGTGGTACGTGGAGGAATTGCTTTTGCAGGTGGAACGACGAGTTCTTCATAGTACTAATACCCCGTAAGCATGACATACAAACGATCATTTGGGACAAGAATTGACATACGTCTCGAACATTGTGAGTGGTCCCCACTGGAAGAGTAAACTTTTTACCGGAATGTGACAGTATACCTCCTTGAGAGGACCCCGAGCTGTACACGTGTGGTAGAACTTCTGGGGCAGGCGCCTGCTGGGATGAATAATGTGAAGCTGCATGTCCGTAAGTGGGAGAAATTACGAAACTGATGGTCCCTCAAACAACGGTCGTTCCGCGTTGTGCCGAAGGGTCTCCTCCACCCGCCTTTTCGCGGCTGTATGTGTAAGATCGGCTCCGCGATCTGAAATCAAACTCAATCCTCAAAATTTGTGTGGGAAAGGAGAGAGTGTTTACCGAGAACACAATGTCCATCAATTTCTACCGCCGTCTGATTTTGAGGTCTCTTTAGAGCCATTTCCAGCTTATTAATATTGACATTAACGGACGCTCTCTGCAGAACATCAGGTTGGATTCACCTCCGCCGCAATGTAAGACCTGTTGTCGAGAATCTCGGCAATCATGTCCATGTCATCATAACCTATCATGTCGAACAAATCTTCCGAAATCACCTCATTCGAAGCACGAGACGCGAGGGCCGCGTGTAAATGCGACAGGATTGGTTGCAATTTTACTTCTCTGATTAAAACCCCAAACATTGGAGATGATCACATCCCGGTGATCAATAGTACACGTACAATAGTAGCTTGCTCATCAGCCTGTCACGCGGTGTCGCCACCTTCTGCGACCGATACAAGTCGAGCACCGTTTCCCGACACGAGGCTTCTGGATCATCGGATAGCTCAGACACGATTTCATTGCCACCTTAAGCAATTGGCATCAAGTCTGCAGCGATATCAAGGGACATGCGATCGGTACCTTTTTCGGGTACTTTGAAACTGCGATAGAGTAATCATGGTGGTGTTAGTTTTGGTGTGCACGTTGTATTATGTGCATAGACCCAGACGCACGATGTCCAGCGCTCTAGTGCGCGATCGCCCGAGTGATCTTTGGAAGGACTAATCAGAAATTCGACATGCCCAGGGAAATCAGACATGATGAGCGTATAGAGCTGAGCGTGTCTTGTTCGCAGGAGTCAATGATCGTGAAAACGCGCGCGGCCAGTCCGGTCCGGAAACAGACGGGTGTCAAGTCCCCACCGCCATCATTCACCCGCAAAGACCACCAAAGAGCACTAGTGACGCCATGGCCTCCGCGTGAGTTCACTTCTAATTTCAGCGTCATAATACCTCGAGCTCAATGTCATCCTGCAAGTGTGCCATCTCTTTATCTCGACCCCCAAATCCGGGACTGGGTCCTATTCCCAATCACACTTGTCATGGTGCGACCTTCATAGTCGCCATGCTTGCACTTACGAACTGGTGTATTTTAGATACTCGTAGGCGTATTGAGACACTATGTTGCCGTCCTTTTACAATCATCTCCGAAAAAACTTCCACGAGCAGCTATCCGGGAGCAGTGCGTGACTATGTGCCAGCATAATGCGAGTTCTCTGACGCAACCCCCAGGCGGGCCCTCGTGCGCTCTAACGTCCTACGCACAACATCTACGAATTCCCCTATACCACTTCACTTTTACCAGGCCATCTCGCAGGACTTGTCGAAGGCATTTGCCGAGGGCACGTACCTGAGGGACGGTCCACCGAGGCAAGGCGAACAGTCGGCACCACCCAATCCACTCTCCGATCCCGCGGCCATGGACGGGATGATGGCGGGAATGCGGGCGCAGATGGTGCTGATGGGGCCGCAGATGATCGGGATGGGATGGGTCAACTTCTTCTTCGAAGGGTTCGTCTTGAGTACGTGCCACCACAGTCCGATATCCGCCTATCGTGGCTGATGTATCTCGGCAATTGACAAGTCAAGCTGCCCTTTCCACTGACTTTGGGTTTCAAATCCATGCTTCAGCGCGGGATTCAAACCCCCGACATGGATGTCCGCTGGGTGTCGTCGTTGTCGTGGTACTTCTTAAACTTTTTTGGACTTAATGGTCTCTATCGCATCATTCTTGGTGGAGATGAAGGTGGGTCTTGGTCTTGGCATGTTCGGACATTTCTTTGGTCCATTCCTAATATATACTTCCGGGGCAGATGCTACACAGAATCTTGCTGCCAGCCCTTTCGCCGTCACTGCACCTCCAGTCGGACAACCTCAGGACTTCAACAAACTACTGAAGGCGGAGCGTGAACACCTGGAACTTGCGGAAGGGATGCACAAGTGGATAGGAGATGATGTCGAGACGCGCATATTAAAAAGGTACAGTAGATTGTGAATATGATTTCTCAAATTCTACTGCAAGGTTGCGCACGTACTTCTATTACAATAAAGATGTGAGAAACGGGTAAGAGAGGTTGTTCTAGCTGAATACAACGTGAGCGCCAAGCATCGGGTGTAATGTAAGATACATGTCAGATGGGGATAACAAGGTGGTTGCAAGGCGCATCAGGGGAAATATTAAGAGCTGCCGGGCTATACAAGGCCATCGTAGAGTGAGAGTGCCTGTGACCACATCAGAACAACGTCAGGTACAGGAGACGATGTGGGACGGGACGTACGTCCATCACGGTTGGATCTTGTTTACTACACTCGACGAACTCGCTATAGGTAATATTAGAATTCTTGTCCTTGTTCATGCTTCGAAATATCTTTTCCACCCGCTAGGCAGCATAATCAGCGCACGTTTAGCATAGAAGGGGGAGACGGACCTTCTCCGGTGTTTCTTCGTTCTCGGGGAGCTTCAGCATCTGGCCAGTCATCTTATAAATGGCTTGAACTATTTGTAGCATTTCCTGGTAGGTTATGTGGCCATCCTTATTAATATCGTACAACTGGAACGCCCCTGTGGATGCACCAATGAAGTCAAGTATGGAGACATCAGAGAGCAACAGACATTGTAGTTTCTCTTCTAGGGTGCCTCGGCTAGTAGCACTGAGGGCACAGATGAACTCCTTGAAGTCTATGTAGCCGTTTTTGTTCACGTCAAAGACGTCGAAGACATAATTCGCGAATTCGGCGGGGTCACCGAATGGGAAGAATTGAGTGTATATTTTGCCGAAGTCCTTCTTGTCTAGACGGCCCTCGGGACAATCCATGATAAACCCTTGATACCTGAAAGAGCTGTCAAGACGGAATAGACTGGGAACGACGGAATGGAGACTAACCATCGTTGGAGTTCCCGCTTGTCGACTGGTGGGCCGAGAATACAAGGATAAGGCGAGAGAAGACAGACGAGGAAGAAAGCAGGACTAACAATAAGTATTCCTCTGAAGGTCTGAAAGCTGTTCAGGCGTGAGCTTTGACTGAGATTTGCCCATGATGATGAGAGAGAGGAGAGAGAGCGGTGCCGGACCGGGAAGATGGCTGTGAGGGTCATAGATGGATGGATTGGCAGGATTGGGCGGGCAGCTGCCTCATGTTGTTGTGGGTCGAGTGGGTAAATTACGTGTGGTGGATCCATGTTTGAGCTCGTCTATGAACGCCTCTCGCCCCCCTCTGTATTGCCAGGCCATCAGCAGATCGTCATATGCCGTATCCACTTTCATTTATTAAATCGAACCGATCAGTTCACCTGTCTGTCGGATCCCCTCCGTACTTTTAATCCACCTTTGTCCTCTCTTCCTTCTCTTGTCCCCCCTCCTCTTGTCCCCGCAACCCCTTTCCCTTCTCTCCTCCGACCCCAACATGTGCTACGTCTATGGTTCCGTTCAGGTAACGACCAGCGTCTGTCCTATGTGCAAAGTCTTCAAGCCCAGCGGCGCAAGGTATACTGCCACCCCTCCTCTCCATCGGCCTTCTGTCGTGGCCTCACCTTCCCTTCAGGTGTCCCCATAAGCATGATGTGTGCAAGAACAGTGCGCTTCACCCGCGCCATGATATCGTACATATGCGCAATGCAGAAGGCACCCCAACGTTCTCGATAATTTCCTCATCCTACCTTTTTTGACCCCTTATCGTGTGTCACAGTTCAAACCTTCAACGGTTGCGGATACTGCAAGGTGCGCTTTCCTTGACTTTTCTATCTTCAGTAACACACTCAATGAACATCTGTCAGTGGGCGAAAACCAATCCACCAGCCAAGCAAGCTGGCCTTACCAATCCTGGTTGGCCTGGCTGCTGTCGTAAGCCGGAATCGGGTGAGAGTCGCTTAATCCCTCCCGCAGACTGGCCTGCCGTGTCCACGGTACACCATATTCCTGTGCCACCCGAGGTCAAGGCGTTACTCGAGAGCATCACTACCGTAGTGCCTAAATGTAGCCCTTCGATTGGGAATTCCGTATTGCTCGGGAAGACCACCTCATCCCCCGTTTCACCACCTCCCCTCGACCGGAGAAGTAGCGCAAACGCTGTCCTATCTCGGAATTCTTCCGCATCTCGTACACAGCCACTTGCTATCCCCGCCAAGTCACGTTCGTCGGGTAGTCCAAAGGAGTCAGTCGTCTCGCTTGCTGGTAGTACTACCCGTGCTCCGCTTCGGGAGAGTCCTCCCGCTTCTAATTCGACTCTCGTGGACATTGGGCCGACACATCACCGCAAAACGAGCGTCGATAATGCAGAGAAGCGCGGCGAGTCCCCGAATATACCATCACCACTTCGACGAAGCCTCGAACTGGAAAAAGTAGAGCCTTCGCGCAGCGCCACACGCCGTCCCTCAGTCACAAAGGCCACGCCTGCATCTGTCAAGTCGCCCGCGGACGCTTCCCCCATTCTTCGTCGTCGTGCTTCCATTACCGAGAGTTCACCCCCCAGCGTGCCAGCTGCACCGATCGGACGTGCCCCTGAACGCAGAGAGACCATTTCGGCCAGTAGACCCAATATCAAAAAGTCTAGCCTCGAGATCGATTTTAGCGTCCTGAGCGTCTCAAACGGTGGTGCCTCCAAATCACCGATCAGCGCAATCAGTGATAGCAGCGACTCGGGCTCCCAAAGTGGGAGTAGTGATGGCACAATTACTTCGGACGGTGGATTCACGGACTACTTATCGGACGAGTCGGAGGCTGAGCTCCAAAAACAAGCTGAAGCAAAGGCGGCGTTACTCGCTCAAACTCATGCCGAGGAGCAGGAATTCCGGGCTGCTCGTCAGCAGCTCGCAGGTGTAGACTTGCGCCCTCCCAAATCCTGGGGCACCGGGAATGGCACGGGTCAGATGCCTCAGCGCTCCCAGGATCAAGTCTTCGGTGTGTTATCAACCTCGTCATATACGGCGCAGACCAGAGGTCAGGTGGACCCGCTCGGGGTCGGCCGGGCTCGGTGACGCTCTGATGGGTATATATATTGGGGTGGGGAGATATTTTGGTGCATACTAAACCTTTGCAAATTCTTCTAATAAGCGTTCTCTGCTGTAAGCAAGCGTCGCCTTTGGACGCGTTGCTATTGCTATTGTTGTATTTCTGCTACATTAACTGAGTGGGATTTAAACCGGGCCGCGATTTGCCTAACAGTGACGTTGATTGTGCTGCACTTCAATGACCTGGGCACTTGCCCACCGTTTACTTGTCCTTGTACTTGTATCTGCCTTCAGATGAACCTTGCTCGTCATTCAATCTCATCCACAGACCCCCTTGTATTATATGATGTCCGACTCGATCCCGATTCTCAGATATTTACCACGTCTACCCCCGATGGTTTCGCCGTCTATCGTACACTTCCCTTGGAGCTCCTCAGGAAGCGCGGTATATATAATCTGGCTATCTCCGCCCATATCATCATTGATCACTCCTTGACAGAGGTCAGCGGAGGTGTATTGTCCTCTGTCGTCCCGTTGCACTGTTCATCACTGTTGTTCTTGGTAGGCGGTGGTAGAGACCCTCGATACCCACCCAATAAGGTTATATTCTGGAACGAGGCTCTCGGGAAAGAGGTTGCGGAGCTCGAGTTCAGAGAGAAAGTCAGAGGACTCGCGTGTCGCCGTGGCTGGCTTGCGGTGGTACTCCGCAGACGGGTGGTCGTCTTTGAGATAGGGGAAAGCGTGAAGAGATACGGTGAATGGGACACCTATGATAACTCAAGAGGTGGGCATAACGTCCCTCTTTGTTCAACGCATTTACATGCTGACTGGTGGCATGCGTCAGGAGTGATTGCCATTGCTACGGGCGCATACTCGACACTGCTTGCAGTTCCAGGGCGACAGCCCGGACATGTGCAACTTATCCACCTCCCACCCTGTCCTCCGCCCGTCCCCATCGGACCACCGCCCCCTGTCCCACCTCCCCGCCCGCCGCCACAAGCGACGAAACATCCGCATTCCGTTATCGTGGCGCATAACACCGCTATTACGACCCTTGCCGTGACGCCATCGGGAAAACTACTCGCGACGACGTCCGTTCGAGGAACACTGGTCCGCGTGTGGGATACTGCTACTGGGAAGCAGACCCGTGAGTTACGACGCGGCTCAGATCAAGCGGAGATTTACGGCGTTGCTTTTCGCCCGGACGAGGCAGAAATTTGTGTCTGGAGCGACAAGGGCACCATTCACGTCTTCTCATTGGTCGCAGGGGGTCCGGGCCCCTCGTGAGTGATATATTATGCACCATGTGCAAGCGTTATGGCTCATAGCTAAGAGTTGCTTCCTCTCAGAAATCGACAGTCGAAACTATCCTCGTTGACTTCGTTCATTCCGATCCCTAAATATTTCGAATCGGAATGGTCCTATGCGCAGTTCCGCATTCCAACGCAGTCTGCGCACATATCCCTGACGCAGCAGGCTGCCGCACGCGACGCGAACCCTGATCTTGCTGAGGAGGAAAAGTGCACTGTCGGCTGGATCGAAGCACCCACAGACCCACATTCGGCCGCTGCTGCGCCGCAACTGGCACCAGTATACCAGCTGATCGCTCTCACTTATACCGGCGGATGGTACCGTTTGGCATTACCCAGCAAGAAGCCGTCCTCCGCAACCACTGGCACTGCGCAGTCAAACGTCACATCCTCAGGATCAGTGCGCTCGGGAAGAGCGCGATCGCCTAGCGGGTCATCTGTCACCGGAGGAGGGCGCATGGATGAAGGAAAGGGTGTTTCCTCGCGTGATTCTGATAGGAAGGAGGGTGGGCGCGATTGCACGCTCATGGAGTTTAGACGATTTGGCAGCTGGGATGGATGGGGATAGTAAGTGTAGACTGGTGAAGTGAGCTCCGGTCTGAGCAGGATAGGAGGGTGTTTTTTCTTCTTTCCTCGTTTTAATATGATACACACATGCATGTACATTTAGACAACCGTTAGTAACTATACGCAAACCCGGCACTAATCGAGTCTCGTCCCAGAAACACGCGCCTTTTGTGTCGACTCTCGGGCCGCTGCGGTCCGACAAGATCAGACCTACCCCTCGCCTTGTCCTGCTAGATGACTATGATCTTGACCGTTGTCGAACCGTACACTCCTTATAACTCGAGATGTGGTTACTGCAACAATCAGAGCCAAAAGAGTTACCTAGCTTCAAGTCTCAATGCGTATCGCATGTCATGTTCGGTGTGGCTTCCGCGATTCAGGAGGAAAGATGTTTGCTCACCCGGCAGGTGCGCGAACCCAACCCCCACCCCGTATAACACGCGACTGGAAAAACCACCGCGCACCACCAAAAGGTGTATCAGGGAATGATCGATCGCGGTTGGAGGAGATCAGGTCTATACTGCTACAAACCTGATCTCAAACGATCGTGCTGCCCGCAGTATACTATCAAGTGCGTCCGCGTTTTCTTCTCCCATCTCCATTAGAGAGGAGCGAAAGCCCTTGGGCTTTGGGGTCATCTTGGTTACTGTATCTGAATCAAGCTCCTCTCCCTTTTCTTTTTTTTTCTTTCTAAAATGTTGCCAGGCTCGACGCGACCGAATTCAAAGCGTCAAAGAGCCAGCGCAAGCTCGCCAATCGGTGAGTCGTTTTTGTTCCTCTTTCCTTTTTCCTCCTATCTCCATCGCCACCGCCACCGCCACATCCGTCATTGCCGCACAGTGCCCAGACTGTAATATGCGGCGGCGGCGGGCCATGTTGAATGTGCGTGTAAACTTTGATACGTGTGGCTGATCGAACGACCGCCGATCCACCGTTTCATCTCATCTGGAGAAAAGCTGGACTCGGTTCGTCTTGTGCGGTGATAGTGCTTCCAATTCAAGTTCTAGTGGAGCTGGAGCGGCAGAAAACTCTACGACGTATGTTCATCGGAAGTCGTTGTTTCTCGCATGCTTCAATATACTCGTGCGCACCCCTTCTTTGGGGGGGACTTTCCCCTTTCTAGGCCGGTTAAGAGGAAGGGCTCGTCGTCATCCAAAGAGCCTCAATTTGTCCTCGAGCACGCGATCCATGCCTCGGAGAGTTCCTGGGGAGGCGCAAATGATAAAGCCGCGCACGTTTTTGAGGTCCGTATGTGCAGATGGATGGATGATATCCCGGTCGCAGTCCCCATCGAAGTGACCGCATACGGACTTACAGGTCATCCTGGAACCTTCTTGCTATTCGGACGAGAAATTTGCCTTATATCAGAGCTACGAGGCGAACATTCATAAGAAATTAAACAAGAAAAGCGAAAGCTTCAGAGAGTTTTTGGTGGAGACGCCTCTACAGGTGGGCGTTTTCTGCGTCGTTTGTGAACAGCCAATATGTCTAAGGCAGCCAGCCACGTAGATGGAACCAATACCCTATCATTCCGCGCCACCCGCTCACCTCCCTTCCCACTATGGGTCATATCATCAGCTTTATCGTCTTGACGGACGACTTATCGCTATGGGCGTGATAGACATCCTGCCGAGCTGTGTCTCGAGTGTGTACTTCATGTGGGAGAAAGAGTACGAGAAGTATTCCCTCGGAAAGGTCAGGCCTGCGTGGCGCGTCAAAAAACATAATGTCTGAGCTTGTCACTACCCTCAGCTTAGTGCCTTACGTGAAATCTCGTTGGCCAAGGAGCTCCACCATGCCGGCATCCCACAACTGAAACACCTGTACATGGGTCAGGGCACTACCAGAAAACGTTGTAGATCTCGGACGCTGATAGTCCAGTTGCACAGGTTATTACATTCACAGTTGTCAGAAGATGAAGTATAAAGGAGAATACTCGCCTTCCTACTTAGCCGACCCAGTAGGTCACTCTTGTCTTGAGTGCCTTGGCTGAGGTTCACTCTCGTCCTTGCAGGAGGACTTCAGTTGGCATCCTCTATCTGCTTGTGAAAACGCGCTAGAGCGGTTTAGGTATGCTTGTTTCACGCATCCTGAGCGCTCATTAGAAGGACAACCACCATCGCCTGAAATTGGTACGTGCTTCATACAGTCTACTCTTTTGTACTTCTCATGATTGTGGCCTCTATTCTGTTTAAGAACCACCACCGCAAATTCCGAAAACGACGCTAAGCGAATTACGCTTCATTCTCAACGTAAAAGAGGGCTTTCCAGTCACTGTCCCAGTCACGGTATGTATTTGAAAACTGACCTTGCCGACCGGCTCATGCTATCGGCCGTAGGAGTCGGAACATTGGAAGAACCGGATGTCGCGTGAGGGTGTTTTGTACACTGTGGCACATCTGGGGTTAGAATTGGCGAAAGAGATGCTGTTTGTGCCTTGATTGAATCCCATAAGATTTATTGTGTGTTTTGTGCTGTAACCGAGGGCGCGTCAGTCACACTCACGTGCGCCCGCACCACGGAAACTGTCCGCCAACTGTTAATGCACAACCCAAGCCATCCATTTCGCCTTGTTGGCCAGTTGTCTCGCAATGCCTACAACTACTGGAAAAACGTCTCCTCAAAACGACCTTTGGTACGACGCGTGCAATCAGCGCTCTTCTGGCTGCCCACCGTAGTGGTCTTCACTCAAGTCGGATGTACGATGCGTACGGTGACGGGCAACAGCATGCAGGTTCGCATACATCCCATTTCCATCTGCCACGACACATACGCCTAAGGGGTGACTGGGCAACCAAACTATTACCATCATCGTATCCATATATGCTTATATCTATATGTGTCTTTTCTCCGCTTTCGCTGAGCAGGTTTTTGTTAGCTTAGCCAACGCTGAATCCTGATCTGTCGCGCCCGCGAGATATCGTTATTTTTAATCGCTGGTCTATCGTGATCAAGCGGAGGTACGAGCGTGGGGATATCGTTGCGTTCCGGTACGTGTGTGTCACCCGTTCTATTACACCTTTCCCTACTTCCTTCCCGGTACAAGGAGAACCTCTGACCACGATACAACGTGATGAATATAGGTCACCGCAGGAATACGGCAAGCTTCTCGTCAAAAGGTTAATCGCTCTTCCGGGGGACAAGGTAGCGTGGATTACTCCGCTCATCTCCCCCCTCTCAAACTTATCGTTCATCTCACCCGCATCGTCTGATACTAACCAGGTGAAGACGCTGCCACCATACCCAGACACTGAAGTCGTCCTTCCTGAAGGCCATGGATGGCTGGAGGGCGACGCGCCCTTCAATTCTGAGGACAGCAATCACTTTGGACCGGTAGGTGTTGTTTACTTATCTCCGAACGCAACGCCCACTGTTGATCAGGTCCCTTTGGCCCTGATCGATTCTAAACTGACGTGTATCGTTTGGCCTCTGAATCGGCTCAGCGCGATCGATTCCCATTCGACTGGCACTCAGGCCGAGAGAGTTCAAGTTGTCGAGCTGTCGCGCACTTAGAACATCTTATTCTACCTCTGTCATGTCTGGCAGGATCATGCGATATCATTTTTTTTACAGACATGGTTGAAACTTTAACAAGCGTGATGTAATGGCCGACAGTGGATACATTTGCCCCTTGTTTACGCAATTAGTTGTATGTGCGTGCGAGGAAGAAACAAGTGGTGACCTTCCGACGCACACCAGGAACAGAACACTGAGCGAGCTTTTGACATCCCGCTCAGGGCGTCGTAGGTAACTGAGCCGGGTTTTTCTCCTCTTGTTGCTGGTGCCGGATCCTTCTCTCTCGTTCTGCGCGGAGCAACTGCGTCTTGCGGTCCTCCAAGAACGCTTCCTTAGCCTAAGACAGAAAAAACTGAATTTCCCCAAAGGACAAAGATAAGTGAACACACACCCTCTTTTTCCGCATCTCCTCTTCCGCTTTGGCCGTTCTCACTTTCAGCCCTTCGTCTTCTTCCTTCTCGGCCGTCTGCATCGCCTCGCGCAGGATAGCTGCGCCGATACGCAGTTCTGACATGTGCTTTTTGTTAAATGTGTAGAACGGTTGGAAGTGATCGACCTGAGAAGCATATCATATGCAGATAAAGTGTTTAAGGTCAGGTCTCGTTATCCTCAATACAACGCGCGAAGAGAGAGAGAGAGAGTCGAACCTCAGGGCGGAAACCCATCTGCATTTGAAATATATCGAATAACCGACATTTTATACCAGAGTAAGCAGGAGAGAAAAGAAAAAAAAAAAAAAAGATTTTCTGCGATCGTAGATAGTGTCTACAGGCGTCGTTTGACGGCGCGCGATATGAACATAGAAAACAATGAGAAACGTTGTTTTCTTCAGTCTGAGTCCGCTCGCGGGGACGAAAGGGTTTCAAGATTTACGCGCAACGATCTCAATGCCACTTCTTTAGAATTCGGTCGCATGATGCCTGGATCCACCAGGCGACGGAACTCAGTGCGCTGGTCGTGATTTGCGTCGAACGGTTGAGGATCTTGTTGTGCAGGCACTGCAGCGGTATTATCGCGTGGACCGGTAGAGCTCCCATTCCACCGTCGCTCAAGGGCCGCTAATCGCTCTTGACGTGCAGAATCAGATATCGCACTGCGTGGCTGATGATTGTCGTCCTGTACACCAAGGGGTGAAGAAAGGTGCTCGCTGCTCGGGGACTGAGGCTGGGACATTACTCCAAAGAAAGATGGATATCGATGATTGGCCGTCCGATATGACTTAAATAATTAATTACAGTACGTAAAAACAAGCGGCATCGAAAGCAGCAGTCTTCTGTTCGACCAATTACAATTCCTCATCTTCCTGATCCCCATCACTACCATCATCTGCACCTGCCCGTCGAGCGGTAAAGATCTGTCTCACGTCTGTTCGATTGCGCAGTGCGGTTGGATGGTAAGCTGGCCTCTGCGGTTGATCCTCAACAGATGAGCTATCGCTGCTCGCAGAGCTCTCAGGCTGCCCTTCAGCTTTCCCTTCTCGCATGAAAAACTTGCCCTTACGGCGTATCGGAGATGTGAATCCGGGGAAAGATTGCGTCCGCAGACGCGATAAGAAAGACGCGTTATTGGATGGCGAAGGTCGCGGCTCTGCTGGTTGTGCAGGGGCCGTCCAACCCTCCGGAGCATCGAGCATCTGCATGTCAAAGTCGTCATCGTCGTCGCTCTCCTCAGCCAAGGATCTCATTGCACCAATACTACTATGGTGGCCCGTAGAAGTCGGAGGTAGTGGTTCTCTGGACCCACGGCCGGAGAGATTTTGCTGTGCGTGGTTCACTGCTTGGCGGCCGAGGTAGATTTGACGTTCCAATCGCAAACGATTATCGATCATGTGCAACTGATAACTAGTGAGCAGTGAAACCCACGTTGCTTAGGTAGGTTGCAAACCTTTGGCCATGTCACAAACTGACCTACATGTAGCAAGCGAGCCATCTCCGTTGGGTCGGGGTCAGTTAAGATCCGAATCCAATCCTGTTTTTGAGGTACGCGTGAGCTACGTATGGCTGTCGATGGGAAGAAGATACCATAAAGCGAGTCCTTGGCCAGATTCTGCGTGCAAACGGACATTAGACCTCGAACAATTGCGGTAGCAAAAAGCTCACGTTACTGCCCCGTCAAACCGCTGAAGGAAAACGCTGGACCAATCGGAACCGAGCAACTCGGGCAGAAGGTCTAAATCACGAATAACCTGGAGTACAATTTATGAGGGCCGAGGAGGGATAGATCAAAGGAACGAGCCTTGAAATTCTTTGTGAGTTCCAATTTGAGCCACTGCTCAGCAGCAGAAAGCAAAAAGTTTCCCCGCCAGCCTAACCGGAATATTCTAATCATGCAGCAACTCTAGAGCCAATTGAATTGTACCTTTATTCTTCCTATGGGCTACCGGTTTACCTGCAGACCCTCGCGGAGCAAAGAAGAACAAGTGCACATGGGGATTGGCTTGTGCAACAACAGGGTGTGTGACTTTGAGGAGGAGAATGAGTAAAGCAATATGCGTAGCATCGACTCGCCGCCCACCATTGAAGAGAAGATGTAAGGTCTGAAGTGGTATATCTACCCTGCATGACGCGTAGGCAACAAAATTACGCAAGATTCAGAGATCAACTGACCGCAAAGACCCATCTTTGAATTTACTTCCCCAGTTCCAAGGTACCAACCGACCAGTCTTGAGCTTTTGCATCAGTACAACCGGATTTAAGATGCCTGGAACGGCGGCCGTGGCAAGTAACGCAGACCAAATAACGGTGTCGGGGGAGGTGATATAATTCAGCACTTTGGTAGGCCTGCCACTTGTCATAAGGACGAGATGAGAATGCCGAACATAACCTTACGAATGGCGTTCAGAGGGAACTACTGAGATGTTGAGCACGCGACCTGTCTTGTGGTACGCCTCTCGGAATGTCATCGACCCAAAAGTGAACCAGCAACACTAGACAATTGATTAGATCTGGGAGTGTTTATACAGATTGTTCTACCTTCCGAGCCCAGTCGAGAGCATCAAATCTAGCACCAGTGTTCCAGAATCGAGTGGCCCAGACCCTCAACGGTTCCTCACAAGCCTTGATCCTGTGGGCAAGTTCTGGAACAAGTACCTCCCTAAGCTCATCATCGGTATACGTGCAGGTCATTGCAGCGATCAGGCCACCCGCAGAGGTTCCTGTGATGATCCGGGGAAGAAGATTCGCATCCAGAAAGGCTTTGATAACACCGAAGTGATCTACCGATCATCTAGTGAGCTAATCCGCTTGTCTGCACCTCCTGAATCTTACAATAGGCGAAAGTGGCCCCCCCAGAGAGACAGAGCGCGGTGAGACCTAGATTGGTATTCGCGTTCTTAAAGAATTGTTTTTTCTCGTCGTTGGATAGAAGTGGAGTCTCGCGGATATATTTCAGCGCACTTTCCAGCTCCCTGATATACGCTACCGAAGATAAGTCAAGCAAAGAGACTGAGGCAACGAGACGTCTCACATTCTATCAAGTCCTTGGTGCCATAATAGGTCTGGAACTAGTTGATTGTATGCGTTCGAGTAGTTCAAGATGCGCGTACCTCACTATATAATCTGTAGTCTCGTCAGTGAGGGTCAGCATTTATCACCATGAAACGCGAACCTAGGTGATTCAACACCGGCGAAATTATTGCGAATGCAAGTCTCCAGAATTCCGAGTACGCCACGGGCGTCGTTCCTCGATCGCAACGCCCGCAGCGATTGCTTGACCTATAGGCGAGCGAATCTGGATTATCCCTATAATTGGACAACAAAGTTTCCTAACCTTTCCGATTAGCCGCCAGTCATAAAATGGGTCCTCATCGGTTCGCTTCCATTCATCAAAGTCTAAAAAATCATCGAGCACTTCAGCTGCAACCTTCCATTCCTATACGCGAGTCAGTGCGAAAAGTGACCCAAACTTATGTCGAAACTTACCTGGTATGTCGTGGAGGCCCGTAATCGCTTCCTAAGTAAACCCTTACGGCCACGCCCTACGAAGAATATCTTCAATAATCATACAAGGGCGTAGCGTTAGCTTGACTGACAGGCTGAGAGCCATTCCTTCGCATTAACGACTTGACGGATCGTCACATAACAGCCAAATTGGAACGTGATAAATAAGCCGATTAGAAACTGCAACATCCTATCAGCATATTCACGGTATGAACGAGATCATTGAACGAGTACGGACAAGCAGCGGCCATCGTAAGAGGACATACAACCACTCTTGTTTCTTCACCGGTGGTCCTGTCCCTCTTCTCCGTCTTAATTGTAATGTCAGGACCTCAGAGCAGTTCATAAACGATGGCAACGAACCTCTTGACCTTGATATTGACAGGAGCAAAGTCTGACATCGCAGACACCTTGCGTATTCGCGCCGTCCCAGTCGACTGAGACGCTATCGGGCTACCTGGTATCGAAGAAGGGCTTGATGCCGCATAATCGACAATTGATCTATCATCGGCCATAAGAGCCTCCTCAAAGGCTCTCATATGCCTGTGAGGAACATGTCAGTCGTGGAGTCCGCCCAACACATACGCTAGGTAGAAGCATACTCTTCGTCCACATACGGGTATTGGTCATTCTGTCTGTGGATGACATTGGATGTGGATGTGGAAGGAAAGGAATAATGCCATTGCGAGTCAGAATGGGACATCGTGTATGGCACGGGTAACGGGAGCGGACAATGTCGAGACAAGAATAATGTACGGCCCGTCGCTCATCTCTCTCCAAATCACTCACGTGATGGTTTTATCTATTCTAAACACGTGTTTATTGAGCGCGTTTATACCACTGGTTTAAAGTCGTTTGTCCAATAGCAGACACCATCCGCCTTACTTCCTCGTTCTCCACCATGCATTTATAGCGCACGAATTCCTTCGTCGTGCCTGCAGGAACTGGGGTCACGCAGACGAAGAGTTTTGCAGCGATCAGGTGCTCAAAAGCCTTGGCAGCAACTTCAGCTTAAGTGTCCCGGCAGAAAGAAAGTGAAGACGAGCCGCGTACCGTCATCATGACCTGCTTGTCGCATCGCACCATGCCAATACTACCGCCGTCAACTTGAACAGGTGCCGATTGAGATGTCCGGACCTGCTTCTGAAAGGAGTCGTACAACATTTCAAATGTAACAGACTCATGACCAGCGGTGCCAGCATGGACAGACGCGATAAGAAGGCACGCAGCAGGATACGATAAATCTGGGAGGTTGTTGACGCATCATCATAATCGACTGGGGAGCCAAACGCACCTGCGAGAAACGGGAAGGGTGCTGGATACCTTTGCGAATTGACCGCAGCCTTTAATTGCGATGCGTTCGGCAAAGGAGCCGCCGGAGATAAATTCAACACAAGGCCCATCTGAGCAGAGGTATCAGGAAGAGTTCGTCTACTCAAACCGAGGACGACGCGCCAGAACTCTACCCAGCAAGCGGACGTCCTTTGTCAAACTATACATGTCAG
>WNFI01003460.1_pt2 | contig 20164 bp, 21 predicted proteins | sample 5400471 | NCBI WGS metagenome assembly WNFI01 (sample SAMN13153348, study PRJNA577476) | soil metagenome | isolation source: 100 cm saprolite on Douglas fir-dominated hillslope | place: USA:California | collected 2013-09-17
CGAGGCGAAACGATTTTGCGTCGGCCGCAGCGCGGCCGATGGCCATTGCCGCTTGTCCGCGCGGTATCGTGAGCGTCTGGATCAAGGCGCCCGTGGCGGATTCCCATAGCCAGTAGCCGACCTGATCGTGAAAGGTCTCGATCTCGTCCGGCTTGACGATGCGCGTGTGGTAACGCAGTCCGTAGAACAGTTGCGGCCCGTTGGTCTGCGCGTCGATCGGCTGCAGCTCGGCACGCTCGACGAAAGCCTGCTTTTCCGGGCCATCGGCTTTCGGACTGACGTCGAGACCGCGGGCACTGGTCCAGATCCCGGCCATCCCGGCGAGCGGCCCCAGATTGGCGAGCGTATCGACATCCGGTTCAGCTTCCGTGTAGATGTCCTTGGGATAGTGTTCCATGTCGCTCCCGAGCCTAACGTTCGCCTTCAGCGGCGCGCAGCATTTGGCGCGTCCGCTGCAAGGCGCGGTTAGGTCTCCGCCGCGTTGGCGCGCCGAGGATCCAAGAAGCAAAGCTGCCTGGAAGCTCACGCATGCTCTTAGCCGAAGTAAAGCTTGAGAGCAATAAGCACGACTGCAACGGCAATCACGTAGAGTGGCTTGATCGCCCGCCGTACGGCTTCGAATATGTCGTTCTTCGGAGCGACGTTGATGCTGGTGTCAAGCACGTCGCCTATCGTTACCGAAAAGGCTACTTCGGTGACAATGGACACCTCATCAGTCTGTGGCCAAATTTTATCTGCACCCTCGTAGTCCTTACCGTCCTTCAGGCCGGTTGTATGCACAGTAATCTGACTCGGCAGGTGGCGCGCACGCGACAGGCGGTTGAACGAGGGCTCACCGATTGCTGCGGAGATGTGACATGTTCCATGTTCACCCCAATACCGCATAACCCCGATGCCACCCTTCTTGTCAACATGCTCGTTGTACTTGTCTGAAGCATTGACCTGTATCGTCCATTCCAAATCTGTCAGATCAACGCCATCGGCCGTAGACACTTTCTGCCTTTGCTCGTGCTCAAGCTGGTAGCTGATGGAAGGAGTGTTCGATAGCTCCTTACTGAAACCCGTGTGCAATGTTGCAGATGTTGCCTTAAACCCCAAGATAACCGTGTCGCTCATTCCCTTTCCCTATGAGTCATGCGTGCGTTGCGGGGACCTAACGTAGATTGGTTGACATTTTTAGTTGACGTTTTTAGTTGACAGTCGGTGAGCAAATCTGCGGCGCCAGCCCCTTTTCTGTCATCCCTTTATTGACTCAATACGTTACGCCTCTAAAAACACGGAAGCAATTCCGACCAGGAGGCTCATGTCTGCAGATCAGCCGCATCCTAACTCGCTCGCGCCTAGAGGGGCGCGACTACTCGAGCAAGTGCGGGGCACTCTAGACGGCCGCGCGATCGCTTAGAGTCTTGTCTCAAGGTACATGTAGATGTAGTTCGAGCCGCCGTTGACGTTGCCGTAGAGGCGGGTCCAGCCGAAGATGCCGGAGCGGTGGGAGACGCCGAGGCCGACGTAGGTGTCGCGCAGGTCTTTGCGGCCGATCAGGTCGCCGACGCTCATGTCCACCGTCGGGTCGTAGGTGTTGAGCAGCTTCGACTCGTTGCGCCCGCGCTCCGCGAGGTCGCGGTGCTCGCTGAAGGGAATGCGCTCGGCCCAGGACAAGCCGACGCCGAGGCCGACGCGCGTGCGCACATGCGAGTCCCAGGGAAAACCGTAGTAGTAGGGCTTGAAGTAGGCGCGGAACGACCAGAAGTCGGGCTGGTTGCCGTCCTCGAGATGGCGCTGCGCGCCGAGAAAGCCCATGACGTCGAGCGGGTAGCCGTTGACGCGCTCGAGCAGCGGCCGCCCGACCTCGAAGCCGGCGAGGCCGGTTTTGTCCTTGGTGTGAATCGACGCGCAGCGCAACTCCATGATGTGCCCGACGTTGCAGTCGCTCGAAGCGCCGTAGTAGCCGCGAAGGATGAGCGGCCCGGATTGCACCCATTCCTTGCGCTCGGGAGTCAGGTTGTACGCGATGCCGAGCATCGCCTGCCACTGCGTCTTGCCGTCCACCACCGGGCTGCCGCTGACGCTCGAGGGCAGGCGCGAAACGGTGGCGCCCAGCACCAGGCTCCAGCGCTCGGTGAGCCCGTATGCGCCCCAGACGCCGAGCTCGGGCATGATGCCGGCGCGGGCCGTGTAAGCGGGGCGCTCCGGCGTGGCCTCGTCCGGCCGGACGCCGTAGTAGTAGTCGTTGAGCACGCCGTTGCGCATGCCCAGCATGAAATGCGGGGTCAGCCAGAGCCTGCCCCTCTGCAGCGGATACTTGTAGCCGAGGCGCACTTCGCCGCCGTGCGACGCGCCCGAAACATCTCGCAGCAGCTCGGCGAAGCCGATGCCCCAGTCGCCGCCGTACTCTGCGCTCACACCGGCGTCGACGCCGACCTCGCGCTTGGCCATTCCGGTCAGGCTCGCCGGCGTGCCATGGTAGGGCGTGCCTTCGAAGCGTCGCCGGATGAAGACATCGAAGCGCGGCTCGCTCCTGCCCGACCCCAGCTTCAGCCCCAGACTGTGCGAGTGGAGGTAAAGGTGGTCGCCTTCGTAAACAAACAGCGGCAGATAGTCGTACTGGGTGCGCGCGCCGCGGTACGGCGAGCTCTCGGCGCGAACCGTGCCCGCGATGCCCGTGCTGCCCGAGGGCAGCTCGGTCAGCGGATCGCTGTTGGCGCATGCCAATGAAGAAATGAACGCGAGGCACAAAGCCCCAAGCCTGCGCGTAGACTTAGCGCTGCGCTGGTTTCTCCGCCAGACGCTCCCTTCCATCATTCCGATAGCCAAACTTTATGAGATCGATTCTTCTTGGGTTCGTGCTTTGCGCCGCAGGGTTCGCGTTATCCGCTGAAGCGGTCGAGCCTGTCAAGCTGCAGCGGCTGAAAACGCCCTCGCCGCCCTGGCCCTCGGGCGACGAGCGCGGCATGGCGAACCAGATCGGGCCGGCGACCTGGGCGCGCTGCGCCTTTCACCTCGCCACTCCCGGCGCCGAGGCCTATGAGCTGTCGCAACCCCGGTCCAACACGATGCCGCTGTCGCCCTTCGCCGGGCCCTACGCGGTGAAGCCGAAAGCGACCGGCGGCATTCCCGGCTCGGCGCACGCCTTCAACAGCGAAACGATGAACGAGGGTGCGGAGCCCGCGCAGCAGGGCACGCAGATGGACGCGCTCGGGCACTTCGGCGTGCTGCAGCAGCCATGGGACGGAAAGGATGCCTTGAGCGAAGACGTGACCTACTACGCCGGTCACAAGCAGAAGGACGTCAAGCCGACGGCCGATTCGCCGCTGCTGAAGCTCGGCATGGACAAGGCGCCGCCGATCGTCACCAGCGCGGTGCTGCTGGATGCGAAAGCCCATGTCGGCCGCGGCCAGCCCATGAAGGCCGGCGAGCTGGTCACCGCGCAGCACATCCAGGAGATGCTCAAGGCGCAGGGCCTCGCGCAGCGCGGCATCCTGCCCGGCGACGTGGTGTACGTGTACACCGGCTGGAGCGACTACTGGAGCGATCCGGACAGCGAGAAGTCCTACTACAGCAAGGCGCCGGGCCTCTCCTACGACGCTGCGCGCTACCTGGGCGAGCGCCGCATCGTGGCGATCGGCCTCGATACGCCGTTCATCGATCCGGTCCCCGAGGGGATGCTGCAGGGAAAGGCCGGGCCGGCGGCCGGAACCCCGCCGGGCCTGCCCTTTGCGGTGCATCACCACATGCTGTCGCAGATGGGCATCCACCACATCGAGAACGCCAAGCTCGACGAGCTCGCGCGCGATCGCGTGTGGACTTCGTGCACGATGGTTCTGCCGCTGCTCGACAAAGGCGCGGCGGGCTCGCCGATCCGCCCCGTGGCGTACGGCCTTCCCGACCCGGCAAAAAAACCCGCGCCTAAACGAGCTGCAGGAAAATAAGGATCAGCCCGATCATCGACACCGTCCACACCCCCGTGCGCAGCCACGGAATGCCCGCGAGGAAAACGGCCGCGTAAACGATCCGCGCCCAGAAAAAGATCTGTGCGCCAAGCAGGGTAGTTGGGTTGGTCTTGCCGGCGATCACCGCGATCAGCACCAGCGCGGCGAACAGCACCAGGTTCTCGAGCATGTTGTGGTGCGCGCGATAGGCGCGCGCCACCCAGCCTGTAAACGCGGGACAGTTGTCGCGGTTGCCGGCAAGCATGGGCAGGCCAACCTGCAGCGTGGCTCCGCTTACCGCGACCAGCATCTGCACGACCGTCAGGACGACGGCCCACGCGAGCAGCATCAGTTCAGGCTTCATGATTCCTCCTCTCAGGGAAGAGCCATTGTCGCCGAAAAGCTGCTGCGGCAGCTACTTCGCCTGGGCCTGCCAGTCGGCTTGGCGGAACTTACGCCGCCGGTTCCGCGCCGCGAGGCGCCGGCCGGCGAATTCGTGCACCTTTTCGCGCACTTCGCGCTTGATGTGGTCGGGCAGCGCGGCCGCAGCATCCTCGAAGCGCGCAGCGAATTCCGCCACCGGCGGCCCATCGTGGAACAGGCCGCGGGCCTTGTCCCAGACCAGCGCGCGCGGGCTCGAATCGACCCCGTAGCACAGCTGGAACAGCGTCACCTCGCCGCGGGCCTCCCAGACGAACAGATCGAAATAGTCGTCGTGGAACCAGCGCCTGCGCGCAGGCGGGTCGTCCGCGAGGCCGAAGATCTCTTTCATCGCCGTGTTGCCGGTTGGGCCGTCGACGGTTTGACCGCAGGCCCACGGGACGGTTCACGGCTGGCGGCTTAAATCAGTACCAGGATCAGCAGAATGAGGAGGAGGATCAGGATGAAGTCCTGGTTGCTGAGCGCGCCGCCTGCCGGCAGCGCATCCAGCCTTCCGGCGAGGCTGGCGATCTCCGCTTCGCTCATCGCCGCGACGCGGGCCTCGGCTTCGTGCGGCGCAATTCCCATCTTCTCGAGCTGCTGAGCCACTTCAGGGCGCTCGATCAGCGCCATCACGCGCTCGCGCTCCGAAGCGGCTTCAGTCGGGATCAGGCCGGCGTAGGCCTGGGGAGCAGCAAGCGCAACGGCGAACAGCAGACCGGTTAGCAATCTTCTCACGGGTCTTCTCCTTTTCGACAGGAGTCCTGAATATAACCGAACGCCCGTTACCGGGAAATCGCGTCAGGCACCGATCCTGACGACGATTTTTCCCACGTGCGCGTTCGACTCCATGTGACTTTTTGCCGCTTCCAGGTCCTGGAAGTCGAAGACCCTGTTGACGAGCGGCTTGACGCGCCCGCTCGCGAACAGCGGCACGAAATCCGCCACGAACCCCTTCACCGTCGAGGACCGCTGCTCCGCCGTGCGCTGCTTGTTCGAAACGCCGAAGATGCGCAGCCGCTTCACGTGCACCGCCTCGAGGTCGACTTCGCTCTTCAGCACGCCGTCGACGTAGCCGACGATGGCGAGCCGGCCTTCGAAGGCAAGCGAACGGATGATCTCCGGGAAAACGCTGCCGCCCACGGTATTGATCGCCAGGTCAGCGCCCTTGCCTTCGGTTTTTTCGAGGACGGTTTTCGCGAAGTCGGGTCTTCTCGTTTGAACCGAAACATCCAGTCCGTGCTTGGCAAGCAAAGACAATTTCTTTTCCGAACCCGAAGTGCCGATGACTCGCGCGCCGAGGGCATGCGCAGCCTGCAAGGCCGCAACCCCTACGCCCGACGAAACTCCCGTAACCAGCAGCCATTCGCCCGCCTTGAGCCGGCCCTGCTCGACCAGCATGTCGTGGACCACCATGAAGGTGAGCGGTATCGCCGCGGCTTCCTCCCACGACAGGTTTGGCGGAACCGGGATCGCCTCGCGCGCATCCATCAGCGCGTACTCGGCGAAGGCCCCGGGGCAGCGGCCCATGACACGCTCGCCGGATCCGACAATCTCGCCCGCCGCCTCGCCGCCGGCCGGCTTGGCGGCGCCGGCCTTGGTCAGGCCGCCGACGATGAATTCGCCGCGATTCAATCCGGCGGCGTGCACGCGTACCAGGACCTGGCCCGGGCCGGCTGACGGTTGCGGAACGTCGCGCCTTTCGAGCCGGGTCTTCCCGTCCGCAGCCTCTATGAAATAAGCCTTCACGTTACTGCGCCTTGATCCCGGCTTCCTTCACCACCCGTCCCCAGGTCTGGTATTCGCGCTCGACGTAGCGCGCCAGCTCCTCCGGCGTGCCCGGCTGCGGCTCGACGCCCTGCTTGTGCAGCAGCCCGACCGTTTCCGGGTTGTTGAGCGCCTTGGCGAGCTCGCGGTTGAGGCGCTCGACTAGGTCCCTGGGCAGCCCCTTCGGCCCGAAATAGGCATACCAGTTGAGCGCCTCGTAGCCCGGGTAGCCGGACTCGGCGACCGTCGGCACATCCGGCATCAGGGCCGCGCGCCGCGACCCGGTGGTCGCAATCGCGCGCGCCTTGCCCGCTTTCACCTGTCCGCCGGACGACGTCGGGGTGGCGAAGAAGGAATCGACCTGCCCGCCGAGGAAGCCCTGCATCGCCGGGCCCCCGCCCTTGTATGGCACGTGAACGATGTCGATCTTCGCCACCAGGCGAAGCAGCTCGCCGGCGAGGTGCCCGGCGCCGCCCACGCCGGAGGACGCGAACGTGATCGTGCCCGGCTTTTCGCGCGCGAGCTTCACGTAGTCGGCGACCGAGCGCACCGGCAGGCCGGGCTGGACCACGAGCACATTGGCGAATACCGACGCCATGATGATGGGCGTGAGGTCGCGCAGCGGGTCGTAAGGCGTCTTGATCAGGTGCGGGTTCACCGTCATGGCGCCGACGTTGGCGAGCACGATGGTATAGCCGTCGGGCGCGCTCTTCGCCACGTAGTCGACGGCGATGTTGCCGCCGGCGCCGGCGCGGTTCTCGACCACCGCCTGCTGGCCGAGATTCTCGCCCAGCGTCTTCGCCACGATCCGCGCCACCGTGTCGGTGCCGCCGCCGGGCTCGAAGCCGACGACCGTCGTGATCGGCCGCGAAGGAAAGGAAGTTTGGGAAAAAATACTGCCCGAAAAAAGCAGCGCCAGGAAACCAGCCGCAATCCTCATGCTCGTCCTCCTCGATTCGGACCCGTCTTATCTGCCTTTGAACGCGGGTTTTCTTTTTTCCATGAAGGCTTTTTTGCCTTCTTTGTAGTCCTCGCTCTCGAAGCATTCCTTCACCCAGGTTTTGCACAGCGCGGCGTCGTAGTCGTTCCTCACGACCTCGCGGATGATGCGCTTCGCCGCGCGCATGGTCAGCGGTGCATTGCCGGAAACGGTTTCCGTGTACTCGAGAATCGCTTTTTCGAGCTCGGGAACGGGAACGACTCTGTTTACAAGACCCATTTCCTTTGCTTCGGAAGCGGTGAACTGGCGCGCGGTGATCATGATCTCGCGCGCGTAGGCGGCGCCCACGACGTCCACCAGGTTCTTCATCGACGAGGCGCGGTAGCCCAGGCCCATCTTCGCCGCCGGGATGCCGAAGCGGGCGTCGTCCGCGGCGATGCGCAGATCGCAAAGCACCGCGATGTTGAGCCCGCCGCCGAGGCAGTAGCCGCGGATCATGGCGATCACCGGCTTGTCGCAGGCCTGCAGCCGCGCCTGCGCGCCCTCTGCGAGCTCCTCGTAATGCTGCACGGCGTCGGCGCTCGAGCGCTGCTTGTCGAACTGCGATATGTCGGCTCCCGAGACAAAAGCTTTGTCTCCGGAGCCGGTCAACACGATGACGCGGATCGCCGGATCGGCCTCGAAATCGGCGAGCACCCGGGGTATCGCCTCCCACATGTCGACCGACACCGCGTTGCGGCGCTCGGGGTTGTTGAAGATGAGCCAGCCCACCGCGCCTTCCTTGCGCGCGATGATCCTTTCGGTAAGCTGCAGTTCGCTCATCAGATGGCCTTTTTGCTTCTCAGAGTTGAAATCTCGCTGGTCGTGTAACCCAGTTCCCGCAGGATCTCGTCGGTGTGCTGGCCGAGCTCGGGCGTCGCCGCGACCAAAGCGGCCGGCGTGCGCGACAGTCTTGCGGCCTGGCTGAGCAGCTTGAACTTTCCCAGGCGCGGATGCTCGACCTCGGCCGCGGCGCCGAGGTGCCGCACCTGCGGATCGGCGAACACCTCGTCCATTTTGTAAATCGGCCCGCAGGGCACCCCGGCGCCGTTCAGCTCCTCGATCCAGGTTTTCGAGTCCCGGGAGATGAAGGATTCGTTCAGGACCTCGTTCAGCTTGGCGCGGTTGGCGGCGCGCTTTTCGTTGCCCTTGAAGTCCGGCACGGCGAGCAGGTCCTCCCGCCCGATGACGTTGCAGAGGCGCTTCCACATGCCTTCGCCCGAGCAGGCGACGTTGATATAGCCGTCGGCGGTGCGGTAGGCCGAGGTCGGCATGCTGGTCGGGTGATCGTTGCCCATCTGCGGCGGCACCTCGCCTTTCATCGCGTAGCGCGCGGCCTGGAAATCGAGCAGGCCGATTCCCGCCTGCAGCAGCGACGACTGCACCCACTGGCCCTTGCCGGAGCTTTCGCGCTCGAGCAGCGCCGTCATGACGCCGAGCGCGGCGTACAGGCCGGCGGCTACGTCGGCGATCGCCGCGCCGCTGCGCATCGGCTTGCCGCCCGGATCTCCGGTGACGCCCATCAGGCCGCTCATCCCCTGCGCGATCTGGTCGAAGCCCGGCCGGTCGCGGTAAGGGCCGTCCTGGCCGAAGCCGGAGATGCTGGCGAGGACGATTCTCGGGTTTATCTTGCTCAGGGAATCGAAATCGACCCCGAGGCGGAATTTGACATCCGGGCGGAAGTTCTCGACTACCACGTCGGCGGTCTTCGCGAGCCGCCCCAGCACTTCGCGCGCCTCGGGCAGCTTCAGATTCAGCGTCATCGAGCGCTTGTTGCGGTGCAGGTTCTGCATGTCGGGGCCGTCGCGCGGCCCGCCCATGCCCTCGTTCGGGTCGACTCCCGGGGGCGACTCGATCTTGATCACGTCGGCGCCGAAATCCGCGAATTGCCTGACGCAAGTCGGGCCCGCCCTCACCCGCGAGAGGTCCAGTATGCGCAGCCGAGCGAGCGCGCTAGACGCGGAGATTTTCGGCATGGGAATATTCTAGCTGCCCGTATGTTCGGATAAGAGTAGTGTTCACAAAGAGGAGGATTCAATGATGCTCGTCAAGAAGGCAATCCCTGTAATCGCGCTCGTCGCGCTGGCCGCCTGCGCCACCGTCAGCGACATGTGGTCCGGCGGCAAGACGGCCAGCGTCAAGCTGAGCGGCGCCGGGGAAAATCCGCCGGTGAAAACCTCCGCCTCAGGCAGCGGCAGCTTCACGCTCGCCAAGGACGGCTCGGTGAAGGGCAGCGTCACCACCACCGGCGTCCAGGGCACGATGGCGCACATTCACCGCGGTGCCAGGGGCACGAACGGCGGCGTGGCCATCGGGCTCGCGAAGAGCGGCGATACCTATACCGTGCCCGACGGCACGAAGCTGAGCGACGCGGACCAGGCCGCTTTCAAGGCCGGCAACCTCTACGTCAACGTGCACAGCGCCGCCAACAAGGGCGGCGAGATCAGGGCCCAGATCCAGCCGTAACTCGAGAAAAGGAAAATTCTTATCGGTGAGAAAACATCTTCTTGCCCGCAACCGGCATTTCAACCGTGACGATTTCCCCGTTGATCGAATCCGTGATGTAGAGCGTCTTGCCCTTGAACGCGATGTTCGTCATCAGGCGGTGTTTCTCTCCGGCGTGCGCGAGGTGTGTCGGCAGGCAATTCGGATCGAAGCGCCATATGCCGACGCCGAGGTGGCAGACGAGCAATCCGTCCTCCGCGTCCATCTCGATGCCGTCGGGCCCGGCGTGGCCGCCGCTGAGCTGGATCGCGACGCCGACTTTCGACGGCGTGCCGCCCGACATGAGCGGCAGGCGCCAGATCTGCTGGGACCGGGTCATCGCGACGAATACGTGGGAGTTTTTCGAATTCAAGGTCACCCCGTTGGGTGACGGCGCGTTCTGAACCAGGCGCTGCAGTTCTCCGCTCGCGCGCAGCCTCCATACCCGCCCGGTCGGATCGGCGATGCCGCTCTGGCCCTGATCGGTGAAGTAAAGATCGCCGTTGTCCGCGAAGTGCAGATCGTTCAGGCCTTTGAAGCCTTCGCTGAACGCCGTCTCCAGGAACGGCTCGATTTTCCCCGACTTTGAATCCAGGACCATCAGGCCGCGCCGGTAGTCGGTGATGAAAATCCGCCCGTCCCTGTGAATCTTCAAGCCGTTCGGCCAGCCGTCGTACTGGACCGCGAGCTCCCACTCCGCTTTTGAATTTATTCTGAAAATTCTTCCAAACGGGATGTCGACGCACCAGAGGTTGCCTTGGCGGTCGAACGAGGGCCCCTCGAGAAAGCAATCGACGGCGGCGCCGCCGCGGTTGGGATCCGACCAGGCGGTGCGCCGCTTCTTGCGGAATTTCGCGGGCAGCGAGGTGAAGCTGCGGACTTCGCTTTTCTTTATTTCCTGAAATGGATTATTCATGGGTGGCGGCGTTTTTTCCCGCAATCCTCCCGAACACAGCGCCGTTGGTCAGGCCCGATCCGCCCGGGTAGTTGAACCAGAAGATGCCGCCGACCAGCTCGCCCGCGGCGTACAGGCCCGGGATCGGCTGGCCGTCGGAGCTGATCACCCGCGCGTCGGTATCGATCTTCAGGCCGCCGAACGAGAACGTGATGCCGCAGGTCACCGCGTAGGCCTCGAACGGCGGGGTATCGAGGGCGTTCGCCCAATTGGATTTATTTATTCTTAGATTTTCCGTGCATCTTCCGTCTTTGACATTGGGATTGAACGGAATGTCGGCCCGCACAGCTTTGTTATAGGCCTGCAGTTCCTTCAGCGCGATTTCCTGGTCGGTGTCCTCCAGCTTCGACACCAACTCTTCCAGCGAATTGGCCGTCACCTTGGTGACCTGGCGGATCCGGTACTCGTCGCGCAGCTGCGCTTTCACCTTGGCGTCGAAGATCTGCCAGGCGAACTGCTTGGGCTGCTGCAGGATGACCCGACCGTACTTCGCGTAGGTGTAGTTCCTGAAGTCCGCCCCCTCGTCGACGAAGCGCCTGCCGTCGGCGTTGATGTAGACGCCCCAGGGATAGGAGTGCTTCTGGAAGCCGTCGCCCACGGCGAGGTCGCCGGTCTCGGGCGCGTTGCGATCCCAGGCCACCGCGTGGCAGCCCGACCAGTTGCCGTGCGCGGCAGCGCCGATATCGAGCGCCATGCGGATCGCGTCGCCGGTATTGAAGCGCGTGCCGCGCACCTTCGCCAATTCCCAGCCCGGGCCCATGTAGCGCGTGCGCCATTCCGTGTTCGCCTGGAATCCTCCGGCCGCGAGTACGACGGATTTGCTTTTTACTTCCTGGGTTTTTCCAGCCCTTTTTACGACAACCCCATGCACGCCGGAATCATCGGCAACCAGGGATAGCGCGCGAGCGCCATACCAGACCTCGATGCCGGCCTTCTTCGCGATCTGTGTGAGCGACTCGACCAGCCCCGGGCCGCCGCCCACGGCCTCGACGGTGAGGCCGCCCCAGAACTTGAAGCGCCCCTCGATCTTGAACGCCTGGCGACCCCAGGCGGCGGTAAAACGCACGCCCCGCTTTCGCATCCACTGCGCGGTCGCAAGGCTCTGCTTCACGAGAATCTCGGTGAGGTCGGGGTCGCAGCGGTACTCGGTGACGCGCGCCATGTCGTCGAGGAACTGCTCTTCGGTGTAGGTGCCGAAGTCGGTGTTCGCGATCTCCTGATCGGAGAGGTCCGGGATCAGCGTCTTCAGGTCCTCCGCGCCACGGTAGGCGAGCCGGAAGAGGCCCGCCGTGAAGCGCGAGTTTCCACCGGCTTCGTCCTCCGGCGCCCTTTCGAGCAGAAGAATTTTCTTCTTCGTTTCCGATGCGGAAAGCGCCGCGCAGAGCGCCGCGTTGCCGCCGCCGACGATGATGACGTCCCAGGTCATCAGTCGGCCTTGATGTGCGCGGTGCGCACGACCTTGCTCCAGCGCTCCTGCTCTTTCTTGATGAACGCGGCGTATTCCTCGGGCGTGGAACCGACGGCTTCCGCGTCGTCGATCGCCAGGCGCTCGAGCATGAGCGGGCTCTTCGCCGCCTTCGCCGCTTCCGCGGCGAGGCGCCGGATCACCTCCGGCGGCGTCTTCGCCGGCGCGTTGAGGCCGTACCACTGCGAGGTCTGGAAGCCGGGATAGCCCTGCTCGGCGACCGTCGGCACGTCGGGAATCGAGGCGAGCCGCTTCGCGCCGCCCACCGCGACCACGCGCAGCTTGCCGCTCTTCACGTGCGGCATGAGCGGCGGCGTGCCGGCGGAGGCGACCTGCGTGCGCCCCGCGATGAGGTCGGTGATGTTGGGTCCGGTTCCCTTGTAAGGCACGTGCTTCAGGTCGATGCCGGCCGTCTGCTTCAGGTACTCCATCGCCAGGTGTCCGGCCGAGCCGTTGCCGGCGCTGCCGTAGAAGAGGTCGCCCGGCTTTTTCTTCGCCAGCGCCACGAGCTCGCGCAGGTTCTTCGCCGGCACCTCGTGATAGACGACGAAGATCGCCGGCACGATGGCGAGCAGCGACACCGCGGCGAAATCACGGTCGACGTCGTACGGCAGCTTGTCGTACATGTAGGGGTTCACGGCGAGCGAGCCGATGTGGCCGACGATCAGCGTGTAGCCGTCGGGCTCGGCCTGCGCCGCCTCGATCATCGCCACGTTGCCGCCGCCGCCTGCCTTGTTCTCGATCACGATCGGCTGGCCGAGGCCCTTCGACATCTCTTCTGCGGCAAGGCGGGCGACGATGGAAGAGCTGCCGCCCGGCGCGAACGGCACGAGGAGGCGGATCGGTTTTGAAGGAAAGGCCTGCGACGCTGCGCTTGCCGAAATGAAAATCCCGACGAGAAAAAGCGAAAACCTCATCGGTAAAGCCCCTGTTTCTCGAGCCATTGCTGAATGAGCGCGGCGACTTCGAGGTTGTTCTTGTCCATCATCAGCATGTGCGAGTTGCCGCGGATGCCGGCTTGCGGCAGGTTGATGACCTGCACGCTTCCCCCGGCGCCCGCGATCGCCTCGCCGAACGCAGTGCCGTTCTTGCGGATTGTCGGCCAGCGCGCGTCCTGCTCGATGTAGTCGCCGTAGACGAAGAGCGTGGGAACACCCTTGAGCTCGGCCGCCCGCTTCGGATCGCCGGTGCCCGCCGGCTCGACCGCGATCAGCGCTTTCACCTTCCCCGGGCGCGCCTGCGCGACCTTGAAGCCGAACTGCCCGGCCTGCGAATGGAACAGGATCACGCAGGGGCACACCTTGTCGACGAGCGCGGTGTAGGCGGCGATGATTGCCTCGTCGGTGCTGGTCCAGCGCGGCACCAGCTGGCGCACGAAATTGTCGTACGCGTCCACGGGAAATTGCGCGCCGGGGTAGGTTTGTTGCCTTTGATAAGAACCAACCCCATTACCGATGCGGAAGCGCTCGTACGGATCGGCCTTCGGCAGGAACAGCGGCTCGCTCTTGAAGATATCCGGGTACATCGCCCAGCCGGCGCGGCCGCGCTCGACGGCGTCGGAGTTGTAGACGTCCCAGCCCTTTTTCACGAACCAGTTGAGCCAGCCCTCGCGCCCGTCGGGCGTGGTTTCGTAGGTGACGCCGGTGAGGCCGCCGCCGTGCCACATGAGCAGCGGCACCTGGCCCCTGCGCCCGGCGGGAAGAAAATACTGCACGTACATCGACTCGACGAGATAGGTGCCGTTCAGATCCACTTTCGCCGGCACCCCGCCCGGGGTGAACACCACCTCCTTGACCGGCTTGCCGGAGATCGTCACCTCGCGCCCGCCGACGTGGAACGAGCCCATATCTCTCAAAGAAAACTCGGTTTGAGGGTTTTGCGTGCAGCTCGCGAGAAAAACGGCCGCGAGAAGAAAAAGTTTTTGCATGAGAGACCTCAAAACTGATATTTCCTCAAACCCCCATCGACCGGGATCACGGCGCCGGTGATATAGCGCGCGAGGGGCGAGGCGAGGAAGCAGACGAGGTTCGCGATGTCCTCGGGCTGGCCGTACTCTCCCACGGGAATCTCCTGCTCGCTCTGCTTCTTCCGGTACTCGGGCGAATAGTTGCGCAGGATCTGCTCGGACATGATGCGGCCCGGCGGAATCGAGTTCACCGTGATGCCGTGCTTTCCCACCTCGCGCGACAACCCCTTCGCCCAGGAGTGCATCGCGGCCTTGGCGGCAAACGCGCCGTTGATGCCCTCGGGCTCGGATTTACCGGTGATGTTCAGGATGCGGCCCCATTTGCGCCCGATCATCTGCGGCAGGAGCTTGTGCGTGAGCTGGCGTTGCCGGGTGAAATTCAGGGTCAGCGCCTCCTCCCACTGCTCTTCGCTCGCCTCGAGCGTGAACTTGCGGCTGCCGCCGGCGTTGTTGACCAGGATCTCGACCGAGCCGAGGCCGTCGAGGGCGGCATCGGATATTTTCTCGGGTGCGTTTTTCTGCAACAGATCGCATTCGATGATGACCAGCTTCTGCTGCAGCTCGTCTTGCAGTTTTTCGAGAAGATTTTTTCTGCGGGCAGCGACCGCCAGGCGAACCCCCTCTTTGGACAAGGCCGCAGCGATCCCCCTGCCGATACCCATGCTGGCGCCCGTGACGAGCGCCGTCCGCCCCGCGATGCCGAGATCCATGCGGGGGGAAGATTACCCTGCCTGCTATGCGGCGGGGAAGAAGGTTCGACTTACGAAAACGAGGACCACGAGCAGGACGACGCCGATGCCGAGGCTCCAGCCGATCAGCTTCTTCTCGATCGGCAGCAGCGGCTCGTAGGGCATGTCGCGCAGCTCGTCGCCGATTTTCCGCTCTTCATCCATGTCGAATACCTATTGGGCGAGGGGCGGCTTGACCCCGGCGAAGAACAGGAACGAGATCGCGAGCCCCACCCAGATCACGAAGCCGAAGAGGGACAGCGCGTACACCGCGGCGAGCCGGCCGATGCCCTCCTGCCACAGGCGGCGGAAGTCGGACATCACGCCGATGGTGAAGAAGGTCATGACGAAGAAGATGCCGCGGAAGGTGTTGGCCTCGCCCATCGCGGCGCGCAGCTTGCCGGCGAGCTCGGGACCGGCGCCGAGGGCGAGCGCGAGGATCACGGCGAAAGTGGCGATGAAGCCGACGATGAACTTCGGAAAGCGCTGCCAGATCTCGCCGGCGCGCGCCTGGTCGCCCGGCCGCACGTTGATCTTGGTGGTCCAGATCCAGGCGAGGATGAAGGCCCAGATGCCGATGAAGATGTCGATGAAGATCTTCACCGTCGCGGTGGTGCCGAGGATCCAGCCCGCCTGGTACTTGATGCCCTGCGCCGCGGCGCTCGCGGTGAGCAGCGCCTCGGTGATCGCGCCGCTCGCCAGCGCCGCGCCATCGGTCTTCACCGCGAGTCCCATCCAGGCCGCGGCGACCATCGGCTCGTGCGAAAGGAAGGCCTGCGCGGCGAGCGGCAGGATGATCAGCTCGACCACGGCGAAGACCACGACCAGCGAGCTCACCATCACGGGCACGATCGGGCGGGCGCGGATCGCGCCGGCGGTGGCGATGGCCGCCGACACGCCGCAGATCGAGATGCCCGAGGCGAGCGGCGCCGCCCACTCGCGGCTGAAGCGGAACCACTTGCGCGCCACGAAATACACCACCGCCCAGTAGATGAGATAGGCCTCGATGATCGCGGCGAGGCCGCGGAACATGAGCGAGGTGGCGAGGCCTAGCTTCTCCGCCGCGGTGACGCCGAGATAGCCGCCGAGGATCACGATCGCGGTCTTGATGTACAGCTCGGGCCGCACCGCCTCCTTCATCCAGCGCGCGGCGCCGGGAAGAAAATTGCCGATCACGAGCCCGGCGGCAAGCGCGACGACATAGCCGCCTTCGCTGGTGAGCCTGAGCGACCAGCTGATCCCGAGTTTCTGCATCTCCGCCGGCGTGGTGGCGGCAAAACTCGCCCAGCTGCCCGCGATCCAGCAGAGGTAGCTCAGCACGAACACCGCGGTGAAGCCGGCGGCGAAGCGCTTGAGGTCGGCCTTGAGCGCCGCCGCGCCGGCCGTCATGACAACGAGCAGGAATACGTAGGTGGCGAGCAGCGCGCCCCAACCGCCGATTCCCTTATAAACAGGAGAAACAGGAAGGAGGGCTTTGGAAACGTCGGTCCAGACGGCGGTGCGGACCACCCAGCCGAGGAGGTCGGCGCCGGCGACTACGCCGAGCGCGAGGACGAAGACGCCGAGGCCGATCCAGACAGACAGCCAGTCTTCGCTGAGGCTTTTCTGCGGTTGCGCCATGGGACTTGCCACAGGCCGCGACATTAGCGCCCGGGGCTACCGAAGGGAACGAACTAAATGTCTCTTGCGTATAACCGGACGTAATTAGCCCGGCTGGTCCTGCGTCGTGGTGCGGCGCAGCTCGCGCCGCTGCGAGAGATCGAAGCGCCGCCCGCGGTGCAGGACGCAGCGGTTGTCCCACATCACGAGGTCGCCGACGCGCCAGGCATGGCGGAAGACGAACTCGCGCTGCGTCGCGTGCTCGACCAGGTCGGCGAGCAGGATGCGCCCCTCGCCGAGGGCGCGGCCGACGATGTGCGTCGCATGCGCCCCGACCCAGAGCACTTTGCGCTTCGAGCCGGGATGCGTGCGCACCAGCGGCCACTCGACCGGCGGCAGGGTCTTGCGCTGCGCCTCGGTGAACGTGTCGCCCAGCCACTGCCGCGTCTGGAACGCGTAGTGCTCGGAGCGCAGATTCTCGATCTCCTTTTTCAATTCATCGGAAAGAGAATCGTACGCGGCGCGCAGGTCGCAGAACTCGGTCTCGCCGCCGCGCCCGGGCAGCACTACCGCCGAGAGCATCGAATACCTGGCCGACGGCTGCTGGAACGAGCTGTCGCTGTGCCAGAGCTGGTTGGCGAGATTGCTGATGGTCTTGGCATGCGCCCGCCCGGTGACCTCGCCGTCGGGGCCGACGTTCGAGATATCGATCAGGTCGGCCTGCTTGAAGCGGTGCGCGCCGCCGTAGGCCTTGCGCAGCCCCATGTCGAGCCGCCCGAACTGGCGCGCGAACGCGAGCTGCTGCTCCTCGTCGAACGGCTGGCCATGCCAGACGAGGACGGCATATTGATCCATCGCCTTTTCTACTGAAGAAATATCATGAGAAGACAAAGGCGAACGAAGATCGACGCCGCTCGCTTCGGCGACAAAAAGCGGATGAAGCGGCTTGAACTGAATCACTGCTTCGCCATCTCCAGGATGTGCATGCCGGTGTTCGCCCGGTCGACGATGTAGATGTAGCCGCGGTCGTCCACCTCGAGGTTGTTGGTCTGGATCGCCACCTTGCAGCGCTCCCCGAAGTCGGTTTTCACGCAGCGCTTGTCGGTCTTGTCGGTCGTCGCCGGAATGTAGTAGCCGGCCTCGCGCGGATGGAACGGGTCGCGGATGTCCACCGCGCGCACCCCGGCGTCGAACCAGGCGACGAAAATCATTTTCCTCGCGTACATGGGCGGCTGGTTCTCGTTCGACGAGTGCGAGCCGAAGCGCCCGCCCCGGCTGCAGAAATCGCCGGGCGATTCAGGGACGTTGAAGGTCGCCACGCCCACCGGCGTCTTCTCGTCGGTGATGTCGACCACGAACACCATCTGGCGCGGCTCGAGGCATTCGTTGACCAACTCTTCGTTCACCACGACAACGAAATCGCGCTTGGCGCCGCCCTTGTCCTTGGCGAACTCCGGCAGCTCCACGCCGAGCACCGGGAGGACCGTGTGCGCGCCGTTCATTGCGGATAAATGAAAAATTCCAATTTGAGGTAGGAGCAGATTCTGCGGCGTCGGCTCGCGCGGCCCCGAGAGCAGCTTGGCGCGGTCGACGATCTGCATCACGCCGCTCTTGTTGGTGCCGTAGCCGAAATAGACGCGATTGCCCTTGGGGCCGGTGGAGATCGGCCCGTGCAGCTCGGTCGGCACCGGGCCGCTCGCCCCGGGCTGCTGCCCGGAAAGGCCGAAGTTGCGGATGAACGCCGGCTTCGCCGGATTCGACAGATCGAAGATTTGCGTCATGCGCCGCGTGCGCCAGTCCGGCAGCCCCGACACCAGGTAGGCGATGCCGCTGTCGCATTCCCACCAGCTCTTGTGCGTGCCCTTCAGGCCGTCTACCACGACCGCCAGCCGCGACGGCTTCTCGGGAGTCGTGACATCCCAGACCTCGTGCGCAAGATTGCCGAAGGTGCGCAGCATGTACGTTTTCGCCGGATCGGCTTTCGGCAGGTCCTTGCCGCCGCATACCCGCACCATCTGCGCGCCGCCGGTCTCGCCCTGCCCCGGCTCCCCCGGAATGTGCGCGACGTAGCGCGGCTTGCGCGGATCGGTGACGTCGACGAGCGAGGTGCCGCTGTCCTCGGCCTGGCCGGTCAGCGGATTGAGCGCGCGGCCGCCGTGATGGCCGACGTAGGCGATCCAGCGCCCGCGGCTTTCGTGGATCACCGGCTGATAGGCGCTGCGGGCCTGCAAGTCGCTATGGCCTAGGAGCGCCATGTTCGACGCGCTGGCAGGGTGCTGGGCATGGGCCGCGCCAAAGCACGACAACATCCCCGCGGCAACAAAGACGATTGGTTTCATTTGGAAAGCTCCATATCCAGGGCTGCAAGCAGCGGCCCGAGCTTGGGCGGGCTCGACTCGAGCCCGATCTTCACCCCCGCCTCGCGCAGCGCGGCCGAGGCCACCGGCCCGATCGACGCCACGAGCGTTCGATTCAAGGCGTTTTTCAATTCATTTGCCTTGTTCATCCGCTTCGCGACGGAGAAAAGATTTCGAACCTGCTCCGCGTTGGTAAATACGGCGGCATGCATCTCGCCGCGCTCCAGGGCGCCGATCAGCTGCTCCAGCGGCGCCGTGTCCTTCGGCAGCGACCAGCGGTAAGTCGGGATCTCCGCCACCTCGGCGCCGCGCGCCTCGAGCGCGCGGTCGAGCTCGACGTTGAGCACGCCGTAGCGCTGCACCACGACTCTTTCGTTTTTCAGGGAAATATCCTCCAAAGACAAGAGCACTTCCCGTGTCGTGTAGGGGTCCGAGGCGCTGCGATCGATGCGGACGTTCCGGCCTCTGAGGGCGGCGGTCGGCTTGGGCCCGCGGACCGCAACGACGCTTTTCGAAAGCAGCTGCTTCAATTTCTCGGTGAGATTCAGGGAATCGGCGGCGGCGAACAGCGCCCGGGTTCCCACCCCGGTCTGAAAGATCATCAGCTTCGCCGGTTTTTCGGCCAGGGAATCTATCAAGGAAGCAATCGCCTTGGGATCGAGGTCCGGCAGCTCCGAAAGCGCCGGGGCGTGGAACGGCACGCCGCCGCGCTTCGCGATAAGGTCCACCAGCTCTTTTCCGAGGCGGCTCTCGAGAATCGCCACCTTCTTGGACTGCATGGTCAGCGCGTCAAGCGCTCGTTGGCGAGAACGAGCCGGTCGACCACGTTGCGCACCAGCGCGCGCGTGAGATGCAGCTGCGCCTGGTGGCCCATTTTCTCCAGCGTTTCGGGCTGGAACTCGGCGATCAGGACGTCGCTGACCGCCTGCACCGTGGCGTGGCGCGGCTCCTCGCCGCCGCGGATGTAGGCCATCTCGCCGAAGCACTCGCCTTCGTTCACGGTATTCAGCAGCCGGGTGCCACGAGTAACCTTGGCCTCGCCCCTGGCGAGAAAGAAGAAGCTGTGGCCCGGGGCGTCCTCCTTGATGATGAAGGCGCCCTTCGGCATGCGCGACCATTTGCCTGCCGCGGCGAGCTCCCAGAATTCGGCGTCCGACAGCAGCTGCAGCATCTCGACCTTGCTGAGCGCGAGGTATTTCTCGCTGTCGGCGATCGCGCCGAAGGGCAGCACCAGGCCAACGACCTTGGAAAGCTCGACCGAGAACTGCGCCCAGGTGCCATAGCGCTGCTCGGGGCGCTTCTTCATCGCCCTCAGCACCACGGCGTCGATCTCCGGCCTGAGGCCGTTGCGCAGGCGGCTCGGCGGCGGCGGCTCTTCGAGCAGGATCTGCTGCACCAGCGCCTCGATGCTGGTGCCCGAGAACGGACGCTTGCCGGTGAGCAGCTCGTACAGGACGACGCCGAGCGAGTACATGTCGCTGTGGAAAGTGAGCTCCTTGCCCTCGATCTGCTCGG
>WNFI01691353.1_pt2 | contig 20164 bp, 24 predicted proteins | sample 5400471 | NCBI WGS metagenome assembly WNFI01 (sample SAMN13153348, study PRJNA577476) | soil metagenome | isolation source: 100 cm saprolite on Douglas fir-dominated hillslope | place: USA:California | collected 2013-09-17
GCAACCGATATCCATGTGACGACTTCGTTCATTTCGTACAGCCTAGCCTGCGATGAAAAGCGTTATGCTCGCGAACCTGCTGAACGGTCGGCAGCGTATCCTTCCGCGAATACCGAATGATTGGATCGACGCACAGAGCCTCGTTGTCAGTCACGGAGATCAGGGTCCCGTCTGTTTGGCAGCCAGCGAGAGGGCTTCCGAGCAACGTCACGGACAGCGCCAGCGCGAGCCTTCTTGGCTTTGTCGACAGTGACAACGCGCGCTGCGTCCCACTGTGCTTGAATGCGTTTTTCACCGAGATTAACCCCTATGGCTACGGCTACGGAAAAGACTGCGACGACGATCGCGGCGATGATCCAACACATTTTGTTCTTCAGTGTCGGGGAAAAATATGCGCCAACCGCGCATCCAAGGATCAGCACTCCGGCAAGGCCGAAATGCCAAATGATCGACCAGAGGCCAGCGAATTGAACGTTGAACCAATCGGCGATCATTGCATCCACCATGACCATGAGAGCGGTTTCGGATCCGGGTTCTTCGAAGGCTGACGCTTCACAGCCGGGCGAACGGATGATTTATGCAGCGCCGCGGCGTTGCCGCTCAGTGATGCCGTTGCGGAATCGGGCGTAAGGCAAATCTTGCGCTCAGCTTCCCGGCGCCGAGTGAGGCCCGCAACGACGCCCTTTGACTTGGTCCGATTCCACGCCATGAGGGCATTGCACGCCCCGACGTGATCGCCGGCATTGAGTTTGCGGGCTGTGGTGGAGTGACAGAATCCGGCCGAACCGACGTTGTACGCGAAATCCGTGTAGGCGATTTTCTCGTTATCGGAGACCGGAACGCGGATGCATTTCGCAATCTCGGACCAGTACCGCGGCAGCTTCGCCGCGAGCATATCCGAGCACTCTTGCTTGGTGTAGTGATCACCGAGTTTCACACCCTCAGTTTCGCCATAGCAAACGGTCGGCAGCCCCTTGGCGAGCCTGTCCGGATAGGCCTGCGTAGCCAGTCCCTCGAACCCGGCGCAGAGCGTGGCGCATGCCATCGTCCACCCTACCGAGCGCCCTACCGGCTTCATTGGGAGGCCTCCAGGCGCTTCTGGGCGACGAAACGCGCGACCATGGCCGCCACGACGATCCCGAAGCACAGGGCCGCGAAAATCCGTTTCGGCAGTGGCGGATTATCCATGAACATAGGCATGATCGCCTCAGCTCCGGACAGCATGGCCGCAAGCATCAAAAACCGCATCGACCAGGCGCGATTGGCTACAAAATGCCAGTCATCGATCAGCTTCATCGGGCGGTCCTCTTTTGGGATTGGCGCGGAAATGCTGGCGGATTGAAGCAGTCAGCCCCTGCCGCCATGGCCTCATAGCGGGCTGGGGTGGCGCAGCGCGGGTCTGAATACGGTCGATCGGCCACGAACACGGTTGCGGCCAGCAGGGTGATAAACACCCCGTACAGAGCCCTCAGGCGCGTCAAAGCCTCGCCGAAAGACGATTGGAGCATGTGATTTTCCATGGGAAATGGCGCCCTAGAGGCGACCGGAGTGAGTTTTAACGCCTTCACAACCAGTGGTTTTGAGTGTTAGGCTTGCCTTTTGGGTTGAGGATGCAGGGCGATGGAACAGCGGCTCGAAAAGGCAATCGACATATTCTTTTTGGTCTTTAACGGTAGGGCGATTTTAGTCGCCGCATTCTTCTATATTGGCTGCGCAACCCTTGACCTCGATTGGTCGAAAACTCTCACGATCTGCGGGCTTGCTTACTTTCTGCATGTCTGCAACTTCGGATCGCGGCGCATAGAGCAAGTCGGTCTTTTGATTCTGGCAATCGGTATTGCGTCGTGGATCGATCTGCTTCCGGTCAAAGAGATTGTCGCTCGGACGAAAATACAAACCGCCGCGGCGCTGACAAGGTAGTGGTCGCCACGCTGGAGCGGCTTTACGCGGTCGGGAGTGTCGACTTTGCTCTATAAAGCAAGAGAAGAATTCGTTTCTAATTCATCGCCACTACCCACGAATGACCGTTCCCGGTTTCCGCACAATCTCGGCGCCGCAGTAGTTATGTCCGTGGCGGCGATACTCTCACTGTCCGCGCTGTTCTGGACGGTTCGCGAGAAGATTTTGCCTCTTTCGGCAAACTCGGAGTTTTTTGCCTTCTCGTGGATTTATGCGCTCCGATGGGGCGCTGGAGAAAACGTCTTCCAGCCGCACAGCCAGCTAACGCTTCCTATATTTTCGTTCATCAACAAGTCGTTGCGAATGACCGAAGGAAGCCCTGAGCAGATCATAGCCGGATGGCACAGCGTCGCTTTCTATTGGCCGCTCGCTTTGATGGTCTTAAGTCTCGCGATACTGTTTTCCACGACAAGCCGCGAATACCGCCTGACGGACACTATCTTTTCGTCGGCCGTCTATATGGCCTCGGTCCCGCTGTTCCTGACCGACTTCGCAATTGGCTCGATGGCATACCACTCGCTTGCGATTCCGTTGGCGCTTGCCTCGCTGCCATTCTGCAATTTTTACAAGGCGCGAGAGCGAACCTTCCCGATCACGTTCTATGCGATGCTCGGCATCTACGCTGCCGTATGCGTACTCGGAAAGCCGACCTTCGGTGCCTTTGCTGCGCCGTTATTCGTGATGGAGCTTATCAAGTCGATCCGGCGCAAGAATTTCATTGGCATCATCGTCGCGGCGTCCGTTGCCATCGGATTCTATCTTGGTTGGCTGTTCCTGTTTTATGGCAGCCTAGCCGGTGTTGCTGGTCATTTTTCGTGGTCGCTATATTTCATGCAGAGCCAGTCCGATATGTACGACAACGAGAAGGGGGCGACGCCTTTGCATTGGTATGCCGGTTATGTTGTCGGGAAGATGGGGCCACTCCCCTCAATCCTAATCGCCGGCTCTATCCTGCTCGTCTTCACCCGCAAGGACCGCGCCACGGTTCTTGTAGGCGTCGTCTCGGCCATCGGCTGCGCCCTGTTTTGCCTCTACGCCAGATCCCAGCTTCACGCTGAGTCCGAGTTCATGGCGCTGCTGGCGACAACAACAATCGCGGCATTCCGCTGCTCCAGCCTGCCCGCGCTCTTGGACGAAAAGATGCGTTCTCGGATCTGTGCCTATGCGATCGCAGCCGCCGCGGTCGCTCTGCTTATCCTTGATTACCCTCTCCAAACAATAAAGCGCGAGCACACTGAGATCATGGCGGAGTACGACGCCATCGTTGTTCCCTGGCTCTTTCAGCAGCCGAAGGATGTCCGAACAGTCGCCTTGATGATACACCCCAACGTCTTGTGGGGAGTCGCAGATGCGTGGTGCAGAGGCGAAAGCAACATCTTCAACTTCGACCGCAGCGACTTTCTCGATAAGAAGTTTGGAAATGTCACCTGCCTGTTAAGGCAGGAAATTCCCGGCTCCGATTTGACCAAGTACAATCACGCCATTTTCGTTAAACCGGCCAATAAAACTGAAGCCGAGAACATGTCCTATCTTTCCGAAGCGTTTCCGATCACATCGAAGAGGCTTCGAAACTGCCAGCCGATCGGCGTCGTGAAGTTGGGCGGGGAAGAGATTTTTAGGTGCGACCTCGCAGACTAGAACGACTGACTGACCATGGTTCGTCGGCGTCAGCGCTCCCGGCCAGAAGACAGTCCCGCCGCCGAGTTATCCAGGCGCGATCTTAAAAGCTATAGTAAGTGACGGGTTGAGTTGTCAGCGTCACTTGGCTTAATCCTAATGTATATATGTAGCTACTGCCCGAGTCCTGCAGCCTGCTTATAGTTCCTCCTGTATTTACATAATAAGCATACGACGGCACCACAGGCTCGCCCTCAGTTTCCATAGAGACATTTATGAATCCCAAATTGGTCGTGGCTCCAAACAGAGAAACGTAATAGGAGGCGCCCCCAGACAAAACTCCGCTTATAAATTGAACATTACCGACAAAATCTAAAAGTATCACACTATTGTCAGCGCCGGCGCCAGCGAATTTATGAAACTCACACTTAACGAAAAGAATATCAGAACAATTTAATGTTCCTGTCTTAACAGTAGCGAAAGCGGAAGTGTAGTTGTTTATATTAGAGCTGGTGAGCGTCAAACAATTGTGAAATCCGGCGCCCGGAGCGTAGTTGTAAAAATCGCAATTTTGAATTGTATAGAGGGAGCCTACCGCGTAGTTATAGAGCGTACTCCCGTTGAATTTTCCACTGACATAAAGGTTGTTCAGCGAAATCCTGTTAGACGTGCCGCTCAGTGTCTGAGCCATAAATATTGCGGTTGTCGGCTTGGCAACGGTGTTGAAGGATCCAATCTGCAGGCTTTCCAAGCCAATAAAGGACGAGCCCGCCATGTCAAACAGGTGACCCGTTACAGTCCCGTAAGATGCAATCTGCAACGGATGTATGACGGTACAGTCCGGGCCCGCCCCCTTAATAATAAACTGTCCGTTGGCGTTCGTCATGTTCAATTGAGAGACGAGATAGTGCCCTAGGGGAGCGTAAACATGCCCCCCGACTTGAGCCACACACATATTCCACGCCGCCTGAAATGCGGGCGCATCATCCGTACCGTATTCGGCGCTTTTTCCAGACACCGCGCCACCTGAGGCGTTCGCAGCACCCAAGGCGACGTGCGTTGAGTCCGTGTAGGATGCAATTGTCGTGACAAGAGGGAGGCCGGTCGCACCAGCGCCGTCAACGATTATGTATTTGCCAACGTCGCTAGCAAGCCAACCGCTTGGACTCAGCGCCGTCGTGGATCCGGCCGCCATAGAAATATCACCCTTGAAACCGTAGTTGCGAACGGCACCGAAGGCGATAACGTTCATCACGGGTTCTGCATATTGCCACCACGCACCATCGGCGCTTTGAAAGCCGTACATACCTGCGGGCAGCGAAGTGACTCGCTTATGGAGCGCCGATCCGCCGTCTCCAGCTTTCGCGTAACCGGTAGTTCGAATGGACAGCACGCCAGCAGGTATCACCGTCGCGATTGCGGCAGCGCGCGTGAGATCCGTCAGGGTGGCCGGGATCACCGGAAAGGGTTTGAAGCGCTTTCCGTCAAGGGACACCACACAAGTTACGCCGTCATCGGCCGTCGTGGTATCTGCGGCATCGAGCAGATAGATACTGTTAAACGTCCGAAGGAAGATCGAAACCTGTGCGGCAAGAAGTGTATTTCTGACTTCCGTAACGTCTGCAAGAACTTGAATGACGCGAGCCTTCGCCCAAGCGACAACATCTGCCTTAGGAACGTTTGCGGTCGTGGCGATTCCGCCGATCAGTTCAACTGGATTCGCGGTCATCAGGCGGATTCCTCAACTTCAAATGTTCGACGCGAAGGCGCGCCGGCGTCGGTCAGAACCGTTGCGCTGGTGTAGGCGGATAGAATGCTGACGTAATAAGCGTGACTCGCATTGTTGGATGAGGATATCTCAAACCAATGATCGAGGTGAGCGTTTATTACAGAGCTTGCCGTCGCGATCGATTTGATGGCGGAAATAAATTGCCAATCTACTGCGTTGGTTTCACTGTCTCGAAATAGCGCGACGACCAAGTCTCCAGCACCAACGCCGCCAACTCCGGTTGAAAAGATAACATCGGCTGAGTAGTGAAGGCGGAGCGTGGCCCCCGCGCGCTTCGCGGTGTACGAAAGCGAAGCGTTGTCGACGCGCTGCCGAGTTGCCGTGGTGGGCGCTATAGTTGAATATGTATATACCGACACAGCCGAAGGTGCTGTGCTGCTTCCGCTTCCGGGCGTGGCTATGACAGCGCGATCAATCCATGTTCCGGCGGCAGCAACCCAATTGGCGCCATTAAAACGATACGCGCTACCTAGATTCTTATCGTAAACCTCGTCTCCCGCGACGGGAGTCAGGATGGTGAATGCGCCTGCGCCAAAACAGATCGCCAATTTTCCAGTACTGCCGGCCCAAGAGCCTGTGGGGGACGGCCCAATGATATAGGCGGTCGGCGCTGTCGGCGATCCAGGAGGCGCGTTAGTAGTCTGATTCTCAATCTTTACGACCACAGATGCGTTCGCGCCGATCAGGGCGCTGATGGGAACGCTGCTCGCACTGAATGCAGCGGCCCCTGTCCCCGCTGTCCAGGTACCCGACACATTGCGATAATAGAACGTATTCTCATCCTCTACGTAGAGAAAGCTCCCGATTGGCGCTGTCGCAAAACGCCAACCAGCCTCGGTGTAAATTCCAATCTTTGTATCACGGCCCGCCCAATCAACCCCCGTGGCGGCGGTTGGAATCAAATAACGATCACCAACTGATGGGGTGGCAGGCTGCGCGGCGGTCGAGCGCGTGAGAACGGAGAAGATTGTCACGAAACACCGTCCTTAAAGTCGAGAGTTGAAAAGAATTGCGCGAGTGCCAGTACCGGCCTTGCCAAAATAAACACGCCCAACCGTGAGGCCGGTGAAGCCGTTCACATCCACTCGGCCCCCATATGCAGTCAAAGATGTCGATCCGCCATCAGTAGGCGTGGCAGCATCGTAATTTGTTGCATAGTCGTCAGTGATGCTGAAGTTTCCAGTCCCGATGAATGATATCAATGGCGTGGCACGCATTGGCGCGGGGAAGATATAACGAATGAATGAACGGCCAGTGGTCGAAGCCGCACCAGCAGCACCCGCCGAGCTGTCATAGACGCGAGAAAATACCTGACAGAGCGCCAATTCGTCCGCTAACGATCGGAATGCAAGAGGCGTCGCCGTCAATGCGACCTCGAGTTGAACCTTGCCAATATCGAGCGTAACGTTTTGCGCCTGCGCACTGTCGGTCCAGAAGAACACATGCAGATTGTTCATCGCCCCAGAGACGACGCCAGATAGAGAGACCGTCGCAAGCGCGTTCGCTGTGAGCGCGGTTGATCCTGTTACGACGACTGTCGTTGTGGTTCCAATGAAGAAGTTAGCCGGCGTATATGTGGTCGAAGTCCAGTTATTGACGATGTTAAGTGTCACCGCATCTGCCGTTCCGGTCCACTCAACAATGGCATAGCGCAATGTTGTGGATGCTGACATGCGTACCCTGGCGGATAGGGTAACAGTCTGTCCCCGTACATCGATAATGTTTGCAGAAAGTAGAGGCTGGAGCACTCCAAATCGTTGAGCAGACACGTCCGATTGCGTCACCCGCATCATGAAAGGCGTCCCATTCTCAACATTTGTCAGCTGAGACGGCGTAATAGGATTGAACTGATTTAGATGCACCCACTGATCAAACCAGTAGGTTACGTTAGCTGCAGTGCCAGATCCCGCCTGATTGATTTGCCCCGATGGATTGATGACCCGGTTTCGTAAGCCAAACGCTCCGTCAAGCACTCCTGTCGCGGGCGCCCCCCACGTCCCGTCACCGCGCCAGAAAGTCGCAGATGAGGCAGAGGTGCCGCTGTTCAAATTTGTAACAGGCAGATTGCCCGTAACGCCAGTTACAAGGCTAACGTTCGTAATCGTATTACCAGCTCCGCTGAGCGTCTTGTTCGTAAGCGTGTCAGTGGTAGCGCGCCCGACATAAGTATCTGTGCCTTGGAAGGTTAGAGTCGTTCCGTCAGTGCCCGCCACAGTAAGTGAGTTCGAGAAGGTGAAGGTTTTCCCGGCCCCTCCCGTGAGGGTATAGGTTCCGCTGGTGAACGTGTTTCCGTTAACCGTCTTGTTGGTGAGCGCCTCAACGCCCGCGATCGTTGCCAGCGTCCCTGCGGTCGGAAAGGTGACAGCGGTCGCCCCCGTCATCGTAAAGGTAGAACTGAACGCACCGAACGTGGTAAGCGCGCCTGCAAGCGTGAGGCCGCCCCCGAGATTCACAGCACGATCCGCGTTGTTGACCACGAAACTCAGCGTGTGCGCGGCGGATAGGGATTCAGTTGCCGCCAACGTTAGATCGAAGGCAGATACACTGCGCAACGAAAGTGCCGTGAGGTCGGTAATAGCTCCGCTATTGATAATCGGGGAAGCGATTGTCGGCGCTGTATTGAGCACAACCGCATTGCTGCCCGTCGTGCCATTGCTGAGATCGCCTGCAGCCGGCTGCGTCGCCAGCGGTTGCCCATCAGCGCCGATTTGGCTGATCCATTTATGCGAAACTGCGGCGAGCGATTTGACGCCGCCCAACGTGGCCGCAGACGGATTCGGAATTTGACCCGGCGCAATCTGACCCGAGATATCCGAGAACGCCAATAGGCCGATGAAGGCCGTCTTGTCGCCGACCTTGTAGCGCTTGCCGTCGCTGGTAACGAGGCAGGTGATGCCATCGTTCGGGGTCGTAGTGTCTAGTGGGTCGAACTGAAAAAGGACACTGTTTTGCAGCAGATATAACGGCAGCGTCCCAGCATTCGGATCGACCGCAACAAAATTGGTCACGCTTTCGCTGGTGTCCAGGCAATAAACGAACCGCCGCGTTGCCATGGCGCGAACCAAGGCCTTGTCGGCGGCTCCCAGAACCGGAAGCGCCGCGACAGCTTCATGATTGGTTGACATTCTAGCTCACATTCAAAGCGGCAAGCACGAAGGGCCGCTCATCGGCCGCAGCGGTCCAGTCGGTTTCGATAGATGGATCGTATTGAGATAGAGAAATATCGATCGACGAGAACGAATTTGAAAAACCCCACGAGGTTACGAACCAGATGCCGTTTGCCTGCGGAAATAACCGACTATCGAAATTGACGGTATTGCCAACCAACTCATCAGAGCAGTTAGCAAGAATTTCCACATCGCAACCGCACGTCAGTTGGGCGCCAAGTCGAGAGGTTTTAAGAAATGCCTTTGCCAGCCGTTGGGCGCGGCGGTTGTCTAGCGTGAACGGCAAGCTGAGCGTCGCGTCAAGCAACTCGCCATCCAGCAATTGAAGATCTGGCCTGGAGAAAACTGGACCAACTGTCGTTTGATATTGGCGATCTGATGCGACGAATTGTGTTTTAACGCGATTGATCATGTCGCGCTTTGGCTTTGCCGCGCGATAGTCGACAGCCCCCGTCAATAACCCATCATAAATAGTCGTGACCGGATTGCGCGGCGCCGAAGACGAAACCCATGATTTTCCAGCACTTTCGAGGACGAAGCCGCGGTTTGCAGAGAGCATCCCAGCTAACACAGTCGCGGGGGATTGATTTAGCGTGACAACGCCGTCGATCGTATTGCGCTTTATGAACGCGCCGTCCTTGCACCCAACAAGGCCGTCATCCCAGTCGGCGGCGCTCGCGACCTTACCCCAATCCATACGTGATGGATTAATCCTACCGCCGAAATGCTGCGTCAAATAATGTGCCTGTACCAGCGCCGCGTTGTTGCTGAATGACCACGTAGCTTCAGCGGCCGCGACAGAGTTTGGATCGCTCGGGTCCCAGCTAAGAATGTGACCCGGATTGCGAGGATCTGGAACAGCAACCCCATCAACAAGAAATAGTGGATTCGGTCGCGACACCTGACCCCATAGCGCGGTGAACTCTGGATAATCGACGCCATAGTGATAACGAATGACCGCCGTTGCGATTCCCTGCTGACGAAACGAGGCATCGAGATTCGAAAAATCATTGTGCAGCAAAGGATCGATAGCCTGCGTAGGCGATCCGAGCCGCAAGCAGACCTGAAGACGACCGGGATAATTCGGCAGGCCAGCAACCGGCACTGGTGTCAGGATCGAGTTTGGCGTGAAGGCCGCGAACGAAATAGATTGAGCACCTATCCACATTTGGCGAAAGGCCGAAACCTGTTTCGCGCAAATCAGAACGCCTTGATAGAGGTATGGCGGCTTCACGGCCTCAAAAAATAGAGCGCCACCAACCTGTGCAGTGCCGTAGATAATTCGCTTTGATGGGATCGCCTGGCGTTCGTTGTACTTTATGGCCGGCGCATTGAGCGCAGTCGCACTCGCACTCGCACTCGCACTTGCGCCGATACCGGAACCAGAACCGGAGCCAGACAGGGGCGCCGCGCCGTTTCCCCTGAGCGCAGAGACGGCATAATTTACGCCGATCGATATACCCACGCCGACAATCGCGCCACCGACAACGCTAGCAAATCCGCCGATTGCGGCGCTGGAACCGAAGATTCCCGCAATCAATTCGGTTAGACCGATCGCAGCGGAAACCGGCTCTGCCCTCAGCACTCGCTCGGACGAAGAAAGATTCACATAAGATTTTCTAAATCGCGACTGGCAGGCCTCGAATTCCGCGGTCAAGCGCGGGCTTTGCTGAATTCGATTCAGTGCCCAAGCCGCAACGTGAGGTTCAACCATCTCAGACCACGGACCACATGATGCGAACGACCTTCGATTGCAGCGCAGTCCAACCAGACTCATTGCGGCCGACAAACCAGCCCGGAGCGCGGCAGATCACGGTCGATGGAACGCCGTTGAGGATGGCCACGCCGATGTCGCCGACCCGCTCCGCGCCTTCATTAATCCGACGCCATCTATGCTTGCGTGCAGAGGCTCGCAGTGCGCCCGCCAGTCCAACCTTACCCAAGACGCGCCTTGCGCCGATACGCGTTCTGTACCGCCCCCTGAAGCGCTCAGCCGCGTCATAGCCCAAAGCATCCTTCAAGATATTGGCGCACCAGAGCGCGCAGTCGTCCTTGCCCCACGCCATTGGATCGCGAGCAGCCATCCCCATCTCGACGAGCAATGACGCTTCAAGACGCTCGCGATTCAACTTGGAGTCCATTGGATATTTTGATTTTGCAGACCGGCGATAAGGTCCAATCCCGAGTCGCTCGGGAAAATCAATTTCTGCTCTTCCGTCGTCCACGATTCATTGATCGCGCGTTCCAGCGTATAGAAGCCCGTTCGCGCGGTGATCGAAATTCCCACAGTTCCGTTGGCGGCTGCCGAGAACGATTGATAATCGAGCAATGCATCAACAATCTGATAGGGATCGCGGACCACGGTATTGCTGTCGCCCATGCACGCGAGCCACACCTTTCCGCTAAGGTTTCGAACGTTATCGTTCAAGGTGGCGACGATTGCAGGGTCGACACCGGCGAGCGAAAAATTGATTTCCTGAATAATCAAATCGCTGGTGTGCTTGATTGGCGTGACGGTTCCGAGCGTTCCGGAGCCGGTCCATGTATATCCGTTCCAGTTTAGCAAACCGATGCCAGACCAAAACCTCGCCGCGCCATTGGGGTGATTAATCTCGGCGAGAAGCGCAAGCGGATTCCGATTTCGTAACGCTTCTGCCATTCGAAATGTGAGCGGAGGCGACATGCGGTCAGAACCCTAAGAAAAAATACGTCGGGTGGGCACTAGGTGCAACGAACGAAGCGGTTCCCGTTCCGCTCGGACCCCTAACGTTCTCGATTGCCTCGATTAGCGAGAAGCCGAAGTCGGCGAGCATTGGCGCCGTTATCGACATCTCGGCCTGACTATCGTCGATCAGGTGAAATACTGAAGTGGGATTCTTCAAGATAACAACATCACCAACAGCAAATCCCATCCTCAGCGGAGGACGTATTTCAACGCCGGCCATGCCGCTGGTATTCGTCGCCGCGTCCACCATTATCTGATAGAGGTTCGGCGTTGCGCTTGGGATGCCGTTCGGCCGCAACTCAAAGAGATCGCCGCGCCTCAGCGCGCGCGGGATTGACGCTGGCAACCCCCCCATTATGATATACTTGTCGCCGCGCGATGCCGAAGCGACGACATAACAGACCGGCGGCAACAGCCCGGAAAGGAACCCTGACCCATCGGTGAAGGACGTTCCGTCCGTCCAATAACTCGCAGATGCGGCGAGCGACCTATTGTACTGTGTGTCTAATCTTGAGACGTCGCCGATTCTAATGAGGCCCGCCTGCCCGCCGAGGCGGGAAAAGAACGCATCCATCGCAGGCCATGTGTCGACATCTTGCGTCGAAACTGTTAATTTTGGCATCCACATTTGAACGTGCGGCCCATAGATAGAATTTCCTCCGGCCCATGGGCGCGGCGATGTTTGCGATGCAGAACGAAGCTGAAATGAGACCTTCGTGAATTGGTACCATTCAACCGGGTATTGATAAATCTCAGTCATCACCCGCCTGGATTATTTGAGCGATACTTTGCCATGGTCGCGGTGACATTGCGTTCGAAGTTTTTTCGATCTTCAGCAAGCACGGAGGCGATCCGCGCAACAACCTGCGCGTCGGCGCCGCGGGCGTCGATGTTTGGTGCGTAGGTAATGATGTTCTGCGGGCCGCCATTGTCGTTGGATGGCATCTTTCCGTTCGGCAATACCTGTGCGCCACGCGGCAGATTAACAATCTCCGGCCCGCGCTCGCCCACGACAGACCATCCACCTGGCGCGCCGTCAGTGCCGTCCGCGAACATGGGAAATGATATGCCGCCCATCATACCGGACGATGCGCCGGCGACGGCCGAAGTTGCCCCGACGCTCGCCGTAGCGCCCCCCAGGCCAAGGACGCTGAAAAGACTCCCGCCGCCGATAGTGTTCTGCAGGCTCCGCATCATCGGCTCAACGATTGTGACCTTGATGATCATTTGCTCAATCGCCTTGACGATCGCCAGGCCCATATCCGAGAATGCCTGACCGGCATTCTTCGCGCCCGTGGCAATGTCGGTAAGACCGGTCGTCAGATTCGTTTCGATCGCCGATGATGCGGCCTTGAATGCCGTGTTCACCTGAATTGCTGCAGCATAGGTGCTGTTGAGCGCGGCGGGGACGTCGTTGCCGTAAATGCCCTTGAGCTGGTTCGCAATCGCCACATCTTCGGCAGATAGAAACACGGTCTTGCCGTTGAATTCGATGGAAGATGCAACCTTAGCCTTTGCGAGCGCGTCCGCCGCAGCGGTTGCCCTGTCCTTCAAATCACTGAAGGCGTCGATCTGCTTATCGGTTTCCTTGCCGCCGTTAGCCATTACTGCGGCCGTTTCGGCGGCCTCGGCTCGGAATCCCGCAAGAGCAGCATCGCCGAGGCCTACCGCCTTGGCGTCAGCCAACTGCTGCTCGGTGTGTTTGGTCAGCCTATCGATCGCGGTATCAACAGGATCATTCGCGACGTCCTTGAGCGGCAGCACGGTCGTTCCGCCAGTAATGTTCACCTGTGCGGGCTTTTTGTCGTAAAGCGCCGAGAGTTTGTCGAGAAGCGCGTCAACTTGGGGAATCGTTGCATCTTCTGGCAACCCAAGAACGCCGGCCAGGGTCCGCGCCTTGAACGCGCCGAAGCTGGCTGCGTCACCATGAAGCGACTCCAGCATATCTCGCAGCCGCGCCGCGTCATTGATCTGATCGTTCAACTGGCTTTTGGTTTTTTCATCATCTGGCGTCGTCCAGCGCGACACGGACGATCCGACAGATCCGACACCGTCGATGATTTCGCTGGCGAGCGTCGCCATCTGCACCAGGAGCGGCATTATACTGGCGATCGAGGCCTTAAACTGGAGGTCCCATGTCGCGATAGAGGTCTTCCACTGAGTGTCGAATACCTTTGCTTTTTGAATCACGTCATCGTCAATAGTGACACCAAGATCGGCCGCGGCCTTCTTTTGCGCCTCCATCGCATCGACTCCCTGACGCAAGAATGGCACCCAGTCCTTAGAGAGCCCGACAATATTGGCAATGCCGCGCTGAATTGCTGGCGTCGCATTCTGCATCATCGTGGAAATGTCGTTCAGCGCGGCTTTCGTCGAAATCAGTTGGCCGTTCGTATCTTTGATTGATACGCCGTTGGCCTCGAACAATTTTCCGAAGTCAGTCACGCCGCGGCTGGCCTCAGTCAGGTCGGCACCGATCTTATCCATGCCGGACACGAAATCCTTGTCAGAAAGGCCTGATGATTTTGCTGCAAATAGCGTCTGCTGGAATTCCAGAGTCGACATTCCGGCGCTGGTCGCATTCTCGGCGATGTCGACAAGCTGCTTATTCACTCCACCGACGTAGTCAACAAAGCCTCGCAGCGCCGTCATCGACCCGATAAACGCGACACCTACGCCGGCGACCGCTAGCGTCGTATTGGCGGCAGATGACGCCGCGCTGCCCATCGACTGCGAGAAGCGATCTGCTCCCGACGTATTGGCATCGATGACCAACTCTGTAACGACGCTCTGGGCCATTAATTATTCCCAGCCGACTTAGATTGCGCGGCTATAAAGATGTCATCCAGGTCTTCAATCGCCGCGACTTCCCACGGCGCCAATCTCACGCCGGACAGACGCAGGAACGCATCGAAGTCAGGCCATTCGATCGGAGAGATTGAGAAGCCGTTTGAGCCCTTACGCCGACGTAGCCGGACAAAAGCCGACCAGAGATAGACCAGAGCGTCAGGAAGGCGCGGCCCGTAGAGTTCGGCCTCAAGTTCGGCGCGGCGCTCGTCAGTCTTTGCGCGAGCCAGAAGGCCTTCAAGGATTTCGCGATATGAATGACCGTCTTCTATTGCGGTCATAGAGAATTCGTGTTTTGCGAATGCCCTCAGCTCTTCGCGGAGGGCTGAATAAAATTTTCGTCCTCTTTCAGGAATGCCATCACCTGGCCATAGAGCCAGCCCTTGCGGCGATCGAGGAGAAGCGTTCGCGCAGCATCGGGTGTGAATGTGATTGTTTCATCACCCATCTTAACAGGCGTAAACGTCTTCAGTCGCGCTATGATAGCATCGATATTTTCGGATCGAAGCTCATCAACCGACTGCTCTTTGACCTTATATTTCTTGTTGTTGATGCGCGCTTGCTTCTGATCGTATAGATCATTCAGGGCGGCTTTTGATGCGCGGTCTGCGACTTCGATTGTTTTGGGATGTCCGGGACCGTAGAAGGTCCAGAGCCAAGTAGTCGGCTCGTCGGTCGTTGGATGTTTGATGGCGAGGGTTGCCTCGTCCTGCGCATCCGCAGAAGCAAGGTCGAAATCGTCGGCGGACATGCGGTTTCCTTAAGTGAGGTTTGAAATCTGGACGCTGACGGATGTATCGTCAAAACCCGTTCCAGTCGTGTCGTGCCCAATTAACGCGGCTGGAATGGCGATTGTGACTGTTCTGGCGCCGCCGGCCGTGCTCATCGGCGACACATCAGCGCCACCGAGCGAGAAATTCGGAACGTTGATGCTGATGAAATTCTTCGGCTCGGCCATGTTGTCTACGGCCTTGAGGCTGAGCGAATAGCCGGTTTCGTTCAGGAACCCTGAAATATAGGTCATGTCCTTTTGCAGGATCGTAAGATTCATCGTGACCTGATTGAGGCCCGGAATCACGGTCGGCGAAACCTTGCTGCCGACAACCTGAGGTGCCACGGCGCCGTTATCAACCGTGAGATCAAAAGCCGTGATATCTGCCACGTCGACACCACCGAGCCGTAGCGTCGCGTCCAGCGCGGCCATGGGCGGATTGGCGATCAGCGTCGGCGAAGTCAGCACTGCCGCTCCGGTGCTGGCGGTGAATGAACCGGTTCCGACCCATGAGGGGTCGAACATAATGAGGCCATTCGGCGCCATCTGGAACTTCATTGATTTCCAGAAGCAGTCATTGAAGAGCCGGCTTCCCGAGATGTCTGACTCGTATTCCTCGATCGTGAAGTAGCGGTTCACCAAAGAGCCGGCCGCCGGCATGATAACTTTACGGCCGCGGCGCTTGAGCGTGGCCGTCGTGTCCGCCGTACCGTTAATCGTCAACGTCTCGGCAACGGTGATCGTTGTTGCGGAGAGGGCAGTAATCCGGAAATTCTTGTTTTGGTTGGCGACCGTGGAAGTCGTCGGAAGCATAATGACGTCGTTGACGCGGAAACCCTTCGTGATCGGATTTCCGGAGGCCCAGATGATCGTATTTGCGCCGAAGGTCATAGACGTAAAATCGGTCGATGTTGCTGTGATTTCCGAATCCCACGTCCCGCGCAAAACAGACTGCATAATCTGATCGGCTGACTGAGTTGATAATTCAGTTGCGTAGGGGCCGCCAACCGCTGTCTGCATGCCGTGTCGACCCTTGACGGGCTGCGCGTCCTGGCGGATTTCTTTCGACTGAATTGCCGCCTTGGTTAATTTGCCGGGCGTTCCGCCGGTCTGCCGAATGATCGTACCACCGCCGCCGGTAGCGGGTGTGCCGAGCGCGGACTGGAGAAGGAATGCGGAATAGCCGTAAAAATTTGACTGATAAACCACGGCTTATCTCCTCGTACAGCGCGTCAGGCGCGGTGAAAGTATTGGAATGGGGTTGAGACTGTGACGCGAAACGTATTGCCGGCCTGGACGCCTTCGATGTTCGCGATACTTCCGCCGTCTGGAGGGTTCGGCGCAATCGTTCGGATGTACGATCCATTGGCGTCGACATAGAACAGAGCGGCCCGGAAGATTTCTCCGGCGGTGACCGCGAGCCCCTGCGCGCGATCCGCCCCCTCGTCTATCGGGACGAGGATATGAAGCAAGATCAGCCCGTCATAGACGAAGAACCGGTTTCCCAAATTTCCGAAGGTGTATGGATCGCTCTTCGTCCCCGAGACTTCGCAAACCAAGAACGGCGCCGGGTTTCCTGTATTCGGATCGATCGGCGGAAACGGAGGGGGTGGCTGCTTGTTGACGTAAACGATCAGCGTTTTCGGATTGTTCGACCCGTCGACCCATTGCGAAACGAGCCGCGATTTGATCGCGGCAACTGCACCGGCATAATCTGGCATTGATTTACCTAGCCGTTACGATTATCGCCGGTTGCCTGACGAGCCAATCTCGAATGGCCTTTGCATTCCCGCCGCGGCGGCGGCCGGCGGCGCGGCCCGCTAGAGACTGTGAGTAGGCCTGAACTGATCCAAACCGCACCGGCATCCACACAAATTGAACATTGGCGCTGTTGCCGTATCTGGCCGCGACAAGCGGAGCGGTTTCTTCGTAGACGTGAACCGGAACACGCAGCTTCAGATTTCCAAGTTCAATCTGTCTCGCGTATGGCTCTGGGTTCGAAAATTCTAAGGCTTGCCCTGGTTGCCAATTCTTCGCGTCAGGGACATTGTGCCCGTCGATGAAAAGCATGTGGCTGTCGCGATAGAGGCCAGGATGCGGATCCTTACCTGAACCCACCGGCGATCGATCGCGAAGCGTCTGCAGAACGAACTTGGCGATATCGTCCATGTAGAGATAGCGATAGACGATCTGGCTCACTGGTCACAGCTTGAAAGAATCGTAAGACGCGTCCTGGACGCCATCGATTGATTTCGTCGCAGAGCTCGGATTGTTCTGCTTGATCATTTCTCGGTTTGCGTCATCTGCCGCCATCACCATCTGACGCCTAGCCGTTTCTAGCGCCGCATTCGTCGCCAGCATGAAGCCGTGTTCGTCAAACTTCCACCTTGAGCGGTCGACGCCGTCCGCGTCCATCTTCCAGCGCGAGCGATCGACGCCATCGCCCGTGTAATTCGGATCGTTGATGTTTGTGACGAGATTAACCATTAGCCAGGCCCCGTAACGCGCATATTTATGCGGACCAACTCGCCATTAATGAATTTCGGATCGCAGAACGCGACCGTCCGCGGCGCAGCACCTCGCAGCAAAACCTTGTCCGGCCCATTCATTCGCGGCACGCGCTGGTCGACATTGAACGGAGGGAGTAACGGTACCTGCCCGCCAGGCCACTGCGCATTGTTGATCTGTGTTGGCGACATGGTGACATGAAGGTCAGTCGCAGGAATTCCTGCTAGGATTTCCTGCACCGTCGCAGCATCTACGCGCGCGCGACACATCACGTCGATATTGATTTGATTCGGTGCGGTCCCGACAATCCTGCGAAGGATGATGTCCTCTCCCGCCTGCGCTAGCGCGTCATCTAGCGCGGCGACAAGATACGACATCTTACGCCTTCGAAACGCCGTTGACGGTCAACTGTTCAGGCTGCGACTGAACGGATGTACCGGACGAGTCGCTCAAAGTAGGGCCGCCGTTCGAGCCCTCCAGGGAGGCAACGAAGTTCTCGACATCGGTCACGGCCTGCTCGGTTGCGGAAAGCTGCGCATTGGCCTTCGCAAATGCCGCGCCAGTGCGCGTGTTAGCTGCGTTGACCCGGTCGAGCAACTTGCTCGCCTGGTCTTCAAGACCGTGCTGTAGGGTTGCCATCGCGTTTGTGAGGCCTGCGAGTTTCGGCGTCATTTCAGTTCCCTCAAGTAATTCGGGGTGTTTGGACAGAATTTGCAGCCGCAATTTCAAATGCGAGATCGCGACGAAGGCAGTCAGGCGGTCCATTTCATCGGACGGAGGCGCGAACGTCTAAGGTCGTATTTTGATAGCTGCCTGTCACCGCAAGGAATAGGGCAAGCTGATCGCCCAGAAGGCCATTCGTGAATCCCTCGGCTGCGAGGTCGGCATAGGACGCGATCCCCGCAGGCACCGCCGCAATATTGCACCACTTCAGAACAGAAGCGTTCGTCAGATCCCATCGGGCTATTTGATACCAGACGGTTCCTCCGTCCAGCGAGGTTGCGACGATCGGGGTAACCGTTCCAGAGCCAGAGCCAAATTTGAAATTCATCGTCAGAGTGACGCCAGACATCCCATTCAGGCCGACAATCGGAGAGATAATCTTTTGCGTCATTGCCGCACCGATCTGCGGCGTGGCGATGGCGAAGGTGCCGGCGTTGTCCATATCGAATCCTTCAGGCCGCCAGAACCGCTACGCGATAATTGTCTAGGACATCGGTGATATCAGGCGACATGTTTCCGGACTCCGCGCCCGTAGCCACCCACCATTGTTGCTCTAGTACGCCGATCACGTTTTGCTGTTTCAAATTTGGATCGCGACCCTTGGCGATGAGGCGTCGCGTAACCATTCGAACGACAGCATCTTGCACATCAACTGGAATGGTCGTGAAGCCGCCGATATAAACAACGACGATCGGATAGACCGGCCACAGTTTCGGATAACCGCTAGTGTCGAGGCGGATCAATTGACCGTTCGTCGCGTCGATTTTGAAATCGATGTCCTGCACCAAAACGATTGCGTTCTCGGTAACAGATGTGACCGATTGTATGGGCCATCGCGAAAGCTGAAGATTTTGAATGCCGCCTGGAATGATCCATGGCCACAGGTCGCGCTGCGCCCAAAATGACTCTGTGATGGTTTCAGCTGGAAAGACGCGATTGCAATACTGCGAGACCATCACCGATGCGCCAGTGAGATACCGTTGCAACGTTGCGTTCTTCGAATTGTCCCTGATATCCAACTCGTCCTTGATGGCGTCCAGCGTCACCAGGTCATAAGTCTTCGCGGCCGCAGTGATCGTTGTTACGACCTTGATGTTCATTGACCGGACCTTAAACGATAACCGACGCGCCGACGGTTGCAGTCGCCGCCGAGGTGCCGCCAGTGATCACGGCTTGCACGCGCCATACGCGCGGCAATGGTTGCGGCGTGGAGATGTTGGCCGTAACGGGCGCACCGGGATATGCCGTAAGCTGCGTGGTTACGGCCGTCGTGATCGCAGCGGATGACAGGATGTTGTAATACTTGCCGCTCGCAAGGTCTTTGCCCTGCAGGTTGATGACGACGCTGGTCGTGGTCGCCACAGTCATATCAAAGACGACCTGCGCGCCCCGGCCGTTGTAGTTGGTCTGGTCGGCCGAATTGATCGTTCCAGCCGCCTGAGCCGTCAGCGTGAGAAGCGCCGCGGTGTCGAAGTTGCCCATCAACGGCGAAAGTGGCCGCTTCGGGTCGGGAGCGTTCGGATTGTACGTGAAGATCACAGCATCTTCGACGCCCACCACACTTTGCGTCAGAGGCATGTTCGGGCCGAACGCATCATAAAGCCCGAACGTGCTACCGCTGGTGACCACCGGATTGACCAGCTTGACCGTGGTCGGACCCGCGCCGATAGCCGGCAGATTGTTCTTGGAGATGATTACTTCTTCAACAGTCGCGCCATTGGCGCCGACGCTCAGAAGAATGGATTGACCGAGCACAAGACCGCTGATCCACGGATTAGCGGTAAAGACGAGATTGGCATCTCCGGCAACAGTCGTTGTAATCGCCGCAGAGACGCTGTTCTTGCCCTGAACGTTCCGGTCGGCGTCCAGGGTCCAGCCGGACGCAAGGCCGTTCGCGAGCGGCGGGCCGCCGGAATTGCTCTCGAACTCGGCAGCGATCGCAGCACCAATGCCTTGCGCTGTCGGGCCTTCGCCGGAAAAATCGCGCGCGCCGTTGCCTAGGAAAGTCTGCACCGTGTAGGGAGCCGTATGGGTGAACAGCGCGCCGCCTGCCGGGA
>WNFI01416317.1_pt1 | contig 20163 bp, 21 predicted proteins | sample 5400471 | NCBI WGS metagenome assembly WNFI01 (sample SAMN13153348, study PRJNA577476) | soil metagenome | isolation source: 100 cm saprolite on Douglas fir-dominated hillslope | place: USA:California | collected 2013-09-17
GAAGCTCCGTTGTCTGTCGACCGTGGTGCTTTCCCGTCGCTAGATCAGATGACGTTGGCTGTTGCAGCAACACGCTGTCCTGTTGACGCAGCCAGCCCTGGATCTCATCGAGCAAGGGTTCAAGCTCCTCGCGCGGAATGGTCGCATACGCACGACTGGCCTCCACCAGGGCGGTGAAGAGCCCGAGCGACCAGGTGAGATGCGTCATCCACTCAGGATGGAATTGCACCCCGACCCACCAGCGTGCGGTAGCCGTCTCCTCGAAAGCCTCCACCACGCCATCAGGGGCAGAGGCAGACACCACCAGATCCGGTGCCAGCGTCTCCACTGCCTGGTGATGCATGGACAGCACCGGGTCGATGGTATGCCGGTCAAGTTCGCCATTCCCGCGCACCGCCAGTGCAAACCTGCTCTCCGGGCAAGGCAATTGAATGGGATGCATGCTCCAGTTCGAGGAAGAGACTCGCCCTCGCGCGCGATGACGCAGCAGCGGTGGACGCTCTTTGGGCCATTGTGCCTGCAAATCCTGGTAAAGCGTCCCTCCCAGCGCTACGTTCATCAGTTGCATCCCCCGGCAGATGCCCAACGTCGGGATGCAGAGCAGCCAGGCCAGCAGCGCGACATAGCGCTCCCACACGTCTCGCCACACATCAGGTGTCTCAGTTTGCGGATGAGGAGTCTGGCCGTACAGGCAGGAGTACAGATCACCACCACCGGTCAAGATCAAGCCGTCAAGCTCCCGGATCACCGGCCAGAGCAGATCAAAGAGCAGTGTAAAGGCATGCTCATCGCTCAGCAGGTGGAATGGGTCGAAGCCCTCGATCGGGGGTAGCGTGGGAATGAGGCAAGGAAAGCCCCCGACCTCCAGAATGGCATAGGCGGTCGGGGCATCAGCGGCAAAAACGGGCCAGCCGCCATCCCGCGTATATCCAGTTGGTGCAAGGATGCCGATGCGCGGTCGAGTGCGTTGGGTTGGAGAGTACTGCTGTTGCTGCTCTGCTATCCACAGAGCCAGACGATCACTGAGGGAGGCATCCTCAGGGTCCTGAATACCCGTTGGTGCAAGAAAAGACATATCATCACTCCTGTGTTGACGGGAAGATCGTTGTGCTCCCCGGTCTTCTACCTGTGTTCCTACTCCTTCATAGAAGCGTGTGGTGGCGACCAGCAGGCAATGCACCTCGTAAGTAAACCCACCACTTGGCAGTCACTGCTCCAGGTGAGCGCTACCTGGCGTGGTCTTGAAGTAAGCAAAATAGCAGTACCGGGCGGAATGACCTGGTACTAGACCGATGGAACTTTCCGTTCCATCGGTCAGATTCACCACACTACTCCAAGAACAAATGTACCAGATGTCAGGGAGAAAAAAGCATACTTCTTTACCGACTTTTTGCGTCACATTCACCCCTTTTTCTCGTCACAATATCCGGGTTAGAAAGTGCAATGATGTCTCAACTTAGGAATGTAGCCTTGACAGTGAAAAAACTGTTGAAAGCAATCGAGGCTTTAGCCCGAGGAAGTAGGCGCTTTAGTCCAAGGATTTTGCCAAAAACATGTTTGATGTCTAGAAAAGAATGGCAACCGAGGAGAGTAACATCGCCGCATTCCACTTGAAAAAAAGAAGAGGTGAGAGAATGGTAAAAATGACCGAGCCATCTCATGGCAAAGGTAACAAAAACAATCCAACAAACCATGAGCTATCAGCCTGCTCGTTCTTCCTATTTTGCTGATACCAAAGCCATCTTCTAGCAATTGACATAGGCCGCGCTGTATGGTATTGAATCAGTGAAAGGACGTAGATACATGGCAACACAAGAAGAAAGACTTACAGCGGTCGAGCAGTTCACAGAACAAGCAGCCGCACATATCCGAGACACCGAAGAGAACACAACTATCCTGCTTGGTGTGATCCGCAGTCAAGGCCAGGATATTAAGCGCATTTTTGAGCGCCTGGGCACGATGGCAGAACGCCAGGAAATGAACGAGCGATTCGATACACTTGCTTCACAACTGAGTGATCACACGGCAATGCTGGCGCAAATCCTCACTAAGCTGGATGAATTGAAGTAATTGACATTCTGCTGCTCACCTGTTACCATCACCTCATCTTTTTCCTATATAACTGCTAGCGTGGCTTCCGTGCTTTCATCGGTACGATCATTGTATTCCACTGCTTGAACCACCGTAATCACCTATCTCTCCTCTTTGATAGACTTTATGGTATTAGCGCCTTAATTGGTTGGGCACTGTGCGGTGCAATGACGGGCAAACGTACATATGCGTATATCACCACACGCTTCCATCCTGTTGAAGAAAAGGTATCTATTACATTAATTTACTCAATTTTTGCTACAAAGAAAAGTGGGTGGTACAGCCACATTAAGTGATAGAGGCTTAGTGAATCGAGCGTGATTTTCATAATTTTTCACCCTTGACCACCTTTTAATGTTGTTGTACCAAGTGGGTTTATTACGACAAATTTTGATGAGGAAAAAAGAATCACCGATTTTCCAGTCCACAACTTTATTCTTCATGGACAAACAGAAATTATGTAGCTGATACAATGCCTTAAAAATAGGATCAATTGATCATGGCAGATTGCGCTGCTTATATGTGAGCTTTCTGGAAAGAGGAGGCAAGGGGAAACATTTGGAGGGGGACCATATGTTCGCATTGCTCATTTTACCCTCAATAATTGTCCTCTTGATAATGCTTTCTTTATGGTAAGCGTTCTAGAGTATAAGCTCTATTTCGTATTGAGGTCACTTGCAATCCAAAGGGATGAAGATCGACATTAATAGTGCTAATTGCTCTGCGCAGGGGACGCATCGTTGTTTCTCTTGACTCCTGGAGTTGCTTGCGGACTGCTTCAACTGGCATGGGGTAGAGGTGCGTCAGCAAGATTTCATAGGTACTGTATTTGGGATAGGCTTGTAGCAGGGGAATTAAGACACGTATGCCGCTCGGAGAAATGTTCTGCACCTTGACTCTCCGTGCTTCGCCACCAGGTTCATCGTTCAGCATAATCAGGATCCGCTTCACTGGATTCACAACCAGCGTATGGTTTGCGGGTAACAGCCCTGGAAGAGCTAGATGGATCTCTTCTTCTTCCGGTATTCCAATATCAGCAGGTTCAGCATCGTAGTTTGTCATCAGGGGTTGCGGCGTGATCCCTTACTACAGGCGTAGGGTAGGTATCGAGGCCGAAGCTCCTTTCGTAACGGAATAAGTAGTCATGCATATCCTGGATAGGTGGCTGCAGGAGAATGAGCGTGACGAAAGAAATACACGAGAGGCCTGAAGTGTTGGAAGCCCATGTGGTCTCCCATCACCTACAAAAAGGAAGCGCTCTTCTCGCGAGTCCAGGTGCTCTGACTAGAACACATATTCTAAAATAACAAATGTAAGTATACGGATAGACACAAGATTTGTCAACTTCGCACCCTGCTTGATTGTTGTTTGTTGACTCTTCTATCAGAGATTTTTCCCTCATGACTTATACGTGTTCATCCCTTGCTCTACTCTGTCCATACATCGTCTAAACAGGAATGAGGCGAGATCAACTGGTCTGAACAGATGAACATGCGGTCTCTGCTATTCAGCACTATCACCGCATTTTTGAGCACAATCATTCCAAAAAGTCGGTAAACTTGTTTCACTTTTTTCCTACTCCACACGCTACACTGACCACCAACGGCGCTTCTGTCGGAAACGGCCCTCACTCCTCCAAGATGGGTGAGAATGGCAGAAGCGAAGCATCGGTAGAGGATGAGTCAAGGGGAGTTGTCTTCAGATTGGTCAAGCGTTTTTGGCACAAGTACTAATGAGAGTAAAAAGATGTTGGCATTCCATATAGGGAACAAGAAGAACAAGCGTAAGCAGGAGATAGAAACATTTTCTCAACAGAACGCTGCTGAGGTAGTAAGCGCCGTGAATCAGGTGAGACATCTCTATCGGCATAGGTATTCTTACCGGCTGGTTTTTCTGACAGTACTGACGCTTATTGGATTCTTCGTGCTGGCTGGATCAGGAATCAAAACGACAGGGATACCTGCACATGCAACTTTGACACAACATACGTCGATGAGCGCATCTTCTTCTCCTCAACCATCACCTCAGGGAACGACGTTCTCTGGCTCAGGAGAAGCTTCTCCTCGTACTTCTACCATTCCGGCTTTCTGCGCTCCCTTTGATGTCAACTGCTGGCTGAGTCAGGCAGCGCAGTGGATTGCACAGAACATCTTTAATGTCCTGCAGCCGCTGATCGATGCCATCAACCAGCGTTCGCTCAACTTCATCACGCAGACGCCTGCTGCAGGCACCTACCAGAATGCCACGGTCATGCAATTTACGACATGGTCCATCAGTGTCGTCAATGCGGCAGTGGCCATCTTTATCGTCATCGCAGGCTACAACATCATGATTGCCCGCCAGATCGGCGCCGATTACTATGAACTTATGGAATTCCTGCCGCGCCTGGCCCTGGCAGTGCTGGCGGCCAACTTCAGCCTCTTGTTCATTCGCCTGTTCATCGACCTGGAAAACGCGCTCAACCAGGGCGTGATCGGCCTGTTCACCCTCACCGCGCTGACCAACGCCATCGTGGGCATCTTTCATGGCAACCTGCTGGGTGCGGGACTGCTGGCCTTTGTGCTGGCCATCGTCCTGGGCGTGATGGATCTGCTGGTAGCCTGGCAGATGCTGGTACGCCTGGCGCTGCTTATCCTGCTCATGGTCCTGGCCCCGCTGGCCTTTCTCTGCGGCGCGCTGCATCACACGCAGGGGTATCTGCGCCTGTGGATCTCAACCTTTGCAGCTACCGTCTTTATCCAGTTTTTCCAGGTGTCGGCCCTGGCGATCGGAGGCACGCTCATTTCCTACGTGGCAGCAGCCAACCTGTTCAATCTGGGTGGCACGCTGCTCTCGATCATCACTAGCAGCGCTGTGCTCTACCTGGTGCTGCGCATTCCAGGCATGCTGCGCATCTACGCGCTGCGCCCGGTTGCCGACGCGGGTCCGGCTGCGGTGCGGGCAGCACAGGGAACGGTTGGGTCTGCCGTGAGTACGGGACTCCGGCTCATGGAACTCTTGTAAGAAGGAGGTCGCACCAGACGCCATGACCAAACTTATCGCAGCAGTAGGTGGAGTGCTGCTGATCGGCACGACTCTTGTCCTGCTCTTTACTGCGCTCTTCTCGGGACAGATAGCAAGTTACAGTGGAGGGGTCTGTCTCCCAGCCATGGCAACAAGCACCGCAGGGCTCTCCCCGACCACCTCAGCCTCTCCTCCAGAAGGAGTATCCTGCTACCCGCCATCCGGTAATGGTAGCGGGGTAGCACAGGTGGCGCTGACCATCGCGGCCCATCTCTACGGCAATCCGGATACCTGGTACGATACAGGCATGCCACAGTCGGTGGTGCAATTCTGGGCGAATGCCTGTCCCATGGGATCTGGATGTTGGGCTGATCGGCAGGAAGGAAGCTTACAGTGCGTGCTGCTGGTGACCGCTTCCTACGCACTCGCAGGCTCACCCTTACCAGCCGCAGGCAAGGCCATCGATTTCTGGTCGCTCTACCAGCATCGCCCCGGCTGGATTGAGGTTCCCTCGGCCATAGCGCAGCCGTCCGAGCGCGGAGTGCCGATGCCGGGAGACATCATGGTTTGGTATGATCCTCCACCACTGGTAGGGCATGTTGCTATTGTGGTGGGTGTCAAACCACCGCTGGCTGGGCACCATGGTGCTGTCACGTTTGCTGAAGCCAATGGCCCAGGCCCACTGGTGACACAGACCTTACTACTCGATCTCTCGGTGGTGACCTGGTCCAATCCCATCCCGTACAGCGTGCTTGGCTACATCAGACCCGCTGGCAGTACACATTAGCGTTCGAATGGAGGCCATTGCAGACAGGAGCTCAAGCATCAGGTATGCAATCGCTTTCAAACACGTGTCTCTTCAATTATAGAACAAAAGAAAGGTCTCGTAAGGTGAGCGCACTTCTCATCTATGCTCTGATGTCTCTCCCACTCATCGTGGCGAGTATCTCTCAGTTCTTCACCAATCTGGAAAAGGATGTGGTGACGTTTGCCCTCACTGCCAGTACCTTTTTCTTTGCGTGGGCAGCCATCCTGTACATGACGTCGGGTGAGAATCAACGCCGGATTGACTACGCCAAAATGTCGTTGTACGCGGCCCTCACCGGCCTGGCGCTTGCCTTGCTGGCAGGGACGATTGCCGGGTTAGTCAAGAGTGCAGCGGCAGGCCAATGATGGTATTCACATAGTACGTGCATGATCACACAAGCTGATACACAGAAAGAGGAGCTATCCATGCAAGCAACACACAAAGTCCCGACCCATATAAGCCTACCTGATAAAGTCGTCTTCGGCTTGACGGCCCGACAGTTACTGCTGCTGCTCATCGGGTGCAGTCTGGGCTATAACCTCTGGGTACATTTCGGTATGTTAGCAGCCTTCGCGCTCCCCGCGCAGGTCCTACGCATCGAGATTGCCCTGGTACCTGCAGGAGTAGCAGTTGCCCTGGCCTTCATCACTGTGGCAGATCGACCACTGGAGGTCTGGTTGCTGGTGCTCGTGCGCTACTGGCAACGGCCACAGGTGTATCTCTGGCGTAGCTTGCGAGGATGGGAGCAGCAACAGCAAGGTCCGCGTGATCGGGCTTCGCCAGGCACAGAGGCCATGTGGAGCAGTGCCTAGGACGGGAAAGTGAGGAGCAAGCATGGGAAAGCAGCCAGACACAGACACTATGCAGCACAAAACCAGGAAAGGCAGCGTCCAGTTGGAGTTTGTACGGGTACGAGAGATTGCACACAACGTGCTCTGCCTGGTCTCTCCCACCGGTCCAACGCAGCGCGAGTATCGGGCCATCCTGGAGGTCTCCGCCACCAATTACACCCTCAGGTCAGAGGAGGAGCAAGACCTCATCATCGCCGGCTATCGCGCCTTGCTCAAAGCCCTGGCCTTCCCCATCCAGATCCTGGTACGCAGCCAGCAACTCGATCTCAGACCCTACGTGCAGGGCCTGCTGGAAACCTCAGCCACCACACTGCACGATGCCACCTGGCGAGAACTGGCGCTCTCCCATGCGCAGTATGTGCGAGAGCTGGCTGCACGACGTACCCTGCTTGAACATCGCTTTTACCTCATCCTCCCTGCCGACCACAGAAGCGACACGAAGCCGCATGCTTGGGCTGGCCTGCTCCCCTTGGGCAACAAAGGCGCACGGAACAGAGCAGAGAGTCTGGAACACGCGCAGCAGCAACTCGACCTGCGAGCAGAGGTCATGGCGCAGCAGCTGGCCTCTTTTGGTCTGCAGTGCCGCCGCCTGTCAGGATACGAACTTGCTGCCCTCTACGCGAGCTGCCTCACGCCAGACCGAGCCATGCGCTATCCGCTGCCACTCCAGGCCTTTGCCAGCGTCGGCCAACCAACACGCGTCAAGCAGCACAGGAAAACGATCATCTCCGGCACTGCCTCTGCACCTGGCACGGTATTCCCGCTTCAAGAGACAGGACAAGCACACCGCCAGCGTGAGATGCCTGCCCTTCCCATGCCAGATCTGCCACCCCTGGCCGATCTGCTTGCCCCGGCCAGCGTGGAAGTGACGCGCGATGCTATCTGTCTGGAAGGGGAATACGCACGCGCCGTAGCGGTCACCTGTTTTCCACGGGAAGTTTCCCCCGGCTGGCTGGCTCCCCTGCTCCTGCATGATGACATCACGGAAATCGTCTTTCATCTGCATCCCCAGGACAACGCAGCCATGCTGCGCCAGCTGCTGCGGCGCAAGAATACCTACCAGTCCTCGCGGCGTGTCAATCTCCGACGAGGCAGATTAGACGACCCGGAGACCCAGGTGGCCGAGCAGGACGTGGATGGCCTGATCAGCCAGCTTGCCAGCGGCGAGGAACGCCTCTTTGAGCTTGGCTTCTATGTCATCGTGCGTGCCTCTGACCGACGCAGTTTGGATGAACGCACGGATCGCATGATGGCGGTGTTACGCAACCTGTTCCTGGTGGCACATCCTACCACCTATGAGCATGCGCCTGCCTTTCGTTCCTTTCTACCCGAAGCCCGCGATGAGTTGCGGCGCACCTTTACCCTGGACTGTCGCAGCCTGGCCACGGCCTTCCCGTTTATCAGCAATTCCCTCTTCATGCCAAACGGGGTGCTGGTCGGCATCACACCCAATGGGGAACCGGTCGGCATCGATGAGTGGGGAGAGGCACTGGACAACCCGCATGAATTTTGTGGGGCCATTACGGGTGCAGGCAAATCCTATTTCTATAAGATCCGCATCATGCGCGAACTCTTGCTGCATCGCACGCGCGGCTTGCAAGTGTTCGTCATTGATCCTGAAAAGGAATACGAGGACCTCTGCAGTGCCCTGGGGGGAGACTTTGTGCGGCTGGCTCCCGGCTCCGAGCAGCATCTGAACCCCTTCGATTTGCTGCCCTCTGGCACCAACATCACTGCCTACCTGCAGGACCGCAGCCGGGGAGATCGGCTGGCCGAGAAAGTGCAGGCGCTGCATGCCCTCTTCGACATCATGCTGGCCGACCGGGGACCTGGTGGCGTCACCACGCTTCCCGCTGCTGGGCAATCTCTATGGGGTGCTCCGCAGCCATCTCTGCGGCAAAGATGAGTATGGGTTAGCCGATCGGCTGTACCGCTTTGTACAGGGCAGCCTGGCCGGTCCCTTTAACGCCCCCACCGACGTAGCACTGCACAAGCATCTCGTCGTCTTCGATATCCGCGATATGGCGGGTGAACTGCGGCCCATCGGCGTCTTTTTGATCACCGATTTCGTCTGGACGCAGGTGCTTCATATGACCAGACCCCGCAAGCTCTACATCGACGAGGCCTGGTCGCTCATCGAGCATCCTGAGGGCGGACGCTTCCTGGCCAACCTGGCCCGCCGGGCACGCAAACGCTATCTCGCTCTTGTCACCATCACGCAAAACCCGGAACTGTTCGCCACGGACGAGTGGGGCAGCGTCGTGGCAGCCAACGCGGCCACCAAGGTGCTCAAGAAACAAGATCGCACCAGTGCCGACGCCATCACCAGTCGCTTCCAGCTCACCGCTGGCGAGCGGCAGCGCCTGCTCACTTTTGGCAAGCACGAGGCGCTCCTGCTGGCAGGCGGCAAACGATCGGCCAGACCAGCAACCGACGCAGAAACTGGTCCCGACAAGCAGTGGGCACGATACGCCAGGGACACCTGTCAAACACCTGCTGCAAGAAGGGGAAGGGAGGGAGACACCATCGTGATGAGCTTTCGGCAAGAGCGCATACCAGACACGAACCCGGTTGACTCCCAAGAGCACTGCCTGGTCGTCCAGGTCGTGCCACCACGCACGGCCAGTAGCAGGGATATCGCGGCGCTTGAAACGGTGATGCAGGGATTGGCGCTGGATACACGTCATCCGGTTGCCTTAGAGATTGCCAGGACGGAGAGCGGGCGACAATTTCTCTTGCGTGCCACATCACTTGCAGCGCTGGAACACCTGGCCGACCAGATTCAAGCTCGCTACCCCCAGGCTCGCATACAGCCACTTGCAGACGACCCGCTCGACCTGCGAGCAGGAGAAACCGTCTCGGCGGTCGAGCTACGACCGGGAGCGGCCTCCTACCTACCATTGCGTTCGTGGCGCGAGCGAGAACTCCCCAGCGAAGGCACCGATCCGTTGTTAGGGCTACTTGGGGCACTCAGCCATGTGCCGGCACACCTGCGTGTCGTGACGCAACTGGCGCTGCTGCCACTTTCACCCACCTGGTCACGGGCAGATCGGCGTAGAGCAGTTGAACACCCGTTGGAACCTGAACGCCAACGGCAGCGCAGGGGGATGACAGCGTCAGGATCAACCGCACCCAGTACCGGGACCATCATCGCCATGGGCGTCCTGGTCGCGCTCCTCTTATGCTGGTATCGCTTCGCACAGAAGCTGCCTGCCTGGATGGCACATGCGGGAACCCTCCTGCTTCACGGGCAGAACCCACACCTTTCCCCACCACAGATGGCGGTAGTGATCACCGGCCTGGTAGGCGTTGGCCTCCTCGCACTCCTCCTCCTTTGTGGGACCCGTTGGGTGCTGCTGCGTTTGGGACACACAGCCATCTACGACATGCGCCTGGTGGCCGAGAAAACAGGACGCAGCGCCTATCGTGCGCGCTTGCGCCTGTTCGTCATCGACTCGATGAAATCATCCCGTCTTGCGTACGCCATACCTATCGTCAGTGGAGACAAAGGTCTCTACGCAAGCGAGAGCGCAGCAGAACCCACAGAGAGTTCCTTGATCGGCTGACGGGGGCATACCGGCAGTACCATAGCGCGGCTGGCGGCTACTTTGTCCCGCGTCACCTCTCCCAGCCGAAAGCACAACGCTTGCTGGTGAAACGCAACGGACCTGCTCACGTGTTGAGCGGCTGGGCGTCTGACATCGGGCGTTCACGCCATATCCTGAGCGTGGCCGATGTGGCGGTGCTCTGGCATCTGCCACAGGCCAGCGATCTCGCCGATCTTCCACTCTTGGAACGGGGACGTGCACGCACGTACCTTGCGCCACAAGAACTGACGAGCGGTGCTGGCTGGAGGATCGGCTGTTCTACCCATGCGGGGCATACCCTGCCGGTCTCTCTCACCGCCGACATGCTCCGCCACAATCTGCTGGCCATCGCCAGTACCGGTAAGGGCAAAAGTACGCTCTTTCTGCATCTCGCACGGGCCGTTCTGGCCGACAACACCACTCCACATGACCTCTTCGTGATGGAGCCCCATCGCGAACTGATCGAGGCGCTGATCGGACTCATGCCACCCGCGCGGCAGGATGATGTGGTGTTGGTCGATGGTGCCGATCTGGCGTACCCCCCGGGCATCAATCCGCTGGATGCCACGCTGGGCCGTAATCGTGATAAAGCGGTCGACAATCTGATCACCATCTTTGAGCGCATCTGGAGCACCTCCTGGGGGCCACGTACGGAGAATGTCCTGGAGTTTGCGCTCAAGACGCTCGCTGATGCCAACCAGCGCATCGTTGGCGCTGACCTGCAGCACGGACCGGATCGACAGTACACCTTGCTCGATGTGGTGCCGCTGCTGCGCAACGCGAGTTTCCGGCATGCCGTGATGGAGCAGGTGACCGATCCGGTGCTGCTGTCCTGGTGGCAGTACTACTATGAACCGATGGATCCGCGTTTCCAGATGGAGGTGATCTCCTCGGTCTTGAACAAGCTCTCCAAATTTGCGAGTTCGCGCACGACCAGGCGCATCCTGGGGCAGCCTCGTTCGACCATCAACTTCACGGAGCTCATCCGTGCTGGCAAGATTGTGCTGGTGAGCACCGCCAGCGGCATCGTTGGGGCCGATGTCTCAGCGCTGCTCGGCGCCACCCTGCTGGGCTTGTTTCACGTCTCACTGGCTGAGCAGGCCGAGGTCTCGCGAGCAGAACGCAGGCATTTCCTGGCACTCATCGATGAGTTTCAGGTCTACCAGGGTGCAGACTTCGGTACCATGCTGGCCGGGCTGAGAAAGTATGGGGGCAGCTTCGGGCTGGCGACGCAGTCACTTTCCTACCTGGATCGACTGGATCGTACGCTACGTTCCACCGTGCTCTCCAATGTGGATCATCTGTTTGCCTTTGCGATGAGTGGAGAAGATGCACGCCTGTTGCATGAGTTGGATGGCATCGAAGAAGATGATATCACCAACCTTGACGACTTTACCTGCTATGCCAAGCTATCAGTCGGTGGCAGGCGCTTGCCGGTCTTTTCGCTTTGCCTCGATCCACCGACTGTGGGTGATCAGGAACTGGCACAGCGCATCCGTACACGGAGCCGGCAGTACTATGCACGTCCGGTTGATGCCATCGATGCGATGATCAAGGCGTCCTTTGAGCGCACTGCCCCACCACGTCTGCTGACCAGGTTCAGCACCAACGGTCAGCGAGCGACGGAGGAAGACGAGGGGGGCAAGCATGGCATGCTGGCTCCTGCGCTCTCTGCTCCACCCGCCAGCGTGCAACCGGCGAGATCAGGGCGCCAGAAGCATCGGGGCAGGAGTGGCAAGGCAGCACGCTCCGTACAGGAGCAACCTTTGAGCATGCCGCTCGTGTACGAGGAGTAGGGAACAGGAGATCGGGAGGAAATGGAGTGATTGCCAAAGCGCAGAGTGGCTCAACCAGCACACGCATCCCCATCCATAGACGCATCACGCAGCAAGAGGTACAGGAACTTCTCAAGCGACTGCACCCGCTCGACATGCGGTTGCTTCAATGGTTGCTGCGCTATCCGTTCCAGCGAGCAGGGGACCTGGCCGTCGCCGGAACAGTCAGCATCGCCACGGTCTACCGGCACCTTGGTGTTCTACAGCACCTGGGTTTGATCGAAGGCGTCCTGCCGGGGACACTGGGCAGGGAAACATGCTGGCTCTATCACCTGAGCAATCTTGGTCTGCATATCCTGGCAGCCCAGCAGCAGACAGACCCGCTCTCTCTGGCGCAGAGATGGCGCGCGGATGAACGCGGGCTCCTGCGCCTGCTGCCACGGCTGGCAGGGCTGGTTACTGTGCAGAACTGCATCAACGGACTGGTGACGAGTGCACCGGAGGCACTGGCGCATCTGGGACACCGAGCGGAGATCCGCTGGCACTGGGTCCGTGACTACGCCTATCGCTTTACGTACCGGGAAAAGGTGATCCGTTGCACGGCTGATACCGCTTTGCTCTTACGCGCCCGTCCGGCTACAGCGAGAGGGAGAGTCGGCGCGCAAGAGCAGTGGTACTGTCTGTTGCTGCTCCTGGATCCAGGCGTCTCAGACACAAACCTGTTGAGACAGCGTCTGAAACGCCTGCTCTGCTTCCGCGAATGCGCGGAACGGTGGACTGTGTATCAGCATTTTCCACCGGTGCTGGTGCTGACTACCACCTCCCGTCACAGAGAACGCTGGCAGCGTTGTGCCGGAGAGACAGCACTACAATTACAGGTTGCGCCACTCGTAGGAGCGATCGCCTGCCTGCCGGTCGAAGGTGATGCGGGAAGCAGCAACCTGTGGAGGCTGGCATGGAAAACGCTCTCCACCAATGTCCCGTGTCGGCTTCAGGATCTGCTGCTGCCCCTGCCTGCCGAGGCAGTTCACCCTGGACTGCTGACTCAACCGATGGCAGATACCCGTGAGGCAGTACCGCCTGTCGATGCCTCCTGCTCGCCTTCTCGCAGGTGGAGCAGGATCATTTCCGGGAACTTCATGGAGCGAGCAAGCAGCGTGGAACAGGTCAAGATCGAAAACGCCGGGAGGAGCAACGGGGATGAACGAGCAGCCCTTGCATTCCTTGGGCTCCGTATGGACCGTCGCCACCTGGAACTCCTCGACCTCTTGCTCGCTCATCCGCTGCTGGATGTGCAAGAGATGGCGACTTTGCTGGATCTGGAGAGCAGTTCGATGGAACGCTACGTGCGTGCGTTGCGGAACCATGGCAGTATTGAGCCCGTTGCGACGCGTGTTGGACAGCGCTGGAGGTTGAGCGGATTAGGCCTGCGTCTGGTGGCGGCAATGCATCACGTCAGCATGCAAAGCATCGCTACGTCTGCTGAGCCAACGGGAGATGATGAAGAGGCGACCCTGGTGCAACAGGGCCTGGATGTCCTGCTCAGCCACGTGGAGCACACCGTCGGCGTCTACAGCTTCTTCGCCTCCTTATGCCGGGCTGCCAGGCACGAGCGAGTGCGGTCAGGTGAGCATCGACTCCTCTGGTGGGAAACGGGCACAGTGTGTGAGCGACGGTACCGTGATCATGACCGCTGGCATAACCTCCGGCCAGATGCTATGGGTGAGTATCAGGTGGGAGAGCAACGGGTACGTTTCTGGCTGGAATGGGATCGGGCGACGATGGGCACGCGGGATCTGGTTGCCAAGTTCAGCACGTATGCGCACTATGTGGCCTCACGCGAGTGGTACAGGGAACAAGGGGGATTGCCGCTCCTGCTGGTGGTGGCCCCAGGCCAGGCACAAGAAATGCGGATCGCACGCATCGCATCGGTCTTGCTGACGAGTACACCCGCACTCGCCATCGCTACCACCACCGCTACGCGGTTGGCAGAGCAGGGGCCGCTTGCCGTGATCTGGTATCGGGTGCCGAGGACCACTCAGCAAACAGACATGGTACCGCGAAGTCGATGGTACAACGCATCATCTCCTCGGTAGCTCATCCTGACGCTTCAAACGTGACCACCTGGAGGGTTTCATCCAGCGAGTCAAAGAGCGTCGGAAAGCCTGCAAACACGTCTCTGTGCGTCGTTTCCATCAACGAAGAACGTTCAGCAACGTATTCGTGCATCTGCTGTGTGCATGGGCCCTTTTCGGAACAAAGAAGCACGCAGAAGAAAAGCGTTCCTCTCGCTTCTCTCTTTCAGTATCACGCCCTAAGAATGGGCAGAACGAACGGTGGGCGGAAAGATTGCTTTGAAAAAGCACATATTGTGAACAGATGTACCAAGTAGCCAACACAGGACCCATCGCGTATGTGGGTGATGGGGACAACGCTTCTTGCTTGGGGCACAAGGACCTGCCCGTGCTTTTCCAGGAGACGCAACGTTGGGATGATGAGCACTGTCGCCTTCGCTACGCTCAACCTGTAGCGTCGTCTGTGGACATGAGCGTTCAGATTGATTACACTGATTACGCTTGATTACGCTGATGACGGCAACATCTCGAAGATCTTGAGCGCCTTGCACGTTTTCTCCCTCAGTGAGCGTATCTTCTGGAGCTGATGGGTGCTGTAAAGAAGTACCTGCCGGTGGAGGATCAGGTTCATGCGTCTGGGACCTGTTTGATGAAACACTCTCATGAACGTAATAAGCGTAATCAGTATCATCAGCGTAATCAACGTAATCAGTCTAATCAACGTAATCAGTATCATCACTGCGTGTTGGGGAACACTGCTCAACGTGATCTCCGGCTTGTGTTGTTGAAGGCATCGATTGATTACGCTGATGACAGTTGATTACGGTACCTTCTCGATGATCTTGAGCATCTTGCGTGTCTTCTCTCTCAGAGGGAAGATCTTCTGATGCTGCTGGGTTCCGCAAAGAAGCACCTGCCAGTGGAGAAGAAATGCTGTGCGTCTGGGACACATGTGTTGAAATACTCTCATCAGCGTAATCAATGTAATCAGTTGCAGATGGACAGGGCTCCTCACCACATGTCATCTGACCGGCAGGTTGCAGTGTTGATGTAAATCACAACATTCCAAGGCTCATGGCCACATTTGGGGCATACTGCCTGCTTGCACAAAGGCACATTGACACGTAATGAGAGAGTCTCTTCCAGAAGGACCCTCTAAAGAATTATTGCATCGCCGAGAGTGAGGTCATGATGGAAGGGACGCCACTGCTCCCCTTGCCTGAAGGGATGCTCATTGATCAGATCCAGATCAGCGAAAACGGCCTGGTCATCGCTATCGTTGCCACGCATCCCACGTCGGGTTGTCCGCTCTGTTCTGAACTGTCGTCATCGATCCATAGTCACTATCGCCGCGTTTTGCGTGATGCGCCCTGCGCAGGACGGCGGGTTCAACTGGTGCTCACCGTGCGCAAATTCTACTGCCGCAATCAGCTCTGCGAGCGCAAAGTCTTCACCGAGCGTCTCCGGGCCTTTGTTGAGCCCTGGGCGAGGATGACGATCCGGTACTGCGAGCAAATCACCTCTATCGGGCTGGCAACTTGCGGCAAAGGAGGGGGCCGCTTGGCCACGCGTTTGGGGATCCAAACCACTCGCCAAACGATCCTGCGCCGTATCATGGATCTCCCCGATCTCTCCACAGGCTCCATCCTCTACCTTGGAATAGATGATTTTTCGTTCAGGCGCGGCAGCCACTTCGGCACTATCCTGGTGAACCTGGAGAGTAGGCGGGTCGTGGATCTCTTACCCGATCGGGAGACAGAAACCTCAGCAGACTGGATGCGTCAACAGACAGACCTAATGGCGGTGAGTCGGGATCGTGGAGGTACATACGCATCAGCTGCTGCGCAAGGCGCTCCCCAGGCGACGCAGTGTGCAGACAGGTTTCATCTCATGAAAAATCTCGGCGAGGCTTTGGAAGGGCTTCTGGCCCATCATCTGGCGGCTGAGTGCAAACGTCAGACACAAGCCACGCTAGATTCGCAGGCACCGGTTTGGCAAGCCAAACGAGCAACCCGCACCTCCCCAACGCTGGAGCGCCTTCAACATAACCGACGCGAGGAGCGCCTGGCCCACTATGAACAGGTGATCGCTTTGCGCAAGCTCGGCATGAGTCAGCAGGCCATTGCCCGGCAGGTAGGAATAGGTGCCAGCACGGTGCAGAGTTGGCTGGCTGCAGGCACCTTTCCCGAGCGCAAGCCGCGTGAGCAGGCCAGCCACCTTGATCGGTATCTGCCCTACCTGTTCCAGCGCTGGGAAGACGGGTGCCATAACATCGTTTGTCTCTTTCGCGAACTCGTAGAGCAAGGTTACAAGGGGTCGTATGAGAGTGTCCGTGACACCCTTGTCCGTCTGCTCCCAACAGGACGCAAGAACGAGGCTTTCTCCTCCTCAAGGGCACCTGCTCTCGCTTCCTCACGACAAGCTGTCTTCCTCTTTCTTCGTCGCCCTGAAAAACTCCGTGTTGAGGAGCAGGAGCGACTTTCCAAGCTTCGTCAGATCAACCCAGAAGTCGATCTGGCCTATGACCTGGTGCAGCAGTTTGCCCACATGCTGCGCACACGTACGGGTGAACACCTCGATACCTGGCTTGCGGAGGCTAGAAAACAGCAAACTTCCCGAACTCCAGTCCTTTGCTTCTGGGGTTGAGAAAGACAAAGACGCCGTGAGAGCTGGTCTCACCTGGTGGCTCAATAATGGTGTGGTTGAGGGACAGGTGACCTAGCTGAAATTGATTAAAAGACAGGGGTACGGCAGGGCAGGCTTCCCTCTGCTCCGCAAGCGGGTGCTTCATGCTGTCTGATGAAGATTACTCCTCTGGAGGAGTGGCTGTCAGACAAAAACAGAACACGAGGTGAGTGTATCTTGGGTTGGCATCCCATGCTGGTTGTTCTCTGTGCATGGGTTCACGACACACATGCGACTCCGCGCTGAACGTCATCTGCCCATGTTGCTCCCTCTTTTCGTTCAACGTCTGCTCCATCACCCCTCCTAGAGGATGACCAAGACGCCCATCGGGGTATTTCATCCATCCTTCCCACCTAAGCGCCTAGCCCAATCGGCTGTCATCAGCACCGAAAGCGCTTCTAAGGGTTGTTAGTAGAGCAAAACCATCTCTCGAGGAGAAAGGAATTGCTCTCGTCATCCCTGTGGGAAAAGGTCAATGTCATCCAAGCTTCTTCCTCCTTTGAGAGGGGGCTTTCTTCTCTATTACCATCCTCCTGAGTAGCAAGCAGGCGGTATACCCCAAGAGTGGCCATGAGCCATTCCAATGGCGGAATCTGTATAATTATTCTGGTGAGCAAGCAGTCTTAAAAATGCTCGTTTCGTGGGATATCGAGATCTCTTACCGACGAAACACTTGTGCAGATTCCGCCATTGGAATGGTGTGATTTACAGTGAGACCCCCCGCTTCCTTTGTCTTCTCGCCTTTCGAGAGCTCGAAAAAACTCAGGCTTGGCGGACCTCTTCTCCTTGAGTGGGAGCTTGAAGCCAGGAAGCGATCCTGCACGCAGCCGCAAATGAAGCCCAGGCCACGACCCCGACAAGGCGCGCGTCTGTTCCATGCTGCGAGCGATATGCTCTGATGATCTCCTCATCTACCTGGTAGGGTGCCAATGCGGTGAGCAGTGCCAGCGATCCCTCAGCTTGATCAGCCTCTGGAAGACCAGCCACGGCCTGGTTCACCCATGTCCGACTGAACGCCGGAGGCTCCCCCTTCCACGCTTGCAGGACATCGGTCACAAGCTGGCGTACCTGCGGGGAGAGGAACTCGGTGCCGGTCCTATAGACCAGCGCGGCCCATCCGGCAAAGGCACGACTGATCGAGGGCTCGGGAGCAGCCCAGGACAGTTCAGCAGGCAGATCGGCTTCTGGAAGAAACCGGAGCGACGCCCCAGCTTCCTTTGCCTGCTCCCGACTCTGTGCCAGCTTCCGCCCGACCTGGCTCCAGACCACTTGGCCGATCCAACCGCCCCGCAAGAGCGAGGGGAGCAGGCTTTCTGGTAAAAAGACCTGCACCATGCGGTTGATATAGTGATAGATCACCGTGGTCCCGATGATCTCTGGGGCCTCGCGGCGCGAGAAGGGAGGAGCAAGCAAAGGAGCGCTCGAAGGTGCGCGCGAGGCCTCCGCCCAGGTCACAACCGCGCGCAGAAATGGATCAGCGATGTCTGCCGTTCGACCTTGCGTGATGAGATCAGTGAGCGGTTGGCTGGCGCGAGCAGAAGCAAGAGCCCCATGGATCTCCACACAGTAGGGGCAAGCGTTGCTCTGGGAGACCGCAGCCGCCACGGCTTCCTTCACGGGCCAGGGAACCTGCTCGGCGATTCCCGTCTCCCGCGTCACGCTCCAGATGCCAGCTAATAACTCGGGAACAGGCGAATGCAGCCGAAACGGGTCCGCGATCACGCCAAAATCCTGCTTGATCTGGCGGTAGACCTGGCCGACCAGGCTTCCAGCAGGGGGTCGGCGAAGCGGAGAAATGTATTTCATACTGGTCTCTTTTCCTTATATGTTACTATCAAATCGAGCCCTCTCGACGGAGGGCCGGAGCAAGGAGACCCTTGCTCAGGTGAACTGTTAAACGCGCCAGGGAAAGTCTCTCTTTTCCTCACGGCTTGACCGATTAAGAAAGCTCGCGCTTCCCTGGCGATGTTCCTGAGTGAAACCGATGATGAGAAAGTCGTGCTTCGAGCACCACAATAGAAGGGCACGGGGACTCAGGAACGTGACTGGCAAAGAAGGAACTGCACGATGTGGTATGCTGGAATCGATTGGGCAGATACGCACCATGACGCCCTGGTGCTTGACGAGCAGGGACACCAAAGAGGGTCGTTTCGAGTCGATCACACTCGCAGCGAGACTCGCCAAGCTGAGCACCTTTCTGGAAACCATCACAGGCCCTGAGCAGAAAGAGCAGATGGCCTGCATCATCGAAACCACCCATGGGTTGCTGATCGCTTTCCTGCTGGAAGCGGGCTGGCCGGTCTACCCGGTCAATCCGCGGACAGTGGATCGTCGGCGAGCTGCCAGCGGCGCCAAAACGGATACCATTGATGCCTATGTGCTCGCCAAAACGGGACGCGCGGATCTGGCCGATTTGCATCGACTGACTCCAGACAGTGAGTTGGTGCAAGAACTCAAAACCCTCACGCGTGACCAGGACGCCCTGATCCAGATGCAGACCCGCCTGGTCAATCAGCTCACGGCCACACTCAAGGCCTACTATGCAGTCGCTTTGCGGTTGTTTACCAAGGTGCAGCAGCACTCTCCCCTGATCTTCCTGCAAACCTATCCTACGCCACAAGCAGCGATGGGCGCTTCTGTGGAACAGATCACCGAGGTCCTCCAGCACGCTGGTCATACGACAGCGGAGAAGGTTGCCCCCAAGATCTTCGAAACGCTGCATCAGCCGCATTTGACCGCCAATGCGATTACGACCCGCACGAAATCGCGCCTGATGGTGGCGCTGGTCACGCAGCTGCTGCCACTGGTGGAGCAGATCGCCGAGTATGATAAGGAGGTCAAACGCCTTTTTTTGACGCATGAAGACAACGAGGTCTTCAGCAGTCTGCCCAGAGCAGGCAAACGCCTTGCTCCTCGCCTGCTCGCCGAAATCGGTGATGAGCGCACACGCTATGCCGACGCAGCGAGTTTGCAAGCCCTGGCTGGGACCTCGCCCGTCCTGTTTCAGAGTGGCAACTACGCCAAAGCACACCGACGTGTGGGCTGCATCAAACCGTTGCGCAACGTCCTGCACCAGTTTGCCTGGCAATCGACCCAACAGGAAGGCTGGGCCAGGGACTACTACCAGCGGAAGCGAGCCGAGGGGAAAAGCCATACGGTGGCTGTCCGAGCACTTTCCAACGTGTGGGCGCGCATCGTGCGCCATGTCGGCGCGTATGGAATTCCTGCGTAATGCAGGGGAGGTTGAGGGCAAATGACCTCCAGGATAACAACTTACCTGGCGGCGAA
>WNFI01691712.1_pt1 | contig 20157 bp, 17 predicted proteins | sample 5400471 | NCBI WGS metagenome assembly WNFI01 (sample SAMN13153348, study PRJNA577476) | soil metagenome | isolation source: 100 cm saprolite on Douglas fir-dominated hillslope | place: USA:California | collected 2013-09-17
CACTTCGATCTGAGCGTGATCGCGATCGTCGGCATCATACTGCTCATCGGCATCGTCAAGAAGAACGGAATCATGCTGGTCGATTTCGCCCAGCACGTCGAACATGAAGAGGGGTTGACGGCCGAGGAATCCATCTATCGAGCCTGCATCATGCGCTTTCGGCCGATCCTGATGACCACGATGGCGGCGCTGCTTGGCGGCGTTCCGATGATGCTCGGTACCGGAGTCGGATCCGAGCTTCGCCAGCCGCTCGGCTACGCCATCGTCGGCGGCCTCGCTTTGTCGCAGGTTCTCACTCTGTATACGACGCCGGTCGTCTATATCTACCTCGACCGGCTGCAGACCTGGCTCTTCGGGAAAAAAAGCAAGCCGGCGGCCTCCGGCCACGCTAAGCCGGCGCCCGCCGAATGACCGAGAATGAAGGATGCGCAGCGCGTGTGTAGGGACTCCGGCTCAATTCGAAGTGAACTCTCTAAACCCCAATTTAGTCGTTCTCTAAACTGCGCCCCCTTAACTTCTTCAAGTCTACCGAATTTCAAATTGATCCGGAATGCAATGAGTTCCCCAGCAATCCATATCGTCAGCCGCATTTCGATGGGTTGTGGTGCGGAGCACCGCTACGCCGATCATCATCAATCTTCCACACGACACCTGGCCATAAGCAGGACGCGCTGTGGCGAGGCATCCCTTACCGAAACTGCGAACATGGAGCAGTCATGGACGAGAAAGAATACATCATGCCGGAGGTCACCCGGCGCACGGTGATCGAAACCGGGACCACCGCGCTGCTGCTGACCGCGCTTCCGCATGCAGCTCTTGCCGCTGGACCGCTCGATGACAACGAGCCGGCCCCGGTTCCTGCGACGGTCGAACTTAGGATCAACGGACAATCTCATGCTCTGAGTCTGGATCCCCGGACCACACTATTGGATGCCTTGCGCGAGCATCTCGCGCTGACGGGATCCAAGAAGGGCTGCGACCACGGTCAATGCGGCGCCTGTACGGTGCTGATTGATGGACGCCGCATCAATTCCTGCCTGACCCTCGCGGTGATGCACGATGGGCAATCGGTCACGACCATCGAGGGACTTGCCCATGGCGAGATGCTGCATCCGCTGCAGGCGGCCTTTGTCGAGCATGACGGATTCCAGTGCGGCTATTGCACGTCAGGCCAGATCTGCTCGGCCGTTGGAATGCTGAGCGAAAGCCGCTCCGGCATGCCGAGCTATGTGACCGAGGATCTCGCACAGGCGCAGCCCGCGCTCACCGACGCTGAAATCCGCGAGCGGATGAGTGGCAACATCTGTCGCTGTGCGGCTTATCCGAACATCGTCGCGGCCATCAAACAAGCTGCCGGAGCGCCAACATGAAAGCTTTCACTTACCGGCGGGCCGATTCGCCCGCTGAGGCGGCCGCGGCTGCTGCCAAGCCCGGCGCAAAACTCATCGCCGGCGGCACCAACCTGCTCGACTTGATGAAACTGCAGGTCGAGACCCCGTCGGAACTCATCGATATCAACCGTCTGCTGCTCGACAAGATCGAGGATACGCCGGACGGTGGGTTACGAATCGGCGCAATGGTACGCAACACCGATCTCGCCGCCGACACACGGGTGCGGCAGCGCTACGGCGTCCTGAGCCGGGCCCTGCTTGCAGGCGCCAGCGCCCAGCTGCGAAACAAGGCCACCACCGGCGGCAATCTGCTGCAGCGGACGCGCTGTTACTATTTCTACGATATTACAAAACCGTGCAACAAGCGGCAGCCCGGCTCGGGATGCGCCGCGCTTGCGGGCTTCAACCGCATCCACGCGATCCTCGGCAGCAGCGACCACTGCATCGCGACCAACCCATCCGATATGGCGGTTGCGATGCGAGCGCTGGACGCCAAGGTGGAAACCGTCGACGCCAAGGGTGACACGCGGGCCATCCCGATTGCTGATTTTCATCGCCTGCCCGGCAACACACCGCAGATCGAAACCGCGCTCAAATCCGGCGAAATCATCACCGCGGTGACGCTGCCACCGCCGCCGCCTGGGCGACAGATCTACCGCAAGGTTCGTGACCGGGCCTCCTACGCTTTTGCGCTGGTCTCGGTTGCCGCCATTGTCGACTCCGCCGGCGGCCGAATCCGCTCGGCGCGCCTCGCCTTCGGCGGGCTCGCCCACAAGCCGTGGCGCGTGCCGCAGGCCGAGAACAAGCTGGCCGGTGCACCGGCCGACGCGGGTAGCTTTGACGCCGCCGCAACCGCCGTCCTCGACGAAGCCCGCGGATTCGGCGGCAACGATTTCAAGATCCCACTGACGCGGCGAACGCTGCACGCCGTGCTGGCCGATATCACCCGGGCCTGAAGGAACCAGCCTATGGAAATGAATGCACCCATCGGGCCGAATGCCCTCGACAACGCAGGCGCGCAGGGCGTCGCAGGCGCGCAAGGCGTCGTCGGCAAGCCGCTCGATCGCGTCGATGGACGGCTTAAAGTTACTGGCGGCGCACGTTATGCGTACGAGGTTCAGGAGGCCAGCAACACGGCCTATGGCTTCGTGGTCGAGGCGTCGATCGGAAAGGGAACGATCAGATCGATCGATACAAGTGCAGCGGAGAAAGCGCCGGGGGTGATTTTGATCCTCACCCATCGCAACGCACCCGAGCAGGGCACCGGCAATCATCGCGAGGCTCGCCCGGTGCTGACCGGCCCGACGGTGGCGCATTATGGCGAGCCAGTCGCCTTCGTTGTTGCCGAGAGCTTCGAACAAGCCAGGGCGGCGGCCTATATGGTGCGGGTCGACTATGATCGATCGCCCGGACAGTACGCGCTGCGCAGTGCTCTGAAGCAGGCGCGATCTCCGCGGCAGGCCGATGCCCCGGCCCCTGACAGCGCGGTGGGCGATTTCGCGGGCGCGTTCGCAGCGGCGCCGGTGAAAATCGAGGCGACCTACACCACGCCGCTGCAGAGTCATGCCATGATGGAGCCCCACGCCACGCTGGCAATGTGGGACGGCGACAAGCTCACCCTGCACACCGCCAACCAGATGCTGAACCAGGGCCAGAAGGCGGTCGCCACGACCCTGAAAATTCCCGTCGAAAATGTGCGCCTCGTCAGCCAATTCATCGGCGGCGGTTTTGGCGGCAAGCTGTGGGTGAATGCAGATGCCATCCTGGCGGCAATCGCTTCAAGACAGCTCAAGCGGCCAGTGAAAACCGCGCTGACGCGGCAGCAGATCTTTCATGTCACGACGCACCGCTCGGACACCATTCAGCAGCTTCGGCTGGGCGCGGATGGTGAAGGTCGAATCCTCGCAATCGGCCACGATGTTTTCTCGGGCAACCTGCCGAGCGAGCAAACCTACGAAGGCGCGGCGCTGCAAACCCGTTCGCTCTATGCGGGTGCCAATCGGCTGACGCGACATCGCCTGGCACCGCTGGACGTTCCGGTTGCGTCATCGATGCGCGCTCCCGGCGAGGCGGGGGGACTGCTGGCGCTCGAATGCGCGATGGACGAACTCGCGGAAAAGCTCAGCCTCGACCCGATTGAGCTGCGCGTCCGCAACGAGCCGGCCGAAGATCCGGAGAAGCATATTCCCTATTCGAGCCGTCATCTGATCGCCTGCCTGCAGGAAGGCGCGCGGCGCTTTGGATGGGACAAGCGCAATGTCACGCCGGGCCAGGTACGCGACGGACGCTGGCTGGTCGGCATGGGCGTGGCGGCGGCGATCCGCGGCAATCCGCTGCGACTTTCCAAGGCCAGTGTCCGATTGGGACCGGACGGGATCGCCGTCGTGCGGATGGCGATGACCGATATCGGAACCGGCACCTATACGATTCTGACCCAGATCGCCGCGGAAATGCTCGGCCTGCCGACCGAACGCGTTCGGGTTGAACTGGGTGACACCAGCTTCCCGGAGGCGGCCGGTTCGGGCGGATCGTTCGGCGCGGGCAGTTCAGGCTCTGCGCTGTTCGAGGCCTGCAACACGTTGCGTGAGAAGCTGGCGCGGCGCGCCGGCATGGATCCGAAAACCGCGCGCTTCAGCAACGGCAACATCGAATCGGGAGAACAATCCAAGTTGCTGACCGACCTCGTCGGGGCAGGTATCGACGCCGACGGGGAAATCGCGCCCGGCCGTACGGCCACGGAATTTTCGCAGCAGTCCTACGGAGCGCACTTCGCCGAGGTCGGCGTCGACGCTGACACCGGGGAGATTCGGCTGAGGCGCATGCTCGGCGTTTTTACTGCCGGCCGCATTCTGAACGCAAAGACGGCCCGATCTCAGGCGATCGGCGGCATGGTCTTCGGCGTCGGAGCTGCGCTGCATGAGGACATGATGCTGGATCCGCGCTTCGGCCAGTTCGTCAATCACGATCTTGCCGAGTACCACGTTCCGGTGCACGCCGATATTCCAGCCATTGATGCGATCTTCCTTCCGGAACTGGATGACAAATCCAACCCGCTGAAGAGCAAGGGCATCGGCGAACTCGGAATCTGCGGCGCCGGCGCATCGCTGGCCAATGCCGTCTACAATGCGTGCGGCGCGCGGGTTCGGGACTATCCGATCACCCTCGACAAGGTGCTTTCCAGATTGCCGGCACAAGCCTGAACCCGTCCCGAAACGACCGATAGCAGCCGTCCGAGGGGCAGCGGCCGGCCTTGTCGCCGGCCGCTTGACGACGCGGTCCCGTCAGCCGCGCTCCGCCTCAAACCTGAATGACGCCGGCGACCTCCGAAACGATGCTGCAGCGCATCCTCTGAGGGTCCAAATCTAACACCCTATTTAATGGTGCGGTCGGGCACCCCGGCCTAGATATTGCGTTGGGCAACTGTCGCGAGCCCTCGATCCGCTACGATACGTCCGATTGGACGGCGAACGCCGTGTGCCTCCGCCCCTTTAGGGGCGCACGTCGTCTCCCACCGAAATGACGCCGCTGACGAGGATGGACGAGGTTAAAATGTCTTGGCACAGTCAATTGGGACGAGGAAAGCCAGAACTTGCACGAGGACAACCAGTTCGGCACTGGACCGAGGATGATGACCCCTCGTGCGTGGCTATCGGGAAGGCGCCGATGACGAAAATTCTATTGATCGAGGATGACAGCGAAACCGCCGAAGAGATTACCGCCGAGTTGCGGCAGCGCGGCTACGAAACCGAGTGGGGCGCCAGCGGGATCGAAGGCCTCGACAAGGCCCGCTCATGCCGGCCTGATGCAATGATCGTCGACCGAATGCTGCCGGGAATGGATGGCCTCACGATCATCGAAGCGCTGCGGCAGGAGCAAGTGCGTACGCCCGTGCTCGTGCTGAGCGCTCTGGGCGGCGTCGATGATCGTGTGCGCGGATTGCGGATGGGGGGCGACGACTACCTCACGAAGCCGTTCGCGATCATCGAGCTCGTTGCGCGTATAGAAGCATTGCTGAGACGGCCGGTCGAGTCCCGCGAAACCATCCTGCGCGTCGGGCAGCTCGAACTCGATCTGATCAAACGCACCGCGACGCGCGGCGAGCGGGCGATCGACTTGCTGCCGCGGGAGTTCCGTCTGCTCGAATACATGATGCAGCGCAGTGACCAGTTGCTGACGCGGGCAATGCTGCTGGAGGAAGTCTGGAATTACAAATTCGTTCCTGCAACGAACCTGGTAGACGTTCACATGGGCCGGCTGCGACACAAGGTGGACGGGCCAGGTGAACCGCCGATGATTCACAACGTTCGCGGCGCCGGGTTTATTCTTCGTGAAGCTTCCTGATTTTGTCCGCACCACGACATTCCGCTGGACTTCCATCGCCTTCGCGGTGTGCATTCTGCTGTTTTCTGCCTTCGTCTACTGGGAAGCGGCAGTGACCATGCGGGCAACCATGGATGCGGCCCTTGCCGAAGAGAGCCTCATCGTTGCTGCCGATCCACCAGATCGCCAGATGAACGCCATCGAAGATCGCCTGAGTGCGGATCCGCGCCGCGTCAAGCTCGCGGGCCTGTTCGACGCCGATGGACGGCGCCTTGCCGGAAATATCGAAAGCCTGCCCCCGCACCTCACGATCGGTGCGCCCGTACAGACTGCTGACGTTGTCAGAATAGATCAACGCGGCCACGAAGAGATGTCGGTTCGCGCCATCGCGAGCCGGCTTCCGAATGGCGACGTTCTGGTGATTGCGCGGCACAACGGCGAGATCAAGGCCCTGGCCGAGGTCATTGCCCGCGCATTGCTGCTGGCACTTCCGGTCGCGCTGTGCCTGAGCCTCGCGATCGGCACGGTTCTGAGCTTTCGCGTTCAACGCCGTGTGGCAGAAGTGAATGCCCTGGTCCGACGCATCGTCGGCGGCGATCTGCGCGAGCGGGTTCCCACAGCGGGGCTCGACCATCCGTTCGACAAGCTCGCCGTGATTGCAAACGGCATGCTCGACGAAATCGAAATTCTGGTCAGAGAGATGGCCAGCGTCGGCAATGAGATCGCGCACGATTTGCGAACCCCCCTCACCCGCGTGCGCGTCGGCCTTGAACGCGGCCGCGCCAACGCCAGGACCCTTGAGGAACTGCAAGCGGTGACCGATCGGGCAATCGGCGGCGTCGACCAGTCGCTGATCATCATCACGGCGCTGCTTCGGATCACCGAGATCGAAAACAGCCGAGGTCACGCCAGCTTTGGCAACGCGTCACTGGCGGACCTCGTTAGGGAAGTCGGCGACCTCTACGAACCGATCGCGGAAGACAAGCATGTCACGCTGCGCGTCATCTGTGAACACGATGCGAAAGTCGCCTGCGACCGCAATCTTCTGCTCGAGGCGGTGGCAAATCTGGTCGATAATGCCGTCAAGTTCACGCCCGATGGCGGATCGGTAACGCTCGCGCTGGTTCGCGGCGCAAATGAGAGCATCGTCCGGATCTCGGACACCGGACCCGGCATCGGAGAAGGTGAACGGGATGCGGTCATGAGACGCTTCTACCGTTCCGACAAGAGCCGCAATACGTTTGGTGTGGGTCTTGGCCTGAGCCTCGTCTCCGCAATCGTCAAGCTGCACCGCTTCCGGCTCACGCTGAGCACCGGTCCGGGCTGCGTCGCTGAAATCGCTTGTCCGGCAAGCCCCGATTTAATTTCTCCTGCGAATGACAAGGCCGCGTCCCTGCTCGATGTCTCGGCTCGTAGCGCGAACGCCCGGCACTAAAAGCGAATTTAGTGGAGGCGTCTGGTGCTCTCCCCATCTTCAGTCCATTGGAACGTCCGTTTGCTGCACGTCTCTCCGGTCTCGACCGCCACGTGCCGGACGCTCCGTTCACTGAAAAAGGAAGTGTCATGATGGGACGACTGATGACGATATTGGTAACAGCCCTGCTTGCCGGCAGCTTGCTTACGGCCACTGCGGAAGCGCGCGGCGGTGGCGGAGGCGGTGGCGGTGGCGGCGGTGGTCACATGGGGGGCGGAGGCTTCGGCGGCGGCCATATGGGTGGCCTTGGCGGCGGTCTAGGTGGCGGCCATATCGGGGGCGTTGGCGCCGGCCACATGAGTGGCCTTGGTGCCGGCCACGTGGGCGGCTTTGGCGGCGGTCGCATGGAAGGCTTTGGCGGCAACCACATTGGACTTGGTGAGGATCGCGGTTTTCATGGATCCGGCCTTGGACATCACGCTCGCCATTTTGGCGGCAGATGGCTCGGATACGATGGCGGTCTTTACGACGACTATGGCCTCGACTGTTACGACTTCTATCACCATCGTCCAACCTACCGCTGGCAGTCCAGCTGCAGCTGACGTCTCGCGCCACGCCTTCGCGGCAACTCGGCAATCCGGGCAGGAGCGATCCGTCGGTTCACCGACGCGGCATCGCTCCGCCCCGATGCCGCACCGCGCCGCACCAGAACCGATTTCCTTGACGAGCTCGCCCAGGCTGGCACACTCAACGCGAATTTAATGTCCTAAAGGCCAATTTAGTGGCTGGTTCGCGTCCCGCCGTTATCTTTCGAATAGAGCCTCATACGCTTCGACGATTTCAGCTTCGAGCGGCGAAAGGCTTCCAGTTTCGAACACGGAGCGATGGATATGAGCGTCGATGCGACTCCCACAAGGGAATTGAGACAGCCCACCCGCATCCCGGCTTCTGCAAGCAGCCGGTCGGTGCCGATCACAGGCAGGCCCGGTTCAAATTATCTCGGCGATATTCGCCGCTTCGCGCTGCTAGAACGAGACCAGGAATATGCGCTCGCCAAGCGTTGGCGTGAGCATGGCGACCGCGACGCTGCGCACCAGCTCGTCACAAGCCATCTGCGCCTTGCCGCCAAAATCGCGATGAACTATCGCGGCTACGGCCTGCCCCTTTCGGAAATCATATCCGAAGGCAATGTTGGCCTGATGCAGGCCCTCAACCGCTTTGAGCCGGACAAAGGCTTTCGCTTCTCGACCTATGCGATCTGGTGGATCAGGGCCTCGATCCAGGATTACATCCTGCGTTCATGGTCGCTGGTCAAGATCGGCACCACCGCGAGCCAGAAGAAGCTGTTTTTCAAGCTCCGCTCGGCCAAGAGCAAGATCGCGGCTTTCGAAAACTCCGATCTGCGCCCCGATCAGGTGACGATGATCGCAACCACGCTCGGCGTCGACGATCAGGATGTCATCGACATGAACAGACGGCTGGGCGGAGACACCTCGCTCAACGCGCCGGTCTATGATGAGGGGCAAGCCGGGGAATGGCAGGACACCCTTGTCGACGAAACGCCCTCCCCGGAAGCCATCGTCGTCGCGCATGATGAAACGGACCAGCAGCACGAAGCGCTGGTCCGCGCGATTAGCGTCCTCGACAATCGGGAGCGACGCATCTTCGAAGCGCGCCATCTCTTCGAGGAGCCCAGGACATTGGAAGACCTTGCGGAAGAATTCAGCGTGTCTCGGGAGCGGATTCGGCAGATCGAGGTTCGGGCATTCGAGAAGGTGCGGACTGCCGTCAATAAGCGCATCAAGGAACAACGTGCGCCGGCGGCGGCATGGGCCTAGGATTGCGTGCCGCGCCGGAAATGCCGGGTTTCGGTGCCATAGCACCGGTTCCGGGCGCCTGTTTTGGTCGCAAAATCGCCGGTTTTTGATCGAGTCGCAGGGGGCTTGAAGTCGCAAAGGGTTTGAATATGAGGTAGACTGGCTAGGTATCGTCAGCCGGCTACGTTATGAGCATCCGCGAGATCGTACGAACAAGCACGTTTCGCTGGGCCGCCCTTGCTTCCGGCGCCTTTGCAGTCTTCGTTCTTGTGCTGTTTGGGATCATCTACTGGAAAGCCGATCTCTATCTCACAGCACGATCTGATCATGTCATAAGCTTGCAGTTGAACGTCGTATCCGCGCTGCCCTTTGAGCAAAAGGTGGCTGCGATAGACTATCAACTGGCTGAGGATCCGCGCGGGGTCCAGTTCGCGGGACTGTTTCGTTCCGACGGAAGCAGGATAGCGGGTAACCTCGCGCGCCTGCCGCCCGCCCTCAAGCTCGATGCGACGGTGCAGAACGCAGAACTGGTGAGAGGCGGTGCCGGCGAAACTGAAGCCCGGCCCGCCCGCGCGATTGGACGCGAGCTGCCTGGCGGCGATGTGCTGGTGATTGGTCGCAACGTCGACGAGGCCACGGCGCTCTCCACGGTCGTCAGCGAGGCGCTGGCGCTGGGTCTCATCCCTGCCCTCCTGCTGTGTCTCGCGACAGGCGTGCTGCTGAGCATGCGCGCCGAGAGAAAGATTGCGAACATCAACCAACGCGTTCAGCGCATCGTGGCGGGCAATCTGCGCGAACGCCTGCCGCACCGTAACAGCAACGATCCGTTTTCGAAACTCGCCGCGATCGTCAACGGCATGCTTGACGAGATCGAGGCTCTCATCCAGGCCCTTGCCGGCGTTGGAAACGACATTGCCCACGACTTGCGCACACCGCTCACGCGCACGCGGCTGATGCTGGAACGAGGCCGCAGCAACGCGAAAACGCTGGAGCAACTTCAGGCCGTCACCGACAAGGCGATCGGCGGAATCGATCAATCGCTGGCGATTACCACCGCGCTGCTGCGGCTCGCCGAAATCGAGAACAGCCGCCGGTCCGCCGCCTTCGGTAAAGTGCCGCTCGCGGACATCCTGCGCGAGATCGGCGACCTCTACGAGCCGATCGCCGACGACAAGGGTATCACCTTGCACATCGATTCGGCGCACGCGCCGACGGTGGATGGCGATCGCGATCTCTTGATGGAAGCGATCGTCAACCTGGTCGACAACGCGATCAAGTTTACGCCGGAGGGCGGCCGCGTGGAGATTGCACTGCTTCGCGGCAGCGGCGAAGACATCCTCCGCGTCCGCGACACCGGCCCGGGCATCAGCGAAGAGGAACGCGATGCCGTCCTCAGGCGCTTCTATCGATCGGACAAGCGCCAAGGCGTGCGCGGATTGGGGCTTGGCCTGAATCTGGTGGCCGCGATCGTGAAGCTGCACGAGTTCCGTCTCACGATCTTTCCCGGCTCAGGCTGCGTGATCGAGATCGCAAGCCCGGATCGAGGCGCCGATCCGAAGGCAACCGATCCGGAGGCAACCGATCTGAAGGCGACCGATCCGAAGGCGACCGGCCCCGCCGATTTCGCCGAGCAGCGTATCGCCGCTGAGTGACGCTCCTGTCAATCGCACTCATGATCCCAAGCAGTGAACCATGCCAAGTGAACCGCGACTGACGGGCGACACGGAGAATTGCATCCACAAAAGATGGTGAGGACGATTTCATTTTTGTTATCGGCGTGAATGCCGCGATCAAACTTCTTTGATGGCTCTTTCGTCCTGCACCTCTGCGGGACGCGCCCATTGTTGCAGTCAGAACATAAACTGCAATTTAGTTGGAAGAGCGCTCGCGCTCGCTACCTTCGTATCATCAGATACGTTCGCCAACGCTCGATGCAACGGCAACAGAATTTGTCTTTATCCCAACTCCTTCGCTTTCTTAGCCTGTGGAGAAACAACATGCGACCATTGATTCCAGCCGCGCTGATCGTAACGAGTACCATGGTCTCAAGCAGCGTCATTGCCGGCGCCGACCAGGTCAACGGTGCGGCGAACCTTCCGCCGGCGCCGATTGGTCACGCGCAACCGCGCGCGGAGGGGTTCTCGCCGAATTCCGAGGCAAACCAGGCGGAGCAGAACCGGCTTTCAACCTTCGATGCGCAACAGCAAAAGCTGGACGAGATGCTCGATAGGAAGCTCAACATCTGCCGCTGCTGATCGGCGCTCTGTTCGGAACGGAAAATGGGCATCGTTCGATTCGCGTTGAGATTTCCGCACACTTTTTATGTGGTTGCGGCGCTTATCCTGTTTCTTGGCATCGCCGCGATCCGCTCGATGCCGACCGACATTTTCCCGGAAATCAGAATCCCGGTGGTCACCGTGATCTGGAGCTACACCGGGCTTAGCACGCCGGAAATGGAGCAGCGCGTCAGCACCTACAGCCAGTATTCGATCAGCGCCAATGTCAACGGCATCAAGAACATGGAAGCGCAGACCCTGAACGGCCTGTCGATCCAGAAGATCTATTTCCAGCCTGACGTCAATCTCGATCTCGCCATCGCGCAGATCGTCTCCGCGACCAATGCCATTCGCGCCCTGATGCCGCCGGGGATTCAGCCCCCGATCGTCGTGCAGTTCAATGCATCGAGCGTGCCCGTGCTGCAGCTCAGCCTCAACTCGGACAACCTGAACGAACAACAGCTTTACGACTTCGGCATCTACAGGGTGCGGCAGCAACTGGCTCCGGTGCCGGGCGTGACGCTGCCGACGCCTGCAGGCGGAAAATATCGTCAGATCATGGTCGATATCGACCCGGACAAGCTGCTTTCCCGGGGGTTGACGCCGCTCGACGTGGTGAATGCGGTCAATACACAAAACCTCACGCTGCCGTCAGGAACGGCAAAGATCGGCAGCACCCAGTACACCGTCCGGACCAACGCGACGCCCGCGACGATCGATGACCTCAACATGATTCCGGTCAAGTTCGCGAACGGCGCGACGATTTTCCTCAAGGACGTGGCTCAGGTGCGCGACGGATCGCTGGTGCAACAGAATATCGTCCGTCAGGATGGCCGTCGTTCGGTGCTGCTCAGCGTCATCAAGAACGGCAATGCTTCCACGCTGACGGTCGTCAACGGCGTCAAGAAGGCACTCGAGGCCGCGCGCGCCGCCGCTCCGGCCGGCCTGCGGATTGATGAATTGTTCGATCAGTCGGTGTTTGTCACCTCGTCGGTCCAGGGCGTGCTGCGCGAGGGCGCCATCGCCGCCGGCCTCACCGCGCTGATGATTCTGATATTCCTCGGCTCGTGGCGGTCGACACTGGTGGTCATGATTTCGATCCCGCTGGCGATCCTGTCGTCGCTGATCGTCCTGTATTTTCTTGGTGAAACGCTCAACACCATGACGCTCGGCGGCCTTGCCCTCGCCGTCGGCATTCTGGTCGATGATTCGACGGTGACCATCGAGAACACCCACCGACTGCTGACCGAAGAGCACATGCCGCTGTCGGAGGCGACGCTCCACGGCGCCGCCGAAATTGCGGTGCCGACCCTGGTGTCGACACTCGCCATCAGCTGCGTGTTCACCTCGGTGATCTTCCTTGACGGCCCGGCCAAATACCTGTTCACGCCGCTTGGCCTTGCGGTGGTGTTCGCGATGCTCGCGTCCTATGGATTGTCGCGGACATTGACCCCGATCACGATCGGTCTGCTGCTGAAGGGCGAGCGCCATCATGCGATCGACGGCACCCCGGCGGGCCGGTTCGCCCGGTTCTCCGCGGCTTTCGAGCGCGGCTTCGAGCGCCTGCGGGTGGGTTACGCCGAGCTGCTGGCGACGCTGCTGCGGCGGCGCGTCATCGTTCCGGTTGTGGCCGTCCTCATGCTCGGCCTTGGTGCGACCATGTTCGTCTTCGTCGGTCGTGATTTTTTCCCGGTCATCGATGGCGGCCAGATCCAGCTTCACGTTCGCGCGCCCGCCGGAACCCGGATCGAATCCACGGAGCGGATTTTCCAGGCCGTGGAGGACAAGATTCGCGAGGTGGTTCCGGACAGCGACCGCACTCTGATCGTCGATAACATCGGGCTGCCCGCCCGATCGTACAATCTCGCATTCTCCGACGGCTCGACCATCGGCATCAATGACGGCGTCATCCTGGTGGCGCTCAAGGAAGGCCACAAGCCGACCGCCGACTATGTTCGCAAGCTGCGCCAAGTGCTGCCTGCCGCGTTTCCGGAGGATACCTTCTATTTCCAGGCTGCCGACATCGTGACGCAAATCCTGAACTTCGGACTTCCGGCACAGATCGACGTCCGGACAGTCGGCTACGGCACCAACAACCTCGAGGTTGCGAAAGCGCTGCGGCAACGCATCGCCGCAATTCCCGGGATCGTCGACGCCCATCTTCAGCAGGAGGTCGACGCCCCGGCCTTTTATGCCATGATCGATCGCACCCGAGCCGCCCAGCTCGGCCTCAACGCCAGCACGGTAGCCACCAACGTCAATGTCAGTCTCAGCTCCTCGGAACAGGTGTCGCCGAACTTCTGGACCGATCCGGCCTCGGGCATCCCGTATTACCTGGCGGTGCAGACGCCGGAATACCGGCTGAATTCGCTGAACGCGCTCGGCAACACGCCGGTCTCCAGCACGCTCACGGTCGGCGGCCAGCCGGTGCCGGGCATGCTCAGCAACGTCGCGACCTTCAAGCGCGACCAGGTCACCACCAATTCCAACCAGACCAACATCCAGCCGGTGTTCGACGTCTATGCCAGCGTGCAGGGCCGCGATCTCGGCGGCGTGGCCTCGGATATCAACAAGGCCACAGCCGAGCTGCAAAAGCAGCTGAAGCCGGGCAACACGATCCAGGTCGTCGGCCAGATCCAGAGCATGAACGATTCGTTCCGCAACCTCGCTATCGGCCTCTTGTTCGCCGCGGTGTTCGTCTATCTCCTGATGGTGGTGAACTATCAGAATTTCGGCGATCCGTTTGTAGTGATGCTGGCCCTGCCGGCGACGATGTGCGGCATCGTCACCATGCTGTTCATCACCGGCACCACCCTGAACGTGCCTTCCCTGATGGGCGCCATCATGGCCGTGGGCGTCGCCTCGGCAAACTCGATCCTGCTCGTCACCTTCGCGCGTGAGCAGCAGCTCGCAGGGCATTCGGCGCTCGAGGCCGCGATCAGCGCCGGCCACACCCGGATCCGGCCGGTGCTGATGACGGCGGCGGCGATGATCGTCGGAATGATCCCGATGGCGATCGGCAGCGCCGGCGAGGAACAGAATGCCGCGCTGGCGCGCGCCGTGATCGGCGGCCTGCTGTTTGCGACACCGACCACGCTGCTGATCGTGCCGTATCTCTTCGCCATGTTGCGCAAGGGCAACGATGGCAAGGCCCAGCACGGCGTGTTTGAAGGACAGATCGAATGAACGAGATCCACCTGCTGCCAAAGAACTCAATCATTAATGATACCGACGAGCCGGGGGTCGACCGCGTGCCCGACACGCCGCCGGGCCGGCCCCGCAAGCCCAGGCGTTTCGGAGGTCGCTTGGTGTTCGGAGCAGTCGCGCTGCTGCTCCTGGGCGGCCTCGGAACGGGAGCCTGGCGGCACTACCAGGCGCAACTCGCTATCGCTGCGACCGCCGAGCAGAATCGCGACTTCGTTCCAAACGTACGGGTAGCGGCGGTCCGCGCCAACGACGGCTTCACGACGGTTTCCCTGCCGGCCACCACCACCGCCTTTGAAGCGGCGAATATTTTCGCGCGCACCAGCGGCTATGTCGAGAAGCGACATGTCGATATCGGCGATAAGGTCAAGGCCGGCGGCCTGCTCGCCGAGATTACGGCGCCCGAGCTCGATCACCAGATTGCGCAGGCGCAAGCCACGCTGACGCAGGACCAGGCCACGCTGCAGCAGACCCAGGCGAGCCGCGAGCTCGCGCAGGTCACCAACGCGCGCGACAGCAATCTGGTCAAGCAGGGATGGCTGACGCTGCAACAGGGTGATAACGACCGGCTGACGCTGGCGGCCCAGCAGGCTGCGGTCAGCGTCGCCCAGTCCAATATCAACGCCCAGGAGGCGCAGATCAGGATCCTCGGTCAGGAGAAAGCCTATCAGCGCGTGGTTGCGCCGTTCGACGGTGTTGTCACCCAGCGCAACATCGACAATGGCAGCCTGGTTCAGTCCGGCTCGACCCTGATGTTCACGATGATGCACAGCGACGTGATCCGGATCCAGCTGTTCGTGCCGCAGGACGAGGCGTTCGGCGTCGTGCCCGGGATTGATGCGGTGGTGCATGTTCCCGAGATTCCAGGCCGCAGCTTTCCAGGCAAGGTGACGCGAATTGCAAGCGCGCTGCAGCCCGGCAGCCGCACGCTGTTGACTGAAATCGACGTTCCCAATCCGGACGGCGCGCTCAGTCCCGGAATCTACTGTACCGTCGAGCTGCATATTCCTCGCAAGACGCCATCCTTGATTGTATCGGCAGACGCGGTGGTGTTCGACCAGGACGGTCTGCATGTAGCGGTGGTCGAGAACGGCACGGTTCGGATGCAGAAAATTTCGATCGCGCGCGACTTCGGCAAGGAAGTTGAAGTGCACGAAGGCATCAAGGCAGGCGATCAGGTGATCCTCAACCCGGCGGTCAACCTCACCGACGGCAGCAAGGTCGTGCCGCAAAGGCAGCCGCCGGCGAAGTCGACGAGCTAGCAGGAGCCCGCTTCGATGCGAACTTTCCTTTACGCAATGACCGCATTGCTGCTCGGCGGCAATACCTGCGTGGCGCAGGTCTCCACCATGGGCACGACCGCCATGGGAATTCCGTCGACGCCGGGCACGATCGTGTCGTCTCCTCTGACCGGTCCCAGCCCTTTTTCAGCCGCGACAATGCCCGGCGCTCCGGTCACCACCCTGGCGCCGGTTCCGCTGGCGTTTGATCCCACCATCGCAGGGACCAGCATCAACTGCTCACCGTTATCGGCACAAACCACAACGATGACTCCGATTGCGGCTCCAGTAACCGCGACTTCGACGTCCGCGATGGGGACGATCACCGCGCCAGCAGCAATAGCTCCGCTTCCGGCTCCGGCCCCCGCAACGATCCAACCGACCTCCACAGCAGCCCTCGGGGTGGTCACCGCGCCTCCAATTCCGGTTCCGCCTCCGGTAACCGGGCCTTCGACCTCCGCGACGCCGGGAACGATCACCGCGCCGGCAGTCGCGAGTACAAGTGCGATGACACCGATGCCGCTGGCACCGTCGGCGACAACCTCCACACCCGGTAGCGGAAGCGCGACCGGCACCATCGCGCCGATCACGCCGCTCGGAAATTCAACGTTGGCCAGTGGGTGCATCTCGACCACGGCAACTTCCACGATCAATGGTGCCACAATGCCGCTCTCAACTCCCGAAATACCGGCCAGCCCGCCGCCCGGGACGATTCAGCCGGCGATCACCGAGCTTGGCAGCACCAGCATCGATCCGACCCTCACCGTCGTACCGACGCCGAACTCGGCGGCATGCAGCGAAAGCGTGACGATGAACCTTGCAAATCCCGGCATGATGGCGCCGGCCAATGCGACCGGTGCCACGGCAACGCCCGGCGTTTCGTCGCCATCGGGCTGCTGACCCAGGAAGGTCGTGCTTTCCGGATCGCGTCGGGGCTGGCAGTTGCCCGCTATGGCACAACGAACTCGAGGCCGGCTTCCTCCGCCGCCACCAGCCCCAGCGCGGTCCAGTCGAGCCCGGCGTGACCGCGTGCGATCCCGGTGATCAGGCGATCGCGGACCACGCCCACCGACGGCATCGTGACCGCCGCCTGCTCTGCTTCGGCGAGCGCCAGCCGCACGTCCTTGAGCGCCAGCGGCATGATCAATCCGGGCGCGTAGCTCTCGGCGACGATCTTGCCGCCGTAAATTCTGTGCACCCGGCCCCCGAACATGGTGCGCGTCATGATGTCGACGAAGGGTTGCGGATCCTGCCCGCGCTTTCGCAGCACGGTGATCACTTCTCCGAGCACCTCGAGCGCGGTCGCGGTCATCATGTTGCCGAGCAGCTTCATCAGATTGGCCTGCGCCGGATCTTCTCCGACGACGAAGAGCTGCCCCAGATTGTCGATAAGGCGCCGGCAGCGCTCGACATCCACCGGGGCGCCGGCCGCCACGATGAACAGCTGCCGCGCCTTGGCGGCGTCAGGGTTGCCGAACACCGGCGCGGCGACATAGGCCTGACGGTGACGTCTGTGCTCGGCTGCGAACTCGGCCGCCGCGGCAGTGCTGATCGTGCTCATCGAAAGGTGGATCGCATCCGGCATCAGGCCCATCGCGAGACCGGCATTGTCGCGCCCGAACACGATTTCACGAACGGCATTGTCGTCCGGCAGCATGCTGATGACGATCTCGCAGTCAAACAGCTCGGTGAGATTCAGCGTGGGCGCCACACCGAGCGCCGAGAGGGTGCTGATTTGGTCCGGTCGACGGACATAGGCACTGACACGATGTCCCGCCGCCGCGAGGTTCGTCGCCATCGCGGTGCCCATATGGCCAAGTCCGACGAAACCGACCTTGCTCGTCGTCGGGAAGCGGCCGGTTGATTCATCCACATTGCGCGCATCGCGACCCGCGACAGCGGCGTGTTCGACATTGGCGAGAGAAATCGGCTCGCGGTTTGGCATAGTCGTCCTCTGATCGATCATCGCTTTTCAACAGCCCCGGATAGGGCAAGGCCGCGGACGCTATCCGTTCGCAGCATTACTCTTCTACCTTTGGCCCCGTGCGCTCGAGCATTTCGTCTTCGCTTGGCGCAGGATTCCGTTCGCCGAGTCTGGGCCGACGGTCGTTGGTGCAGCGACCGTTTTCAAGGTCCGAAACGACGGTTGCACAATTGCGATGTCTTGAGAGCGCCGCCGCAGAGGCGACGTCGATAGGACTCGCCAAAGCAGTGACCGCCAGGATGGATAATGCTGCCAGCGTACGAATTGCCATGATGGTCTCCTGTGTTGCCCACCCAACCTAAAAATGGTCGGCAAGGCGACGCAACGCGAGTATAAAAAAGTTTATTGTGCCTGATCTGTTTGCCCTGCAGCGAGCCCGAGGTTGGCCTTCAAAATGTTAGCGCTTCAAAATGTCGCCTAAAATCGGATTTAGTTTGCTGAACGGCTATTTAATTGCGCGCGCCGGCAAGCCAGATAAGTTCGAAGGCAATTGCCGCAGCGGTGAAGCGCTACCGTCGATCACGCTGCAATTGCTGAACGGTGATGCTTGCTGCCGACGCAAGCGTTGGCTGTGGGCCAATGAAAGGGGCGTTACCGATGCGCATGTTTAATGTCTCATCCAGTCGACGCGCGGTGCTGAAACAGGCGGGGCTTGCCGCTGTTTCGCTGCTGTCGTCGCCCGCTTTGGCGGCGGAACAAATCGACCTGAAGCTGCCGGACGGCGGCGGCGAACGCGCCCTGACGACGGCATTTCCCGACAAGGGCGGCATGATCCTGCAGCGGACGCGGCCGCCGCTGCTAGAAACTCCCTTCGAGGCGTTCGACAAGGATATCATCACGCCGAACGATCAGTTCTACGTTCGATGGCACTGGGCCAATATTCCAACCCAGATCGACGCCGCGGCGTTCCGGCTGAAGGTTCGCGGGCACGTCAACGCGAACCTCGAGCTGTCGCTCGGGGATTTGCTGGCGATGCCAGCCGTCGACCTGGTTGCCGTCAACCAATGCTCCGGCAATTCGCGCGGCTTCTTTCAGCCGCGCGTGCCGGGCGCGCAATGGGGCAACGGCTCCATGGGCAACGCGCGCTGGACCGGCGTGCGCCTGAAGGATGTCCTCGACCGGGCGGGAATAAAGGCGGGTGCCGTCGACGTCAGGTTCAATGGACTCGACGAACAGGTTTTGCCTGATGGCCCGGACTTCATGAAGTCGCTGGCCGTCGACCATGCACGCGACGGCGAGGTCATGATCGCCTACGCCATGAACGGCCAGCAGCTGCCGCTGTTGAACGGCTTTCCGCTGCGGCTGGTCGTGCCCGGCTGGTATGCGACCTACTGGGTCAAGATGCTCAACGACATCGAGGTTCTCGACCAACCGGACCAGAATTTCTGGACCACCAAGGCCTACCTCATTCCGGATACGCCGGGCGCCACGATGAAGCCGGGCGACACCGGTATCAAGATGGTCCCGATCAACCGCATGGTTCCGCGTTCTTTCGTCACCAGCCTGGCACCGGGAAGCCGCGTTTCGAGCGGCGTCCCGATGCAGTTGCGTGGCATTGCCTTCGGCGGTGACACCGGCGTGAAGCAGGTCGACATTTCGCTGGATGGCGGCGCGACATGGCAGGAAGCCCGGCTTGCCGAGGACGCCGGAAAATACAGTTTCCGCCGCTGGCAGTTGACGATCACGCCACCGCGCGGCGAGCACAAGGTGATGGTGCGATCGACCAACAGCCATGGCGAGACCCAGCCGATGGTCTCGAACTGGAATCCATCCGGGTTCATGCGAAATCCGGTTGAGGTCACGGACCTCGTGGCGACGTGAAGGAGAACGCAGATGAGGGCACTCTTGATTTTGCGGATCGGCTTCAGCCTGTTCGCGACGGCGGCGACATTGTCTCCTGCCCACGCAGCGGGAGCGCCCAAATCATTCACCTCCGTGAATCTCGATCTGCCCTTTGGCGACAGCATGTTTCCCGACGGGCCGGGTTCGGACGCGATCAACAACGACTGCCTGGCATGCCATTCGACCGACATGGTTCTGCACCAGCCGCGGCTGCCGCGGGCGACCTGGCAAGCCGAAGTCACCAAGATGCGCGATGCCTACAAAGCGCCGGTTTCGGATGAAGACGCAGCAGCGATCGTCGATTATCTGACGCGGACAAAGGGGAAGTGAGCCGATCGAGAGGGCACCCGCTTTCGCGGCAGATGCGCGCGTTGCGCCATCCTTCGAGACGCGCGCAAGGGCGATCTGCTCAGAGAGCCTGCGAAGAAATACTGACCTCATCCTGAGGAGCTTGCGAAGCAAGCGTCTCGAAGGATGGACGCAACGCACGGACTCGCGGCCATCCTTCGAGATGCGGCGAAGACGCCGCTTCTCAGGATGAGGACTATCACAGTAGGCGAAGCACAACCTTTAAGTTCGTCATGCCCGGGCTTGTCCCGGGCATCCACGTCTTTAGGAAGCCGCACCAA
>WNFI01603068.1_pt2 | contig 20151 bp, 18 predicted proteins | sample 5400471 | NCBI WGS metagenome assembly WNFI01 (sample SAMN13153348, study PRJNA577476) | soil metagenome | isolation source: 100 cm saprolite on Douglas fir-dominated hillslope | place: USA:California | collected 2013-09-17
CGGTCTGCGGCCAGCCGAAGCCGATGATCTCGATCGGCAGGCCCCGCGTCGAGCCGAGCCTGTGCACGCGCTTCGACTCCTCCAGCACCATCACCCGCTCGCGCGCGGCCAGCGCCACCAGCTTCTCCCGCGTCAGCGCGCCCCCGCCGCCTTTGAGCAGCTGGTGCTCCTCGTCCACCTCGTCGGCGCCGTCGATGACCATGTCGAGCCCGGCCACGTCGCAGAGCTGGACGATCGGCAGGCCCAGCCGCTGCGCCACTTCCGCCGTCTTCTTCGAGGTCGGCACGCCCCGCACCCGCAGGCCCGAGCGGACCCGCACCGCAAGCGCCTCCAGCGCGGCGGTGGCCGCGCGCCCCGTGCCGTATCCGAGGGTGGCCCCGTCGGGCACCATCTCCGCCGCGGTCGCACCCGCTTCCCTGCGCTGCCGCTCCGCGCGTTCGTTCTGGTCCACGGGGGATTTCTTCGCAGGAAGCCGCCCTCGGAGCAAGGGGCCTTCAGGTGCCGGCGACGGTCGCCAGGATGACGCGCAACACACCCGCGCAGAGCACCACGAACGCCGGGTTCTGTTTGAACTGCGCGACCGCCGCGAAGGACACGACGGCGAAGATCACGCCCACCTCGTCGCGGATGCCGGCGCCGGCGAGGCCGACAGCCGCCGCCGCCATCATACCCACCACCGCGGGCACCAAGCCGCGCAACGCCGCCTTCACCGCCCGCGTGCGCCGCCAGCGGTCGAGCCATACGCCGAGGCCCACGGTGAGCAGCACGGGGACGCCAAACACGCCCAGCGTGGCGAGCACGCCGCCCAGCACGCCGCCCGCCCGTGCCCCGATGAACGAGGCGCAGATCATCACCGGGCCCGGCGTCACCTGGCCGAGCGCGATCGCGTCGGCCAGCTCTTTTTGCGTGATCCAATGATTCTCGTTGACGGCCTCGCGCTCGATGAGCGGCACGATGGTGAACCCGCCGCCGTAGGCGACGGCCCCGACGCGGGCGAAGGTGAAGAGCAGCGCCAGCGCCACCGGGGCGGCCAGCCCGGAGAGTCCGAGCGCCGTCAGGAAAGCCTCCCAGCGATGCCGCAGCCAGCCGGCCCGCCCCGCGGGCGCCGCGAGCAAGAGCGGCCAGAGGATCGACTGAGCGCCGGACGGCGGCTTGCCCGCATGGCGGGGGTCCTCGCTCGTCGGGCCCTCGCTGCCGGGCGGGGGTGGCTCGGCGCGCCGCTCGCGCAGCGGCCCGTTGTCCTCGGATCCGGAGACCAGCGCGTCGTCCTCGGCCGGCTTGCCCGCGCGCTGCCGGGCGATGCCGCGCAGCCGCAGCCGCTTCTGCAGCGAGTCGGCGGCCAGCCCCACCATGATCCCGAAGACGATCACCTCCAGCACCGTCGCGTGCCCTAGCCGCTCGAGCGCGAGCGCCATCGCCGCCAGCACCGCCTGCCAGCCCCGGCGCAGGCCGGCCTGCCCGAGTTTCCAGGTCACCGCCACGACCAGTCCCACCACCGCGCCGTTGAACCCGGCGAGCAGCTCGTCGAGGTGGGGGACCGCGCGCAGGTCGCCGTAGAAGATGCCGAGGAGGATCATCAGAAACGCGCTCGGCGCCACGTACACCAGCACGCCGGCGAGCGCGCCCGTCCAGCCGAAGAAGCGCAGCCCGGCGAAGGCGAGCGCGTTGGTGGCAGCGCCGCCGGGAAGGATCTGCGACACCGTCGCAGTGTGGACCCACTCGCGGCTGGTCAGCCACCTTCGTCGCTCGAACAGGTCGCCCGCTTGCGCCAGGATGGCGAGGCCGCCGCCGAATCCCGTCGCTCCCAGGAGCGCGCAGGCGCGCAGGAAGGCGCCCCAGGTCGGCCGGTTGCGTTTCGCATCGGCGCCCGGCTTGGGCTCGGCGCTCCCCTTCGCCTGGGCCGTTCGCGCAGCTTCCGCGGCCTGCTTGGTATCGCGGTCGGGCGTCCAATCCACGCCTGCGGCAGTACCCGACCGACCGAAGCGGCGCAAGTTGACGGCGCGGCGTTTCCCTCGCGCCAGAGGGAAATGCAAAGTACAAGACGCGCGTGAAGTATCTTCCAGGCATGAAGGTGGTCCATCGGGCCCAGGCCTCGTGGGGCGTCGGGCACGTGGTCGCGGTGAGCGAGGACCCGCCCCGCCTCTCGGCCCAGTTCCCCGGGCGGCCGGGCGGACCGGTGATCCTCTCCTCGCGGGATGCCCACCTCGGCCGCTTCCGCTTCCCGCCCAACTCGCCAGCCACCTTCGCCGACGGGTCGCCCGCCCGGGTGCTGCGGCCGCTGCCCGGCCGGCCCGACGAGCTGTATCGCTACACGGTCGAGGCGCCGGGCAAGAAGCCGTCCATTCGCGCCGAGGCGGACCTGCGCGCGGTTGCGCCGCGCGAGGGGCCGGCCGAGCAGCTCGCCAGCGGCCGCTGGGGCGGCCCGGAGGACTTCGCGCTGCGCAACGAGGTGGTGAAGCTGGACCTCGAACGCCGCGCCGACGCGCTGGGCGCGCTCTTCGCCAGCCGCGTCTACGTGAAGCCCCATCAAGTCTCGGTCGCGCACCAGGTGCTCTCGGCGCGCGCGCCGCGCTTCGTGCTCGCCGACGAGGTGGGCCTGGGCAAGACCATCGAGGCCGGCCTGGTGCTCTCGGCGCTGCTGCACGCGGGCCTGGTCAAGCGCTGCCTGGTGGTCGCCCCCTCGCACCTGACGGTGCAGTGGCTGGCGGAGCTGTTCCACAAGTTCAACCTGCTCTTCACGCTGATGGACCCCGACCGCGCCCGCGACGCGCGCGAGGACCTGACGGGCGAGGAGCCCGCGGCGGCCGGGCCTTTTGCCGGCGAGAGCGGCGTCTGGGCCAACCACCACCTGGTCATCACCTCGCTGGAGTGGCTGTCCCGCTCGAAGGACGAGGCCGCGGAGGCGGCGGAGGCGGGCTGGGACCTGGTGGTCTTCGACGAGGCGCACCACCTGCGCGGCGAGCGCGCCTACGCCGTGGCGCAGGCGCTCTCGGCACGGAGCTGGGGACTGCTGCTCCTGACCGCGACGCCGCTGCAACTCGACCCGGGCGAGTACCACCGCCTGCTCCGGCTGGTCGATCCCGCGCCTGCGCAGACCGAGGCGGAGCTGCGGGCGCGGCTGTCGCGGCAGGGCGATCTATCGGCCGAGGTGCGCGCGCTCCTGAGCGGCGACGAGGCAGCGGCGAAGCGGATCGCCAAGCTCTTCCCCGACGACGCGCGGCTGCAGAGGCTCGCGGGCGAGCCGCTCCTGGCCCACCTCTCGGAGAGCTATGGGCTCTCGGCGCGGCTGCTCCGCAACCGGCGCGCGGTGGTGGGCGGGTTCACGCCGCGCGTGCTGGAGAAGGTCGACCTTGCGCTCTCCGCCGAAGAGCGGGAGGTGGAGCAGGACGTGCGCGCCGCGCTGCAGGCCGCGCACGCCCGCGGGGCGCTGCCCGCGGGCGCGGTGCTGGCGGCGCTGCTGCGGCGGATGGGCAGCTCGCCGCCCGCGCTGGCGGCGGGGCTGGTCGCCGCTCAGGATCCGGCGCTGAAGAGGCTCGCCCCCCGGGCGCAGGCGCTCGCGGCGGATGGCGCCGACTCCAAGCTGGAGGCGTTCCGGGCGCTGCTCACCGGGCCCCTCGCCGGCGAGAAGGTGCTGGTCTTCGCCGAGGCGCGCGAGACCATCGACTACCTGCGCGAGAAGCTCGCCAAGGCGGCCGGGCCCCGCGCGCGCGGCATCGAGGCTTTGGCCTACGTCGGCGACCTCTCTCCGGCGGACCGCGACAAGCTGGTGGCGCGCTTCCGCGACCCGGACGGCCCGCGGGTGCTGCTCTGCACCGAACTGGGCGGCGAGGGCCGCAACTTTCAGCACTGCCACGTGCTGGTGAACTACGACCTGGCCTGGAGCCCCGCGGCCATCGAGCAGCGCATCGGGCGCATCGACCGCATCGGTCAGTCGCGCGACGTGCGCATCTACGCCTTCCGGCCGGCGGGCACGCTGGCCGCGCGCGTGCTCGACGTGCTCGATCAGGGCGTGGGCGTGTTCACCGAGCCGGTCGGCGGCCTCGACGCGGTGCTGGAGCAGGTGGAGGGCGAGCTCGCCGCCCTCGGCGCGCGCGCTCCCGCGGGCGCGGGTGAGAAGGGCTCCGCCAGTGCCGAGGACGCCGCCTGGGAAGCGGCGCAGCGGGCGCTCTCCGAGCGGGTGGCGGCGGCGCGCCGCGAGGTGAGCCGCGCGCACGATCCGCTGCTCGACCGGCGGAGCTGCGACGTCGCTGCGGTCCGCGAGCTGGCTGAGCGCGGAGCGCGGCGCATCGGCGTCTCGCTCCCGGCGCGGGCCACGAAGGAGAAGCGGCCGCTGGACGAGGCGGGACAGCTCCTCGGGCAGGTGGCGGCGACGCTGGAGCGGAAGCTCGAGGCGGTGACCATCGAGGTGGCGAAGCGCGTCGGGCTCGCAGTCGACGTCGAGGTCGATGTGCTGCCGGGCGAGGTGAGCTTCCACGTGGGCCCCGAGCTGAAAGTGGACGCGCTCGCCGGCTTCGATCTCTCGCAGGACCGGGTGGTGCTCGGCTCGTTCCGGCGCGAGGTGGCGGTGGCGCACGAGGAGCACGACTCGTTCGCCACCGGGCATCCCCTGGTCGAGGCGCTCTTTGCCTGGATGCGCGATGGCGAGCTGGGCCGCGCGGCGGTGTACCGCGCGCGCATTCCCGGCGCGACCGGCGCGGCGCTGGACGCGCGCTGGGTGGTGGCGCTGCCGGAGCCCGCCGACCTGGCGCAGGGTGCGAAAGTGCCCTCGCGGCGCGCGTCGCGCTATCTGGACGACGCGCGGGTGCGGGTGGTGGCGCGGCTCGACGGGCGCGGCTCGGTCAGCATCGAGGAGGCGCTGGCCGCGCAGCTCGACTCTGGGGACGCCGATCCGGTCCCTGCGCCCGACGGCGGCCCGCCCGCGCCGTTCGTCGCCGCGGTCGAGGCGGGCCTGAGCGCCGCCGAGGCGGAGGCGCAGAAGCGGCTTTCGCGGCTGCTCGCGCAAGCCAGGGAACGCGTCGCGCGGGACCGCGCGGCCGCGCAGGATCGCCTGGGGCGCTTCCTCGCCCAGAGCAAGGTCTCTGCCGCCGAGCGCGAGAAGTTGATCGCAGCCGAGGGGCTCCTCTACGATCAGATTGGCGAGGCCCTGGCCGGGGCGCGCCTCGAGCTGGACCAGGCCGCGCTGGTGCAGCTCCTCTGATCGGGGGAATCCATGGAAGCGCCAGCGGACGCGTGTCCCCGGTGCGGTGAGTCGGGGCAACTCGGGTCCGCGTGCAAGGTCTGCGGCGAGAGCCTGCTCGTCGATCTCATTTTGGAGGGGGCCATCGGCGACGAGCGGCTGCGGTACCAGGCTGCGCGTGCGCTCGTGGAGTGCGGGCCGCCTGCGCCCTCACTCCTGGAAGCGAAGAAAGCGTTCGAGATCGCTGGGACGCGCCTGCTGGCGAACGTCTCCCGGTCGTTCGCGCTCCGTGCGGCGAGCGCGCTCGCCGCGTGCGGCGTCTCCACTTCGCCGCAGCCGGCGCGCCCGCGCAGGCGTTCCCCTCTGGCTTTCGCCGCCGCCGCGCTCGCCGCCGTCGCCTTGGCAGCCGGCTCACTCCTTGTTCTGCGCCCGTGGCCGTGGCTCCCGGCGGAGGGGCCAGCGGTGCGAGCGGCAGCCCTCGCAGAGCATCAGGGCGCGGCGCGGCCGGATGAGCCGGCGGCGGTCAACCTCTCGACCGAAGAGCTGGGGCGCCGCGCGCTGAAGAGCGTCGCCACCGTCGTCTGCGCCTCGCGGATCGGCGCCGGGTTCTTCATCGAGCCCGAGAAGCTGGTCACGAACGCGCACGTCGCCTGTCCGGAGGGCGGCGAGATCGCGCGCGTGCGCCTGCAGGATGGGCGCGAGCTGCTCGGCAAGACGGTTGCCCGCGATGACTGGATCGATACCGCGACCCTGGAGGTGGCCGGCGCCGCCGCACAGCCGCTGACCGTCGGAGACGCCACTGCGCTCAAGGCGGGCGAACCCATCGCGCTCGTCGGGAGCCCCAGCGGCCTCGAGTTCACGCTGCATGAGGGGAAGGTCAGCTTCGTCGGCCGCAATCACCTCGGCGTCGCGTACGTCCAGATCAACGCGTCGGTAAACCCCGGCAACAGCGGGGGTCCGCTCCTGAACGGCAGGGGTGAGGTGGTGGGGATCGTCAGCCTGAAGATCCTGCACGCCGATGGGATCGGGCTCGCGCTGCCCATCCAGTACGTGAGGCCGCCCGGCCCCGGCGATCCCGCAGCCGCGCGATGGAGCGCGCTGCTCGCAGAGGTCCGCGACCAGGACGCCCGGGAAATGAAGAAGCTCTTCTCGTCGCAGGATCCCGAGCTGGCCGACGTCAGGCCATCGCCCGGAGGCCTCGAGGCGCTCGTCATCCAGCGCTGGTCGTCGTCGCCCGTGCCCACGCGCCTCCAGCTGGAGCTGCGGCAAAGCGAAGCGCGCATCTGCGATCTGCCCTTGCAGATCAGGTCCTGGGTGACGCTGAGCGTCGCGCTCGATCGGGCGAAGGATGAGCGGCGCGTGCGATGGATGCTCAAGTCCCCGGCGGCGAACGAGCTGTACGTCGGCGTGGGCGCGCTCGACCTGGGCGCCTGCCCGCGCGAGGCCCTGGCCCGAGGCGGCGCGCTGCTCTTGCACCAGGGCGCGGATGGCCGCGTCTACGTCGAAGGCGCGACGCTGGACGCGGCCGCGGTCCGGGCCCGCGACGAATCGCAGCGACTCGAGGAACGCAAGGAGCAGGAGGGGCGCTGGCGCGAGGAGAGCTGGCGGGATCGTTTTCGTCGGGCGCGCGCGCGGATCGCAAACCTCGAGGTCCGCATCCGGCACGTGCGCGCCGAGATCAACCGCCTCGAGACCGGCCTCTATCACCTCACGCAGGAGGAGACGGCCGAGTACGAGAAGGAGAAGCGCTGGCTCGCGGGGAGCGACGCCGAGCGGGAGAAGGCGCAGGAAGCGCTGCGCGACCTCGACCGCGCTGCCTCCAACGAGGCCGTTCCCCGAAAGTGGAGGGAGTGAGGCAACGAGCCCTCACTCCCTCCGAATGATCAGAACGTCGTCGAGGCCCGCAGGAACACGCTTCGCCCCGGCGCCCAGTGCGAGCCGTTAGTAGAGAGTCGCTCGCGCATCGAAGCGGTGACCCGCCTTTTAGGGATCGCTTCGGTGCGTGGAGCGCAGTCCCGCCATGGTGACGGCGACCAGCCGGCGGACCGCAGCCCTGGACTGAAGGGTGCTCGCTCCGGAGAGCGCGTGCAGGCAGTACCTTGCGAGCTCCTCAGCGGGGACGTCCTTCCGGACTTCACCGAGCTTTGCGCACTCGGTCACGAGATCCCGGATCAGCTTGCTCAGGTGCTGCTGCGCGCGGACCACATGCTGCCCCCGATGAAGGAGCGCCGTGAGCTCAGCGCCAACCCCTTGGTGCTCGTGCTGGATCAGTGCGTACGCCTCGAGCACGCGTTCCAGCCGCTGGGCCGGCTCGCCGGATTGATCCCGAATCGCCGCAAGATGCTTCAGGTGGGCATCGACGTGACGCTCGTGCCAGGCGGAGAGGATCGCCTCGACGTCGGGAAAGTACTTGTACAAGGTCGCCCGTCCGATGCCCGTCTTCTCGGCGATCTGCAGCATCGTTACCGACCGCAGCCCTTGCTCCGCCACCAGACCGACGGTGGTTTCCAGGATTGCGTCGCTGACCTCGTGTCGGTGCGCCTCGATGGTGTCGTTCCAGAGTTTGGGCACGTCGACAGTATACGCGAAGCTACTGTTCGAGACACGTCGTCTTGACAGAGACACTGTGTCTCCATAAAGTGGCTCCTGCGACCTCATGGAAGGGAGTGACGAAGATGGCGGACCGCACTCTGACGCCCAGCACGACAGGTTCGGTCCTGCACTCGGCTGCCTGGTATGACCTGACGGTCTGGCTCATGACGCTCGGTCGGGAGCGGGTTTATCGGGAGAGATTCGTCGACCTGGCGCATCTCGAACCTGGCGAGTCCGTGCTGGATGGGGGGGGCGGGACTGGAACCCTCGCGATCGTTTCAAAACAGCGGGTGGGGCCAACAGGCGCGGTGCATGGGCTCGACGCGTCGCTGGCGATGATCGACAGGGCGCGTGAGAAGGCGAAAAAAGCAGGGGTCGAGGTGTTCTTCAAGCAGGGTGTTGTTGAGGCGCTGCCGTTTCCCGACGCGCATTTCGATGCGGTCCTGAGCACCTTGATGCTTCATCATCTCCCTCGCAAATTACGCGAACAGTGTGCGCGCGAGGTGCGAAGGGTCCTGAAGCCGGGCGGACGTGTGCTTGTCGTTGACTTCCGAGAGAGCGGACGGAAACGGAAAGGTTTTCTCGGGCATTTTCAGCATCGCCACGGTCACGTTGAGCTGGACGACATGATTGCCGTCCTGAGCGGAGCAGGTTTGAACATTCTCGAGAGCGGAGCGGTGGGGATCAAAGACTTGCAGTTCGTTCTCGCGACGGGGCCAGGCAGCGCGTGATCATGGCGACCTGCGAAACAAAGGCCCGCCACCGATGAATCGACACATTCGCCTGCGTAAGCGCGTTTGGATGCTGCCGCTGCTGGTCGTCGCGCTCATCGCCGGTCACGCGATCCTCTATTACGTCGTGTCGCACAAGGTCCTGTCAGCCGCGGTGGCGTCGGGCGTGATCGTTCTCGTGGTGGTCAAGCATCTGGGGCTGCTCGGGCCGCTCTACGCTCTATTGCGGCGTCGATCACGCCAGCTGAAATCCGGTGACCTCGCTGCCGGTGGTCGCGCCCCAGGACCGACAGCGCCACGTTGACCACCGGGTTCTGTCGAAGGCCACGGTGCGGAAGATGAAGCAGAACCTTTGGTGGGCGAGCGTCTATAATCTTCTGGCCATCCCGGTCGCGGCAGGTGTTTTCTATCACACGATGAGAAAGCGCGGACAAGATTGGCCGACGGCGTCTACTGTTGATTGGGATCGCCGATTCGGCGGTCTGGCGCTTCGATCTCGAGTTGAGCGTGGGCGGTTCGCTCTCGGCGCTGCGCCGGTCGACCGTGAACCAAGCAAGGTCCCACAATCTATTCGCACCTCGACTCGACCACGACGTGGGCGCGGCGGCGCCGCTCCCCGCCCCACGCGCGCCGTCCGGCTCTTCAGCCCAGCAGGGGGCACCGCTGCTTCAGCGTTGCGCTGGATGCTGCGCCGCGTGCGCGGGTTCGCTACCCTGCAGGAACTCGCTCTCCTGCTGCTCTTCGTCCATCTCGTGTGGGGAGCGCGGGTTCATCTGCTGCATCTGCTCGAGCTCGGCCGGCGTGAGCTTCGGTAGCTGCCGGATGAAGTGCACCAGGGCCCAGCTCTCCTCGTTGGAGACTCCGCCCGTCCCCCACGCAGGCATGCCCGTCAGGCGGATGCCGTTCTCGATGATGGCGTACAACTCGCCGTCCGTGAGGTTCTGGGTCTCGGCGAGCCGCATGTCGGGTGCCTTCGGGTAGAGGTTCTTGCCGATGGGCGTGTCCCCGCTGCCGTTGTTGGCGTGGCACGTCGCACAGTGGTCCGCCCAGTGCGCCATCGCGCCGTGCATGGCCTCGGGCGTCAGTCGAACCGGGTTCGTGAGCCCGCGAACCCGCGCGGGCGTGGATAAGCGGCGCGCCCCTCGGGCAACCAGATCTTCCATCCGGGAAGGCTGCTCCCGCGCACTGAGCCCACGACGGACGACCGCGAGGACGGCGACCACCGCGGCTGCGGCGGCCACGAGCGCGAGCGCTCCCACCGCCGCCAGGATGCGTGTGACGAGCCCGTTGCTACGCATGGCACCTCCTGGTGCGAGGCTGGCGGCGACCGTCACAGTGGAACCGCGGCGGTCACAACCGGCGCCGCGTCTTACTCGACCACCAGCACGCCGGTGACCATGTCCATGGAGCGCGGCCTTCACCTTCAGGTCCGGGATAATGATGTTCTTCGCGCAGGTGTCGTCCGTCTTGCGGGTCACGACGAGCTCCAGCGGGTCACCTTTCTTCACCGCGATGCGCTCGGGCTGGAAGCCCTTGTCCGTCACTGTGATCTCCACACGGTGGACCGTGGCGGCTACGCTTTCCTTCGCGAGAACAGGGGCGGCGCTGGCAAGCAGAGCAACGGCCGCGACGAGATTCCTCAACATGCGGTGCCTCCTCTCTGGGCAGACCGCGCCGAGATGCAATTCCGCGGCCAAGGTCTTCGCACGCCGTGCCGTGACTCAGAGGGCCTCGCGTGGGAGGGAGTGAGGGAACCGAGCCCTCACCCCCTCCGAGCCATCAGAACGTGGCCGAGGCCCGCAGGAACACGCTCCGTCCCGGTGCCCAGTGCGAGCCATTGAAGCCGTTTGCGATCCGATACGCGTAGTGCGCGTCGAACAGGTTGATCACGTCGATGCCCACCATCGGCTTGAACGGCGCCGCCAGGAACTGGTGCGTCATCGAGACGTCCGCGCGCCAGTGCGAAGGGACGTGCAGGGTGTTGTTCGCGCCCGTGCGCAGGCCGCTGCCGTAGCCCATGGTGCCGGAGAGCTGCGTGCCGCCGTCCTTCACCGTGGCGCCCCCGTTCACCGTCCAGGTCTGGGCGTGGTCGAGGGTCTGCCACCCCGTGTTGGCGAGCTGGTCCGGCGTGAACAGGTAGCGCGCCGTCTCGATGCCGCGGCCCTCCGCCCTCTCCACCGCGGCGTTGGCGAAGGCGTTGAAGCTGCCGCCAAGGACCGTCACCACCGCCGCCTCCAGGCCGCCCGCGCGGCCGTCGCGGAAGTTGTACGGGGAGACCAGATTGGTGCTTCCCACGCCCACGTCGTCGAGCTGGTCCGTGGAGAGGCGGCCCCAGCCGGTGAGCTTGACGTTCACCTCGGGAATGATGCGCGACTCGATGCCCACCTCGGCGTAGCGGTCCTTCTCGGGCAGCAGATCGTAGTTGACCTGCTGTCCGGGCGTGACCACGCCGAGGATGCGCGCCGCCGCGGGTGCGTCGAGCACCGCCGGCGGCTGCCAGAGCAGGCCGCCGTAGGCGTGGACCACCGTCGTGTCCGACAGGGAGTACGCGAGCCCGAGCCGCGGCCCCACTCCCACCTGCGTGGAGCGGGACGCGCTGCCGACGAACTCGACGTGCTGCAGGTCGAGGCGGAATCCGGCGTTCACCACCAGGCGCCCCAAGCTCAGGCGGTCCTGCACGTAGAAGCCGCCGGTGCTGGCGCGCGAAGTGTCGGTGCCGCGCACGGTCAGGGCCGGGTCGGGTGCGCGCAGCGAGTCGCTGCGCGTGTAGGAGGTGTAGCCGGTGCTGCCATAGAGCTGATCGAGCTGTGCGCCGATCTTCACGACGTTGTCCTCGCCGATGCGCAAAAGCTGCTCGGCGTTCAGGCCCACGTGTTCGGCGGTGCGGCCCACGTCGCTCGTGGTCGCGCAGCCCGCGTCGGGCGTGCATGGATCCGCGGTCGGTCCGAGCGCGTGCTGCGCGTCGCCGTAGAGGAACCCGTACGAGCGGCGGTACGTGCCGGAGACCCGGAGCGACGCGTGCGGGGTGAAGTCGCGGCGCACCGACAAGAGGGCAAACCAGTCGCGCTCGTTCTCGGTCTGGTTGGTGTCCGCGGGAAAGAACGGTGCCGGCGCGTTGCCGTACTGGTCGGGGGTGCGGCCGCCGCTGGGTTGGGCGGGGTCGTACTGGGGCACCGTCGTGTCGAAGGGCACCTGGTAGAAGTTGTGCCCAAACAAGCCCAGCGCCGAGATGTGGGTGTGATCGTCGGGCTCATAGTCGAGGCGCAGGTAGGCGCGCTGCTCGTCGCCCTTGGAGTGGCTCAAGTCGTCGAAGACCGCCGGGTCGAGCGCGCGCCGGGTGGTCTTGAGGCTCCCGCCCGCGAGCACCGAGAGGTCGCCGAAGCGCTTGCCGTAGTAGGCGCTGGGCGCGATGGTCTTGAACGAGCCGCCGTACAGCTCGATCTCGCCCTCGCCCTCCGCGCGGGGGCGCCGGGCGTTGAGGTTGACCACGGTGGCCAGCCGCTCACCGTACTCGGCGGGCAGACCGCCGGTGAGGATCTCCATGCTGTCGATCAGCTTGGGGGAGAGGAAGCCGCCGAACAGGCCGGTCACCGAGTCGGGCAGCGGCACGCCGTCGATCTGGTACTGGATGTTGGCGTGGTTCCCGCGCGCGTAGAGGTTGCCGAAGGCGTCGTAGACGAAGCCCGGCTGCGTGGCCAACACCTCGTTGACAGTGGCGGTGTCGCCGCGCGGCAGCTCGAGGATGTTCTCGTGATCGAGAGTGGAAGCGGAGGAGGCGGTCTTCGAGGGCAGCGGCGCCTTGGGCCGCTCGGCCTCGATGGTCACCATCTGCCCTTCCATGGCGATGAACAGCTCCACCTGGGTGACGTCGCCGGAAGCAACCCTGACGTCCTGCTGCTCGGAGCGGCCGTCGGGCAGCGTGGCCTTGATGCGGTAGCTGCCGAAGGGGACCTGCTCGAACTCGAAGTGACCCTGGGCGTCGACGTCGTGTTGATCGACCAGGCGGCCGCTGCGGGCGAGCAGGAAGACATGAGCGGGGGTGACGGGCTTGCCCTCGTAGTCGCGGACGCTGCCGTCCACGATTCCGAGGTTGTCGGCGAATAGTGCGCCGGGAAGGAGGAGGAGGACGGCGAGGACACGGGCGAACGGACGTACGACGCTCATCGATGCTCTCAGGGGCCGCGGGGCGGCCTGGAAAGGGGGCGCGCGGAGGCGCGCCCAAAAAAGAAGTGAGTGGAAACGGCGCTGCTCTTCGCGCCTGCGCTTCAGGCGCGCTCTGGCGGATCCTGCGCCCGCGGCAAAGGCGGCTCCGCGACGGTTGCGAGCGCCCGCGGCTGGCCGCGCTCGCAGGCGGCGAAGAGCGCCGGCGGCGGCGGAGCGGGCTGCCGCGGCGTGGCCGGCGTGGCGTGCCGGACCTGGGCGGCGCAGGCGACGCAGCCCGCGCGGTCGAGCAGAGAGGAGTGATCGTGGGGCTGCGCGAACACCAGCAGCAAGCCGAGCGCCAGCGCACCCGCGATCAGCGGGAGACACCGCCCTGGAACCGCCCGACCCAGCCGCAACTCGCTCTCCGGAGACGAAACCTGCGCTGCTTTCGACGCCGCCGCCTGCGGAAGATTCAACCGGACTTCCGGTTCTGTTCAGCGGCACCGCAACCGGCCGCCGGCAAAGGGGAATCCGCGGGGCGGCTCCGAAAGAGATGGTCGCCTTCATATAATCCCCGGGAGAGTCAAGACCGGCTTATCCCCGCACGTCGAAGAATCGTTGACATTCAGCCGTCGCATCTATACCCCTGTAGGGTATGAGCCACACGCAGCGTCATCGAAAGAAGATCCTGGACCGCATCCGCCGCATCCAGGGCCAGCTCAGCGGCGTCGCCAAGGCCCTCGAGGAGGAGCGGGAGTGCTCGTCGGTCCTCCAGACGCTGGCCGCGGCGCGAGGGGCGATGAACTCGCTCTTTGCGGGCATCGTCGAGGATCACGTCCGCCTCCATGTGCTCGATCCCGACCTGCGCCCGGCCAGCCCTCACGCCGAGGCCACGCAGGAACTGATCGACGTGGTGCGGACCTACTTCCGATGAAGCCAGCAGGGGAGCAGCCGATGGCAGCCATCGAGCTCGGACCTCACGAGCGGAACGAACAGCAGCCCTGGATCGAGCGAGCGGACCTGGCCCGCATCGCCCTTGCCGCCAGCGCGGCGGCGGCGACGTGGTTCCACGTCTGGCAGCCAATGGCTCGCATGGACGTGCTCGCCGTCGCGGCGCTCCTGGGGTGCGGCTGGCCGATCTGGCGGGAGGCCCTGGAAGCGCTGCTGGAGCGGCGGATGACGATGGAGCTGTCGATGACCATCGCCATCGGCGCCGCGGCCGCGATCGGCGAGCTCTTCACCGCGCTCGTGATCGTGCTGTTCGTGCTGGTGGCCGAAGTGCTCGAGAGCTTGACGGTCGGCCGAGGCCGCAAGGCGATCAGGCAGCTGGTCGACTTGCTCCCGCGCAGCGCCATCGTCCGCAGAGGCGGCTCCGAGCAGGAAGTGGCGGCCGACGACCTGAAATCAGGCGACATCATCGTCGTCAAGCCGGGAGCGCGCATCCCCATCGACGGCATCGTCGTCGCCGGCCACTCGTTCGTCGATCAGGCGACCATCACCGGCGAGTCGATGCCGGTCGAGAAGCTGCCATCCGCCCAGGTGTTTGCCGGGACCGTGAACCAATCCGGTGCGCTCGAGGTGCGGACCGTGGGGGTCGGCCGCGACACCGCCTTCGGCCGGATCATCGAGGCGGTCGAACGCGCCGAGCATTCGCGCGCCCCGATCGAGAAGACCGCCGACCGGCTCGCCGGCTATCTCGTCTACTTCGCGCTCGCCTGCGCCGCCTTCACGTTCGTCATCACGCGCGACGCCCGGGCCACCATCTCGGTGGTCATCGTGGCGGGCGCCTGCGGCATCGCGGCCGGGACGCCGCTGGCCATCCTGGGCGCCATCGGCCGCGCCGCACGCATGGGCTCCATCATCAAGGGCGGCCTCTATCTGGAGGCGCTCGGCCGCGTGCACGTCGTCGTCCTCGACAAGACCGGCACGCTCACGCTCGGAGAGCCGCGCGCCTCGGCATCTCCTGTCTACAGGGAGGCAGGGAGATCCTCGTCGGCAATCGTGCGCTGTTCGCGGACCATTCCGTCGAGGTCGGTGCGATCGAGCCGCCGGCGGGCGCGAGCGCCGAGGTCCTGGTCGGAAGCGCTGGTCGGGTGATCGGCGCCATCCACCTGTCCGACGTCCTGCGTCCGGAGGCGAAAGAAGCGGTGCGCCGGCTGCGCGCACTGGGGCTGCGAACGGTGCTGCTCACGGGGGATGCGCGAGCCGTGGCGCTGGCAGTAGGCGCCGACCTTCAGGTGGACGAGGTCCGTGGCGAGTTGTTGCCGGAGCAAAAGCGGGCCCACGTCGAGGAGCTGCAGCGTGGGGGTGAAGCGGTCGCCATGGTCGGCGACGGCGTGAATGACGCCCCCGCGCTCGCGCAGGCCGCAGTGGGCGTGGCGATGGGTTCCGGCACGGCAGTCGCGATGGAGAGTGCCGACGTCGTGCTCATCGGCAACGACTTGGGGAAGTTCGTCGACACGGTCGAGATCGCTCGGCGGTGCCGCAAAGTCATCTCGCAGAACTTCGTCGGCACCCTCGTCGTGGATGGGCTTGGGGTCGGGCTCGCCGCTTTTGGATTGCTTGATCCGCTTCTCGCCGCGTTCATCCACGTCGCGTCCGAGCTGGCATTCATCCTCAACTCGACGCGCTTGTTGCCGCGGCGTGGTGGCGTTCGTCCCGGGTTGGAACCAGAAGTTTCCAGGTTACCAGCCGGCGATGATCCCCGCCGTGCTGCTCAACCCGTGTGAGTCGCCCGAGCCGCGAAAGACGACGCCATAGGACGGTTGCAGCCAGAGGCCCACGTGCTTGGTAGGCCAGTACATGAAGTCGAGCGCAAATTCGACGCCGACGAAAGTACCGCCTTCGGTCGGATGGACGATGTGCACGATCTGGGGCCCCACGCCGACCATCAGCTCGAGCTCGCGCGTCAGTGAGAACGGCTTCTTCACCAGCAGATCGATGGGCAGCTCCGTCCCGCCCGGGACCGCGAGCCACGAGATGCCGAGCTCGAGCTCGAGCCAGCTCTCGATCGCTTCGTACTCGAGGAAGACGTTGGCGCCCGCATGGGTCGATCGCTCGCTCAGCTCCCTTTCGATGGCGCCGCCTGCGCCGACGATGACCGTGTGCTCGACGTTCTCCGGCTCTGCTGCGTGGGCCGGCGGCGACGGCAGCGCCAGCGCGAGCAGGAGGACGATCCTGTTCATCTGGCGCAGGGCTCTAGCACGGAGCGGTGCATCGACGCGATGGCCTCTTCGGCGAAGACGATGAGCGCGCGTGCTCCAGCGCGCTGCGCGGCTCGCAAGCGTTGCTCAAGGCGTCACCGCGAACGCATACACTCAGACGCAATTGAATGCGCTGTGCAGCAGCGGCGTCCCAGACCGCGTGCGCGCCACTCCGTTGCTCGTCCTGCTCTTGGCCTGCGACCCGCCCCCGGCGATGCGCAGCGACCCCGAAGAGCTCTGGTTCCGCAGCCATCACGTTTCTTCGGCGACCGCGCGGCAAGTCGTGCAGGAAGCGGCTGAGCACGAAAGCACCTGGGCCGGGCCCCTGTACGTCCTCTCGCCGCCTGCATTCCGCGGCAAGCACCTCATCGGTCACCAGAGGCTGTTCTTGCGCGAGTACGAGCCCGCCCCAGGCCGCTTTCGCACGGTGGACGCCGCCGACGACCGGATCATGGCCTGCGCCACCCTCCACAGGGCCTTGGAGTTGCTGTCGGACTGGAACCGTCGATTCGGCACGGCCTGGGACGTGCAGCTGGGCCCGCTGCACGAACGCGTCCCGGGGCGAGTTGGCTCGATCGATCGCAACGCCTGCCGCGATCTCGAGCCGTCGGAGACCGCGGCCATCGATCGCCGCTATCCGGATCGCCCGAGGTGACTGCGCGGCGTTTAGATGCCTTCCCGACATCTCAATTGCTCGGTGGCAGAGAAGGCGTGGTGGCGCGGTGGTCAGCGCAGTCCCGGCATCCAGCGGCATGCGCGCTCTTCCCACTGCGAGCGGACCAGAGGGAAGCGATGGGGAAGGCGAGAACGCTCGCCACGTCGAACATCTCGGGGATCAGGCCCGTGTGCGCGAGCAGAAGGCCGAGCGCTCCGGCGAGCGCCACGAGGAGCGGCGCGTAGCTCCGACGCTTCACGCTGGTCCAGCCGACTGCGGCGACGGCGATCGCTGCAGCCGCGAGCGACCAGCGCCCGTGGTTCTCCATCGCCAATGCCGTCGGAACTCCGCCGGCGGAAAGCACGGCGGCGAAGGCAACAAGACAGCTCGGACAGAACGCGCACGCGACCATGGGCAGCCAAGCTGCGAGGCGCCGGCCCCGGCCGGTGCTCGAGAACAGGTGCATCGTTCGACTCCACCGTTGAGCAATGCAAGGCAGCGTCCGGATGGGCCGGTCGCGAAGTCAGCGGCCAAACGACTGCTCAACTTCCGGGAGGCGAGACCTTGGGAGCGTAGGCGAGGACGTCGAGGCCTCTGGCGGGAACTCGCGCCGGCGCCGCTGGCTCGGGCGCGCCTGCCATCGCAGAAGGCACCCGACCGCGGCCAGGCTCCCAGGCAGGAAACTCCGATGCCGAAGGTACCCTGGCACGAACGCGACCAGCGAGGTGGCGAGGATGAACGGGGCGAGCACGAAGTGGACCGCCTCGGCGGCCCGGGCGGCGGCGAGCGGCAACAGCCCTAGGATCAGCGGCACGAGCGCGCAGTGCACAGCGCAAGCGACCGAGAGCGCCTGCCCTACGCGATCGATCGCTCCTGCGCGCGCCTGCGGCGTCACGGCTCGAGATCCCAGCAGAGCAGCTGGCCGTCCTTTGTCGAGGCGAATGCGCGGCGGCCCTCGGGCGCGAGCGCGAGCGAGAGCAGCGGTGCGCCCACGTCGTCGGCGGCCTCCAGCTTCCACTTGCCCGATCGGCGGTGCACGCGAAAGACGCCATCATCGCAACTCGAGACGACGCGGCGCTCGCTTGCGAACAGAAGCCCAGTGGTGCGACCCCGCAGGCCCCGGATGATGTCCGGCGTCTGGCCGGCCGGCCCCCGCCCTTGGAAGCTCCACAGCGTGATGGCGACCGACGACGAGGTCGCGAGCATCTGCCCGCTCGGCGACCACGCCAAAGCACGCACCTTGCCGGGGAAGCCCGTCATCTCGAGTGGCTTGCCCGCCGTAGCGCGGAAGACCATCACCGATGCCTCCTGCGTGCCGGCGGCGATCCAGGCGCCGTCGGCACGCCCCGCGAGCGCGAGGATCGACCCTTTCCATTCGTACTGCTGCACCGGCTTGCGCCGCTCGGGCTCGTGGACGAAGACGCCGCCGTAGCAGGCGGTCACCGCGCGCCTCGTGCCAGGCGCGAAGAAGAGTGCGCTGATGGTGCTGGCATGCGGCTGTGCTTCGCCCACGAGGCGTCCATCGCGCGACCAGAAGCGCAGCGTACGGGCCGCGCCGGTGGCGAAGAGCGCGCCGTCGCTCGACCACGCGAGCTGCTCGACCCACTCCCCGCCGGCAGCGAGCGGAGTGCTACCCGCTCTCCCCAAATCGTGCAGACGAACGTGGCCGTCGAAGCCGGAGGTCGCGAGCAGCGCGCCGTCGGGCGAGAAGCCAGCCGCGAGCGCTCCGCCCGCGTGCCCCTCGAGTTTACGAACGGTGCGACCGCGCTCGGCGTCGAGCAGCACCACCTCGCCGCCGAGCGTCCCCGCAGCAACGAGCTTGCCATCCGGCGAGACGGCGAGCGCTGGCGCGTGGTCGGAAAGCGACTCAGCCCAGCGCCGCGCGACGCGCTTTCGGCTGGCAAGAGTCGAAGAGGAATTCACGAAAGGCACAGGCGGAACCCATCGTTGAGCGCGGCGCGGTCAAGGTTCTTGCCGATGAACACCATCTTGTTCGTGCGCGGACCCTTGCCCCAGGCCTGGCCGTCCTCCGAATCGAACAGCATGTGCACGCCCTGGAACACCAGCTGCTCTTGCTTGCCCTTGACGCTGATGATCCCCTTCATCCGGTAGATGTCCGTTCCTTGCTCGCGCAGGAGGCGGCCCAGCCAGGCATTGAGCTTCTTCGGATCGGCGTCGCCCGCAACCTCGATGCCCACGCTCGACACCGCGGTATCGTGCTCGTGCGTCTGATCGCCCAAAAAGCCCGGGTCGATGCTGAGCGCGCGCTGCAGATCGAAGGCGCGGAGGTGCAGAAGCTCGTCGAGCGCCAGGCGCGACTTCTGCGTGTGGAAGATGCGCGCCTGCGAGTTCATCCTTCGGATGCGCTGCTCCAGTGCCGCGAGCGCGTCCGCCGAGACCAGGTCGATCTTGTTGAGGAGGATGACGTCGGCGAACGCGATCTGCTCGTCGGCTTCCGGCGACTTGCCGAGGTGCTGCGAGATGTGCTTGGCGTCGACCAGCGTCACCAGGCCGTCCAAGGACATCTGCTCGCGCAGCTCGTCGTCGACGAAGAACGTCTGCACCACCGGCGCGGGGTCGGCGAGCCCCGTGGTCTCGATGAGGATGTAGTCGAAGCGATCCTTCCGCTTCATGAGATTGTTCAGGATGCGGATGAGGTCGCCGCGCACGGTGCAGCAGATGCAGCCGTTGTTCATCTCGAAGATCTCCTCGTCCGAGCGCAGGACGAGGTCGTTGTCGATGCCGATTTCGCCGAACTCGTTCTCGATGACGGCGATGCGCTTCCCATGGTTCTCGGTGAGGATGTAGTTGAGCAGGGTCGTCTTGCCCGAACCGAGAAAGCCGGTCAGCACCGTCACCGGTACTTTTCGCTGCGCGTCCATGCGTTCTCCTCCATCAATTCAGTCGGTGCACCCGATCTCGGGCATTTCGGCGTCAGCGTGGTCGGTGTCAGCGTGGTCGCAAGCGGTCGATGCGCCCGCCAGCAGGGCGGCACAGACCGCCTCGACCTGCGCGAGGACGACCTCGTCGGCGGAGCACGCGACCTTGCCCTGGCGCTGCTTCTCCGGCCCGCCCACGACGGCGATGACGGTCTCGACCGGTAGTGGCTTCTCAATCTCAGGTCAAGTGCTCTTGAGAGCTCATTCTCGTCGCCGGGAGTCGGGTTCCGCGCTATCTTCCGGGGATGGCACGGCAGACCCGACAGCGGCAGGCGATCCGGCGCGTCTTCGAGGATGCGCAGAGGCCCCTCGGCGCGAGCGAGGTCCTCGAGGCGGCGGGGTCGCAGACCCCCGGACTGGGGATGGCGACCGTCTATCGCGCGCTCAAGGGCCTGGTCGGGGAAGGATGGCTGACGCCGGTGGAGCTCCCGGGAGAGGCACCGCGCTACGAGCCCGCCGGCAAGAAGCACCACGACCACTTCCGCTGCCGCCGGTGCGATCGGGTCTTCGAGGTCGAGTGCACGGTGCGTTTGCCGAAGCTGCGCGGCTTCTTGGTCGAGGACCACGAGGTGGTGCTTTCGGGCCTGTGTCCGCAGTGCGCGACCGGGCGGCGGCGCTAACCCCAGGGCTCAGCTGTGCTGACCCCTGGGGTTAGCCCTTCGGAGGAACCCTGCGGGTTCCCTCGTCGAGCAAAGCTCGACGAGCCTCCTTC
>WNFI01037858.1_pt1 | contig 20149 bp, 16 predicted proteins | sample 5400471 | NCBI WGS metagenome assembly WNFI01 (sample SAMN13153348, study PRJNA577476) | soil metagenome | isolation source: 100 cm saprolite on Douglas fir-dominated hillslope | place: USA:California | collected 2013-09-17
TCAGACTCGCCCCGACCCGCACACCGCCTAAATGCACCCCGATTCAATCGGTCGCACCCCTCCTCAAAATCGCGCTCACCGCCAAAATGAGAATTGCTGCTCTGCCGACTTGGGCGTTGCAACAAGTCGGCAGCTATCTGGGGTGCACCGGAAATGGTCTGACATCGTAGCCCGGCCCCATGAGCGCATTTGCTTCCGATAAATGTCCTTCCTGGAACAATTTACTTCCGCCGCGGCGGGAGATCGCCGCCTTTGATGGGTGCTGGAAAGCAAAAGCTCGTTGGAACGATGACGATGCACGCCCGAGCGGCCGATGACCCCGCGGCCATTGCTAATCGCGAGGTCGCGCTGCCAGCCGCTTCGCACGCGTCAATCCCTCCGCCGGGACGCTTTCGCACAACCAAGACCCAACGGCGACATGGACGGGGCCTCGCAGCAATCGAAACAATGTTTAGATCTTAGCCGCCAAGTGCGTCCTGGATCGTCCAGATGACGGGCAGATTTCCTACACTCGCGGCATTGGGGTTTGTGACACTGGTGCCGTTCATGAACCAAATCGCGATGTTGCCGCTGGTGGTGTCGCGCCACAGAACGTCGCTCTTGCCGTCACCGTTGAAGTCGCCTGACCCAAAGATCTTAAAGCTGGTGGTGACATTTCCGACGCCCGCCGTGTTGGGATTCAAGATCGTTGTGCCGTTCATGAACCAAATCGCAATGTTGCCGCTCGTATCGTGCCACACGACGTCGCTCTTGCCGTCGCCGTTGAAGTCGCCGGTTCCGACAATGGACCAGGTGGTGGGCACATTTCCGATACCCGCCGTGCTGGGATTTAACACGGTGGTGCCGTTCATTTCCCAGATTGCAATATTGCCGCTGGTGGTGTCGCGCCAGAGGATGTCCCACTTGCCATCGCCGTTGAAGTCGCCGGTTCCGACGATAGACCAGTTGGTGGGCACATTTCCGTGGCAACATTTCCAACACCCGCCGTATTGGGGTTTAAGACGGTGGTGCCGTTCATTTCCCAAATTGCGACATTGCCGCTGCTATCATGCCAGACGATGTCGCTCTTGCCATCGCCGTTGAAGTCGCCGGTTCCGACGATGGACCAGGTGGTGGGCACATTTCCGACCCCCGCCGTATTGGGATTCAAGATGGTGGTGCCGTTCATTTCCCAGATTGCGATGTTGCCGCTGGTGTCACGCCACACGATGTCGCTCTTGCCGTCGCCGTTTAAGTCGTGGGAATTGACTATCGTCGGCGCCAAGCGCCCGTTCTTATTGCCGTTAAGCTCCGTGAACCAAAGCGCGCCGTCCGGCCCTGTCGTGATGCCTTGGGGGCCGCTGTCGGCCGTTGGGACGAGGAATTCGGCAATCGTGGTTCCGTCGGTCGTGATGCGACCGATTTGATTGACGTCAAATTCGGTGAACCACAACGCGCCATCTGGGCCCGTCGTGATGATTTGGGGGCCGCTACCGGCCGTGGGGATCGCGAATTCGGTCACGACTCCACTGGTGGTAATGCGCCCAATCTTGTTGGCGCCATTTTCGGTGAACCACAGGTTGCCGTCCGGCCCCGCTGTGATGCCCGCAGGGTTGCTGGTGAGCGTTGGGATGGGGAATTCGGTAATCGCCCCGGCGGTCGTGATCCGACCGATGTGGTTGACGCCATTCGTGTCGGCGCCAGTTTCGGTGAACCACAGGTTGCCGTCCGGCCCGGCCGTGATGCCCGTGGGGTTGCCGTTGAGCGTTGGGATCACGAATTCAGTGATCGCCCCGGCGGTCGTGATCCGACCGATGCGGTTGACGCCATTCGTGTCGGCGCCGGATTCAACGAACCAAAGGTTGTTGTCCGGCCCTTTGGTGATGCCCTGCGGCAGGCTGCCGGTCGTAGGGATTACGGTTTCGGTGATCGTTCCGTCGGTCGCGATGCGCCCGATCTTGTTGCCAAAAAACTCGGTGAACCACAGCGCGCCGTCCGGCCCTCGCGTGATGTTAGCCGGGCCACTGTCAGGCGTGTGAGGTGTGATATCGAATTCGGTCACCGCCCCGGAGGGCGACATGCGGCCGATCTTGTTACCGTTGGGACCGGGACTGGCCTCCGTGAACCAGAGGTTGCCGTCCGGCCCGCTCGTGATGTCGTTCGGACTGCTACCGGCTGTGGGGATCGGGAATTCGCTAAAGGTCGCTGCCAAGGCGCGCTCGGCGCCACCTCCCACCGTCCACGACAACACGATCACTGCAAGCAGCAAGCGTCGATATCTATTCTGCATGTGTTTTCCCCCTTGGAAGGCTCCCCGCGCAAAGGACTAGTACGACTGAGTCACAAACCAAGTAGACACCCAGTTTATGCCCGGAATCTCAGCTAAATCAGCCGATCTGGCGGCCTCTCAAAAGCCCGGTCATTGCTGGGGTCTTTGCATTTTGTGACGCTGTCGCGCCAAGTCCCCACGCTCAAATACAATATTTCACGACGGAGCGGAATACCGAACTTGGCATCGTGGGGCCGAGACAAGTCTATGGCCGGGCCGTCCGTTATACGCCACCTGCCGACCGATATGCGACACCTGAAGCCTGCGCCAGGCGCAGGCCTCGGCTAGCCCGAGGGGGGTGAATTCGGCAAGCCGTTCAGGACCCGGCGTGGGGCGAGGGCGCTTGCAGGCGGCGGTGGTTTGCGCCAGCTTTCTGTGGCGCCGCTCTCCATGTCTCCGTCGCTTGGCAAGCGGTCAGCGGCTCGAACCGGGTCACAGCGGGAACGAACCGGCTTGCGAGAGCAAGTTGCCATTGGTGGAATTTATGGTCATATCACAAATTCACATTCTGATTATTTAGCGGGGGAAGCATGCCCGATCTCATTCCCAACAGGGCTGATGTGATCCAGGCCTACAAAACGATTCTCGGTCGGGAGCCGGAGAGCGAGGACACCATCAGTTACCATCTGGAACAGCCAACGGATCTGCTCGGTCTGTGGCAACGCCTCTTCCAATCCGACGAATACCTGCGACAGCAGCGGGATCGAGTGCTTGCATCCTTTATAAACGAGTCTACGCAACCAATTGAAGTCGAAACCAACAAGGAGAATATCGCGCGACTGATGCAGCACACCGAACAATGCTGGGAGAAGCTGGGTCGCGTCGAGCCTTATTGGTCGGTCCTGTCACACGACGCATTTCGTATGCGCAACATCGAGCCTCGCCGTGTTGAGCAGTTCTATGAAAGCGGCGCTGCCGCTGTTGACGACTGCATCCGTACCCTGGAGCGTAATGGGCATGCACTCGACCCCTCGTGGACGGTGTTGGAACTCGGGTGCGGTGTTGGGAGGGTCGGGGAACATTTTTCGAAGGCCGTGTTGCGCTATATCGGAGTAGATGTAAGCGCTGAGCATCTCGCAAAAGCCAAAGCCCATTTCGAGCACGAGGCTCTCCCAAACGGCGCCTTCTCGCTTCTGCGCGACGCGATCCGCGACGACCCGCGTTTCGATCTTTTCTATTCTTTGATTGTGCTTCAGCACAACTGCCCGCCTGTGATGGCATGGTTACTTGATACTTTCTTGGAAAAGCTCAACGTCGGCGGATTTGCGTTTTTTCAAATACCATGCCGCCTAGATGGATACAGCTTTAATGTTGAAAAGTATTTAGAATGGGCATCCCATGTTGGTGACCATGGCGTGGAAATGCACGCACTACCTCAACAATATATTTTTCGTATATTTATCAACCATGGGATTACTCCACTTGAAGTAATTCCGTATCCTCTTATAGGCTCTACCGGTGATTCATTTCTATTCTTTGGAAGAAAGATCGCCTAGGCGGCTCTATTTCACGGCCGCGAGGACGATCGCCGGCGTCAGTGTCCCGAAAGGAGGATTTATAGTAGTCGGCTGCTTTGCTCGCCTTTGACGCCGGGCGGACGTGGCGCGATTATCCTAGCGCAGCACTTCCAGTAATCAGCAGTAAATGCGAAGATGCGTTGCGCGCTTTCGGTGCGCAAAGCAAAGCTCCGTTGGCACCGTACCGCCGTGATTTAGTTCCGCAAATCATCGCTCCGGTGTTGTATGCCCATGGGACTATCGCCCTCGGCGTGCGGGAACGTTGGGAAAGGGTAGGGAGTGGAAGTATCAAGGCAAGCGCCGCGATCTGGATGCGGGTCAGCACTGATACCAAAGACCGTTGGGCGATCGTGTAGTCACCTGGTACCTTCCGATCGGCCCCAGCTGTAATGTGCGCGCCAGAAGGAGAGCAATTGCCGATCACCATTAAGATTGCAACGCCGAGATGGTGTTCTTTCGCTCTACTGATCGTCGCGGTGAGTTTCGCCACGCCGAGTGATCCTGCCGACAAACGTGTCGAAAACGACTTCTTCAACTACCTCACGCAGAGCGTTTGTATGGACGCGTTGGGCCGTCCGATGCGGGGCACGCCACTCGACGCAGGTTGCCAGGCTAGGCGTTCACAGATCGCCAGCGATCGTGCCTATTATCGCAAGCATGATTGGCCGAATATTAACGATGCAGAGCGCACAAGATCCGGTTACCAGGCGAGTGACTCGGTTCTAGCGGAGCGTGGAGGACGCACCTGGATCCTCCAAACCCTCGACTTCGGCAACCCACCTCGCATATTTGGAAAATTTGACGCTGGTCAAGGCGATGGAGGTCAGGTCCTCACGGTCGTTGACGGCTGGGCCTCGGCCATCATGACGGAAGATGGCGGAGCGGGCGTCCAATGGTTCATAGGTCCTGGTTGTCGGACTGCACCGAAAGGCGACGCCGGACTGTCGAGCTGGATTTTCTTTGGCCAGGTGATGCGGTCGGGCGACTGGCAAAGTGTCGTTGCCCGCCTCAACCGAGCCACCTCGCCGACAGGATGTCCCACGCACTTCAATACTGCGTACACTCGCTATCGCAGCGATCTGATTGACCTGGAGTTTCGCCTCATCAGCCCCACGAAGGATGGACAGATTATCAGCAGAAAGCTGGACGTGATCGTGTCCGAGCATTACGCGGGCGAAGATATGATGCATGCCGACCATCTCGAACGGTTCTATTTTGCGCGCGATTTCGGATTGCTGCGTTGGGAACGCTGGGAAAATTTTGCGATCTCCCGGCAGCCAGACATCGGACGGATGGCCAACTTGATCGCCTCGTCCGGTCGGTGTCGGCCAGTGCGCTACTCAGAGCCCCCAGGGCAGAGCTGGCAAATGATCGATTGTCGTAGCTGGACGATGTTAGTAGAGCAACCAGCGAACTGGTCAGTCGACATGTACAGATGGCGTGCTCTTGACGCGCTTGGGCCGGAGGCCAAGGGAGGCGACTAGGTTTGAAAATCTCGTTTGTGCGGTCCGCCCAACAACGTCCACACGACACCACGTTTTTTCTTGTTGGGGAACGGGTCATAAGGACTTCGAAAAAATTCGATAGGTCTTGACGGGCGGCCCTGCTGCCCGCTCCGCCAATCTGACCATCGGCTTGTTTGTTTCCAACACCCAGGAGAATTCGACCCAATCAAGGTCGTAGGTATGCATCTGTTGGATGAACTCTGCAATCAGCAGGGCGAGCAGCTCGCCGCCGATCGGGGTCGACTGGTACGCTCGCCGGATTCCAAGCAGCGGCGCGCGCGCGGTGCGGATGCGTTCGCGCTTGAGGAGCCACACGAGCTTTAGCCAGTTGAACGGCAGGAGCCGGCCCGCGAACGACGCTATGGCCTCGTTTATATTGGGCAATCCCACCATTACGCCCACGGGCTCGTCGTTTAAGAGCACGAATCGACCGTACTCGCCGCGTATCAGCGGGCGCATCTCCGCGAGCAGAGCGTCGATCTCGGCGGGACTGAATGGGACAAAACCCCAATTGTGCTTCCAGGCGTCATTGAAGATGTCGACCAATGTGTGCACTTCTTCGGCGTAGCGTCTCATGTTAAACGAGCGGACCGATACGCCCGAACGATGTCGGATATGATCGGCAACCGCATAGACCGATCGGGGCAGCTTGTGCGGCACGAGCCGGTAGGCATGGAGATCAATGCATTTTAAAAGGCCGGCGCGTTCGAGCAGCGGTCCGGTCCATGGCCGGGCATGGGTCATCAGGATGGCGGGCGGCGTGTCGAATCCTGCAACGAGACAGCCGCACTCTTCGTTGAGAGAAAAATTCATCGGTCCGACCATCGACGACAAACCGCGGGCGTGCAGCCAAGTCGCGGCCGCGTCAACCAGAGCCTCCGCGGCTTCGGGATCATTCATACAGTCGAAAAAGCCAAAATGTCCGCTGTGGTCGCCGTGAAACTCGAGATAACGGCGATTGATCTGGGCTGAGATGCGCCCGACCGGTCGGTCGGCACGATACGCTAGAAAAAGCTCGGCGTTGCCAAAGGTAAAGAACGGCGCGTGCGATCGCGAGATGCGGCGTCGCTCGATGAAATTCAGCGGCGGCACCCAGGCGGGATCACCCGCGAAGACTGCGAAAGGCACAGCAAGCCAATCCCTGGCCGTCCGCGCGTCGTGCACAGGGGTGATGCTAAGGGCTGCGCTCAAATCTGCCACGGGCTCATCCGCTCGCGCAGCAGCATCAGGACTCGGTCGGTCAGAGCGGTGGGCAGAATTGAGAGCATACGCACCGCGACGGCGAGTGGCCATGGGAACAAAATTTCGCGTTGCCCGCGCGCGAGCGCTCGCGCCACGTGGCGCGCTGCGCGATCGGCAGTCCACAAGAAGGGCGGGCGGAACGGAAGGCTTGCGCTCATCGGCGTGTCGACGAAGCCGGGGCAGATGACCGCGACCGCCACCCCCGACGGGGCCATCAGCCCGCGCAAGGCCGCGCCATAGGCGAGAGTGGCCGCCTTGGAGGCGCAATAAGCTGGGCAGGCCGGAAGGCTAACAAGACCTGCCAGCGAACTCACGATGGCGATCTGGCCCCGCTTGCGCGCTATGAACCGCGGAAGCAGTGGGGTGACGGTGTTGATGACGCCAAGAGTGTTGGTCGTGAGAATCTGCCGCGCTACATTGGAGGGTTCGCCGCCATCAGGCGCCAGTGAAGCCCGGCCTCCGATTCCCGCACTTGCGATCAGCAGATCTACAGGTTGCAGAAGATCGCAGGTCGTGAGCACCCGCTCGATCGCATCGGGATCAGTGACATCAGACACATAGATGTCAACGTCCCCGCCCCGGGCGCGAGCATCGCTGGCAACGGCTTCAAGGCGACGACAGTCGCGGCCAATGAGCGATAGCTTTCGTCCTGAAGCGCCATAGACTCGCGCCAGGGCGGCACCGATCCCGCTACTAGCACCCGTAATAACGATATGCTTTGGCCCGTCGCCCGGCTTGACCGACGACAGCATCACGCCTCCACTGCCCAACTGTGCTCGCCATCGAGAGCGCGTCTTGCTTACCAGGGCTCGATTGTGCGGCCTCTGAAAGGCACGCATCAAGACTCATCACGATGCAACCTGGGCCTCGCCTGCAGCAAATGCCGAAGCCTTGCTCACACGACGCGCCTGACGCCGCCGCGCCATCGAGGACCGCATGACGTCGTTTGCAGCAGCTAATGCCTCGACCACTCCCGATATCTGCGCATCCGTATGGCTGGCGGAGATGAAAAATCGGATGCGCGGCTTGTCCTTAGGAACTGCAATTTGCACAATCGGGGGAGCAAAGTAGCCGGCCTCGAGCAGGCTTCGTGCGGCGAACATGCACTCGTGATGACCGGGGAACAGGATTGAAACTACTCCAGCCCCAATCGCCGGGCCGGCGTCGAGACCGCGCATCTTGACTTCTTCGAGGAACTGCCGCGAGTTTTCCTGCAGTCGCGCGACGCGCCAGGGTTCGGACTGAAGGATCCCGATGCCACTGCGCACCGCTGCGGCCAAGGCGGGCGACATGCCGACGCTGAATACGAAGGCCGGTAGCGTGAAGCGCAACCAATCAATCATGCTCTTACGACCCGCGATGAAGCCTCCGCAGGCCGCAAACGTCTTCGACATCGTTCCGACGATCATGTCGATTTGCTTCGGATCAATACCAAAGTGCTCGGCGAGCCCCCGTCCAGAGGTCCCCAGCACGCCCAGCGAATGGGCCTCATCGACCATTAGCCACGCTTGATAGCGGTCCCTGATCTCAAGGAGACGAGGCAGGTTGGCCACATCCCCATCCATGCTATAAAGGCCTTCAACGATGATCAGCACGCGATTCACCTCGTCGCGAACCTGTTGCAAGATCGAACCGAGGTGGTCAAGATCGTTGTGGGCAAACCGAATGATGCGGGCCCGCGACACGTCCGTGCCGACGATAATGCTGTTGTGAGACAACTCGTCGACCATGATCAAGTCGTTCTTGGTCAACAGATGGCCGACCAGCGAGACGTTGGTCATGTACCCGCTGACCAGGGCGATGGTGTCGTCCATGCCGAGAAACGTTGCGAGATCCCGCTCGAGCTCGCCGTGGATCCCTCTCTCGCCGCCGACCAGGCGCGATGCTCCGGCCCCGATACCAATGCTCATGATGGCATCGCAGGCGGCGCGCTTGACTCGCGGGTCATTGGCGAGGCCGACGTAATCGTAATTTGCGAAACTGACGAGGTTCTTGCCCCGACGCGCCAAATCGGCCGTTAGCGTGTCAAGCGGCCGCAAATATAACGTCTTGAGGATGTCGAGCGGGTTCTGATCGAGCGACTCGTCGGTGAACAGTGCTCCGCCGGCCAGTTCCAGCCGGCGCTGGACGTAGCCGTCAAGATTCCTAAAGTGGCCGACGATTCCAGTCTGAACCACGGCTCCCTCCCCCCAAAGTGGCCCCGAAATGCCAAATCCCCGATAAACGAATTCTAGGAATAATGTCCTGATTAAGTGAGATCACTTGGGTGGAAGCCCCCAGCTCCACGAATGCGATGTTAGATAATCGAAATGCACGCGGCAACATTGCTGATCTGTGAGAAAGCCAACAAATCGCCCAACAGCTGGGTAATTGACGCTGAATCTTCAAAGGTGTGGCTGAAATATCACGGTCGGCACGCAACCAGGTTCATGATATTGGAAAAACACCTGCCCCGGTGAGGCCATGCGTTTGCCGCATTGCAACCGCGGCGTCTTGAGCGATACATGTTTCAATCCGGGGACATTTTCTTTGTGGTTTTCGCAGCGATCGTCTCGCCTGCGGCTTACCATCGGGCGACCGTGACCAAGGATTGCGGTTCCTCAAGCGATCAAGCGCTCAGACCCATGGTGCGCGTGGAAACTCATGACCCGTTGCATTGCCTTCGACCTCACGCGCCTGTTCATCGGGCCAATGACCCCGGTGCCCCGCGGAATCGACCGCGTCGACCTCAGTTACGCCCGTCATTTCTTCGAGGAGTGGAAAGGAGACTGTGTCGGCACCCTACCGACCCCCTGGGGCATCCGATGGTTCAATCGAGATCGGTCGCTTCGCGTCGTCGACTTCACAGAGGACCATTGGGGCGAAACCGGCAATGCTGAGAGCGACCCGGCTTACGTATGGGCGAGAGCGCGGCTGCGCGGCGTGCGACCTTCAACGTCGCTAGCAAAAGAGCGGTCCGCCGCGGCTCGCCTGGTCTCGGGATTTATTGGCTTTGCCCGGCAGCACGGGCTTGTGCTCGGGCGCCCGGTCAGCTCGCTGCCGACGGGAACCGCTTATCTCAACACCGGACAGATCACGATAGCGGTCCCGCAACTGCTAGCATGGCTCGGATCGCGAAGAGACGTTAAGCCAGTCTTCATGCTGCATGATGCCATTCCCATCGAATATCCCGAATATTGTTCGCCACGATTGAGCCGATCCCACGCACAAATGCTTGCTAACACGGTGCGCTATGCTGCCGGGTTGATCGTTACGACCGCGGCGGCGGGAGAATCGATCCGGACGGAGCTCGCTCGCCGGCAGCGCACTGACCTGGCGATGATCGCCGCTCCCCTGCCGGTGCCGCCGCGGTTTTTGGAACCCACCGCTCTCGACCCGGCCCTGCGCGACATCGCCTATTTCGTGGTGAGTGGCGCGATCGATCGGCGCAAGAATCACCTCATGCTCTTGAACGTGTGGCGTGAGCTGGTCCAGCAGGACGGTCCAAAATCTCCCAAGTTGGTCTTGGTGGGGTCGCGATGGAGCTCCAGCGATGCGGTCACCGATATGCTAGAGCGATGCGCTGTCATCAAGGGTCACATTGTTGAAATTGCGGGACTATCAACCCCGGGATTGCGTCAGCTCCTAGCAGGTGCCAGGGCTCTACTGATGCCTTCATTTGCCGAAGGTTTCGGCATTCCAATTATCGAAGCACTGGCGCTCGGAACACCGGTGATCGCATCTGACCTCCCGGCCCATCGGGAAGCGGGCGGAAGCCGCGCGACCTATATCAGCCCAATCGACGGGATGGGATGGCTATCAGCCATTCGTGCTCACATGCATCGCAACTTGGCACAGTCCAGTGCCGGAGCGGTGAACGTCCCGGCTCATCTCTGCAGGGTCGCAGATTATTTCAGCAAGATTGAGTCGTTCATTACGGCGTAATTTTCCAAGCGTTCGACCTCAGCAGTGGGCGCCGGCACGAGCGAAATCTTGAGCCATCCGCCTCAATTTCAGTCCAGTAAGCAACCGCCAGATGGTATCGTTTTCTAGCGCCCCATAGCTCCATTGCCGCTACGACTTGAGGGCAAACCGGCACAGCACCGGGCCAACAGGCGACACCTGTTTGGCTAAGGACCTCATACCAGCCGCTATCAATATCCTCGACCTCGCGCACCTTGAGATATGCAGGCTAGCTTGCTCTGCGCGTCTTTACGTTAAGCTACGCAGCGCGGACCAACGCTGAATACTGGACTGCGCCTCTAGGCCATGTACTTGATCCAGAACAGATCAACAATCCGCTCGACGAACTCCCGCCTGACATGACGATGGTCCGGGTACCAAGCCGTCGCCGGATCAGCACTCTTGACCATCTCATAGCACGGGAAATAGTCCGTGTTAGGGTCGCTGTCCGCAATATCCTGTGCGACCGCACGCAGAACCGCCTTTGAATACGCGTTCGCCAGCACTATGTCCTTGCCTGCGAAGGTATAACTCAGCGGCACCGGCGAAACCGACATCACGATTTTGAGATCGGGTCGAACGCGTCGTCGGACGAGCGCCACGAAAGCTTCCAGGGCGGCGCGATTCTCAAGGTAGTCAGTCACTCGCAATTCAAATCGGGACGACAGGAAATGGCCCCACGGCGGAATGTTGAGATATTGACCTGTTTGCGTATCGTACCAAACCTCCACCAAATCAAGCGTTAATAGAATTGCGTCCGCTTTTTGAGCGCTCTTATAAACCTCAAGAATCTTCATCCGCTGCTCGAGCAGTTCCCCCTTCGTGTCCGCCTGTCCATGCCCAGTAAAGTCGACCCACCTGTTTCCGTATGGAACTATGTTGTTCTCATCGTAGCCGTCCTCCAGCGCCATCTTAAAGTCGCCAATTATCGCATGGGTTGTGTACCTGTGCATCCACTCATTTTGTATCTCCGGAGTCCAGCTCAGCACCGATACTCCCTTCTTTGAAAGGGCACCTTCTATCTCCCGCATGAAACATGGGCCCGCCGCGAAAAGCTTTACCTCTGCGCCCAAGCGAAACTTCGGTGTGAATTCCGCCTTGAAATCGCTCTTGAAGACGCGATCTCCGCCCTGGCCAGCCTCCGCTATTTGGTAGGGACCATTCGTGGAAATCTCATTGGATGCCCAAACCGATAGATTTCCTCCGATCGAGTAATTTCCGATGGCCTGCCTTGAACTCCACGATTGCGTACCCGTCTCCCGGGAAAGGCCAACCGATCGCAGATGACTTCGCGCAGGCACGAGAGCCTCCATAACCTGCCCAATTGCAAAGTGCTTGAGCGCTCCGTCAAACGCTACAGGCTTTCCATCCGGATAAATTTGCGCTGGATATATGGGCCGCTCTTGCCTAAACTGTCTTTCTGCCTCAATCACAATACTCTCTCCCATCAGGTCCGGGTAAGGAGAGATTGACCTAATCACTTCTTCGATCGCAGGAACACGCTGAGTATATCCGTAATAATCTTTCGTTACCACCGACCTAGTTTTAAATCCGTGTACTTCAAGCATTACTCGGAGATCAGGAATTGACCACAAATGAATATGGCCAGATTCTAAATTTGTAAAGATCTGCGATCGCTGATTCGGGTTTGCCTGCCACAACGCGCACGTAATTGCATGACGCTCGCAGGGATTGGGCGTTGTTAGGAACAGCTCACCGCCATTCTTTAGTGAGCGATTGATTTCCGCCAAGGCGAAGCTCGGGTTTCTCCAGAGATGCTCGATAACCTCTGTAAAGATGGCGCAATCGTATCTCTCGTCGTCGAACGGCAGAGGCTCGAACTCTATATCTACAGCAAAAAGGTCGTAGGGCGAATCAGGAATCACGAATGAAATAGTGGTAAACTCGGCCATCGAGTTAAATGCACGCAAAAAAAACGACAAAAACGGTTTGTCATTGCCGACGTCGAGAACGGATCCGGTGAAATTCTTTCGTAAGATGTCAATATAACGGCCCTCGTGGTACCGAGCATTTTCAATCGAACTGGCCCTTTTCTGAGGCGCGACATAAGAGTGGAATCGCTCGTTAATCGCTTGGTAGTTTTCGACCAGCGCATCGACAGATCGAATTTGACGAAGGTACTCGTCACCGTAGAGTGAGCGGTGGAGGTCCGCATTCGCTTTGATTCGTTCCATTGCGAAACTCCAGTGACATGTTCGCCCCACACGTTCCCTCATACCTGGCGGGAGCGGTCACATTGAATCATCGCGCATCGTTGTCTTCTCAATGCACTTAATGGCTAGAGCTTCAGCTATTCGTCTACAGCGAAGTGCTTGGTTTTCCTCCCCGAGCTGATCCAAAGCGTCAGCTAGGTTATGCCACCGAGAACCATCGGTTGGGGATAGTCTGAGGTATGCTCGCAAGAGAACGGCCAAGCGTGATGGGTCGCTCTTTCGCCTCATATAAATCAACAACGCTTCTTCACTAGCCATGACTTCTGCGGGTACTTGCAGACTCCCCGCCAACTCTCGCTTACGTGTCGTATCCTCCTTGAGCTCGCCAGGCAAAGCGGTACCATTGAGAATCGGGAAGTGTCCCTCCCGCTCAAGCGTTCGAAGCTCGGCGGCCGCATCTACTAATGCGGCATCAAGCTCCACGCACCGCTGGTAAGACCTCGCTGCGTCTCCAAATCGGCCCATCAGCTTGTATAAATGTCCAATCTGCAGATGCAGATCTGCATCCGCAACGGAAATCCGTCTTGCTGCGATATAGCACTGCTCCGCGAGGTCGAATTCGCCCGACTCCTTCTCTGCGTGGCCGCACTGCACCCATATTGGGAAATCATTGGGGTATTCAGCCAAATAGGCCCGATACAGTTGAGCGGCGTCTCGCCAACGCCGTTCATCTCGTGCCTTGTCGGCCTCCTCGCGGAAATTTCGGACCGTTTTGTTGCGTGGTATCGACATGCTGCAATCTCAACCAACGACGGTTAGTGCGCGTAAGTCAAGAATCTCAGAGCGCGCTGCGAACAATCTGTTCTTTATCACCGATCCGATAAGTGGATGCGAGAGGTACTTTGCGACGTGCCGTCGAGCCTCGGTGCCGACTCGCTCACGAAGGCTCGAACTTCCTTCGACGCTACGGAGCGCACTGACTGCCTCGTCGAGATCCGGGTCTGCCCACCACTGTCCCTCGCCGAACGGATATTCGCCGCGACGGACCCGGATCATGGTGTAACCGATCGGCAAACTGTTGCTCGGGTTCGTAAAATCAACATTTCCAGAATAATTCGTCACGATGCATGGCTTTCCCCTTGCCATGCACTCCCCGATCCAGAGTCCAAACCCCTCGGACCGATGTAGCGATATGAATGCGTCGCAGCACCATTGCAATTCACCTATCTCCCGCACGGTCAGGACCTTGTCAAGAAGGACAATTCTCGAATCGCCCGCGATCGCCTCCAGAAATCGCCCAAAACGTGCATTTCGGTGGAAGCTGCCGTGAAGCTTGATTACGAGGACCGGAGAGTTGGCGGCATTCTTGAATGCCGTTTTGAATGCTCTGATAGCTCCCTCGGGGTTTTTGCGATCAATGTATGAGTTTAGGTCAAAAGCGGCCAAGAAGACAAAGCGGTCCAAAGGTAGACCAAACCTGACGCGCAACTTATCGATATCATGGCGGGCCGCCGGGACCTCGACAGGATGATGGACCACAGACACTGGCTTCGCGGTGCGTTGGCCAAAGGAGCCTGCCGCAAAGTTGGACGGGGCCCAGATCTCATCGACACGTCTGTAGGCTCCGACCCATTCTATCGGCATGGCAGCCAGTTCCCACGCCCAATAACCAACACGATGCCTGCCTCGCAAACGCCGGGGATCAATAAATGTCTCTAAATTGCCGATCTGGTCGGCATTCACGTGCAGCAGCAGGCAATCGTAAGGCGGCGGTTCGTCGCTGATTGCAACGTCCAGTTCGACGCGCTGATCAAAACCAGCGTTAGGAACGTCATGTGCCGTCGTACAAATACCGACTGATTGCGCGGCACGCAAGTTCGCACGTACCGCGGCGCCAAGTCCGCTTTCCGATCGAAAGTAACCAAATATGCTGACGCCGATCGGGACGGCGGGTTCGATACGACGAGGTGCGGCCCACTCGGCAAATACCGTAAGCTCAGGCCGCACAGCGGGCGCCGTCTCTTGGACACGAATCCTCGGACCACTATCTGGCGGAACACTCGGATCGGCATCCGCCAGCGACCGAGTCGCCTCGACAATCAAAGGCGACACACCGTGTTCTCGGGTCGCGCTAGCAAGGAACCACGACAACAAGGCGGACCGGCCCTCCCGAGAACCCACGGCAAACATTTCTCTGAGGTCGCGGCGCGATCGCCATATAACGTACGCAAGTCGCGTAATTGGCGTGCCGTCGTCCTGTATCACGTCCGGCGATAATGTCACGAACCGACCAATGTCGCTGCTAAATGCGTCCTCGAAACGACGTTGAGCAGGCTTCAAAAGCTCTCGATAGACTTTACGAAGTTCCGTCGTAAAAGCGACCCCTCCGGGCAATTTCGCGTATGAATAGCTCAAGTCGAAGAGATTGACGTTCGACAGATGCGAAAGCTCGTTCAGCGCGCTAATATACTTGTTCAGCAAATCCCTCACGTCGCCGATATTGTAGACGCCGAACCGGTCCTGGTGTTTCGAAAATACGGCGCGATCAGACGGAACAACGCCGCTAAAGTGGAAGAACCGCAGCGGCACAGCATTGACGCGCCATTCGCCGCTATCTCGATCTCTATATACTCGTCGGTGCAGCAGATTCCAATACGCGACGTTATATCCCGGATGCTTAAGCAGCTTTACGTTATCAAAGTATGATGGAAGGAGATCGCAATATTTCTGATCGACAAAGATCCCGTTTTCAAGGTCGACCGCGCAGTTCTCAACGAGATGCGCTTTCCACCAGTCGAGAAACGAGGCTGTGGACCTTGAGCGCCGCAGGGCACAGAAACCAAGATTATACGCACCGGTACGAAGAAGCCGTAGGTCGTCGGGGTCCCTCCCATCAAGCAATGGCTCAGTGCTGTGTGGCGTAAGTACGATGTCGGCGTCCTGGGACAGTAATTTGTCGAGCTCGATAAACTCCGATATGACGTAAATGTCAGGATCCAAATACACAATATTCTCAGATTTTCGATTGTCGAACAACCACTGGAAGCAGAACGGCTTAATCGCCGTATTCATTTCCATAATCGAGTATCTCGCTGCCATATCAAAAAAGTGCCCACACCCAATCCGCCTAGCTTCGACGCACTCGAACTCCAGTTCTGCGAGGGCTAAATGATCTCCAACTTCGTCCACAAGAAAACATACGAAATCTCGGATCCCACCTTTTCGAAGGAGAGACCTGTGAAGCACCCGCGCATATGGAAGATAGTTAGCGGAGCAGATCGTGAACACTATGGTATTCATGTCGTCTCCCCGCGCCGTGCCGGTGGACGGAACGGTTGAAACCCGTCCGTATGGCCAAATCTAACGAAATCGTCCTCTTCATTGGAGGACTCCCGTTTCTCTAGCCGCAACCGGGCTTTCGGATAAGCGCCCCTATACCAACCAGCGTCAACCGGGATTCGGCAGGGAAGACGTCCCTCGAATCGACCTGTGGTCAAATAGTGCGTCCGAGCATCAGGAACGGCTCCGGTCCTTATGGCGTTTTTTACATCGGGATACTGGTTGCAGTACCACGATTCGTCGACCGCCGGCTCGAATGGCAGTCTTCCCTCAAGATACCCCGAGCGACGGTAATGATCCGCGGCGGAAGCGATAGTGCCCGCTCGAACCCCACTTTTCACGTCTGGATACTGCGACAGGTACCATTCTTCGTCGAATGGGACATGCTGCAAAATTAGGTATAGCAGCTTATCAAGATCGACTTTCCTGCACCGTACCCAATCCCCTTCGAATTGGAGATCCGGCATCAGGATGTTTATAGGTGGGAGACTATACACGACGGGCCCCTTTCAGCACGCAATCTCGATCACGGTAGCCGCCTATCTCCTTGACCTTATGAAGTGCTTGATGCGTTCGGTCATTTGCATTTCGGGGACATTGGTGCTCTGGAGAGTCACCTTAAGGATCATGCTAGCCAAAATGAATACGATCTCGAACTGCCTCGACTCCAAGAAATCCTATGGCCGTCAGGAATAGCGACCATGTAAGGGGATACCATGCGGCATAATGCGTTGTCACTCCTTCGCCAAAGAAGCCATTACGAAACATCTCATAAATGTGTATACTTGGATTGTACCAAATTATGTCCTGCGCGAAGGTAGGTAGCCATTCCACCATGAAGAATGTTCCAGAAATCGGCAGCATAAGATATTGAAGTGGCTGAATAAACCTTTCTGTAACCTCTGAATACTCAGTGAGGGCCGCTATTATGAGGGCGAGGCCAAGCGAGTACAGACCCTGCAGGGACCAGGCAGCGACAACGAGCCCGATATCCTGGGGGGGAGCGATAATATCCGCGGCGAGGAGCAAGGCGCTCACGGTGGCTAACGCCGTTGTTGTCCCGACGAACTCCAAAAACATTCGGGAGAGGAAGGTATCGAGAAGGCTGATGTTACGGTGATAGAGGAGCCCGGCGTTGCGCCGAAATATAAATACGGCTGCGTTCGTGAAATGTCGCCATAAGGTGAGCGGCATATAGCCCGTAAGTACGATGGCCACGATCTGAACGCCGTGTTCAGAAGGCGGCTTTATCATCGACCAAACGCCCATAACGCCAACCGTCAGGATCATCGGTTCCAAGACGACCCACAGAAATCCAATGTTGCCACGGCCGTATCTCATCATCAGATCGCGGATGACCAGCGCGTGCATGCACCGGGCTTGACTTTTGAGTCCGCGCGCGAAATCGCTGGTCGCAAAGTATTCAATCGCCGCCGGCAGCATGCTCTTGCACCCCCGCGAAAATGAGCCACGCGACCAGTAGAACCAAAACGTTCAATCCGAAAATAGTCAGGACTGCCCTCGGCCGTTGAGGCATCATTGCATAATCCGGTTCATTCGGCTCAACAACGCGTTCAAGGTAGAGTTGCTGACGGCGCGCCTCAGCCCGCGCCGTGTCGAGGCTAGCCGATGCTGCGGTCAGAGCCTGTTTGGCGAACTCACGTTCGAGTGTCAGCCGTTCGTAATCGGCAAGCTTGTTGGCGAGGCCGGTCGATGGGTCTGAAATGCGAGTGCGCTCGGCAAGGATCTGGGTTTCCAGGGCTGCGATGTGCCGTTGAAGCACCCCGATCTGAGGACTGCTCGGCGACGCCGCCATCATCTCAGTCAACTGGGCCTTCGTCTGCGTGAGGTCTGCGCCGAGACGAGCCGTTACCTCGGTGACAATGACCGAACTGCGTGCCGGATCGATCATCAACTCGCGGTTCCGGAAATTCGTGATCGCGAGCTGCGCCGCAACAAGTCGCTGCTCAGGACCCGCAGCGTCGTGATACCTGTCGTCGAGCTGAAAGTAACAGTAACCATCCATTGGAAATATTTATGAAACTGTTCGAGCGTCGCGCCGTAAAAAAGGGATGGGTAGCGGGCGATAAAGTCAGCCTCCGGCCGATTATAAATGTCAGTAATCGGCAGCTGCTCCGCAAGCTGTCGGACCGCGTCACGGGAGGTAATGAAATCCTGCACCGAGAAGACATCATCTTGTGAGCGCACGAGCCCGGTCACCTGGAGGAACGAGCCAAATCCTGAAAGGCCGTTCGCTTTGGCAGCGGTGCGAACCACGAATTTAGCTTCAGACACGTAGCGATCGCTGGCGATGAAAGTAAAATAAAGAGTGGCCACAATCGTTGGCAGCAAGGCTAGCGCCAGGCGTAGGCGCTTGCCGTTTCCGCGCCGCGTTGTACTGAGAGCCGGCGTAATATCGCCCGCCGTGTGCCGGAGATCCGTGCGGAGATGCTGCGTCCGGTCCAGCTGGGGAAGACGGCCGTGAAATGGAAGTTTAACAGGAAGCCATGCGAACCATCCGCCGGGACGTGCTATGGTATCCGGCGCGGGCCTTCGCTGCGTTTTGAGCATGCCCCAATTGATCCGTTTTGCAACGTGGCGATGGGCAACGAGCTTTATCAGAACTGACCGAGAAATGCACTGAATTGTGGCGAAAATCGTGGACGTCCGATTTGAATGTTGCAAAAATGTCACAACGGAGCTCTCTGTGTTCCGTTTGCTATCGTGAACGCGACATATGTGATATCGATGCCTCCGCATTCGGATGTTTGGGCCAATGGTTCGGCAGGATGATCCCGAGCTGTTCATTCAGCCGGCGGAAATGGTCCGCCTGCGCCTCGATGGGACTGCAGCGTCGGCCGCGCCGACGAAACGGCGGTCGCCGGTCGTAGCGTTTGCTCGCCGCCATGCCGTGATAGGGCTAATGGTTGGGTTGCCGACGGTTTTGGCCGTCCTCTATTTCGGCCTAATCGCAGCCGCCCGTTACGAAACCGAAGCAAAATTCGTCGTGCGGGGCCCGAGTTCAACATCGACGAGCCAGATCGCTAGCTTGGTGCAGGGCTCGACGATCGTGCGGTCGGCGGACGATGCCTACGCGGTCCACGAATATATCACCTCCCGCGATGCTCTGCGCCAACTCGCGGCCAAGGACGGTCTGCTTGAGGTGTTCGATCGGCCTGAAGCGGACTTGCTGTCGCGTTATCCAAGCTGGTTCACAAAGCCGAACGAGGAGCGGCTGTTCAAGCACTACCTCAATTTTGTGTCGGTCAGCTATGACCAGACAACCGGGATCAGCACGTTGAGGGTCCAGGCCTTCCGCCCTCAGGACGCCCAGAAAATCGCTGACGCGCTGCTGCGCGACTCGGAAACCCTGGTCAACAAGCTTAACGAGCGTGCACAAGGGGACGCGATAGCCTCGGCAGAGCAACGATCGCGCGGCTGTCACTCGAGCAGGCGCAGACCAATGCCGCGCTTGCCGAGCTGATGAAATCCTCGCCGCAGAACCCGCAGGTTTTGAGTCTGCGCCTGCGGATTGCGGCGCTCGAAGATCAGATCACCAAGGAGCGGCTGCACCTTGCCGGTAGCGACAGCTCGATGGCCCCGCGGATAGCCGAATATGAGAAGTTGATCCTGCAGCGCGAATTCGCCGAGCGTACGTTCGTGTCCGCTCTCAACTCGCTCGAGACGGCGCGCGTCGATGCGCAGCGCCAGCGTGTCTACCTGGAGCGCATCTCCAGCCCGGCGATGCCAGACTATGCGGCGTACCCATACCGCCTAACCTTCATTGTCGCCACGTTCTTACTGAGCGGCATGGTCTATCGTATCGCTCGGGCGCTGGTGCTCGATACTTTAGCTCATGCCATCCGTTAACCGCATCAACCCCGCGACGAAGCTTCTCGATGGCGAAGGGGTCACGAGCGATGGAAACGCCGCGGATCCCTTCGATCTCCCGCATCGCAAAGTTGAGGCGATCGACATCGTCAAGGAATTCCATACTGAGATGGGCACGCGCCGCGTTCTCAATGGAGTGTCCTTCAGCGTTGGCAAGGGCGAGCGGATGGCGATTCTGGGGCGCAATGGCGCCGGTAAATCAACGCTGATCCAGATTCTCTCCGGATTGCA
>WNFI01375471.1_pt1 | contig 20146 bp, 20 predicted proteins | sample 5400471 | NCBI WGS metagenome assembly WNFI01 (sample SAMN13153348, study PRJNA577476) | soil metagenome | isolation source: 100 cm saprolite on Douglas fir-dominated hillslope | place: USA:California | collected 2013-09-17
GCTCCAAGAACCAGAAAGCGGTTCTCCAGGGGAAAATCGACAAGCTTGCGAATCATTTACTGCTCCACCGTGCTCTGGAACACCAGCGCATTCTGAACGACTTGCACGCCGGGTTTGATGCCGGAGATCACTTCTTGCATGTTTCCCGGGAGCATCTGTCCGTCCACCACTTCCACGCGCCGGAACTTTTTGTCGCTCGCGGGGACGTAGACCCAGTTGCGGTCGTGCAAATGCAAGATGGCGGTTGCGGGAACCAGGGCATGCGTTTCTTTTTTCTGCCCGTGAAATGTAGCCGTGACAAACATGCCCACCCGCATGATCCCCGGATTGCGCACCTCGATGCGCACCTTGGCCGTGCGCAACGTGGGATCGAGAACGGGAAGGAGATTGCTGATGCGCCCGGTGAAAACCTTGTCGGGATAGGCATTCAGGCGGATTTCCGCAGATTCGCCAATATGCACGTTGGCAAGGTCATTTTCATAGACATCGCACAGAATCCACACGTAGCTGAGGTCCGAGATCGTAAATGGATTGGGGGAGCCCAATCCCGCCACGCCTGCGGCATTCGTGACCTGCTGGTCGGTGATCACGCCGGAAACCGGAGCGCGAATATCGAGAATCGCGGCCGGATGATCGATGCTGCCGCCCAGCACGCGAAGACGCTCAGTGGTGTTCTCCACGTCCACCTGCGCCTTGTTCTCGACGTCTTCCGCTGTCTGGAAATCGTTCAGAGAAATGGCGCCTTTATCGTAGAGCAGCTTGGCGCGTTCGAATTGGATTCGCGCGAGTTTTGAGTCGGCGATCGCCTTTCGGTAATCGGAAAACGCAGCGGACAAGTCCGCGCTTTGCACCCGTAGCAGGAGTTGGCCTTTCTTCACCGTGTCGCCGAGGCGCGCGTGAAGTTCCACCACGCGGCCGGTGGCGATCGAAATGACCGGAACGCTGCGGGTAATGTCCGGAGTGACTGTTCCCGTTACGGTCAACTGTGATCTGGCCTCATGCGCCACCGCCGTCGCCAACGGAAACTGCTCGGGATGATCCACCTGAAAAACATTGAGATCTTGCTCGCTTTCGACCTTCACCGGAGGGGGCGCTTCCGCCTTTGGATCTCCTTTGCTTTGACCACAGCCTGCAAGGAACAGTCCCAAAACGAAAAGCAGGGCCATTGTTCCGAAGCCCGCGCGTCTCATTGGATGACCTCACGTCCTACTGCCTGATTCAACTGGTTTGCCCCGTTCAGATAGGAAGCAACCAGATTCAAGTAGCTCACTTGCACGCTCCGGTATTCCGCCTGCGCACTCAGAAAATCAAGGAGCGACGCCGCTCCATGTTCGTAGGAAAACGCAATCGTATCCCGCACTCTTGAGGCCTGTTGCAAATACCGCTCCTTGTAAGGTTGCAGCAGCGTCAACGTGCTCGTCACCGTGGCATAGGCGGAATCTACGTCGCTGAACACTTGTGCCTTGGTCGCTTCTGCCAGTCTTGCGCTTCGGTCGATGTCCAACTGTGTCCGCAGCTTTTCGCCCTGGTTGCGGTCGAAGATGCGCAACGGGATGCTCACGCTGGCCCCGACGGTGTTGATCCCAAAGGGGTTGTTGTTCGATGAGTTGTGGGTATACCACGAGCTAAGAGTTGGATCGGTCGAACCGTTGGCAACCGCGAGCTTGTGGTCGGTCTGGGCTTTGTCCACGGCTTGCATAGCGGCCCGCAGGTCGGGCCGCGTGTCCAGAGCAGCCTGCCGAACCTCATCGAGAGGCGCGATCTGAGTTGAAAAGTCGAAGGGGCCCGTGACGTCGAATTGCGCTACGGGTGTACGGTCATTCAACAGCATGAGAAGCAGGATCTTCGCAGTTTCCAAACTCTCTTCCGCGATCTGCAGGTCGGATTCATACTGCACTCGTTGCAGCTCCAGCCGGTCCAGATCTACCCGGGAAATCGCGCCAGCTTTGAAGCGCTCGCGATTTACGTCCAGGACGTGGTCGTAATAGGAAAGATTTTCCCTAGCGAGGTCGAGAATCGCCTTTTCTTGCAGGGTCTGTACGAAGTCCATCCGCAAAGTAAAAAGAAGCGTTCTCTCAAGGTCAGCCTGGCCGGACACGGCGACTCCTGTGGCCTTCTGGGCGCTTTCGAGCCGCAGTTCGCGCTTGTGTCGGCGTTCGTGCAGATAACTAATGCCGGGTGTTTCATATGTGCCAGCCAACGGCCGCCAGACACCTTTATTACGGGTGACCTGGGTTCCGTCCGCTGTCAAACTGAAATTCGGATTCGGGCGAAGAAACGCCGTTATCTCTTGGGCCTTCGATTCGTCGATCCCAATTTGCCCCGCTCGCAGCGTCGGATTGTTCTGCGCGAACCGTTGCCGCACCTGCTCCCAGGTTAGAGGTGTGGGGACCGGCGCTGGCGTTTGGGCCACCGCGCAGCATGGGAACATCGCAAGCACTGCAAAGTATTTCCAGAGATGTTTCTTCATAATTGCTTAGACTCCGCAATAAGGTGAGGCCCGTTCGCGGGCGCTGCCGCCAATAAAGATAAATTCGGAGACAAGGGCACCTGGCTTCATTGACCTTCTCCAACTATAACGTCTGTTGATGGATAGACGTGCTGGTTCAGGCGAGCGAGGCTGGCGGCGCCCGCTCGTGGAGGCGATGGCAAAGGATCGCGGCTGCGGATATGACTTTCGGACGATCGACTGGCCTTCGCAGCGAAGGCAGAGCGTGAGCAAAGTTAGCGAGAGCGGAATCCACCAGGAAAACTGCGGTAATCGCGTGGCCAGGAGCGGAAGCTGCGGAACTCTCCATTGCCGGTATGATCCGCGAGGACTTGTTCTCCTCGACCGCGATTTCCTGGTCGTGCAAATCATCAGTCATGGAGATGACAAAAAACAGGATGATCAAGGCGCAGCTCATCGCCACGATCTTCCGCCACTGACTTGGCGGCCGGTGCGGACAGGCCGTGGTGTGGGACAGGCTTCTGCCTAGCAATCCGATTCCCACGATTGCCACGCACACCCAAACGAGATTTAGCGCCAGCTCCATGCTTTCTAAACTATCGTATGCGACTCGCCCTGCGGGCGCAATGGCATTTCAGCTGGATGGGAGCATCAATTACCCCTTGGCACGGACAAGACGACCTGCTAGTGCCGTTCCAACTATCTGGGCCAAATGACAGTCTAGGGATCGGACGTGAACACGAAAAGAGCATTCTCGAATGATTTCCCCGATCGAGTTGGAACGGCACTATTGCAAAGTGGAAGCGGGTGGAGAGTCCGTGGATGACGAGGGTGGTGGATCTGCGGAAGGCGCAGGGCTCTGTGGCTTGGCGAAGCGGGAATCTTCGATCGGCGGATCGATCTCGATTTTTTCGGCCGTGAGAGTTTGCCTCATTTCGGTGCCCGGGCTGCCTTGGTCAATCCGGAATGGATATTTCAGTCCCTGGACCTCGTGGAACTCTGAAAAGAAGGACTCCCAGGGAAGTTCCTGGTCTCCGGTTTTGCGAATGCCCTCCCACTTCAAAAGCAAAAAGGAGGAGGCATCAAAAAAATAAAAGCGAATGTCCCCGTTCTTGTTCGTGAGTTTCAGGCGGTAGACGGGCCGGTCGTCCAATTTTTCTTGGCCGGCCAGCTCGATCTGGTTGCCTTTGGCCTTGTAGTCCACCAGTGGGCCGTCGAAGTCGGATTCATCGGAGATGTCCTTGAGGTCCTCGGAAGACAGCGGCTGAGCCTCTTTGTTTTCCGCGAAAGGATTGACCATCCAGCCGATAGACTTTCCATCGTAAACGCGGACGATTTTTTGTCCTTCGATGGAGATTTCGACATGCATCTTCTGCGGACGCTTGAGCTCCACTACAAAGCTGCCTTCCACGCCCTGCGAAAAAGAAATGTGGCCGGTGATTCGCTCGGATTGCACCGCCTTAATCTTTTCGATTCCGCCGCGCGCGTCGAGCGCTTTCTTGACGATTTCGTCGGCCGTCTGAGAAACCGCGGCCGCCGGCAAGAGCAAGAGTAGAGTGATGGGGAGAACTCTAATTTTCATTAGCGACTCGATGGCAGCTTGCCAAAGACACAGATCGGCGCCAGCTTCATCCTAGGAGTAGAAGCGCCCCAGGTCAAAAGCGTTGCCCGGCGGACATCGCGTCAGACATGAACGAGTTGTAAAATTCGTAAAACAATTTTTCCTTAGACTCGGTTGGGTATAGATTTACGGCGGCACTGAAGGGTAGTGATGAAAATCTCCTTTGCGGATCGGGGAAGCAGGAAATGAAATCGCGAGCCATGACCGGTGGTTTTCTTGTGATTTGCTTGGGTTTTTGCGGAGTCGCATGGTGCCAGCAGGAGCCGGCCGGAGAGGGGCGGCCCATCACGCCAGCCGGAACACTGGTGATGGATGCGGCGACGCATTTGCCGGCCGTTGGGGCCATGCCCATGACCATGCTGCACAGTCCAGACGCTCTCGGACATGGCGGCAAGGGCCGGTATCTCTTGGTGGTAAACAGCGGGTTTGGTGTCCGGTTCAGCCAGGACACCAATGAAGCCCAGCAATCGATCGCGGTGATCGATCTGAATGCGGCCCCTGAACCGCTCGTGATCCAGAACGTATATTTTCCGACTCCGCAAAGCGCCAACGTCGGCATTGCTTTTTCGCCCTCCACGGGTCCCGATGGAAACTTTGAAATGTATGTTTCCGGCGGATTCCAGAACAAAGTTTGGGTTTTTCGGTTTGATCCCCGTGCTGCGGCGCCGGTGCAGCCGGGCTCGCCCGGGCCAGATTCGAAAGTGGAAGCGCCTTCTTTCGAAATTACCAAACATGGCGAAGTGTCTCCGGCCGATTACAACAAAGGAAAGGCGGCGCTCTATCCCACCGGGCTGGCGGTAACACCGGACGGCGCCGCGCTGGTGACCGCCAACAACCTGGGAGACAGCGTGACGATTGTGCGCCGTCTGCGTGGATCCCGGCGGCTCGAAAGAATCGATTTGCACCATCCCGGCAAACTGAGCGAGAACATTTATCCGTACGGCGTGGTGGCGCTGGGAAGCGGCAAGAATGCGCGCGCGTATGTGTCGTGCTGGAATGATTCGTCCGTGGCGGTCATTTCGCTGAGCGGAAAGAGCGTGGTGCGAAAATACATCACGGTGGACCGGCACCCGACCGCCATGACGGCAAATTCCGAGGGGTCACGGCTTTTTGTGGCGAATTCGGATGCCGACAGCGTCTCAGTAATTGACACCACCGCGGATCAGGAGATCGAGCGCATTGACGTTCGGTTGGCGGAGGATGTCTTGCCGGGAGCCAGTCCTGAGGCGGTCTCGCTCAGTGAGGATGAAAAGACGCTGTACGTGGCGAACGCTCACAGCAATGCCGTCGCCATTGTTGCACTTTCTGAAAAGGCGCGAGGCGCGAAGGATACGGAGAAAATTTCTGAAGCCGCGAAATCGAAAATCCTGGGATTCATTCCGACGGGCCAGTATCCATCAGCGGTCGCCGTGGCAGACGGCAAACTCTTCGTTGGAAATGGCAAAGGAACGGGATTCGAAGCTTCCTCCATGCGCGTGAACAACAGCGGTCGCACGCCGAATCCGCCCAACGCCGCTTTTCCTCCGAATAAAGAGAAAAATAGACAAGGAGGGCAGTACAGCGGCTCGATTGTTTCTGGAAACATCGGCATGGTTCCGCTGCCGGACGGCCCGGCCCTCGCGCATTACACGCAGCAAACCATGCAGAACGACGGGCTGATGGACTTTGCGCCGCCCCGCCTTTTTGCCGGGCAGAGCCCGATCAAGCACGTCATCTACATCATCAAGGAAAATCGCACCTACGATCAGGTGTTCGGCGACGTGAAAACATCGGGCGACGGACACGCCGCGGATGGCGAGCCAGACTTTGCGATTTTCGGGCGTGGCGCAGCCGCGCAACGGCCGGACGGCACGCGGCAAGCCGTGACGCCCAATCATCAGGCGCTCGCGCAGCGCTTCGGATTGTTCGACCGCTTCTTCGTGAATTCAGAAGCCAGCCCTGACGGACACAATTGGGCGACCGCCGCTTTTTCGACAGATTACGTCGATAAGGGATTTCGCTGGGAGTATTCCGGGCGGGGACGCACCTATGACTGGGAAGGTTTCAATCGCCTGCCGGATTATGAGCCGCCGGGAGATTTGGAACTCGGCAAGTTCAAGGGCGATGTGCTGGCGGCATTGACCGATCTGCTCGAAAAGCACCTTCCCTACCGGCAAGGCTTCAGCGATCTGGCCGAACCGAAGACCTTGTATCTGTGGGATGCCGCCGCCCGAGCCGGATTGACCTACCGGAATTACGGAGAATTCGTGACCGTGATTTCGGAGAAGGATGTGGAAGCCGCGCGGCAAAAACGGAAGAAGCGTTATCCGGATACTTCGAGCGCGGTTCGCGCCGTGCCCACTAAGGAATCGCTCGAAAAGCACCATAGCTTGACCTTCCGGAGCTTTGACGTGGCTGCGCCGGATAGCATGACCGTCGATTGCTATAAAGCCATCCTGGATTCATTAGGCTCTTCCGATCTGGCTGTCACTCAGGACAACGCCAACCCGAAATGCCGGGGAAACTCGAGATTGGGCGAATGGCTTGCGGAGTTTCAAGCATTCGTCAAGGACCGCGAAGCAGGACGCGATGATGCCATGCCCGCGCTATCCGTCGTGCGATTTCCGAATGATCATACAACCGGAATGAAAAATGGCTTTCCAACTCCGCAATTCATGGTTGCGGATAACGATTACGCGGTGGGGCGGCTGGTGGAAGCGGTCTCGTCCAGCGTGTATTGGAAAGATACCGCGATCCTCATCGTGGAAGACGATGCTCAGGCCGGCCCGGACCATGTGGATTCGCACCGCTCGGTTGCCCTGGTCATTAGCGCGTACAATCGCCCCGGAGCGCTGATCCACAAATTTCACAGCACGGTCAGCATGATTCGAACCATCGAACTATTGCTGGGTATCTCGCCGATGAACCAGCTCGATGCTTCGGCCATACCGATGGACATTTTCCAGGAGACGCCGGATTTGGTACCGTACAAGGCCGTGCTTCCCGCAATTGCTGCGGATAACCTGCTGACGCAGAAACCGAAGGACAAGGCGACTGCCGAGTGGATGAGAAAATCGAATCGGCAAAACTTCGCGCATGCCGATCTGGCTGACCCGAAAGTGTTGAATGCAGTGATCTGGTTCGCTTGCAAGGGCGAAGGTTCGCTGATTCCCGAGTCAGCGCGATTGCCGGCCTATCAAGCGATGCGCCTGGGCATTTCCGGCTCGGAAGATGACCCACAGCGGGGCGCCGAGAAGGATGACGACTGACCCGGCCAACAAAGGAGAAGTCGGCACCTCCCTCTCGACCGAATGGCTGCTAGGCTAGAATGGCGACAGCCAGGTGCAGCAACATCAGGTGTTCGCCGTAAACTAAAAAATTTCTTGCAAATGCTTCGTTGGCGAGAGAACCGGACTTGATTCAATCTCCGTAGGCGCATTCCGCAAACGCGGTGAGTGGGGCTCTCTGTTCGAGTTTACGTTCCTCTCCGCGGCGCGCTGTCTGAACCGCGGCTGCCGCGCGCGCTTGCCGCTGCTTCGCAGGCTGGAGTGCAACGCTCAGCTTTTCCCGGAGTCTCCGGTGCGCTCGGAAGAGCCTCAGCCGCACCGCCATCGCCGAAATTCCCAACTGCTCGGCGACTTCCTGTGTCGAGTACTGCAAGACGTCGCGCAGCAGGCATACCTGCCGCAGATCCGGCGTCAGTTGCATGATCGCGTCCGCCATCAACCTCCGCATTTCGCGCCGCGCGAAGCGCTCCTCGGGATTGTCTCCGCATGCCGTAACGTTGCTTCCCAGCGTTTCCTCGCCCGCGCCGTTCGGCTCTTCGAGCGAAAAGAGTCTCCCATCGCGCCGCTTGCGGATCACGTCGATCGAGGCATTCGCCGCAATGCGCGAAACCCAGGCGTGCAGGTCGTCCCGGTTTTGGCTGGGTGTTCCGGCAAATTGCTCCAGGCGGGTCATCGCCTTCATGAGCGCATCCTGGCGCACGTCTTCGGCGTCCGCGGGGTTGCGCGTCAGCCGCAGCGCCCCCAGATATAACCCAGGCGAGTACGGCAGGATCAGCTTGGCCAGCGATTCTCGGTCGCCCTTTCGCGCTTGCAGAAGCAACGCAGAGCGGGCCTTGCCATCAAGACACAGGGAAGTGCTGCACATGGTGCGGTAGAGATTGGCAGGCCGATTACCACCTACGAGCCGATTGTAAGTCGCAGAAAACAAATAACTAAAAGATCTAGACGCGGCGGGCATTAGAAAAAGGAGTGACCGCTTGTGGGACGCAACGTGGCGATTCCGGTCACCATTTCTATAGGTGCCACAACCTTAGGCGGTTCTAAATGTCATGTAACTTGATGCAGCAAAGTGATGAAGTGAGTGAAAACCGTCGGCGCCAAAACGCGGAAATCACGCCGGTTCTACTCGGCAATTTGAAGTTTATTTCCTTGCATTTCCCACTCGATTCGAACCAGGAAATCGAAATGCATGCCTTCGGCCTTCAGCCAGCCTTCCAGCGCCTCACGTGACTCGGCGCGGAATTCGACGAACATTTTTCCTTCCAGCATGTTGACGAGCACGCGCTCCGCACGAGCGAGCCCGCCGGCTTGCATGCGCTGAGCAAGCGCTTCGGCTCCCTGCCGCGTGAGGCAAGCCAGTGTGTGCTGCGTGAGGTAGCGTGGCATCGGAACTCCTGAAAAAACTTGGAGTCTAAGTATTCCATAGAACGGGAATGAGACGCAGGTGCGCGTCACGAGTGGATCCCACAGTGGCATGTCGCAGTGAATAAAACGGCGAGGACTCAGCAAGTATTAACCTGTCCGAACTGGCAGGTTGGCGGTGGAGCACATTCTCGGCCTGCGGTGGTTCGTCCTGCCAGACAGGCTCTACACTCAAAGTTGAAGGGGACAGGACACCCAGCGTTCGAACTGAAGAAGTATCCTTGGACGTTGTTGCCCGGGTTGGCACAGACGAGGTTGACAAAAATGAGACGCGCATTGTTCTTTATTGCAATTTTTATGTCGGCGCTGGTCACAGCTCGCGGCGCATCGGCCACGCCGCAACGCAAAGGTACCTCCACGTTGAGCGGCGTGGTGCTGGGTCCGGATGACAGGCCGGTGGCGCGCGCGAGCGTTTCGTATCAATCGTCCAGCGGTAACGCAGCGCACGTGGTGCGCACGGACTCGCACGGGCATTTCTCGATTTCGAAGCTCCGGGCGGACAATTACGATCTTCGGGCCTCCGGAAAGGGTGTTTTTTCGGAGTGGGAGAAAAACATCACACTGCGCTCCGGAGAGACGAAAAACCTGACGCTGCAGCTGATTTACGCGAAGGATGTTCCAAAGGCGTATGTGAAGAGCAAGCCGAAGCAGTGACTGGTGACTCGCGACTCATGCAATCGTCGGTGGGTCGTTGTTGCCATGCCGTAAATCTGTCTGGTTTACGAGGCGAGTCTACCGGGTGGCACTATCCCCGCAAAGATGCAAACCTCCTATTGATACAAGAGCTGGGCAAGCTCGTAGATATCGGAATCAGAGACGTCCGAGATGGCGCAATACTCCATGCCCTGACGGCGCCAGTGGCGCCATTGATACCCTTGCCGAAGACCGGGAGTATGAATCGGCGTGTCCGGCTGCTTGGTAGGCAGAACAAAAACGTTAATGATGTGTTTGTGGCGTGACCAGTGGAAACCCTTCATCCGCATAATCCTTCACCGGGGGAACAAAGGCGAGTTTGCCGTTGAACCAGGGTTTGACGGTGTGCTGGTCGGTGGAAGTTATGTCGGTAAGGTGGCCGGGCTGAAGCGAGCGGACGTGAGCGTCGATAAGCTCCGCGGCGGTAAAGGGAGCAGAGGCGGCGCTACTCTGCACATGAGGCCAGGCAAACCAGGAAACAGTAGCAGCGACCAGAATGGCAGCAGCAACCGCGAGCCAGCGCCAAGCAGGAATCCGTATGCCTGCGGAAGAGGCGGTCGCAGCATCAAGGTCAGCGCGAATCTTCTTGCGGAGGGCGGCGGGCGCTTCTTCGTAAAGACCGGCGCGCTGGAGTGACGAGCGCAGCGATTCCTCGGCTCCGAGGCTGGCAGTGCATTCGCGGCAGCCTTCGAGGTGGCGCTCAAATTCCGCGGAACGGGTGGCATCCAGCTCGCCATCCAGATAGCCGTGGAGGACCGTGCGAGTGTAATCACAACTCACGGGAGGCCTCCTGCGGACTGGGAGGAGTGAGCGCGCGCTGTAGACGCTGGCGCGCACGGGCCAAGGCAGACATGACGGTCCCGATGGGGATGGCAGTTATGGACGCAATTTCCTTATAAGAACAGCCTTCCAGCTCGCGAAGTACAAGCACTTCACGGAAACGAGGCGGAAGAGTTTCGAGCGCGCGGGTCAGCCGCTCCCGGTTATCACCGGCTATAGCCAGGGCCTCGGGAGAGGCGCTGGGCTGGGGATGCAATTCTTCGTCGAATTCGGTCATCAGTTCCACAGGGCGATTCTTCTCCAACCAGGTATAACATGTATTGCGCACAATCTGCAGAAGCCAGGCGCGCGCATCGCCACCGTGGAAACCGCGGAAAAAACGGTAGGCACGGAGCATCGCTTCCTGGGCGACATCTTCGGAATCGGCGCGGCTTTTCAAGAGCCAGCGCGCCAGATTGAAAGCGGCGTCGAGATGCGGAAGAAAAAGCTGCTCGAAGCGCGCCCGGTCCTGCGCATCCAACACGTCCGAGCCTTTCCCCTGGTCAGAGCCACTCATAGTTGAGAACCGCCAGCGCGACCATTTTATTCCCAATTTCCTCTTGGATGTGACTAAGAAAGCAAAAGGTTGGTGAGCATCTAAATCGGGAATAATTGGCTGCCCCTGGTGGTCTGGATAAGCGAAACACGTCCCATACGCGGCGCGGGCTCCCTGGACTCTCTCACCCGCGCCGCCCTCCAAGCAAATTGGCGGGAACGGGCGACAGTTAATAGCTACGGATATAGGTGTGTTCAAAGGTCGAGGAGGAAACGATGAAGCGTAAGGCGAAAGACGAAATCCTGTACGATCATAATCACGACGGAGTTGACCGGCGTGGATTTCTGAAGTGCATGGCATGGGCGGGTACGGGAGCCCTGTGTGTGATGAGCGGCGGCGTGCTGAAATCGTACAGCCTCAGCAAGCTCCCGGAGATGAGCTCGAAGGAAGGTCTTGGCGAACTGAGTTTTGTGCAAATCAGCGACAGCCACATGGGCTTCAATAAGCCAGCAAATCCGGACGTCGCGGGCACATTGAAGGCCGCGGTCGACAAGATCAACGCCCTGGCAGCGGCGCCGGAATTCATGCTGCATACCGGCGACATCAGCCACCTTTCCAAGCCGGAGGAATTCGATACCGTCGACCAGATTCTGAAAAGCGCAAAGCCCAAGGATGTTTTCTATGTGCCGGGCGAGCACGACGTGCTGAACGACGACGGGAAGCAGTTCCTCGAGCGCTATGGAAAAGGCAGCAAAGGCGCGGGTTGGTACAGTTTTGACAAAAAAGGAGCGCACTTTATCGGGCTGGTCAACGTCATGAACTTGAAAGCCGGGGGCCTCGGGACGCTGGGCCACGATCAGCTTGAATGGCTGGAAGACGACGTGAAGCACCTGAAACACAGCACGCCGATCGTGGTATTCGCACACATTCCGTTGTGGTCGGTCTATCCGGAGTGGGGATGGGGTACGGAAGATAGCGCGCAGGCGCTGTCCTATCTGAAGAAGTTTGGTTCGGTGACGGTGCTCAATGGTCACATTCACCAGACGCTGCAAAAGGTCGAAGGCAACGTAACGTTCCACACTGCCGCGTCAACCGCGTTTCCGCAACCAGAGCCAGGCAAGGCGCCTTCGCCGGGGCCGATGAAAGTGCCGGCGGAGCAACTGAAGAGCGTCCTAGGAATCACCGATGTGAACTACGTCCAGGGGCAGCATGCGCTGGCTGTGGTCGATTCGACGCTCGCGTGAACGTGAATCAACCAAATCAAGAAACCAATTTGATCCACAAGTAAATTAAATCGAAGAGGAGAAAAAGCATGAGGAGAAGTGTGTCTATTGCAGTTTTAACTGTGACGCTAGCTATCGGCATAGGAACGATCACTATTGGCCAGAATAGCTTGTTCGCCGGCGCGCCACAGAAGCCGGAAACAAGCGAAGTAAAGATCGATAACTTTAGCTTCGGTCCGGACACGCTGACGGTTCCGGTTGGTGCAACGGTAACGTGGACCAATCGCGACGATATTCCACACACAGTCGTCAGTACGGACGGCGTCTTCAAATCCAAAGTGCTCGATACGGACGAAAAGTTTTCCTTCACGTTCAGCAAGGCGGGAACTTATCCGTATTTCTGCTCGATTCACCCGAAGATGACCGGCAAAGTCATCGTGCAGTAAGTGAGGAGAGACCGTGCACCCGTTCGACATTAAAGCCGCGCTGCTCGCGAAACACGCTCAACACGTGGTCCTGATTCATTTTCCGATCGCCCTGTTCATCGCGGGCGTGACCTTTGATTTTCTGGGGCAGTGGACGAAACAAAGAATTCTTGCCGCAGCAGCGTATTGCAATTTGTTGGCTGCGGCAGTGTTCACTTTGCCGGTACTGATTACCGGACTGCTAGCCTGGCAGTGGCAGCTGGAAGGCCAGCGTCTCAAAGGCATCCTCCTGCTGCATCTGGTACTCGGTTGCGCTTCCAGCCTACTGATCTGGGTGGTGTGGTACATCCACCTACGTGCAGAACGCAAGCACGGAGGAGTTCTGCCCAGTTACCGACTGCCTATTGAGGCGGCCGGGGTTGCGCTTGTGGCCTTAGTTGGGCACCTCGGCGGTTTTCTCAGCGGTGTGAACGGGGCGGGATAGTGAAGCGAGCGGTATTGGCGAAGACGCAGAGGGTACCCACCCCGGTGTTTTTTGTCAAAGAGTGCGCAATTCCATGAAAAGAAAAGAATTGTGATTTCGCAGAGTGCAAAATAGCGCAAAGGAGTGCGCAAGAATGTGAAAAGAAACGGGATAGGTGTTAGGAAATAGGGGATAGAGGTTCCGAAGAGTCGGTACCCCCTATACCCCCATCAATGATGCATGAATATCAAAAGAAAAGACTTACAGGAATAGCAATACGTAATCGATTGATTCTAAAGGCCATGTTTTTTGCTTGTTTCGACGAGGCAAGACCAGAAACGGCAAGCCTAGAAAAAGAAAAGCGGCAGCAAGCTACCGCACTCCAAACGAAGTTCTCTACAGTGTTAAGTATACCAGTGGATAGAGAAAAGTCAAGTAGAACCTTGGAAGCGTGACAGTTTCCGCTTTGCCCGTGATCCAGTTACAATCGCCAGGCGTTCAGCAATGGAAACATACAGGTTAGGTGGCCGACTTTGTCGGCGGCTGGAAAATCCTGCTTATTTTTCCTTAGGCCAAGCTGGGCCGCGTGGAATCGACGATTGAGATCACGAATGCTGCTGCCGCAACGGCTTAAACAGTGGTGGGCCCAACAACTCCATCCCATACTTCGCCATCACTTCTTTCATTTTGTTTTGGGCGCTTGCACTGTCTGCTTTCTCCATCTCTTTCCCCATCTCTTCAAAAAAGTTCTCAAATCCACCGGGCTGGCAGACAAGGATCAGTTTGGCTTCCGCTGTCGCGGTATTCGCCCAGGCGTGTGGAATGCCACGCGGCAACCAGATGCTCGCGCCTGTCGGCAGATTGTAGGGCTCGCCGCCTGCTTTGAACAGGAATTCCCCGGATAGAACGTAGTACCACTCGTCTTCGCGGTGATGAACGTGCAGGAAGGGGCCAGCCTGCGGCAATGCGCTTAGCTCAAAAGCTGAACATGCCCCTGCACTATCTTCACTTGTCAGCTTACAGGGGCTGAGCCTGGCCTGTTGTGCGGTTGAGAAGGCGAAGCGGCTCTCACCAGACTTGGCGACGGCAACTTTTCCACTCACTGCCGTCTGCGTTGGGAGCAACGGGCTTACGGATGCGATTCCAAACAGGTAGAGTAGCTTGCGACGGTCGATATTTGCCATGCTGCGAACTATACATTCCCAAATGACAAATAACAATCAGTCGGTAAGCAATTGGCAATTGGCTGCGTTGACGGATCAATTGAAGCTGGCCCACGATTAGGCTTCATATGGGCGGAGAAACGAGACAGATGCGGTCAATGGCAAATGTTTCGGATTTGACGGCGCACAGCTCTTCTTGAGAGACGGGGGAGGATGAAACTGGAATGGAGGCGGGCGAGGAGTAGTACTATTCGGCAGAGGGGGCCGGGAATGGAGAAGCAGGCCTTAGCGCATCTCATAGCAATAGAAGGACTTAGAGTGATTGATACACCGTGGCTGTCCGAGGAAAAAAGGGTTCTTTGTACTACAACTGGGGTACCCCGTTGAGTGGCTCCGCTGACCCATTGAGGCCGTCAATACAGGTGCGTAGCCTCTGAAGGACGGGTTGGGGGCCGCGCGGGGACAGCGGCTCCGCAAGGGGTCGTGTGCGAGCCACCCAGCCCGCCTAGTTCTTTTTTTGCTTCCCTCTGCATTTCAGACCAGAGCACAAGGAAAGAGGGCCTGCGACGGGCCCTCCTTTTCCTTTGCAGCCATTGGTATCCGCCTTGCATCCTAGAACAGCCGTGTCCGGAGACATTTCCGTAAGCCGCTCTCAGATGAATGGCTTAAGAGGAATCACGTGAGGGGAGCTGAAGGATTCGCGCGACAGGTGAGGGCCTTAACCAACATCCCCGCGAAAGTCACAGTGCTCTTGCTGGTCGCGCTTGCGTTGCCCCAGATGTCCGTGCCCGTCGCATGGGCCGGGAAACCGGCGCTCCCAAAATTAAGAACAGAGACCGAGGAAGCGTTTGAGCGCTACGTAAGACTGGCGGAAACACGAAATGAAGACGAGCTGAAGCACGGTGCCGGCCTGCTCTGGGTCGATGGACTGCCTGAGGAGCAACGCGCGGAGGCGTATGCCGCGCTGAAACGCGGCGAAGTAAAGTTGCAGAAGCTGCAAATTCTCGACAACCACAAGACCGTCCCGTGTCCGGGCGGGATGGTTCATCACTGGAGCGGTGTGGTGTTCATTCCCGGTGCGAAACTCGAAGACGTGTTGGGAGTGCTGGAGGATTATGACCGGCACTCCATGTACTACGCGCCGGACGTGGAACGATCGAAAATCGAATCGCGAGAGGGCGATCATTTCCGGGTTTTCTTCCGGTTTCGGCGGCAGAAAGTGATCACCGTGGTGCTGAACACCGAGCATGAAGTGCAGTATTTCCAGGACGCACCGGGAAAAGCTCACAGCCGCAGCTCGGCGGTGCGCATTGCGGAAGTAGAAAACCCCGGGAAGGCCGGTGAACGCGAGAAGACACCTGGCGACGATGGCGGATTCCTGTGGCGGATGGAAACGTGGTGGCGCATGGAAGAAGGCGACGGCGGCGTTTACGTGCAAAGTGAAGTGGCTTCGCTGACGCGAGACGTTCCCACGGGACTTGGCTGGATAATCAAACCTTTTGTGACCGGCATTCCGAAGGAGTCCCTCACGTTCACGCTGGAAGCCACGCGCAAGGCAGTCGAAGCGCTCCGCCTGGGCCGGTGATCCGCGGCTGCAGCCCTAGGGTCTCCGTGACGGATGCAGGAGTTTCTTGCCAGCAACTTCCCTCAGCAACTCCCAGACTTCAGCGGAATTCTGGTCCCAAGTCCACTGGATAGCCGCCTTCGCTGCGGCATCACCGACCTTTGTTCGCAGAAGTTCATCCGTATGGAGCTGCCGGAGCATTCTCGCAAGCCCCTGAAAATCGTCAAATTGGCGAAGTATGAACCCGTCGAGTCCGTCGCGAATCCGCTCGGCCACGCCGGCCTGCCTGGAAGTAACAATGGGCAAACCGCAAGCCATAGCTTCCGCGACGGGCAAGCCGAAGGAATCTTCGCGGCTGGGGCTGACGTAGAGATCAGCGGCCGCATAGAAATCGAGAACATCCTCGCGAGACGGTTCAAAACGACAGAGCTCCGAAATGCCAAGCGATTTTGCCATTTCGCGGAAAGCGTCCGAAGAATCGTCGCCGGCGGCGATTAGGAGAATTGGCAGTTCTCGGAGAGTGCTCATCGCGTGAAGAACGGTTTCGAGCCCTTTGACGCGCCAATCGTTTCCGATCAGAAGCAGCACGAAATTCGATTCCTGAATGTTGCGGCGCAGCCGAGCATTCGCGCGCAGCGCAAGCCGCGCAGAAGGAGAAAACTGCGTTGTATCGACGCCATTGGGAATGACGCGGACATCTTGGCGGTGAAAATAACCATCGAGGAGCCTCGCGGTGCGCAGGGAAACGGCGACGATGGAAACTTTCGGGTCGCCGTAGATGCGGCGCTCCAATTGAGCAAGAAGAGCGTAGTAAACGCGCCGATGGAGCCGCCGAAGACGGTCCGGCCTTGCCAAATCGAGGTGTTCTTCACGCGCAAGCTCCTGGAGGCGATGGAAAAGCGCGTGAACGATGACAACTTCGGCGCTCAGACAGTTAATTCCGGGAGAAAGGACGAGATCGAACCGAAGCCCCTTGCCCCAGCGATCCCATGCGCGGCAGATGGAATTCAGAAAAAGCCAAGCGAGAAATCGCAGGAGATGGGGACCAGGGATGGAGGGAACCTTATGCCAGATGATAGCCCCGGGGTCTGGCGAGGGAGTAACGCCTGGTGGAGCCAGCGCAAGATCCTCAACGCGCTGGGCAAACAGATGAATCTCGCAATGCTCTTTGCGCGCGAGGCGTTCAAGCAATTCGGCAAGGGCGCGCTCCGTGCCATGCCGGCGGTCAACGAAGGGTGAGACAACGGCGAGGCGCAAATCAGCGCATCCGCGGGCTAAACGTTGGAAGAGGCTGAGCGGCAGCGGCGTACTGAGCAGAAACAGCAAGAGTCGGCAGACGAAACAGGATGCCAAGGAGAAGCCAAAGATAAGCGTTCAATACAAAATCTTCATAGGGCTGCATTCCGCTAAACGTCATGGGAAACAGGAGAAGTCCCGCGTACCAGAAGATAACGAATGCCAGCGGAAACCAGGGCGAACCGCGCAGTTTCTTCACGATCTGCCATGCCGAGAACACGATCGCTAGGCTCATGACAAACCAGAGTAGTAGGCCGCCGATCCCCATTTCGACAACGAGAGTCCCGAAGCCACTCTCGACGCCGATGACCGGAGGTCTTGTGCGGAAGAAGCGGGCGACGTATTGAGTGCCGAGGGAAGTCGTGCCGATGCCATAGCCGTATGGCCAACGGTCGTAAGTGAAAGCGCCGAGGAAATTCCGGAGCGGGTAATCCCAAGTTCGGTTCTGGAGCTGGCTCGCGCTGCTACTGGGCGAGAGAGTCTCCGAGTAAAAGGCAACGCGCGAAAGAAGCGTCTCGGGAAAAACGAGGAACAGCAGCCCGAGACCAAGAGCAATGCCAAGAGCCGCGCGCTGAACGGTGCGCAAGACGCGGATTACTTCGCGCTGCCGCCAGGGGGCACCCCAAACAAAGGCCAATGCGAAAACGAGGACGCTTCCGGCGCCCCACAAAAGAATGCCTCGCGCAGCCCCGAGGGCTATCGCACTAGAAACGATCGCCAGCGCGAAGAAGGATAGATTCCTTCCTTTGCGATGACGCAATAGCAGATAGCCAAGGAAGCCGACGATCAGGATCAGAGAAACGAGCAAATAGTTGCCGAAGCGCCCGGTGCTGACGAACACGGAAGTCGGACGATACGACAACAAACCGGAGATGGGTGAAACACGATAATTTGTGCTCAGCCCGCGAATTTCCTCGGCGGGCCTTTCGGGGTTCAAAAACGTATGCCCCAGAACGGATTGCGCAATCCCGAGGGAAGCAATAATCATGACGAGGACCATGTTGACGAAGAAAAAGCGCCGTAATTGTTCTTCGGAGTTGAGAAAGGCATATCCCACAAAGAGCAAGGGAATATAGTAGAAAAAGAGCTTGAAACCCAGAACGCCGTATATCAAATGAGTAGATGCAGGATTAAAGATCTGCATGACTCCAAACCAGACAAAAAGCAGAACCGGCACGAGGAAGGGAGGCCGGAAGGAGGTGACTTCCTTTCGCCGGTAGGCCAGGAAAAAGGAGACACAGACGGCAAGCGCCAAAACGTCTTTGGCGAAATAGATCGCCATGTTGTTGCCAAGGTATTTTCTCGGCAAATCCTCGAACAAGAGCCAGATCAGGAAGAAATACAGGCCGTTTCTCCAACTATTGAGCGTGGCGATGACGAAGGCCGCGCCGATAAAGAGCAGGACAACGTACGCGAGGCCGGTCATATCGCCGGTGATGACAAAAATTGCGGCCTTATAAGCGGTGACGACGAACAGTCCTATAAAACCGAGAAGAGGAAGCGGTCTGCGGAGCCGATCTCCGGGCATCTCCCGATGAGCAAGATTCATGATACCGGCTCGGAATAGAGAATGTGATGGTTGATCATAGAGATGCAGGCTTCACACCCTCTACGCAAATGCCTGCTCCGTCCAGAATTCGGCTCGGATCCTCTACTTCCTGGATACCAGCGATCCGGCTGTTATGGCACTCCTTTTGTTCAATCCGCACAAACCCGGATCCTCGGAGCAAGAAAATAAGGGAATCCGCATCATACATCCATTTATGGGAATGAAAGTCCTGCCAAGAGTTGTATATCCGGTATAGCAGGTGAGAAGAGGGAGGCGTCGGCCAACGCATGAGGAGACGCTGGTTCATTTGATCGGCGGGCCGCAGAGGTTCTGAGCCGGATTTCTGTCCTCTGGAGACACCATTTCCGAGATATTCTTCAACAATTGCTCGCAGATCCGGTACTACAATTCGCAAAACGCCCTCGGGTACGAGGAGGCGAAACGATTCCGCGATCAACCGCTGACCTTCTTCACGGTAAAGATGCTCAAGCACGTGGGAGACATAAACAGCGGTCACTGAGCCGTCGGAAAACGGTAACGGCTTTCGGATATCACGGATGAGGATCGACGGGCTCCACAGTATTTCTACCTTGTCTGTGGGGAGGAGACGAAACTTGGAGAGCATCCGCCGTAGCAGGGGATACTTAGCAAGCCTCGCGTTCCAGGAACCATCGACGTTTATCCATCCGGGCGGGGCCTGCAATCCGCATCCAAGATTTAAACGAATAGGGTCTTTAAACCGCGGCACAAGTGCCTCGCTCTCCCAGCCAGAGGCAGTCCATCGTAAGACCGGCTAGCCACATTCTCGGTTCCCATGCGGACAAGTTCATTCGTGAATTCCCTGCCGTCCGGCTGGAGTGACGGAATCGGAAGGACATTCGATTTCCCGTCGTCCAATCCTGGAAACCGCGATGCGAACAGCCTCGGCTAGAGCGGCGATATTTCGTTCTGGCGACCAAGTCTCTATATGGGATAGCGCCACGCGACCGAGTTCCTTGAGGCGGGCGGGTTCGGCGGCCGCTTTTCTTAATAGCTCTGCCAAAGCGTCAACATCACCACAGCGAAAAACGAAATCAGGACAAACAGGAGCGACTAGATCTCGTGAGGCGCCGGCCTGATCGCTCGCCATTACCGGGCGCTCGCAGCACATGGCTTCGTTCACTACCAAGCCAAATGGCTCAAATTCGGAAGGCAATACCAGAACGTCAGCCGCTGTATAGACAGCGGGAAGTCCAGACTGGTTGACAAACCCCAGGAATCGGGCGCGTGAGGCTATGCCGAGGCTGGCTGTTTCTGATTCGAGCTGGGGGCGGAGGGGACCATCGCCAGCAAAAACAAGGGCGGCATTAGAAAGATTTACCTTTCCAAATGCGCGGAGAAGATCGAGCGGGCGCTTCCACTGTTGGAGCTTTCCCGAAAAGACAATGACGACATCCTTCGGAGAAACGCCCCACGATGCGCGGACGGCCGCGCGATCAACTTGCTTCGATCGCTGCATCCACCAATCGTTATCGACGACGAAAGGCGTCAAAGTAATGCGCTCTGGCGGAATTCGGAGCGAACGCATGAGTTCCGAGCCGGCCCCCGAAAGAACGATCACCTGATCCGCAAGGCGGAACAGACGGGGCCATAGATATTTCTTCACTTTGGTCTTCCAGGCACGGCCGTCCCGAGGCGTCAGTGAAACGGCATCCGTG
>WNFI01443843.1_pt1 | contig 20146 bp, 23 predicted proteins | sample 5400471 | NCBI WGS metagenome assembly WNFI01 (sample SAMN13153348, study PRJNA577476) | soil metagenome | isolation source: 100 cm saprolite on Douglas fir-dominated hillslope | place: USA:California | collected 2013-09-17
TGCGTTATATTTCTTGCTCGCCCTTTATATGGTTTGCAGCCTCGGGTTCTATGTCGGCTGTGTTGGCCCGCTGTATCTAAGAGTTTTTCACACCGACCACGAGATCCACGCTCCCTTTCAAGTTGATCTGGATACGCTGAAAATCACGCAGACTGATCCCGAGACCGAACGCGCGGGGGTATCGACCGGCGATCTCCTCGAATCGCTCAATCGTGAACCTTACAGAGGACAGTCACACTTTGTTGCTGTCATTTCTCAAGGCCGTCCCGGCGGCACAGTGTTGGTCGGTGTCAAAAAGGCCGGTGGAGAGCGCCGTACAGTTTCACTTCCTCTGAAAGCATCTGTAACCAAACCAACGTGGGCAGAAACGGTTGCCATAGTGGCGATTGATATGTTCCTCCCGCTTTTGTTCCTGCTGGTCGGTTACTGGGTGGTGGCTGCGCGCCCACAAGACCTCAATGCGTGGCTGATTCTGGTGTTGCTGAGTTTCTGTGAGGCTTTTCTCTTGGCCCCATCTGGGGTCTCAGGTGTGTGGCTGGCGTTGCTGGGAGCCTGGTTCACGATTTTGCAGGTATGCATGCCGGCAGCCCTCTTCCTCTTTGGAATCTATTTTCCTGAACGCTGGCGCTGGGACGTGAAACTGCCTTACGTAAAGTGGGTTTTCGCCCTGGTCACCACCATCGCGCTGGGACTGGTGCTCTATCATTCAGATGCCCAGTTTTTTCACCCTGCCCGTCTGCCGGCCAGCGCTCCGATTTATAAATGGGTGGATCGGATCTTCAATCCCATAAATCTGCTGTGCGTGATCCTCTTCTGGGTGGCGATCATCGACAAGCTGCGCACGGCATCGACGGCGGATGCACGCAGGCGGCTTCGCGTCCTGGCGGCGGGCTCCCTTCTTAGCCTGGGATCGCTCCTTGTGGTCTTTATTCTGTTACCCAATGTGGGAATCACTCCCGAGTTCAAGCAACATCCCTGGATTACCCTGACCGGCGTGATACTTTCACTGTTGTTTCCAGTGACCGTCGCTTACGTAGTCGTGGTGCAGCGCGCCATGGACGTTCGCATCCTGCTGCGCATGGGCACGAAGTACGCGCTGGCCCGAGCGTCGATTCTGATCTTTCAGTTCTCCGTCATTGGCTTCATGACGGTCCGCTTTCTTGTTCCCGCGCTGGAACGAAAGCAACAGCAGCTAACGGACGTCGTTATTCTCATAGGCATGGCGCTGGCCGTCGTCCGGCTGGTGTTTGTGCGCGACAAGTTCAGTATCAGCAGACGCCTGCAAACGTGGCTGGACCGCCGTTTCTTTCGTGAGGCTTACAACGCTGAGGTTGTTCTGAGCGAGCTCTCAGAGCAGGCACGAAGATTTACCGAAGCCGCGCCTTTGATCGAGACGGTGGCCCGCCGCGTTTCAGAGGTTTTGCACGTCCCNNNNGCAAAACGGGCCGGCGCGTCTTTACCGGGAGCACCCGGACGATTGGTTCCTCGCCGCGGATGAAGCCGAAAAGCGCACTCTGGACGCCACGCACGCCGAGCTGCTTCTGCCGTTGCCCGGACGCGAACGGCTGATGGGCTTAATGGCGCTCGGGCCCAAGCTTTCGGAAGAGGCATACTCGCCCGCGGACTTGCGTCTGTTGCAATCGGTGGCCGTACAGACCGGGTTGGCGCTTGAAATCAGCGAGCTCATACATTCGCTGGCTGACGAAGCGGCGCAGCGGGAGCGCATGCATCGTGAAATCGAAATTGCGCGTGAAGTGCAGCAGCGGTTATTTCCCCAGAATATTCCCGTGCTTGCCGGAGCGAGTCTGGCGGGAGCATGCCGTCCGGCGGAAGGCGTGGGCGGCGATTACTACGATCTGATCCAACTCGAAGACGGCCGCATTGGATTGGCTATCGGCGATGTCTCCGGCAAAGGAATTTCGGCGGCGCTGCTCATGGCCAGTTTGCGCGCGTCTTTGCGTGGCATGACGCTCGAAGGTCCCAGCGACCTGGCCCGCCTGATGCAGAAGGTCAACCGGCTGGTCTTTGAGGCTTCGGCCAGCAATCGCTACGCAACTTTCTTTTTTGCCACGTTCAATCCCGCTACCAGTGAATTGAAATACGTAAACGCGGGACACAATCCGCCCGTGGTGTTGCGCAACAAGATCGAAGAATTGCGACTGGAGGCCAGCGGAACCGTCATCGGGCTGCTTGTGGACGCCGCCTATGAAGTCGAGCGGACGGTAAAGCTGCAATCAGGAGACGTCTTCCTGGCCTACACCGACGGTATCAGCGAGGCCATGACGGCCGATGATGAAGAGTGGGGAGAAGAGCGCATGGTCGCTGCCGCTCGCAGCCTGACAGCACGTCCGGCGCAGGAGATTCTGGATTATGTGTTTGCCGCGGCCGACGACTTTACCAGGGGCGCCCCGCAGCACGACGATATGACATTGCTGGTGCTTAAGTTGAATTGACCCATTCGCGCCTGAATTTTGGACCCATAACTCTGAAGCGGGAATTTTTCCGGCCTTTCCCGATTTACTTATAACTCCCGGAGATAACGTGCAACTGCATTCGTTTGTCCTGACACTATTTCTGGCCGGCTGCATGGCCCATGGCCAGAACCAATCGACGGCACCGGAGGTTCCGGAGGCTAATCCGGGCCGTCCCACGGTGTCTACGCCGGCTACGCTGACGCCGGTGGGCTATCTTCAATTTGAGAACGGTGCGCTCGGCGCAGAGAACTCACCCGAGTTCGATACGCGTTTTGGTGTTAACCAGGTTACGAAACTCGCAGTAGCGCCGCGCCTGGAGTTCCTGCTGCAAACCGAGCCACTGGTGCGCAGCCGCGACCTGGATACCAAAGAAGTCCACACCGGAGAGGTCTTCATGGGCGCACAAGCTGTCGTGCTGCCTGGCAGCGGCCGGCGTCCTACCGTCTCGGTCAGCTATATACGGCGGCTTTACGCTAGTCCCGCGCCGGAACTCGATCTTGGAACCTTCCGCCAGAACGCGCTGCTTCTTGTGAGCTTTGATTCCTGGGGGTTTCACACCGACGCAAACGGAATCTTCAGCGAGCAATCGGAGGGCAGTCTGCATCGCGCACAATATGGCCAGACTCTTTCCATCTCTCATCCGCTGAAGAAGCTGACCATTTCAGGTGAGATATGGCACTTTACCCAACCGTTCCTTCGTGGCAACGCGGTGGGAAATCTGTGGGCAGTCTCCTATCCCATTCGTAAAAACCTGGTGATTGATGGCGGCTTCGACCACGGTTTTACCGGTACATCGACTCACTGGGAGGGCTTTGCGGGCTTTACGTATCTGTTACCGCGGCGCATGTGGAAGCAACACACCAGGTAATCTTAAGTGCCGAATCTCTCCGCGGCCCGGGCTTTTGCTTTTGCGGCCTCTTCTTCGCGGCTCTTTGGGGGCGCGGTGGTCTCCAGCGAACGAAGAAACCTGTTTGAGACCGTGGCGATTTCTTCCACTGCCGCCAGAAATGCGGCTTCATTCGCTTTGGATGGCTTGTTGAAGCCGCTGATTTTTCTCACGAACTGGAGCGACGCGGCCTTGACCTCGTCGTCCGTAACTGGCGGATCGAAGTTGAAAAGAGTTTTGATATTTCTGCACATGACTGTGACCTCACAGTTTATAAAGCGATCTGGAATTACAGCTCGTCCGCTTGCTTACGCAGGCGCCGCGACTCGGCCAGCAGACCCATGCTGTGCATCAGGTTTTGCAGCGTGACAATCCCGACCAGCCGTTCCTGGTCTACCACGGGAATGAGCGTGAGCCCTTGCGACGTAAGTCTACGGAACGCCGAAGCCAGCGATTCCGACTTGGCCGCAACCTCAAATGCTTTGCTCATCACGCTCTGCACGTACCCATTGCCCTCGCGCCGCAACTGCTCGAGGATGGTCTGCTTGTTGATCACGCCTACCAAGTCTCCGCCGCGAACGACGGGAAAATCATCCTGCAGGCTGTGGACGGCCTTACTGAGCGCATCTTCCAGCGTGTCCGCCGGCGAGAGAATGGAAAACTCCGTCAACATAATGTCTTCCATGTGGACCGCTTCCACCACGGATAGGAACATTGCCGTCCGCTCTTCCATTTGCGCGGCCACGAACATGAACAGACCAAAGAGCATCAGCCAGGAGGAAATCACGATTCCGGCAAACATGAACGCCGCAGCAAACACGTGGCCGATATTCACCGCGCGGCGGGTGGCGGGCTGAAACTCCATCTTGCGCGCCAGCCATGCGCGGAGAATCCGGCCGCCATCCATGGGAAAAGCGGGCAGAAGATTGAAGGCGAAGATAAAAAAGTTGATCCAGAAAAAACTGCGGGGAAGCGACTGGACTGTAATCAGCGGCTCGCTCAACAGGCTCCCGTGCGGGCGGACCACCAGAACCAACGCCGATCCCGCCGCGAGCACTGCATTGACCAATGGGCCTGCCATGGCGATTCTGGCTTCGCGCGCCAGGTTCTTGGCGTTTTCCATCTGAGTGTTGGGATCCACCAGGGCAACGCCGCCGGTCGGCAGCAACATGATCCCTTTGATGGGCACGCCGTAATAGCGCGATGCGACCGCGTGTCCCAGTTCATGCAGGACGACACAAACAAAGATGATGCCAACCAGGGCCAGTCCGCGTTGCATTGCCCACACGCTGGTGTCGCCCGAGTCGTGTGGAAGCACGAGAGTGGCGTACATGAGCAACAGCAGAAAAGTCATGTGAATCCGCAATTCGATTCCCATGAACCTTCCCGCAAAAATGGACCAGCTTCTCATTCGTTCAGCATCACCTCGGTCGCAGATTGATTCTATACACTAAATTAGATGTCAGGGAGGGTGGCTGGGACGCGTGCGAATTATCGCGGGCAAATACCGGAGCCGGCGGCTGACGGCGCCGCAGGGAATCGAAACGCGGCCAACTTCCGACCGTTTGCGGGAAACGCTCTTCAACGTAGTTGCGCCGTCCGTGCCGGATTCGGTTTGGATTGATTTGTTCGCGGGCACGGGCGCCATCGGCATTGAAGCGTTGAGCCGCGGCGCGGCCACCGCGTATTTCGTCGAGTCATCACGGCGCGCGGCACGGGCTATCCGCGACAATTTGCATTCTCTCGACATCGACGAAGGCGCTGAAGTGATTGAGCGCGAAGCCTCCACCGCGTTGCGCATGCTCGACACGCAAGCCGTGGTTTGTGACTTCTGTTTTCTCGATCCGCCGTACCGCAAGATGGGCGACTATGAGCAGACCCTTGGATTTCTTTCGCAGTCCCGCCTGCTGAAGCCGGGAAGCCTGGTGATTGCCGAGCACGACAAACACTTCGATCCGGGCGACGTTTTTGGGGCGCTTCGCCGCCAGCGCACTCTGCGGCAGGGCGATGCCGTACTCAGCTTTTACAGCCGGGAGTGACTCTCTTTTTCGAGAATTCCCCTGCCCACAGACAGAAATCGTCGCTATTGGCGCGGTTTTCCACAGCTTTAGCGTGAAAAACCCGCGTAAAATCTGGTGAAACGGCTTGCAGGAAAGTTACACTGATGTAATATGACAGTGGAGCACGCGTAAGCGCTCCGCATTTTCAAGGAGGAAGAATGGCATCTGGACTGACTAAGACCCAATTAGTGCGCCACTTGGCCGAGAAGCTGGAAACCAACAACAAATCGGCCGCCGCGTTCCTGGAGCACCTGGCAGAGACCGCGGTGAAAGAAACCAAGAAGAATGGCGTGTTCGTGATTCCCGGCCTGGGACGTTTGGTGAAAGCCAATCGCAAAGCCCGCATGGGCCGCAATCCGCAGACTGGTGAGCCGATCAAGATCGCCGCGAAGACGGTGGTCAAATTCCGCGTCGCAAAGGCCGCCAAAGACGCAATCGCTCCCAAAAAGTAACTTATCCCCACATAAAAATCAGGGCCGGCCCTTAAAAGCCGGCCCTTCGTTGTCCGCGCTTCTTTTGTAACTTATGTCCCGCCAGTGGAATCTGTTGAGACAGCGCTTTACCGCTTAGCTTGCGGGCGGATTACAATATCAGAAGCTCTAGAAAGAACTCATGTTTTCTTCCTTGCCTTTACCGTTTGCTGCTTTTCTCGCAGGACTAGCGTCCTTTCTCTCGCCTTGTGTGTTGCCGCTTGTGCCGGGCTATGTGTCGTTGATCTCCGGGGCCAGCGTTGAAGAACTTGAGAAGGGCGATACGCGGCTGCTAAAGACCGTTCTGCTGCACTCATTGATGTTCATACTCGGTTTTACTGTCGTCTTCGTTGCTTTAGGGGCTGCGGCAACCAGCGTCGGGCAGCTCATGCTTGAGTACCGCAAACAGTTGACTTGGGCCGCCGGCGCAGCCGTGATCATTTTTGGCCTGCATCTCACTGGCATCTTCAAGATCAATGCACTCTATTCCGACGCTCGCTTGCATCAGGTAAAAGGCGGCAAATCACCCGTGGGCGCGTTTCTGGTCGGATTTGCTTTTGCGTTTGGCTGGACACCCTGCATTGGCCCGATCCTGAGCGGGATTCTCGTGATGGCCGCTTCGTCCGACAAGGTGATGAAAGGCGTGTTGCTGCTGTTCATCTATTCGCTTGGGCTGGCCGTGCCTTTCATGCTCACTTCGCTCGGCATTGACCGGTTCCTGGCGTTCTACAGCCGCTTCCGGCGGCATCTGCACAAAGTGGAGTTGGTCAGCGGAGTTCTGTTAATCGCGCTGGGCGTTCTGATTCTGACGCGGCAATTTACGATTCTTTCCAGCTATCTTGGGTTCTTAAATCGATTTTCTCTGTGAGGCTTTTGCTCTTGAAACGGAACATTATCTATTTGTTGGTCGTGGTGGTTTCCATTACGGTCCTGCTGATTGCCGGTAAGCGCGCATCCAAGGGAAACGGCGTGCAACTGGCCGCAGGCAGGTCCATCGGGCAGAGCGCGCCTGACTTTGAGCTGAAGGTCCTTGGCGGCAATGGCAAGACCATGAAGCTTTCCGATCTGAAAGGGAAAGCTGTGCTCATCGATTTCTGGGCGACGTATTGCGGTCCTTGCAAAGTCGAAATGCCGTGGATCGCGGAGTTGCAAAAGAAATATGGACCGCAGGGATTCCAGGTCGTGGGAGTCGATATTGGGGATGGCGCCAGCGAAAAACAGATTTCTGACTTCGCGCAGAAAATGGGGGTGAACTATCCCATTCTCATGGGTACCGACGATGTCGGAGATCTTTATTTTGGCGGGGTGAACGGCCTTCCCCAGAATTTCTTCATCGACCGCTCCGGCAAGATCGTGGGCTACGAGTTGGGCCTGGTCTCGGAAAGCGTGTTCGAGGAACACGTCAAGACAGCGCTGGGCGAGAGCGGCACGACCAACACGACCAATAAGACAGCGTTGCTGCGATAGGAATTCCGCATGATGCGCTCAAATTTAAGAGATAGTTTGGAGCGGATGGCAGCCCTAGCCGCCATCGCTGTGCTGTTCCTGGCGTGTAATACCGCGACATCCCAGAGCGGCCCCGACGACCGCTTCACCGGCAAGCCTGCTCCCGACTTCGAACTCACGGTATTGAATGGCAAGGGCAAGACCTTGAAGCTCTCTGATCTGAAGGGCAAAGCCGTGGTGGTTAATTTCTGGGCTACCTATTGTGAGCCGTGCAAAGTCGAGATGCCCTGGCTAGCCGATCTGCAAAAAAAGTATGGCCCGCAGGGCCTGCAGATTGTCGGCGTATCCATGGATGACGCCGACGAAAAAATCATTGCCGCTTTCGCCAGACAGATGGGCGTGAATTACCCTATTCTGCTGGGGACTGAAAAAATGGCTGACCTGTATGGCGGCGTCGACGGTCTGCCGACCTTGTTTTTTGTGGATCGCTCGGGAAAGATCGTGGAGCACGATCTGGGGCTAAGGTCCATGTCGGTGATTGAAGGCAACATCAAAAAAAGCCTCGGCCACAGCAACGGACCAGATAAGACGGTTTCAAACAAATGACAAACCCGCTGAAAATGACAGCCATCATAGCTTTGCTGAGTGCGCTCATGAGCGCGCAGACCAGCGCGCCCACCAGCCGCGTCAACGCCGATCCGATCGAACCGGTCACCGTAAAGCAAGGAAGCAGTACGCCGGTTACGTTCACGTTTCACATTGAAAACGGCTACCACGTGAACTCCAACAAGCCAGCCACACCCGAGCTGATTCCCACGCAGATGCATTTCACCTTGCCGGCCGACCTGGTCATCGCAAGACTCCAGTATCCAGCCGGACAGTTGATCAGCTTTCCCTTCGATCCCACCGAGAAACTCAGCGTCTATTCCGGAGACATCAAGATAAAGGGTGTTGTGGCGGCGCCCGCGCATGCCGGCGTTGGGCCCTACACTGTCCACGGCGAGCTGAAGTATCAGGCTTGTGACAACAACGCCTGCTATCCTCCAAAAAAGCTGCCGGTGGATTTCAACGTGACCGTGGCCGCAGCTCCCACCACACACAAGCGGCGGACCACCGGGCAGAGTCCGCACATTCACAACTAGGCCGTTAGAGAGTGACCGCGCGGACTTCCTGGATCTCCGGCAATTCGCGTATGGCTTGCAGCACGGCTTCAGGAGCCGGCATGTCAACCTGCACCACTGACATCGCGTCCGCCTGCGGTCCGGTGCGTCCCAGCGCCAGGTGGGCAATGTTTACGCCGTGCTGTCCCAGCAGCGTTCCGACGCGTCCCACCACTCCCGGCACGTCGCGATTGCGAAGATAAATCAGATTTCCTTCCAGCGGGACCTCAATGGTGATGTTGTCGATTCCCAGAAGCCGCAGCGAGTTTCCGTAAATTCCGCCGCGCACGGTGCGCTCGCCGGCGGCGGTGCGGAGCCGCAGTGTGATCGAATCTTCCGCGCGCGACGCGCGATTTTCCTCTTTGCTTTCGCTGACGTGGATGCCGCGCTCCCGCGCGATGGCCGCGGCATTGACGACGTTGGCGCGCTCTGCCACACGCTGGTTCAGCACGCCCTGGATGGCGGCGTTGCGCAACAGTTCGGTCTTCCACCCGGCGAGGCGTCCGCCATAGCGGATGGAGATTTCCTGCAAGCCGCCGGAAACGGTATTGGCCAGAAACGCTCCGAGCTTTTCTGCGAGGGCCAAGTAGGGCTCCATTTGCGCATACTGCTCGTCGTCAATCGATGGCATGTTAACGGCGTTTTGAATCACGCCATGCTTCAGGTACTCGCGGACCTGGCTGGCAATCTGCACGCCGACGGCTTCCTGGGCTTCTTTTGTGGACCCCGCGACGTGCGGCGTGGCAATCACGTTTTCCAGCGAAAGCAGCTCTGAGTCGCGCGGAGGCTCTTGCGTGAAGACGTCGAGCGCGATCCCGGCCACATGATTGCTCTTGAGCGCCGCCGCCAGAGCAGCTTCGTCCACTAATTCGCCTCGCGCACAGTTGATGATGCGCACGCCGCGCTTCATCCTGGCCAGGGACTTCTCGTTGATCATGCCTGTAGTTTGTGCAGTCAGACCAACGTGCAGCGTGAGATAGTCAGCGGCGGAGTAAACCTGGTCCAGTTCCGCCAGCTCAATACCGTGCTCGCGCGCCACTGCGACCGCGACAAACGGATCGTGCGCGATCAGCTTCATCTCAAATGCCTGTGCCCGGCGCGCGACTTCGATCCCAATGCGTCCCAAACCGACAATTCCCAGTGTTTTGCCGCGAAGCTCGGTTCCTTCCAGCGACTTCTTTTCCCATTTGCCGGCACGCGTTGTGGAGTCAGCCCGTGGAATATGCCGCGCCAGCGCCAACATCAGCGCTAAAGTCTGCTCCGCCACAGCCACCGCGTTCGCGCCGGGTGTGTTCATCACGGCGATCCCGGCTTTGGTCGCGGCCTCAAGGTCAATGTTGTCCACACCAACGCCGGCGCGGCCAATCACGCGCAGCTTGCTTTTGCCGCGCAGAATCTCGGCGTTCACATCGACCGCGGAGCGGACAATCAGCGCATCGGCATCGGCGAGCGCGCCAGTCAAGTTGCCGTCCATTTGTTCCGGCGTGATGACCGTCCAGCCCGGTTCAGCCTTTAGCAATTGGATGGCGGCGGGTGAAATTTTTTCGGCAATGACAATCTTCATATTGGATTATTTGCTCGCAGCCTGTTTTTTTGACGACTCTGCATAGACAATCTGCGCGGCGCGGACGCCCGAGCCCAGCTCTACTTTTTGTCCCATCCCCGTGAGCACGTGCTCCAACGCGCCGATGGCGGCAATGGTGTCGAGGTAGTCGTAGTAGCCAAGATGCGCAATGCGGAAGAGCTGTCCTTTCATCTCGCCCTGACCGTTGGCGATCACCGCGCCAAATCGATTGCGGAATGCCTTCACGATATCGCTGGAGTCGACGCCGGCCGGAGAAGCGACCGCGGTCAAGGCAGCAGCGGGCGAACTCGCTGCGAACAGTTTCAGGCCAAGAGCCTGCACGGCCGCGCGCATCATTGCGGCGGCGGTTTCGGCATTGTCAATCAGCAGATCACGGCCCACAGCGAGATCGCCTCCGCCTTGCTCCCGCAGATAGTCAAATGCGGCGCCGAGTGCGGCCACCAGTGCCGTTGCTGGAGTGTAAGACGACTCGCCCTTCGCTCCATTCTTGTGTTCCTTGCGCAGATCGAAGTAGTAGCGCGGGTTCTTGCTGCTCTCCATGCGCTGCCAAGCTCGCTTGCTGACCGCGCAGTAAGCAAGTCCGGGCGGAATCATGACCGCTTTCTGCGATCCGCCAATGATCACGTCAATGCCCCAGCCGTCGACGTCAAACCGCGTCGTGCCCAGACCGGTGATTGCGTCGACGACGAGCAGAGTGTCCGTACCTTTAAGCAAGCGGGCAATCCCCTCTATGTCATGGCGCGCACCGGTGGAGCTCTCGGTCGCCTGCGTGTAAAGCACTTTGTGCTCGGACGTCAGCTTTCCCTTCACCTGCTGCGCGGTAATGGTCTCGCCATACGTCGCCCGCACTGATTCCACCTCGCAGCCGTAGGCTTTGCCCAGAGATTCCCAGCGCTCGCCGAACTTGCCGGCCGTCGCTACCAGGACTTTGTCGCCGGGTGAAGTCAGGTTTGCTACCGCGGCCTCCATGGCCCCGGTGCCGGAGGCGGTAAACATCACAACGTCATTCTGCGTGCCCACAAAAATCTTGAGATCGGCGAGAACTCTGCTGTAGAGCGCGCGAAACTCGGCTGTGCGATGGTGCATGGTTGCGGCAGCCATGGCGAGCTGCGCCGACGGCAATAGCTGGGTTGGTCCGGGAGTAAAAAGGCGATTTTTGCGGATCATCGACATATGCAATAAAGGTTAGCAGAAGCGTAAAGTTTGCGTCCGCGCAGGACGTTCTCGCGGTCCTCTGGTCTCTTCTACCTGAGGCGGCGAAGAAACTGTTAATCTTGATTTTCCAGAATCTAGTTCCGCAAAATCGAGGACCGCAAATGAGAATCAGCGAGCAGGTACAGAAAGACATGGTGGATGCCATGCGCAGCCGCAGCGAACTCAAGCTCTCAACCTTGCGGATGGTGAAGGCCGCGCTCAAGAACAAAGAAATCGACAAGCGCGCGCCGCTCGATCCAAAAGAGGAGCAGCAAGTGCTGGCCACGCTCATCAAGCAGCGGCGCGATTCCATTGAGCAGTTCCAAAAAGGCGGACGCCAGGCGCTGGCCGATAAAGAAGCAGCCGAGATCGTGCTGATCGAGGCCTACATGCCCAAAGCCATGGGCGAAGACGAGGTTGCTGCCGCCGTGAAAGCCGCCATCGCGGAGATGGGTTCACCGACGATGAAGGATATGGGAGCAGTCATGAAGAACGTAATGGCCAGGCTCCAGGCCAGCGGCGCCAGAGTCGAAGGCAAGATGGTCAGCGACGCGGTGAAGAAACAGCTCGGCGGATAAATCGATCTTGCCGCAGATTTCCGCGGATGAACGCTGATCAAGGAATCGCATCTCGGTTGATTCAAGTGTTTTACTAGCCATCAACGTTTCTTAAGCCTTCTTTGCCAATCTGCGTTTATCAGCGTCCATCTGCGGCTAACTTCTCTTAGCACTCTCCACTCACTGCTGCCAAAATTCATGTGATCCTCACAAAACACTTGTAACAGGAAACCAAGTTGCTCATACTTCTCTCCAATTAAGCAACGCTTCTTCGGATCTTGTGTTGATATTGGCAGGCCGGATCAAAATCCGGTTGGCCAAAGAGGTGAGGGCCTTATGGTGACAGGGTCAAATCCGTTGCAGCAGTTTTTTCAGGAAGTTGTCGGATACAACTACCGCGAAGCAGGCATCCGTAATGCCGAAATTCAGGATTACGTCTCCAACCTGCTCGCCGAATTCTGCGAGTCCACTACGCTCTATAAAATCAGGGACGCCGAAGGGCGTCCGCTGCATGACGTCGGCGAGATGCTGCTGGAGTCGGACCCGATCTTCGGCCGTGCCTCTTCCTTCGACCGCGAGCGCCAGGTGCGCAAACACATTGGCGATTACGCTCTGTTTCTTGCCGGCATGTATCCGGAAAGCCTGAACAACTCCCGGTTGCGCCGGGCGCGGGTGGAGAATCCGGCGGAGTTCGTCCGCACCGGGAAAGAGAGCTACTACATTGTTTCGACCTTCGAGCATTGGGAGTACGCCAAAGTAGCTCCGCTATTCCGGCGGATGTCACAGGAATTCGAACAGCTGGTCTACGGCCTGAACCAGATCAAGAATGACCTGATGGAAATGCAGCATCCGATCGTACCTAGAACGGATGAGTTGTTGATGTGAGGGAAGTAATTAGCAAATAGCAATTAGCAAATGGCTTCTAGCCGTTGGCTTTTGGTTTTTTCCCCTTTGTCCCGAACCCCCGAGATTTGGGGACAATGAAAAAAGGCTGCGCTTCTAAAGATAAAGTAGAATCTCCTGTACTACATTCCACACTTTAACGAGCATGTCTATGGGCGATCCACTGAAATTTGTCACACTCTCCGGGGTTCCAATTCTGGTCAGCGAACTGAAATGGCCGTTTCATCCTTCAAGTTCCGGGTCTGACTGGTTCATTCTGCATGGGCGCGCTGATCTGCTGGAGAGCGCGGAAGGCCTGCACGCCGAAGTGGCCGTAGGAATGACGCAGACCATGAAAGAGTCGCTCGGGTCGCTTGATCCGGAACACGCGGAAGGGCTGGTGGTCAACGCGATCCGCAAGACCATTGACAACGGACAGATCGCCTTCATGAAGTCCGGCAAGCTGCAACCAGCACATATAACCAGCCGCTTTTATAATTTCCGGGCCCGGCAGATTCAGTTCCCTGCACAAGATGACAACGACGTCCGCGAGATGACCAAGCGGCGCGTTTTCTGGCTGGGGCAGAAAACTCCGGCGGAGATTGCCCATGCCTACGATTGCCAATATACAAACCTCAACCGTGAGCGCATGCTGCAACTGGCGGGCGAGCTGGCAGCGCAGGGTCTGATCTCACTTGACGGTGACCGCGCAACCGCAACCAGCGCGTTGCTGAAAGAAGAGCCAGCGATTCGCGCAGCCATGCAAAAAGGCGTGGAAGCGGGAATCGCCGCAGCCAAGGTGAGCGCCTAGCTTTTCTTAGCTACGAGCCGCTCTTTCCAGTAGCCGGGACGACGATGACCATGGGCCATGGCCACAACCTGCACAACCGCAGAGGGTTTGCGATAAATGATGGCAAACGGAAAGTGGCGGAGCACAAACCTGCGAGTCTGGTGCATGTGTGCCGGCCAACGATGCGGTGCTGCTGAAATCAGGTCCAGGGAGCGCGAAACTTCTTCCGCAAACCTTGCAGCAGCTATCTCGCTGCGCTCGAAATACCATGCAAACGCCGCTTCATATTCCGCGGCGGACCTCGTCCCACGGCAGGGTCTTGGCTTTACCCGAATCCAGTTCCTCGACTCGTCGAGCTATTTCTTGATTCCAGGCTTCCTCAGTCGATGACTCCGTCGCTGGGTCCAGACTGTCTATCAGGACACCCGCAAGCACGGCCCTGTCCTCGTCTGGGAGCGCAAGCGCTTTCTTCAGAAGGTCATTGGCTTCCTGAGTCATGGCCTAATATTACTGCCGCAGTGAGGGCAATCGCAACGGAATTGATCCTTTAGAATGCATGGTTACCCATGAGTTCCTTGTTAGAGATCAACAACCTGAACGTTACCTTCTCCACGCAGACGGGCGAAGTCGCGGCGGTGCGTGATGTCACGTTCAACATTCCTGAATCCGGCACGCTGGGGTTGGTAGGCGAATCGGGATCGGGAAAGTCGGCCACGGCGCTGGCAATCCTGCGTTTGCTTCCACAACAGGCGCGGACCAGCGGAGCCATCCGCTTTGCCGGCGAAGATCTGCTCAATCTCGCTCCTGAACCCATGCGGCAGATTCGCGGATCGCGCATCAGTATGATCTTCCAGGAGCCCATGACCGCGCTGAATCCGGTCATGCGCGTGGGCGATCAAATCGCGGAAGCCGTTTTGGCCCACGCTCGCATGGGCAAGCGTGAAGCCTGGCAGCGAACGCTTGAAGCACTGAGCGATGTGGCCATTCCTGATCCGGCGCAGCGGGCGCGGGACTTTCCCCACCAACTCTCCGGCGGACAACGCCAGCGCGTGATGATCGCCATGGCTCTGGTAAACCATCCCCAGTTGCTGATTGCCGACGAACCCACCACCGCGCTTGACGTCACCATCCAGGCGCAGATTCTCGATCTGCTCCGGAGCTTGCGTGAGAAGTACAAGCTGGCCATGCTTTTTATCTCGCACGACCTCGGGGTGGTTTCGCGCGTGGCCGCCGATGTAGCGGTGATGTATGCGGGTGAAATCGTGGAGATGGGGCCCGTCGCCCGCATCTTTGCCGCCGCTCAGCACCCGTACACGCGCGGCTTGATTAGCGCGATTCCCACGCTCAAGACGGACCGCTCGCAGCCTCTGCGGACCGTGGAAAAGCAGGCAGCGCCGGCGCGCCAGGTTCCGCTGCTGGAAGTCTCGCCCGGACATTGGGCGCGTCTCGCGCGATGATTGACGTTTGTGCGTTACACTCTCAGTGGACTTTCCGTGCGCATACTCATTCTTTCTGACATTCACGCCAACCTCGAAGCTCTGGAGGCCTGCCTCGATGCAGCGCCGCAGTACGACCTGGTATTCAATCTGGGCGATATTGTCGGTTACGGCGCAAGTCCCAATGAGGTGACGGAGCGCTCGCGCGCTCTGGGCAAGATCTTTGTCCGCGGCAATCATGACAAGGCTTGCACCGGCCTCGAAAGCATAGAAGGCTTCAATCCGGTGGCGGCGCTCGCTGCCATGTGGACCAACAAACGGCTTACTGCCGAAAACATGGAATTTCTCAAGGCACTGCCCAAAGGCCCGTTCTCTCCCAGAGAGGGCGTGCAGTGCGTGCATGGCTCCGCGCGCGATGAAGACGAGTACGTCGTCGTGGCCCGTGAGGCGTATCCGCTGCTGGAAGAGACCAAGGCGCGGCTCACGTTTTTCGGGCACACCCACATACAATGCGGCTTCGCGGTAGACGAGAGTGAGGAACTCTTCCATATTCTGGTCCCTCGATACAAATCCAAAACAGGCCACGAGCGCGAGAAAATCCACTTGAAGAAGATGGCAAAATATCTCATGAATCCTGGTTCGGTCGGACAGCCGCGCGACAACGATCCGCGCGCCGCCTTCGCGTTCTATGACACCGACGAAAACTCGATAACTTTCCATCGCATAGCCTATGACATTGCCAAGGCGCAGAAGAAGATCCAGGCTGCCGGACTTCCCGACCGGCTGGCCGCTCGTCTGGCGGAGGGGCAGTGACCCAGGGCGCTCTGTTCAAGGAGCAGAAATCATCATCCGCGGCCATCACTGCCAACATTGACGGCGGCGCCAGAGGCAATCCCGGGCCCGCAGCCTTTGGCGTGGTTATTCGCGGTGTGGATGGCAAAGTCATAAAAGAGCTGAGCGAGTATCTGGGCCATCAGACGAACAACTTTGCCGAGTACTCCGGGCTGCTGGCGGCGCTGGACTATGCCGTCCGCGAAAAGCTGCCTGCGCTCAAAGTGCGCAGCGACTCGGAACTGCTGGTGCGGCAGATGAAAGGCATATACAAGGTCAAGAGTCCGGCGCTGCAGGAGCTCTTTGCCCAGGCGCAGTCTCTGGCCCGAAAGATACCGCAGTTTTCCATCGAGCACGTCTTCCGCGAGCAGAACAAAGACGCTGACCGCCTGGTGAATCAGGTGCTGGATAGCCATAAACGCGTTCCCTAGCGCAGGCGTGCGTGGTTCCTCTTGCATAATCCGCTGATCCGGCGTATTTCTATTGGGCTCCATAAAAGCCAGGAGGACGCAACGTGATACGCCGCCCTGCAGTTCTGATCACTCTCATTGCTCTGTTCGTTTTGGTCGCCGTGGCGCAGACGCCACAAGCATCCGTGAAAGTTACCGCGATCCGCGCCGCAACGCTGATTGACGGCGTCTCTGCGCAACCGAAGCACAACGTACTAATCGTCATTCGCGGCAACCGCATTCAGAGCGTGACAGAAGGTGGAACTCCGCCTGCTGGCGCTGAAGTCATCAACCTTCCAGCCGGCGTGACTGTGCTGCCCGGATTGATAGACGCGCACACGCACATCTTCCTGCAGGGTGAAGAGCCGGCCGAGGGTGGATATGACGTTCAGCTTCTCAAGCATCCTTCTTCCTTTCGTGCCGTGCGTGCGTCTGTAGCTGCGCGCCGCGCTCTGGAGCAGGGCTTCACCACGCTGCGCGACGTTGAGACCGAAGGCGGTGGTTACGGCGACGTCGGCATCAAGGAGGCCATCAATGCCGGATACATTCCCGGACCGCGCTTGTTCGTGGTGACGCGCGCGATCTCGGTTACCGGCGGATATCCGCTGGAAGGCTACAATCCTGACATTGTCGTCCCCAAGGGCGCGCAGCTCGGCGATGGTCCAGTCGAACTGCGCAAGATCACGCGCGAGCAGATTGATAACGGCGCTGACTGGATCAAGGTCTACATGACGCATCGTTCGTGGGTCGACAAGCAGGGCCATCTGGTCTCGCAGCCTACGCTGACTCTGGACGAAATCAAGGCGGTGGTCGACGAAGCCCACGGCCAGCAACGCAAAGTTGCCTGCCATTCTTACGGCGGAATCGGCATGCGCCGCGCGCTCGATGGCGGATGTGACTCCATTGAACATGGTCTCGATCTCACCGATGCCGACGTTGCGCAGATGATCAAGCAAGGCACGTGGCTCGTGCCGACTTTGACTGTTTACTACTACCATCCCGCACCGGAAGACACTCCAGACGGCAAACGCGATCGCGCGCGATATACCGTTCACGAGGTGTCGTTCAAGAAGGCCCTTAAAGCCGGCGTGAAAATCGCTTTCGGCACCGACGTCGGCGGCTTCCCGTGGACCGATCCAATCGCGCAGGAATTCGATTACATGGTCAAGTTCGGCATGACGCCGATGGACGCCATCAAAGCCGCGACCTCCAAAGCCGCCGAGCTTCTCGAGATGCAGGGCGATATCGGCGCCATCGCGCCCGGAGCTTATGCCGACATCATTGCCGTGCAAGGCGATCCGCTGGCGAACATCAACGCGCTGCGCAACGTAAGCTTCGTTATGAAAGACGGCAAAACATTCAAAGCGCAGTGATCAAAGTGGACAAAACTCCGCAGGTCAAGTCTGGGATGTCGTCGCGTTCACTGGCGGTGGCGCGAATTGCCGTCGGGATCATGTTTCTCTTCTTCGCCCAGTACAAGCTTGTTTCCCCGGACTTTGCTCACGGCGGATATCAGAAGTATGTGGACAGCTACATCAACCACACGTCCTTGGCTTTCTACAAGCCACTGCTAAGACTAACGTTGCAACATCCAGTCTTCTCCGGCTATGCGGTTGGGATTGCCGAACTGCTGATTGCCATCTCCATGCTGTTCGGCCTTTGGGTCCGATGGTTTTCTGTGATCGGCGCACTGTTCATGCTCAACCTGACGCTGGCAACGTGGTGCTTGCCTCCGGGAACGGCTGCCTGGAAATATCTGGGCGCGCAACTCGACCATATACCGCTGATCTTCATGTTCATAGTGTTCGCCGCGCACAACGCCGGAGCTACGTGGGGATTCGACCGGCGATAGGTTTTATCCCGAGGCGTAGCGAGGGACCAATATCATGACGAAAACCTGAAGTAAATCATTGTTCGCCCGCGAAGGCAACTAGATCATATGGATCTCTCGCTGCGCTTCGGGACAAAAACAAAAGTCCTACGCAGCGCCGCCGCGAGGCATAGTCGCCGATAGATAATCCATGACTTCCACCTGCGATGTGAGAGAGAGTTTTTCAACGGCTTCTCGCATTGCCTGACGCAGCTCTTCAATTTCCTCGGACGAGTGGCTTGCTTTCCATTCATCACAGTCGGAGGCAAATACGCGTAACGCGGCTGCGAGCATGTGTACGGGATAGCCCTCCAGCCGCAGTGCCGACGCTTGCGGCTTGGGTACCGTCGCAGCGGGTGGCTGTTCAGGGGCCTTTGCGTCGATCCTTTGCAGGATTGCCGCAAGCTTTTGCAGGTCTTCCTGGGAGACGTCCCTAAAGCTCATTCCCATTCCGACCATGGGATAACTCGTGCGCACCAGGCCAGTCGCCTCAAATGTCATGCCGCCAATATTTACTTTCAGCAGGACCTCGGAGTTCACCGGTAGCGGAGACATTGTCTCCACATAGACTCCGCCCTGGGAGACGTCTTTGATCACGCCGTGCAGGGGAATCTGCGAACCTCGAGGTGTGATGGAGGCCGCGCCGGAGCACTCAAATCGCGTGTGCCAGCGTTTTTCTCCGGGCAATTTGGGGACAGGCAGGGCCACTGTCTCAACGGCTGGGTCAGATGGCTCGGCGGGCGTAACGCCCCAGATCATCTTTTCCGGCTCCATGCTGCGGATACCGGCTTGACCTTCCATGGCGCTTCCGAGAGCGCCCATCCAAAACACCTGGAATTTCGCCGACAAGGCTCCTCGCTGGACTTCCACCATCTCACCGGGTTCCAGGACTATGCTCAAGCCACCAAGACGCGCAGAGGTCTCCGAAAGATCCAGCGTGTGGGCCAACTGCCTCTGGTCTCCGTTATGCCGGATAATCGTTACCGGCAATACGACTTTTCTGCGCAAACCGCTTCGTGATGACATTACTCCGATCTCCTGCCGTAAATTATAGGGTCTAGTTTCAATCATTCTCCTGGATTATCGGCCAGATGGTCCTTTAACTTAAGTAATCCCTGGTGTTCCCTGTAAAATGGTAAACGACGCCAATGGCGGAGTTCATCGAACAATACGATGTGGTCGTAGTAGGCGCCGGACACGCCGGCTGCGAGGCTGCCATGGCCGCGGCCCGCATGGGCCTGAAGACCGCCCTGTTTACGCTCAACACCGACCTGATCGCGCAAATGTCGTGTAACCCGGCAGTTGGCGGGATCGCCAAAGGACACCTCGTACGCGAAGTTGACGCGCTCGGCGGCATCATGGGCGAAGTTACCGACGCCGTTGGCATACAGTTCCGATTGCTCAATACCTCCCGCGGACCGGCGGTATGGTCTCCGCGCGCGCAGTGCGACAAACAGCAGTATCGCGTGAAGATGCGCGAGGTACTGGAAAGCCAGACGAACCTTGTAGTGAAGCAGGCGGAAGTCGCGGAGCTGATTCTGAAAGAGAACACCGCGCGCGGCATCAAACTGCGCGATGGCCGCACTGTCGGCGCACAGGCTGTCATCATCACGACCGGAACTTTTCTCAACGGACTCATTCATTGTGGCGAGCAAACCTATCCTGCCGGACGCAGCGGCGAACCACCCTCCCAGCTTCTGGGTGAATCCCTCAAGCTGCTCGGACTGCGCGGATGCCGGCTCAAGACCGGAACTCCGCCACGTCTGGACGGCCGCACCATCGACTGGAGTAAGTTCGAAGTACAACCAGGCGACGCCGATCCCACGCCCTTCAGCTTTCGCACCAAGAAGATCACACAGACGCAAGTGCCGTGCTACATAGCGTTCACTACGCCGGAGACGCATCGCATCATTCGTGAGAATGTTCATCGTTCGCCTATGTACTCCGGCCAGATACAGAGCATTGGTCCGCGCTACTGTCCCAGCATCGAAGACAAGATCGTCAAGTTTCCCGACAAGACCACGCACCAGCTCTTCCTTGAGCCGGAAGGCCTGAA